>Ga0335082_10005058_pt1 | contig 14384 bp, 14 predicted proteins | sample Lox_Sample_41_FD_206718 | JGI IMG/M metagenome (GOLD analysis project Ga0335082, IMG submission 206718) | Soil microbial communities from Loxahatchee National Wildlife Refuge, Florida, United States - Lox_Sample_4.1 | ecosystem: Environmental > Terrestrial > Soil > Wetlands | place: USA...
TCGCCGCCGCCTCGACGGCTGCGCAGCCGCCCAGCACGATCAGGTCGGCGAGCGAAACCTTCTTGCCAACGGAGGCCGACTTGTTGAACCTGCTCTGGATGCCCTCCAGGGTCTTCAGCACTTTCGCCAGTTCGGCCGGCTGGTTGACTTCCCAGCCCTTCTGCGGCGCGAGTCGGATGCGTGCGCCGTTGGCACCACCGCGCTTGTCGGAGCCGCGGAACGTGGACGCCGACGCCCAGGCCGTGGCAACCAGTTGCGGGACGGAAAGAGCGGACGCGAGAATCTTCGCCTTGAGGTCGGCAATGTCCTTCGCAGCAATCAATTTATGGTCGACCGCCGGAATGGGGTCTTGCCAGATCAACTCTTCCTTCGGCACTTCCGGCCCGAGGTAGCGGGCGCGCGGGCCCATGTCGCGGTGCGTCAGCTTGAACCATGCGCGCGCAAAAGCATCGGCAAAAGCCTGCGGGTCGTCGAGGAACCGGCGCGAGATCCTCCCGAATTCCGGGTCGAAGCGCAGCGTCAGGTCGGTGGTCAGCATGGTCGGCTTATGTTTCTTGTTCGGATCGTGCGCGTCGGGAACAATATCCGGCGCGTTCTTGGCCACCCATTGCTTGGCGCCGGCGGGAGACTTGGTCAGCTCCCATTCGTAATTGAACAGGTTCTCGAGGAAGTTGTTGCTCCACAGCGCCGGGGTTTTGGTCCAGGTCACTTCAAGGCCACTGGAGATCGTGTCCCCGCCGTGCCCCGTGCCATAGTCGCTCATCCAGCCCAGGCCCTGCGCTTCGACCGGCGCGGCTTCCGGCTCGGGCCCTTTGTGCGATTCCGGGACGGCGCCATGGCACTTGCCGAAGGTATGGCCGCCGGCGATGAGTGCGACGGTCTCCTCGTCGTTCATCGCCATGCGGCCAAAGGTGGCACGGATGTCCTTGGCAGCGGCCATGTAATCACCACTGGCGTTGGGGCCTTCCGGGTTGACGTAAATAAGGCCCATGTGGGTAGCCCCGAACGGTGGCTGCAGATCGCGCTCGCCGCTGAAGCGCATGTCGGCGGCCAGCCAGGCGAGCTCGTCACCCCAATTCACATCCTCGTCCGGTTCCCAGATGTCCGCACGGCCGGCGCCGAAGCCGAAGGTCCTGAAGCCCATCGACTCCAGCGCGACGTTGCCGGCGAGAATGATCAAATCTGCCCAGGAGATGGCCGCGCCGTACTTCTGCTTGATCGGCCACAGCAGGCGGCGCGCCTTGTCGAGGTTGACGTTGTCAGGCCAGCTGTTGAGCGGCGCGAAGCGCTGCTGGCCGCGGCCGGCGCCTCCGCGGCCGTCATCGATGCGGTAGGTTCCGGCGGCGTGCCAGGCCATGCGGATGAAGAACGGACCGTAGTGGCCGAAGTCCGCCGGCCACCAATCCTGCGAGTCGGTCATCAGCTTGACCAGGTCCTTCTTCAGCGCCTTGTAGTCGAGGCTCTTGAATCTCTTTGCGTAGTTGAACTCCTCGCCCATCGGGTCGGACTTCGAGGAATGCTGGTGCAGCAGTTCCAGCCGCAGCCGCTTCGGCCACCAGTCCTGGTTCGTCCTGCCGAGGCCGGCGATGTGGTTGAACGGGCACTTTGCTTCGTTTGACATGTTTACCTCCTTGGTTTGTTTGCAATTCGCTGCTTGATCCGCTAAGTCCCGCCAATTGCCCCAGTTGCATTTTGTCGACGCCCCTTCCCATTGTGCCAACGTAGTTTGATGGATCAGTCGCGGGAAGGCCTGAGACGGCTCGTTTGCGCCAACAACATGCGTACGGTCGTTGTTGTCACGGAACTGATTGTGGGCGAGGCCGCGAATGCGATCCAATGAGTAATATCGGCAAAGATTATCGACAAATTCGATTAAAGTGCTTGCTAGGTCATGTTAGCCCTGCCGGGCCCGACCGCTTTGACGAATCGCAACCGGGCGCATTGCGCGGCCCGCTGTCCGAAGCCCGCGTTCGGCTCGCGACACGATGGCCGTGCTCGAGGCTTTCTAGCGCGACGTTCTTCCCAGGGCGATATGCGCGAGGAACAGCAGAGGCAAGGCCAGGCCGATAATCCAATGCACCGCCGACCAGACCGGGCGGCTTTGCTCGCTCGCGACGTAATACAGGCCATAGCCGCTAGCCGTCAGTGTCGACAGCAGCGCGATCATCGACCAGCCCGAAGCAACATTGCGCTCCGCTTTCAAAGCGCGCCGCATATGGCTGTTCATCAGACTGCCGACGAAGAACAGCGCCGCCATGGCACCGGCGCCGTGCAGTTTCATCGACCAGGGTTCGAGCGGATGGACGCTTTCGCCGAACTCGCCCGCAGACCGCAGCAGGTAATGGGCAAACAGCCACAGCAGGCCGGTCGCCGTGAGCCAGGCGGCGACGCCGTAGATGCAGCGCCGGTGCCAGCGTTCGAGCCGCACGTTGACATGGCGTTGGGGGCTTGTCTTTCGATGGCGCGTCATTCATACACCACGGCGCTGGCGCCGAACCGACGCAACGCGGGATGCCGCGGATCGGCGTTTGCCATTACGACTTTGGTCAGCGCATCGGCAAGCATGCAGCTCGCGGCAAATACCGAGGCGCTGGACGTGCCGGTAACCGCCCGTCCGTCCACGCCATCGATGAGCGCGCTGCATTCGACATCGTCGATGTGCTTGTGCGAAAAGTAGGTGCCGGAAGTGGCGAGCGCGCCTGCGCGCAGCCGCAGCTGCGCCGCGGCCGTGAGCGGTCTGCGCGGATGGCGTATCGCGACCGGATAGGCGACATCGCCGAGCACGCGCAGGTCGCCCCCGGCATTGACGCAGGCCGAGCGTACGCCGGACTGCTGTAGCGCATCGATGGCCAGATCGACGGCGTATCCCTTGGCGATGCCGCCCAGATCGATCCACGCGGCGCTGGTCTTTCTGATGCAGCCGCCGGGTTCCAAAGCCAGGACGGGGCGGCCGGGAATATGCGCAGGCCGATCGCCTGCCGGCGCCGGCAGGTATCCCCATTTGACCAGACGGGGGGCGCAGCTCACGTCGAATGCCCCGCCGCTGGCGCAGCCGATTTCCAGCGCGCAGCGAATCACTTCATAGGTGTGCGCATGGACCTCTATCGGCCCGCCGGGAGCAGCACGATTGATGCGCGACACGTCGCTCGCCGGGTCATGGAAACTCATCAGCCGGTGCACTGCGGCAATTTCGGCATACGCTGTGTCGAAGCAGGAAAGCAGTTTTGCCTCGTCAAACGCATCGGCGATGGTGATTTCGACCATGGTGCCTAACCACGGCTGGGCGCGGCGCATCATTTTTTGAGCGCAACCTGGGCGATCGCGGCGATGCGGCGCACGCCGTCGGTGACATGCGTGCACGACAGTGTCGCGCCGCTGATGTTGGCGATGCCTTCGCCAATTTCAAGGCCGCCCGCCCCGGCGGTTTTTCCGGCGAATTGGCGGCGCCATGCCGGGCTCCTGATTTCGAAACCGTGACTTTCGCGGTAGGCGAGAATTTCGATCTGCCTGACGCTGGCGTCGGGATTGAGCGCGACCGCGTAGGAGATCAGTTCGAACTTGCCGATCACGTCGTCGAGCACCACAAAGCCGAGCGCTGCGTCGCCGCGATAGGCGGCGTATACGCGCCAGTTGACCGAGCGCGCGGGCAGGCCGGAGAGTTTCTCTACCTCGCGCATCTGTTCGGTCGACAGGCGCAGGCCGGTGTCTTTGAACGCAGTCGCCTCTGGAAACAGGACGTGCTGCGCCTGCTCCACCGTCAGATATTGCGTCGCAAATGCGAGAGTGCTTGCGGCGCCCGTGAGCGCAAGCGCGGTAAGCTGAAGGGCGGGCCTCACGTTGGACGGCAAAGCTCAGAACGCGTAGCCGAGGCCGAGATTGAGCCGGTCGCGCGTATTGTCGACTTGGAATTTCTGGTAGTCCGCCTTCAGCACGACACCTTCGCCCAGCCTGAAACTGGCGCCCACGGTCATCACCTTTTCGTTCGGACCGGTAGGCACGGCCAGTCCGGCGGGCACCGCGGAATAGCTTGCCGCGGTGTCGTACTGCTCGTAGCGCGCGAACGGCGTCAGGCTGTAGTCACCCGACTTCCACACCTTGTAGGCCGCCTGCGCGTACCAGCCGGAGAACGAGGAGGGAACCGGCGAGGGGTTGCCGACGAAGGTGAGGTTGAGCGCATCGATGTTGCTGATCGTGCCGCGCGCGTAGACCGCCGACAAGTCCCATTTCCCGGGCGTATAGCGCGCATGCAGATCGCCCAGCGTCACGCGCGCATTCGGCGCCGCGAAATTGGCGCTGCCCTGGCCGGCCTTGCCGCTGAACAGCGAACCGCCCAGCAGCAGACCGGGAACGCCGCGCCAGTTGAGGGCGCCGTGCACGCTCAGATCGCGCGACTTGGCCAGCTGCGCTTCCTGGTGAATGCTTCCCAGCGGCGATTCGCGCCCTTCGGTCGAGGCGGCATCCCATTTGCCCAGGTCGAAGCCGGTGGTGAGTCCGACGTCCCAGGTCAGGCCATTGTCCAGGGTCGAGGACAATCCCACTCCGGCTTCGCGCCAGGTCGAGGGGATGATCGCCGTCTCGACGAAATTACGCTCGACGCCGTAATACGCGGTCGGTTCGTGGTTGGTGTTCAGCAGCCCTGCGGGGATCAGGAACAGCCCTGCCTTGGCGCGCAGTCCGTTGCCGAATTCGCGCTCGACGTATGCCTGTTCGACTTCCGACTCGCCCGCGTCGGTGGCCGAGGTCACGGCATGCTCCCACTCGAACTCAGTGACCAGCTTGGTCTTGTCGTCGAAGCGGTGCTCGATCCCGAAAACGGCGCGGCGCAAGTCGGTCTGCGCTTGGCTCGCGTCCTTTGTCGGGCGGTTGTAGTTGACTTCGCCATAGCCGGTGACGACGGTCTGGGGTCCCACTGCCACGCCTGGGGCTGACCCGCCGTACGCAGTGGCGGGCGCATTCGCCGGTATCGTAGTCAATGTGTCCTGGCGTTTCTCGACCGCGTCAGCCTTCTGCCGGGTGGCGAGCAGTTCCGCCTTGACCTTTTCCAGCTCGGCCGCGAGCGCGTCGATTCTGCGCAGCAGGTCGGCCTCGTCGGCCAATGCCGTCAGGGGTGCGGCCGCAACAGCGGCGATGATGGCGCGGGCCAAAAGGGATTTCGTCATGATGCGTGCTCCTTGGAAGGTCATGGTTTGGCGGCGTAGCCGTCGTTCAAGGTGCCGAGAAACTGGATGAGGTCTTCGATTTCGGCGGCTGACAGCGCCGGTGCCATGCCGGGCCGGCGGTTGTAGGGCGCTTCGCTGGTATTGACGTTGCCGTGATACGCGGCGGGCAGGTCGTTGAATTTTTGCGGTGTGCCATCGGCCGCGAGCGGATACCATTCTTCGGGATTGGTGTCGCGCCGCGCGTAGAAGTCCAGCGCATCCCGCAAAGTCTTGAAGTAGCCGTTGTGGAAGAACACTTTGCGCATGGCGACATTGCGCAGCGTCGGCACCTTGAACGCGCCGCACAGATCAGTCCAACTGGCCAAGTCGGTGCGATCAGGGCCACACAAGCCCATGTCAAAATAGGTGGCATCCGCCGTTGCGGGGATGGCCGGATTGCGTGGCACGCCAAGGTTGTCGTAGCTGAAGTCTGTGAACAGCGGCGGCGAACCGTCAGCACCCCTTGCACTAGGATGGCAGGCGGCGCAGTTGCCCTTGGCTGGGTTGTTGAACAGCGCCAGACCGTGCAACTCCGCATCGGTCAATTGCGCCTTGCCGGCAAGGAATTGGTCGTACTTGGAATCGTACGGATGAAAGCCCGGGTCTTCCATTTCATACTGCTGCAGCGCGAAGACAATGCGCTCGAATGCACCATCCGCATTGTCGAGAATGCTGGCGCCGAAGACCTGTCGGAATTCCTCGGCGTAAGGCGCGCGCTTCAGGCGTTCGAGCAGGTCGGCCGTGCTGGCATTGGCCATTTCATGCGGCGCCAGCAACGGGCGCCGCGCCTGATCGGCCAAGGTTTGGGCGCGGCCGTCGCGATTGAATCCGCCCGTGGGCGTGCCGTCGGTGTCGAAGAAGAACGCGGGCGTGAGATTGAGGTAGCGCAGCGAGGGCACCGCGCGAAAACCGGGTACGTCGAGATTGGCGCCGCCCAACTGCACGGCGAGATCGCTCGACTGCGCATGCGCGTCACCGGGGTTGTGGCAAGTGGCGCAGGACATCTTGCCGGAAGCCGAAAGGCTTTCGTCATGGAATATCTTTTCGCCCAGGGCCGCGGCTTGGCTCAGCGTCGCTTGCGCGGGATCAGCGGAAACGGCGGCAGCGGAGTTAGCGCTGCCGCTTCCTCCGCCACAGGCGTTGAGGAAGCACACGGCTACCAATGCAATCGCCCCTCGCGGCACCCGATTTGGTCCTAGGCTGGTTGTGCTGGTCGGCATGCGTGCGACACCCCTCGGACGATGGTTGATTGGGCACAGTCGGCTGGTTGCCCGAAAAATTTGCCGACCCGGCTGCCTGCGGATGCACATACACTGCATATGGCGAGTGTCTCGGCTATCACGCAGACTCATCTCACTGCGAACGATAACGGTTCTCATTTGTGATGTCAAGCGTTGCAGGTGGTGCAAGCGAGCTAATAATGTTAATATTAAACAGCAGGTTGAATCGCAACGTTACGAATGGCTGGGTCTTGATATACTGGAATTGTGTTGACAATTACCAAGTTCGTAGTAATAATCATTCCTATCCAAGCGCCAATGATAGTGGCCTGTGCATGTATATCTGCGTATGTAACGCTGTGACCGAACGCGAAATTCGCCATTGCGCCCAGTTAGGGTGCAACCTGGGCGATCTGCGCGAACAACTCGGCGTCGCCACTACCTGCGGCAAGTGCGAGCAGGCGGCAAAGCAAATATTGCGCGACGAGCGTTCGGCCGGCGGTGGAAATTCCCGGCTGAAAGCTGCATAGCCAACACCAAACCGTTACCATTGAGTCCGGCGTCGGTTTGCCGCTTCCGGCGCGCCGATGTGCTCCTCGGTATCTTCCATATGCCGTGGCGCGGGTCCTCAGGAACGGGTGCAGGCACAATTCAGGGGGGCAACATGAAGGGCGAAAAGAAAGTTGTGCAGTATCTGAATTCCGTTCTCGCCAATGAACTCACCGCGATCAACCAGTATTTCCTCCATTCGCGCATGTTCGGAAATTGGGGACTGCACAGGCTGCGCGAGCATGAGCATAAGGAATCCATCGACGAGATGAAACATGCCGACAAGCTGATCGAGCGCATCCTGTTTCTCGAAGGCCTGCCCAACATGCAGCAGCTGCACAAACTCATGATCGGTGAGAGTGCGCCGGAATGCATCAAATGCGATCTCAAGATGGAGCTTGTCGCGCATCCGGTCCTCAAGGAGGCGATTGTGCATTGCGAAACGGTAGGCGATTTCGTCACGCGCGAGCTATTCGAGGAAATCCTCGAATCCGAGGAAGAGCACATCGACTGGCTTGAGACTCAGATTGGCCTGATCGCCAAGGTGGGCGTGCAGAATTATCTGCAGTCGCAGATGTAGCAGCGCGACGTTTGCTTGCCGAGCCGAGCATCGCGCCGCCGGTTTGATCGGCGCATCACTTGCGGCATGACTGGCGCGTGCTCTCAAGCTAGTGGCCGTGCAGTTCACTGCTGTGGCGCTTGCACGCGATCCGAAGGGAATCAAACACGATGGTAATTGGGAGCGAGCCGGTACTGTTGCCGAAACGGATGAGCAGGCCTTCTGGCCGGCGAGGTCCGGGCAAAACGAGTACCGGCGCCTGCGGCCGAAATACAGATCGCGGGTAGAACCGGTGCGGCGAGACCTGCGCCATGGCGAATGCCGCCCGCGACGTGCTTGAACCGCACAATGCCTTGGACGACGCGCAATGAATCCTGTGGTCCTCTGTTTCGGGTTGCTGCTTGCCACGCTGTTGCAGTGGGGCGCTGCTTCAACGGGTGAGGTCGCGCCAGCCACGGCGGATTGCACGGTCGCCGACGACGGCTTGTACCCGGCACCGCGCGCGCCGGCGCAGGCTTTCCCCTGGAACCGCTGACTGCTCGAGTGCGTGCCGCCGCTTCGGCACGGCCGCGGCGGGCGCTGGCCGCTGGTGTTCTGGCACGCCCGCAATGGGAGGATGCCAGTGGCGCCGATCTCGAGGCCTACGCGGCGCGGGGCATGGTTCCGACGATGCGCCTCGCCACCGAGCAGGCCAGCGGGTTGTGCTCCAGGTGTTGCCGGGCGGGACAAGCTACCGTATCGAGCGGGCCCCGGCTGGCGCGCAACCAAGCGTATTGCTGGTGTCGAACCCGGCGGCACCTGCGGTGCGCCGGCCGTGACGCGGCGCCATCGCTTTGCAGGATCCATACTCGACCGGCAATCCCTACGGCAAGCCGCTAAGACCCCATTGACGCTGCGCGTGTCGCAATTCCGCTCCGCAACACGCTACAGGAAAAACAGCGGCGCGAGACCCAGTATCGCCAGGCCGAGCAGCAAACCCAGGCTCTGCGTGCCTGTCCGCCGCGGTGACAGCGCATACGCATAAATCCCCTTGACGACATTGTTGCTCGCGGCGGCGATCAGGATGCCGGACGACGCCAGCGCAATCGGCGTAAGCGACGGCGCCGCCTGGGTCAGACCCATGATGAACGGATCGACGTCCGTCACGCCCATGATCGCCGCCAGAACGTAGATCCCGGATTCTCCGAGGTAGACGACGACAAGGTGGGTCGCGATCAGCAAGGCCACGAACAGCCCGGCAAACAGGAAAGCCGTGCTGAGTTCCAGCGGATTATCCGGCTCGTAATCGCGTTTCAGCTGCGTGGACTTGACTTCGCCCCCGCGCGACCAAAGCCAGCCCGCGCCGATGGCGATGCCGGCCAGCACCACGAACGACGGGGCGAGGCGCAGCATCAGGTCGCGGTTGAACAGGCCGAGCAGTATCGCCAGGCGCAGGTACATCACGCCCGAGGCGATCAGGATCGCGCCGGAAAAAAGACGGGGGTGCTCTTCGCGCGACGCGCGCTTGGCCATGGCCACGGTCGTAAGCGTGGACGAATACGCGCCTCCGAGTATCGCTGCGAGTATCACCCCGCCCTGCGCCTTGGTCAGGCGCAGCAGCACATAGCTGCCGTAGGATATCCCGCTGACCGCGACCACGACCAGCCAGGTCTTGAACGGATTGAGAGCGTATGCGGTAAATTGCTCGTTCGGCAATATCGGCAGGATGATCGCCGTAAGCAGGAGGAATTTGGTGAAGGTGAGGATGTCCTCCGGACCGATGCGCTTGGCCAAGCCTTCCAGAAACGCCTTCAGTTCGAGCAGCATGATGCTTGCCACGCTGATCGCGGTGGCGATCCAGAACTGGTCATGCGAGACCAGCGCGCCGACCATGTAGGTGGCGAGCGCGGACATCTCGGAGGTTATCCCCGCCTGCCGGGTCGACGAGAGCTTGTGCCAATAGGACAACCAGAGAAATCCCGCGACGGCCAGCAATCCCAGCGCCTGCGGCAATACGTCCGCCCCGGACAGCATGGCCATCGAATAGCCGATGATCCCGATCAACGGAAAAGTCCGCACGCCGCCAAATACGACGTAATGCTCGTCGCCGGCCTTGCGCTCCTCGCGTTCCAGGCCGATCAGGAACGAAAGGAACAGGACCAGGAAGATCTTTACACCCTGAGGCGGAAGCCATTCGACGAGCGTCATCGTCCTACCCCAAAAGCTTCCATCGTTCCCGTTCAGCTCCTGATGTCGAGCGTCGTCACCCGCCGCAGCTCGCGCCGGTGCCTGGTGTCGTCGAACGGCCGGCCGCGGTGCATCGTCGCCTTGTTGTCCCAGATGACCAGGTCGCCGACGCGCCAGGCGTGCCGATAGACGAAATGCGGCTGGGTCGCGTGCTCGATCAGCTCGCGCAGGAAAAGCCGCCCCTCGGGGACGGGCCAGTCGATGATTCGCGACGCGTGCGACGCGAGGTAGAGCGCCCGGCGATGCGTGCGCGGGTTGGCGCTGACGACGGGGTGCACGGCGCCCTTGAGCCGGTCGCGCTCTTCCTCCGAGAATTCGAAGCCGAGGACTTCGCGCGAATAGGCTATCGAATGGTGCGCGCTCAGCCCCTCGAGTCTCGATTTCGTTGCGGCATCCAGCGCATCGTATGCCGCGCGCATGTCGGCGAACTCGGTGTCCGCCGCGACGGGCGGTACGACCCGCGCCGACAGCATCGAGTAGCGCCCGGGCGGGTCCTGGAAGGAAGCGTCGGTGTGCCACAGGCGGTTGCCGAGCGAGTACATGCGGCGGCGGTCGTCGGGCGCGAGGAGTCCGCCGTCCGCGTCCACGTTGGAGATGTCGCTGAGCGCCTCGTTGCCGAATCGGTTCCTGGTGAGGACCGCCGCCCCGGTTTTCGTGTGCAGGCTGCCGTCGAAGCGCTGTGCGAACGCTATTTGATCCGCGTCGCCGAGCGGCTGGTCGCGGAATACCAGCACCGCATATTCGTCCATCCCGGCCCGGATTGCGTCGAGCGTCGGCGGATCGTCGACCGCGCGCAGGTCCAGCCCGCTCACCTCGGCGACGAAGCGCGGATGAAGCTTCTGGAACGTCAGAGGCATCGGCGATCCTCCAAGACCTTGTGAATCCGGGTTTGCGGGATAGTACACTCAGCCAGGTTGCGCGTCATCATCGGTGTCCAGTCAGAGGAGAATTCGCCATGGCAAGAACAAAGCTGGGGGCAAAGTGGCTCGTCCAACCCGAGGAACACGATTACCCCGCCGCCAAATCGTACTTGAGCCTGATCTGCGAGGAATCGGCGGCGAATGCCTATGTGAACAAGCTCAAGCGCGCCCGCGTGTCTGAATTCAAGGCGAAGGACATTTTCAGGGCGTCGGGCCTTTCGCTACTCGGGATAAGCAATTCCCACGTCAAGAAGGACCAGCAGAAGATCGCTTCGGGCCAGCAGTTGTCGCCGCTGCTGCTGGTGCGAGACCCATCCCGCGCAAAGGTAATCATCGCCGATGGCTATCACCGCTTGTGCGCAATCTACTCGTACGACGAGGATGCGATCATTCCATGCAAGATCGTTTAGAACCTGTTTTCAACTCAGGCATAGTAGCGCGCCTTCATTCGCTGGCAGTAGGTTTCGAGCGCGGGCCGGCCCTGCGCATGGCGCCGAACCGGCGAATCCACCGGTGCCCACAGCAGGTTGGCGAGGAAGGCGTAGGCCGTCGCGTCGAGCGAGGCAGGCTGCTCGCCCAGCATGTAGGGCTTGTCGGCGAGAAAATCCGCCACCGCCGTGACGTCGCGGCAGCCGATCGCGTAGATCTCCTGCGCGCTGTGGCGGCCCATGCCCTGGCCGCGCATTTCGGCTAGCAGGCCGCGGCGCGCCAGCGGCGGCACGATCCAGCGCAGCGGCAGCGGCAGCGCGCCGAAGAACGCCCGCCTGGTCAGCGCCCAGCCGTCCGCCTGCACCCAGCGCGTGTAGACGACCGCCCAATAGAGGTTTTCTTCCAGCAGCCGCTGGAACGCGACCGACACGGCGCGCTCCGCCGGCGACAGCGTCGCGTCCAGCGGATCGCCGTACCTGCCTTTGAGGTAGTCGACGATGCAGCTGGTGTCGGCCACGACGGTGCCGCCGTCGTCGATGTAGGGCAGCTTGCGCTTGGGCGCCTTCATCACGTCGCCGCTGTTCACCGCCTCGTATGGCAGGCCGGCCATGCGCAGGTAAGTTTCCATCTTCATGCAGAAAGGGCTTGCATTCGGCAATCCGAACGCGGGCGCGAACTGATACAGCTTGATCATGATGGAGATCTCCCGCGGCTATGGGATGTGCGCGCCCGGGCCGCTCAGGACGAGCCAGAAGAGGATGAGAAGCGCGGCGAACACCAGCAGCAGGCCGTTCCTGCCGATCTTCAGCCTGACCGAGAAATCGTGGGGCGGAGCCGCGGACCGAACCTTGGCTTCGTCGCGCGCGGCAGAAACGAAGACCCCGTTCCGCTCGACGACCGTGCGGGGTTCGGCGTCCGCAGCCGTGCTTACGCCCGATGCTTGCGACCCGGTGAGGTTCGCCGCGGCCAGCGCGAGCTCGTACAGTTTGCGCAGCTCCTCCGGCATGTCCGCCGGCGACTCGTATTCCTTGCCCTGGAATACGATCTTCGAACGGACAGGGGTGTGGCCGGCCGCGCCCAGTTCGCCGCCGACGGCGCGCTCATACGCCCGGCGCAAGTCATCGGGCATCTCCTCGGGACTGGCGTACTCCTTGCCATTGACAACCAACTTGCGCTTTACGCTCACCTTGATGTTCATGGTCGCCTCGCTCGGTTTTGCCGCAGGCCGATTGCGCCGTCCGGCTCAGTCCCGATCGATCGCGCGCAAATTATACTGCGGCGAGGGCATCGCGCCTGCCCAACCGGGCGCGCCCGCCCTTGCGGCGCTCACCTGTTCGCGCCCATTTGTGAGCGAAGTCAAGGCGCTCGTCTCGTCGCGGCATAGGCTAGGCGCATGTATCCACCGACGGACCGAACGGAGGCTGGTCATGAGCACTTTCACCAAACTGGCGCTCGGCATGATGGGGCGCCTGCGGCCCCTGCCCGCACGCGGGGACGCGGCGCATGCGATCGCGCTGATCCCGCCATACCGGCATGGCGGCCTGCCGCTGATGGAGGCGCTGGCGCAGCGCCGTTCGTCGCGCGACTTCGCGCCCGACGCCCTGCCCTTGCCGTTGCTGTCGGGACTGCTGTGGGCGGCCTACGGGCAGAACCGCCCCGACGGCGGACGCACGGCGCCTTCCGCCCTCAACAACCAGGAGGTCGACGTTTTCGCGGCGCTGCCAACGGGCGCCTACCGCTACGACGCTGCGGCGCATGATTTGCAGCTGGTGGCGCAGAGCGACCTGCGCCGCGTGACCGGCTACCAGGATTTCGTCGACGAGGCGCCGATGGACTTGGTCTACGTCGCCGACCACCGGCGCATGGCCATGGTGCCGGCGGCGCAGCGCGAGGCCTACGCTTACGCCGCAGCCGGCGCGATCACGCAGAACGTGTACCTGTTCGCGGCGGGCAACGGCCTCGCCACCGTGATCCGCGCCTGGATCGACCGCGACGCGATCGCAGAAGCGCTGGGGCTCGCGCACGACCAGCAGGTGCTGCTGTCGCAGACGGTCGGCTATCCCAAGGGCGTACATTAAAGTCCGGCTTCGCGCCGCGCCGCGGCGGTGCCCCCCGGCGCGGATTGATTCTTGCCTGCGCCTCGCGTAGCCTGCGGCAAGCCGCTCGAGGTGCCGCCTGCGTCTTTTCGCAATTCAATCGGATGAAACCATGACAGACAATGCAGTGGACTGGATCAACGCGTTCCCCGGCTGGGTGAAGGAGATGGGCGTCGTCATCCTCAGCGCGACGCCGGAGGAGGTGACCTGCGAATGGGAGGTCGCCGCCAAGCACCATCAGGCCTATGGCATCGTGCACGGCGGCGTGCATTGCGGCGTGATCGAAACCCTGGCGTCGGTCGGCGCGGCGCTGGTGGCGCTGCCGCGCGGCCAGCGCGTCGTCGGGCTGGAGAACAACACCTCGTTCATCCGCGCCGTGCGCTCGGGCAGGCTGCACGCCGCGGCGCGGCCGGTCACGCGCGGGCGCACCACCCAGGTATGGGAGGCGTGGATACGCGACGAACAGGAACAGCTGGTGGCGCAGGGGCGCGTGCGCCTGCTGTGCGTGAACCAGGAACAGGCGCTCGGCTGATCGATCCCCCGGGGCGCGGCCGAAATCGCGCAGGCGTCATACCTGCCGTCGGGACGCTTCAGGTCTGACGCGAACCGCGAGTCATCGGGAACATGCCCGGCAAACCGCATGGATAAACGGTTTCCGGGCTATGCCCGCTGGTTCCGCCGGCGCCGCGGCAGCGGCCCGCGGGCCGGTGGAATCAGACACGACGGTTCAGACGGCCCTGCGCGCGCGCTTCGCCGCAGCGATCTTCGCGCATACGGCGCGCGTGACTTCGGCGGTCGTTGCCGTGCCGCCGAGGTCGCGCGTGTGCAGCTTCGGATCCGCGGTGACCTGCTCGATCGCCTGCATCACGCGCGCGCCGGCCTCGGCCTCGCCCAGGTGCTCGAGCAGCATTACCACGGACCAGAACGTGCCCACCGGATTCGCGACCCCCTTGCCCATGATATCGAAAGCGGAGCCGTGGATCGGCTCGAACATCGACGGATAGCGGCGCTCCGGGTCGATGTTGGCCGTGGGCGCAATGCCGAGGCTGCCAGCCAGCGCCGCTGCAAGATCGGAGAGGATGTCGGCGTGCAGGTTCGTGGCCAGGATCGTGTCCAAGCTCCATGGCCGCAGCACCATCCGTTGGGTCATAGCGTCGACGAGCATGAAATCGACGTCGAGGCCCGGA
>Ga0335082_10005060_pt1 | contig 14378 bp, 13 predicted proteins | sample Lox_Sample_41_FD_206718 | JGI IMG/M metagenome (GOLD analysis project Ga0335082, IMG submission 206718) | Soil microbial communities from Loxahatchee National Wildlife Refuge, Florida, United States - Lox_Sample_4.1 | ecosystem: Environmental > Terrestrial > Soil > Wetlands | place: USA...
TCGAGGGATTCGCGAGGCTCCAGCTGAGCGCCTCGCTGGCGCGCGCGGCGCGCCGCGGCGAGCTCCCTCCGGGCTGCGAGTCCGTGGCGGTGCGGGGCGCGGGCCGGCCGGGCGCGCTGTTCGCCACGCTGACGGTCCCCGCTCTCGAGGGCGCTCCCTACGCGCCGCTCGACCGGGGGTACGTGGCGGCCCTCGGGGCGCGCGCGCGGGAGCACGCGCTCGCCGTCGTGGAGTTCCTGCGCGCCACGCGGCCCGGGTTCGCCGGGATCCGCGTATCGGCCTGGCCGACGCGAATCGGCGTACGCGAGGCGCGGCGGATCGGTGGGCGCGAGCGCGTCACGCGCGACGACGTCCTCCGCGGGCGCCGCCGCGACGAGGAGGTGGCGCTCTCCACTTGGCCGATCGAGCTCTGGGAGGACCACCGCCGCGCGCGCTTCGAGCATCCGGCCGGCGCCTGCTCGGTCCCGCTCGGAGCGCTCGTCAGCGCGACCCACCCGATGCTCGGCGCCGCCGGGCGCTGCCTCTCCGCCACGCGCGAGGCGCTCGGCGCGCTGCGCGTGGTCGGGACCGCGCTCGCGACGGGCGAGGCGATCGGAGTCGCCGCCGCGCTGGCCGCCGAAGCGCGGATCCCGCTCGCGAGCGTCCCGCCCGCGGAAGTGCGCCGTCGGATCGCCGAGGGCGCCACGGGAGTCGCGCGATGAGCGCGATTGAGCAGATCCGCGAGCAGGCGCGCGCGCGGCCCGGCCACGTCGCGCTGTGGGCCGACGCTCCGGGGGGCGAGCGCCGGGTCTCCTACGCCGAGCTGGTGCACCGCTTCGAGGCGGGGGCGGCTCGGCTGCGCGCCGCGGGCGTGCGCGCCGGTGAGCGCTGCGGCCTCCTCGCGCGCCAGGGCGCGGGCTTCGTCGAGGAGGCGCTCTCGATCCTCGCGACCGGCGCCTGTCTGGCTCCGATTCCCGACGACCACGCCGGTCCCGCCCTCGAGCGCTTCGCCGAGCAGGCGCAGCTTCACCACGTGGTTCGCGAGGAGGCGGGCGGCTTCTGCTGCGAGGCGCGGCCCGGCGCGCGCCCCGTCGACGGGGCGGGAGACTCCGAGTTCCGCGCCCTCGCCCCTGCCTATCTCCGCTTCAGCTCGGGCACGACGAGCGAGCGCAAGGGCGTGATCCTCTCCCACCCGCGGATCGACGAGCGGCTCGAGGCGGCGAACCAGGGCCTCCGCATCGGGCCGGACGACCGCGTGCTCTGGCTGCTCCCGATGGCGCACCACTTTGTGGTGTCGATCCTGCTCTACCTGCGCTCGGGGGCGAGCATCCTCCTGCCCGCGGGTTCGCTGGCGCGGCCGGCGCTCGCGCTGGCGGCGCGCGTCGGGGCTACCGTCTTCTACGCCTCGCCCTTCCACTATCAGCTGCTCTCGAAGGACGCCTCGGACCTCGCCCTCCCCGCACTGCGGCTCGCGGTCTCGACGGCGGAGGGGCTCCGCGCCGAGATCGCATCGCGCTTTCGCGAGCGCTTCGGCGTGGCGCTCTCGCAGGCGCTCGGGATCATCGAGGTCGGCCTCCCGGTCGTGAATCTCGCCGAGGCGGAGACCAAGCCGCTCGCGCTCGGGCGCCCGCTGCCCGCCTACGACGTCTGGCTGCGCGGCGAGGACGGCAAGCCGATCTCGCGAAGCGGGCCCGAGGCGACCGGAGAGATCTGCATCCGCGGGCCCGGCCTGTTCGACGCGTACCTGGCGCCCTGGACGCCGGCGCAGCGGGTGCTCGAGCCCGACGGCTTTCGCACCGGCGACCAGGGGTGGTTCGACCCCGAGGGAACGCTGTTCCTCGCCGGACGCCGACACAACCGAATCAACATGGCGGGGATGAAGTTCTTCGCCGAGGAGGTGGAGGCGGCGTTGCTGCGGCACCCCGCGGTCGCGGAGTGCCGCGTCTTTGCGCGCGAGCACCCCCAGCTCGGCGAGATCCCGATCGCGGAGATCGTCCCCACCCACCCCGCCCGACCACCGGAGCGCGGCGAGCTGGTCGCCCACTGCCGCGCCGAGCTGCCTGGCTACAAGGTCCCGCGCGAGTTCCGGATCGTGGCCGCACTCGAGCGCACCGCCACCGGCAAGCTCAAGCGCTAGCGAAGCGAAGGGGATGGTCCACGCTCTCGCTCAGAGGGGGCGGCGCTCGACGCGCACGTAGCTCGCGGTGTAGCCGCAGCCGGGACGCGCGATCTCCTCGCGCTCGGGCGACTCGGCCGAGAGCCGCCCCCCGGCGTGCAGGTCGCGCAGGAAGTTCTCGGGCGCCACCTGGAGCGCTCGCCCTAGGAACGAGCGCGATTCGACCGCGACGTCGCGCTGCGTGACCGCGAAGGCCTTGGCTCCGAAGGCGTTGAAGCCGACGACGACGAGCTCGTCGCCGCGCCGCTCGGCCGCGACCACGAAGCCGGCGTCGACGCCGCCCCCGCGCACCCGTACCTGCTCGCGAAGCAGGAAGTCGCCGGGCGGCAGCCCGCGCGTCGAGGCGATCGCGCCGGGGCAGGCCGGCAGGTGCGGCTGGCGCCAGGCCGCGAGCGCCAGCGGAAGGGCGCAGCCCGCGGTCGCGAACGCCGTCGAGATCGCGGCGAGGAGCCGCGCGGCCGCGCGCGCGCTCCGCCTCAAGAGTCCCGGTCCGGCAGCGCTCCCGGCTGCAGGAGCAGGGCGACGGGCGCCAGGAGAAGGGAGAGTAGGATCCCGACACCGGTGGTGACGCCGATCGCGCGCAGCGCGGGGTGCGCCGAGATCGCGAGCGTTCCGAACGCGAAGACGGTGGTGAGACAGCAGAGCAGCATCGACAGCATGCTCGCGTCGAAGCCCCTGCGCGAGCGGGCGCTGTCCACCATGAAGATCCCGTAGTCCACCCCCATCCCCATGACCAGGTTGAGGCTCATCACGTGGAGCAGGTTCGTCTCCACGCCGGTCGCAGCGAAGATCCCGAGCAGCGCGCCTAGCACGAGCAGCGAGGGGAGCAGCGCGGCGAGCATCGGCCGCCAATGCCGGTAGCGCAGGCCCAGAACGAGCAGCACGAGCCCCGTCCCGACCGCCATCTGCTCGAGGGTCGTGACCCGGAACTCGCGGTAGATCTCGTTCAGGAAGCTGTGCTGGTCGAAGACGTGGACGTGCTCGAGTCCCTCGAGCGTCGCCGCGAGCGCGGCCGGCGAGGCGACCCCGCGCAGATAGGTCACCACCGCGAAGCGGTCGCCGAGCTCGAGCAGGAGCGGCGAGAGCAGCTCGCCGAGCGGCGAGGCCCGCAGCGCCTCGGCGTCGAGGGCGGGAGGAGCCGGCCCGCGCTGCTCGTCGCGGAAGGGCGCGAGCGCCTCGCGCCGGAATCCCTCCTCGGCAAACACCGTCTCGAGGCGATCCGCCAGGTCGGGAACCGCCGCGAAGGCCCGCAGGTTGCGATCCTGGAGGTCGCGCGACCAGAGCAGCGCGTGGAGCGAGCGATAGCCGGAGACGACGCCGCGCCGCTGCGCCTCGGCGAGCCGCTCGGCGACTGCGTCGTTCAGCGCGATCGCGGCATCCGCGTCGTCGCCGAGCGCGATCACCACGCGGCCCTGCTCGGGGCCTGCGACCCGCGCGCGCACCCGGTCGTCCTCGGCGCGCAGGCGCGGATCCATCGCCAGGAGCCGCGACAGATCGTCGACGAAGCGGAGGCGCGGCAGCACGAGCGCCGAGCCAGCGGCGCAGGCGAGCGCGGCGGCGAGGAGGACCCGCCGCCGCGCGGCGAGGAAGCGCACCCCATCGCCGAGCCGACGCGCGGTGCGTCGCGCGAGGGGCGGGACGCGGTCGGCGCGCGGCCGCGGGCCCAGGAAGCCGGGAAGCACCACCAACGTCACGAGCAGCGATGCGCCGACCCCGGCCATCGAGAACACGCCGATCTCGCGGAAACCGGGGAACGAGGTGAAGACGAGCCCCGCGAAGCTCGCGATCGTGGTAAGCGCGCCGAGCACCAGCGAGGGCCGCACGCGCCGGACCACCTCGCTCGCAGGAGCCTCGGGGTCGAGCCGGTGGTGGTTGATCACGAAGATCGAGTAGTCGATCGCCACCCCGATCAGCGCGGCGCCAAACGCCATGGTGAGGCCGTCGAGGCGCCCGAACACGAGGCGCGTCAGCGTCGCCGCCGCCAGGATCCCCGTGAGCGGCGGGAAGATCGCCAGTAGGAAGAAGTGGAGCGAGCGCAGGAACGAGGAGAAGAGCAGCGAGACCCCGACGAAGGAGACCGCACTGATCAGGGCCACGTCGCGTCGCATGCTCTGCTCGGCCGCGACCGCGAAGCGATTCGCGCCGCTCGTCTCGAGGACGAGGTCGCCGCCGCGGCGCTCCGCGATCTCCGCGAAGGCGCTGCGCAGATCACCGAGCAGCCGCTGCTGCGGCCGGGAGTCGAAGGCGGAGTGGCGGGTGGCGAGGAAGATCACCGCGTAGCGGCCGTCCGTCGTCACGAACTGACCCTGCTCGCTCCCGAGCGACGGCGCCTGCTCGCGGAAGCGTCGGATTACGCGCTCGAAGGCGCCGAGCGGATCGCTCGCCGCGATGCGCTTGGTCAGCGTCGCCGTGGGAAGCGCGAGCTGGAGGCGCAGCGCGCGCGCGCGCGCGCGTAGCGCCTCCGGCGCGAGCAGCGCGGGGATCTCCTGCTCGGGATGGTCGGAAAAGAAGCGATCGCGGCGCGGGAAGTACAGGCGATAGACGTTCTCCATCTGGCCCGGGTCGAGCCCGGCGCGCACCCACGCCACCTCCGGATTGCCGGCGAGGCGCTCGGCAAGCTCTCGCGCCGCGGCGACCGCTTGGGTTGTGTCGCTCGCGCCGATCGTGAGGATCATCGTGCGGGTGAGCTGGCTGTCGGCGAGCCGCGAGGCGAGCACCGCCTGCTCGGCCTCGCTGCGCTCGGGCATGAAGTTCGTGATGTTGGTCGAAAGCTCGACGTGCGTCGCGCAGTACGCGGCCATGCCGAGCACGGTCGCGAGAAAGACCGCGCGGATCGCGGTCTGGCTCACGGCTCGCCCGAGTCCGATCCGCGCAACGAGAACAGCTGCTGGAGCTCCTCGCCGCTGAAGTGGCGGTCGGCCTGCACGTCCTCGAAGGTGGTGGTGGTGCGATCGCCATTCGTCTCGAGCATCTCCATGCGATCGAGCGTCCGGCCGCTGCCCTCGAGCGTGACGCGGTCCACGATGTCGGCGAGCGGTCGCTGCCGCGCGCGCAGGACCAGCTTCCAGCGCTCGCCGTCGACCGAGAGCGCCGGCTCGTAGCGCTCCCGCAGGCCGGCGAGATCGCCGTTGAAGAGCACGACGAAGTTGCTGACGAACTCGCGCGCGAGCGGGTTGGCGGACAAGTCGACCTGCTCGCCGCCCGCCTCGTCCCGGTACGCGAAGCGGCTCCCGTCGATGACGAGCCGCGAGCGGCTCGGCTCGCGGGTGACGCGCAGCAGCCGGTCGGGCGGCACGAAGTAGATCGTCCCGCGCACCTCGAGCGGGACCGAGAGCAGCGCGAGCTGCTTCGCCTCGTGGAAGCGCGCGACGACGCCCGAGCTCGTCGCCATCCCCCGCATCAGCGACTCGAGCGTCAGCTCGGGGAGGCCGGCGGCCTCGCTCGCGGTCGCCACCGTCGGAGCGGCCGCCGCGGCGGCGACAGCGAGGAAGGCCGAGGCGAGAGCCGAGACCGCGCGCACGCTCCTTCCTCCGTCGCCGAGCGCAGGGGCGGCGGATTCTAACCCGCGCGAGGACGCAGCTGGAGGCCCGCGAGCGTTGCCATGCCCCAGCGGCGGCCGATATACTGCGTCGTCCTTCTGCGAGAGGGCCGCTCCACCGCCCTCCGCCGGGCGGAGGGCGTCGGGGGCGAACGGTGCGCACGGAGAGCGGCAGCCGGACGGGGGAACCGGGCGACGTCTCCTTGGCGAACCTCGCGCATCTCGCGCGCCGGGCAACCGCCTTCTCATACTACGGCCTCTCCGGCCTCGGCCTCGGACTCGTCTGGCTCCCGCTCGATCGATGGGTGGGGCGCGCGCTCGGGCGCGCGGAGCCCGCCGACCTGCGGGCGCAGCGCGCGATCCATCGCGTCTCGCGACGCCTCCTGCGCCTGATGGAGGCGCTCGATCTGGCGCGGGTGCACTGGGTCGGGGCGGAGGCGCTCGACCGGAGGCCACTCCTGGTGGTGGCCAACCATCCCTCGCTCATCGACACCCCGCTTCTCTCGAGCCGCATGCCGGAGGCGGACTTCATCGTGAAGGAGGAGTGGGGCCGCAATCCATTCTTCCGCGACGCCGTGGCGGCGGCTGGCTACCTGCGCGTCGAACGGGGGGCGCGGGTGGTGGCCGACGCGGTCGCCAGGCTCCGCGCGGGACGCTCGGTGGTGGTCTATCCCGAGGGCTCGCGAACGCCGCCCGAGGGGCTGCGGCCCTTCCAGCGCGGCGCCGCCCACATCGCCCTCGAGGCGGGCTGCGACCTAGTCCCCGTGCTGATCCAGGTGACGCCACGGACCCTGCTCAAGGGCGATCCCTGGACCCAGCGACCGGAGCGGACCCCCGAGTGGCGCGTCGAGGTGGGCGAGCCGATCCGGCCCTGGGACCACCTCGACGGAAGCGAGAGCCGCCCGGTCGCGGCCCGCAAGCTCACCGCCGTGCTTCGCGACTACTTCGACAAGAGGTGGGACCGTGCACAGCTCTGACAGCCTCGAGGCGCAGATCAAGCGGATCATCGTCGAGGCGCTCGCGCTCGAGGACATGCAGCCCGAGGACATCGAGACCGACGCCCCGCTCTTCGTCGAGGGCCTCGGCCTCGATTCGATCGACGCGCTCGAGCTCGCCATGGCGCTCGAGGAGAGCTACGGCGTCGCGATCGAGGACGACCCCGAACAGAACCAGCGCATCTTCGCGTCGGTGAAGAGCCTCGCGGAGTTCGTGCGCGCCCATCGCGCCGTCGGAGACGAAAGCGCCTGACGTGATCGCGCTCTCCCAGCTCTTCCGCGCGGCGCCGCCCGGTCGGACGGTCGCGTTCGGCCGCGAGGGAGTTCGCGACGCCGACGCGCTTCGCGACGACGTGGCGGCGCTCGCCGCTCTCCTGGAGCCGTTCGCCGAAGGTCGCCTGCTGCTCCACTCCGAGGATGCCTATGCCTTCGCGGTCGGGCTGCTCGCGGCGGCGCAGGTCGGCGCCCGCGTGGTCCTTCCCCCCTCGCGCCAGCCCGGCGCGCTCGAGGCGCTGGCGTCCGAGGTCACCGGCGTCCTCCTCGACTCGACGCCGACCTCCGACACCTTCCTCGGACGCCCGTGCTGGCACCCGCTGGCCGCCCCGCGCGCGCGGCGCCCGCTCGTCGCGCTCGACCGCGAGTCGCCGCTCGTCGAGCTCTTCACCTCGGGGACGACGGGGGCGGGCAAGCCGGTCGCCAAGGCGGTGCGCCATCTCGAGGACGAGGTCGCCGTCCTCGAGGAGTGCTTCGGCGCCCTCCTCGGCGGGGGAACCCGGATCCTCGCCACCAGCTCTCCGCAACACCTCTACGGGCTCCTCTTCCGGATCGTCTGGCCGCTCTCGGCGGGCCGCCCGCTGCTGCGCAGCCCGCTGCTCCATGCCGAGGAGCTCGCGCCGCATCTTGGTGTCGAGAGCCCCTTCGCGCTGGTCTCGACCCCGATCGCGCTCCGGCACCTCGCGGAGAAGGAGGAGCTGGCCCCCTTTGCTCCCTGGTGTCGCGCGGTCTTCTCCTCGGGCGGTCCGCTGCCCGCGCCCATCGCGCGGCGCGTCGCCGAGGCGCTCGGCGCCGCGCCCTTCGAGGTGTACGGCGCCACCGAGACCGGGGGCGTCGCGCTGCGCCAGCAGCAGCGCGGGGGCGAGCCGTGGCGCCCGCTCCCGCGAGTCGAGGTCGCGCGCGACGCGGAGAGCGGCTGCCTCGTCGTCGCGTCGCCCTTCGCGAGCACGGGAGAAGCGCTGCCCGGGGGACGCGCGCGCTGCACGCTCGGCGACCTGGTGGCCTTCGACGAGGGCGGATTTCGGCTGCTGGGCCGGGCCGACCGTGTGGTCAAGATCGGCGAGAAGCGGCTGTCGCTCCCCGCGATGGAGGAGCGCCTCGCGACGCATCCCGCGGTCGCGGACGCGGCCCTGGTGGCGCTCGACACGGGCGGGGACGCGCGCGTCGGCGCCGTGGTGGTCCCGACCGAGATCGGAAGGGAGCAGGTCGTCGCCAGCGGGCGGCGTGGGCTCGCGCGCTCCCTCTCGGCGCACCTCGCGCCGGATTTCGACCGCGTCCTCCTGCCGCGCGCCTGGCGTCTGGTCGACGCGCTCCCGCGCGACGCGCAGGGCAAGTTGCCGAACGAGCGGCTGCTGGCGTTCTTCGCCGAGACCAGCCCGGCCCCGCGCGCGCCCGAGCCGATCGCGGTCCGGCGCGGCGCGCGCGAGCTCGAGGCTCGGCTTCGGATCCCCGAGGACCTGGCGTTCCTCGAGGGCCATTTCCCGGGCCATCCGATCGTCGCGGGCGTCGTGCAGCTGCACTTCGCAATGCGCGCTCTCGAGGAGCTGCTCGGCGCCGCGCCCCGCCTCGCCGCCCTCGAGGTGCTGAAGTTCCACGAGCTGCTCCTGCCGGGTCAGGAGGTCCGGCTCCGCGTCGAGCTCGACGCCGGCGGCGAACGCTTCGCCTTCTCGCTCGCCGACGCGGGCCGCCCGGAGCGGGTCTTCGCGACCGCGCGCGGGGCGCTCCGGCGGAACCCTTGAGGATCGCGCTCCTGATCCCGATCCACGATCACGGCGACACGATCGCCGAGGTGGTGGAGGGCCTTGCTTCCGCCGGGCTTCCCTGCTTGATCGTGGACGACGGAAGCGGGCCCGCGACTCAGGAGGCGCTCGAGCAGGTCGCCAAGGAGCGTCCCTTCGTCGAGGTGCTGCGCCTCTCGTCGAACGGCGGCAAGGGCGCCGCGCTCAAGTCCGGCTATCGGGCGGCGCTCGCGCGCGGCTTCACCCACGTGGTTCAGCTCGACGCCGACGGCCAGCACGACCCGCGAGACGTGCCCCGCTTCGTCGACGCGCTGCGCCGCGCGACCGGCGCGCTGGTGCTCGGCGTGCCGGTCTTCGATGCGAGCGCGCCGCGCGTGCGCATCTACGCCCGCCAGATCTCGCGCGTGCTGGTCTGGCTGGCGTGCGGCTCCCGGGTGGTCCCGGATCCCCTGTGTGGCTTCCGGGGACTCCCGCTCGCGCCGGTCGTGGCGCTGCTCGACCGCGTCCCCACCGGCGATTGGATGGACTTCGATCCCGAGCTGGCGGTGCGCCTCGTCTGGGACGGACTCGACGTCGTCGCCCTTCCAACGCGCGTCATCTATCGCGCCGGAGGCCTCTCGCACTTCAGCCTGGCGCGCGACTACCCGCGGCTCGCCTCGCTCTATACTCGCCTGATCGCCGCGAGGTTGGGGCGCCTGCCCGCTCGGCTGGCCGGAGCCGGGGAGAGGAACGGGAACGCTTGATCCAGGAGCGCTGGTCGGGAATGGCGGAGCGCGGCTCGATGGCTGCGCTCGCCGTGATGGCCTGGGTGTATCGCGTGCTCGGCCGCCCGCTCGCGCAGATCCTGCTCTATCCGATCGTCACCTACTTCTTCCTCACCGAGCGCGCTGCGCGCTCCGCCTCGCGCCTGTACCTGCAGCGCGTCTGGGAGACCCCGGAAGGGCGCAGGCGTCTGCCCGCCCCTCCGGGCTTCTTCGCCCCGCTCCGCCACTACCACGAGTTCTCGGTCCAGATCCTCGACCGCATGGTGCTCTGGGGTGGCGGCCTCGCGAGCTTCCAGATGGACCACCGCGGCGGCGAACACCTGTTCGAGCTGGCGCGCCGCCGCCAGGGCGCGCTGCTGCTCGGGGCCCACCTCGGCAGCTTCGACATGGCGCGCGAGCTCGCCGGCAGCCACCGCCTCCGCCTCAACGTCGTGATGTTCACGGCGCACGCCGAGCGCATCAACCGCTTCTTCGAGGAGCGGGACCCGGCCAGCCGGACCCGCGTGCTGCAGCTCGACCCGCATTCGGTGCGGACCGCGTTCGAGATCAAGGCCTGCCTCGATCGCGGCGAGCTGGTCGGAATGCTCGCGGACCGAATTCCGGCCGGCGGACGCGAGCGTCCGATCTTCGTCGAGTTCCTCGGGCGCCGGGTGGCGTTCCCGCGCTCGCCCTTCCAGCTCGCCTGCCTGCTCGGCTGCCCCGTCTTCCTCTCGCTCTGCCTGCGCACCGGCGAGGCCCGCTACGAGACCTTCGTCGAGCCGCTGATCGAGTGCCGGCCCCTCCCGCGCCGCGAGCGCGACAAGGGCGCCGAGGCGCTCGCCGAGGCGTGGGTGCGCCGGCTCGAAGCCAACTGCCTGCGCTTCCCCTATCAATGGTTCAACTTCTACGACCTCTGGGAGCCGCAGGGGACCGAGGCGTGAACGAGCCGCTGCCGCCGATCGACGAGCTCCTGCCGCAGGCCGGCCCGATGCGGCTGCTCGAGGCCGTGCTCGCCCACGACGGCGTCGTCACCCGCTGCCGGGTCGACCCGGCGCGCAGCGCGCTCTTCCTCGACGACTCGGCCCGCGTGCCGGTCTGGGTCGCCCTCGAGTACATGGCGCAGTGCATCGCGGCGCACGGCGGGCTCATGGCGCGCGCGCGCGGCGAGCCGCCGGGCCCGGGGCTCCTGCTCGGATCTCGGCGGCTCCGGTTCCACTGCGACGGCTTCGAACCCGCGCAGCCGCTCGAGGTGACCGCGCGTCACGCGGCCGGTCGCTCGCGCATACTCGCCTTCGAATGCGCCGTCCTCCGTCCCGGCGCGGAAACCCCGCTCGTCGAGGGGCGGCTCCACGTCGTCGCGCTGCGCGACCTCGCCGCGCTGTCGGAGGGAGCTGCGTGAGCGAGCGGCGCGTGCTCGTGACCGGGGCGAGCCGCGGCATCGGCCGGGCGATCGCCCTGGCGCTCGCCCGCGACGGCTTCGCCATCTCGATCAATTTCCGCGAGCGCGCCGACGCGGCGGAGGCAGTTGCGAAGGAGATCCGCGCGCTGGGCGGCGAGCCCGCGCTGCTGCGCTTCGACGTCGCGGACCGCGAAGCTTGCGCGCGCGCGCTGGGCGGCGACCTCGCCGAGCGCGGGCCCTACTGGGGCGTCGTGCACAACGCGGGCGTGGTCGCCGACGCGCCGTTCCCGGCGCTTTCGGGCCAGGCGTGGGACCGCGTGCTGCGCACCAACCTCGACGGCTTCTACAACGCGCTGCACCCGCTGGTGATGCCGATGGTGCGGGCACGCCAGGGCGGGCGCATCGTCGCTCTCTCCTCGACGGCGGGGCTCGCGGGAAACCGCGGGCAGGTGAACTACGCGGCGTCCAAGGCTGGCCTGATCGGCGCGGTGAAGTCGCTCGCGCAGGAGCTCGCGAAGCGCCGCATCACGGTGAATTGCGTGGCTCCCGGCCTGATCGAGACCGAGATGGTGACGGGGCCGGTGATCGAGGAGCTCGCGAAGCGCATTCCGATGCGGCGGCTGGGACGACCCGAGGAGGTGGCCGCGGTCGTGTCGTTCCTCTTCTCTCCCGGCGCGGAGTACGTGACGGCGCAGGTGATTTCGGTCAACGGAGGACTCCTGTGAGCGGCGCGGCCGATCTCGACGTCGCCGTGGTCGGCGGGGGCTTCGCGGGGAGCCTGCTCGCGCGCCAGCTGCGCCGGCAGCTGCCGGGTCTGCGCGTGGGGCTCTTCGAGCGCAGCCGCCGCACGTCCTACAAGGTCGGCGAGTCGACGGTCGAGATCGCGGGGCACTACCTGGTCCGGCGCCAGCGCCTCGCCGGCTACCTCTACGAGCACCATCTCCCCAAGAACGGCATCCGCTACTTCTTCGACGGCGCCGGGCGCGACTTCGAGCTCACCGAGATGAGCGAGATCGGCACGGTCAACCTGCCCTTCCATCCGACCTTCCAGATCGATCGGGCGCGCATGGAGTCCGACCTGCTCGCGATGAATCTCGCGGAGGGCGTCGACGTGCGGCTCGGCGCCGACGTGGTCGACATCGAGCTCGGATCGGGGGGCGCGCTGCACCATCTGGCGCTCGAGGGGGGCGGCGGTCGCGAGCGCGTCTCGGCCCGCTGGCTGGTCGACGCGACGGGCCGGCCGGGCCTTCTCGCGCGCGCCCTCGGCCTGCGCGAGCCCGAGCCCGAGCACCATACCGGCGCGGTCTGGGGCCGCTTCGAGGGCGTCGCCGACGTCGACCAGCTCGGCGACGACGCCTTCCGGGCGCGCGTCCGCCACAGCGCGCGCGGCATCTCGACGATCCACTTCCTGTATCCGGGCTACTGGGTCTGGTTCATCCGCCTGCGCGGCGGCTTGACCAGCGTCGGCCTCTCCGGCGCGCCGGCCAAGCAGCGCGCCATCCGCACGCGCGACGGGTTCCGCGACTTCCTGATGCAGCACCGGGCGATGCGCGCGCTGCTCGCCGACGCGAAGGCGGTGGACCACGGCAGCTACGGCCGCGTCGCCTATGCGACCCGGCGCTTCTTCCACGCCGACCGCTGGGCGCTCGTCGGCGAGGCCGCCACCGCGGCGGATCCGCTCTACAGCCCGGGCAGCGACTTCATCGCGCTCGAGAACGACTACGTGGCGGATCTCGTGGCGCGGGACGCCGGCGGCGAGCCTGCCCGAGCGCTCGCCGAGCGCGTCGAGCTCTACGACCGCTTCATGCGCTTCCGCCACGAAGCAACGATCCGGCTCTACCGCGGACTGTACGGGACGATCGGGTCCTTCGAGCTCATGCGCCTCAAGTGGGACTTCGACATCGGCTCCTACCACAACCTGTGGGTCTCCCCGTACATGAGCGATCTCTACACCGATGAGGCGTTCCTGCGCCGGCAGCTGCGCCAGCAGCGCGTGGTGCTCGGCGCGATGGAGAACTTCGCGCGGCTGTTCAGGCGCGTGGAGGCGAAGCTCACCGACGAGGGCGCCTACCACCGCCGCAACCGCGGCGCCTTCTCCCACGGCCTCGAGCACATCGACTTCCTGCCGTCCGTCGGGCTCCCGCGCACGCGACGGCAGACGCTCGAGCAGGCGGCCGACACCTTCAACCAGGTGCGCCGCCAGGCGTTCGCGCTGCTCGGCCGTCCGGCGGAGGACGCCGGCTGGTCGCTCCGCGCCTTCGTGACGCGCCCGCTCGCCTGAGATGCCGGGCCCGCGGCCGTCGCTTCGGACCGCTGCGCTCGCGGGACTCGGGCTCGCCGTCGCGCTCGGCTATCCGATCGCGCTCGAGCGGCTCCGCTCGAGCTTCGGGGCGCGCGGCACCGGCGCCGCCGTGCTCGCGGTCTGGTTGGTCTCGCTGGCGCTCATGCGCGGCAACCGCTCGATCCCCGGGCTGGGAACGCTTCCGCGCGTCGCACTGCTCGCTTTGCCGGCGCTCGCGCTGGCGACCGGCTCGGAGCTCGCCCTGCGCCTCGTCCCGGCGGCGATCCAGGCCTCGCTGGTGGGAGTCTTCCTGCTCTCGCTGCGCGGCGGGAGCTCGCTCTTCGGCGAGGCGGCTCGCCTCCTGCAGCCGTACGCACCGGACTTCATCGAGCCCTATTGCAGGAAGGCGACAGTCGCCTTCGCCGCGCTCTTCGCGGTGCAGGCCGCCGCGCTCGCGGCGCTGGCGTGGCGGCCGCCGGCCGGCGGCTGGGCCCTCGCCTCGAGCGCCTTGATCTGGGCGCCGCTCCTGCTGCTCGCGGCGATCGAGTGGGCGGTCCGGAAGATCTGGTTCCGCCACTACGGACGCGGGCCGGTGGACCGGCTGCTGCGGCGGCTGCTGCCACCGGAGCGAACCGCGCGCGGCCGGCGCTCGCTCCAGCACATCCGGCGGGTGCGGGCCGAGCTCGGCATGCCCCCTCCCTAGGTTCTCTCAGCTGGTGACCTTCGTTCGGCTCCGCGGACTCCCCACCCTATGAACTTCGCTCGCCTTCGGCTCGCTGCGCGGCGCGGCGCCTTGCGGACTGCGCGCAGGCCGACCGCCGGTCGGCCTCCTTGCGGGTCCAGCGGAAGCGGCCGAGCGCGAGCGTCCGCTCCTCGCCGAGCAGCCAGCGCAGGAACTCGAGCGCGTCGGGCCAGAGATGCTCGGCGACCGCCTCCGGCTCCTCGTGCCCGAACGAGAGCACCGGCCCCGCCCCGGCGTCCCGCGCGAGCAGCAGGGCTAGCGCGTAGGCCGAGGGCGCCTCGCGCAGGAGCCCGGCGAAGGTCGCCGCGAGCGGCACGTCGCCGATCACGTAGAGCACCGGCCTCGAGGGCTCGCGTTCGAGCTGCGCCAGGGCTTCGAGGTATCCACACGAGAACGTGTCGGCCCGCGCGGCGAGCGAGATCGACGATCGGCAGTTGCCGGTCGCGATGCAGTAGAGCCCGGCCTGCGCGTTGTGAACGGTATGGCTGAACTTGGCCGGCGAGATCCGCTCCC
>Ga0335082_10005061_pt1 | contig 14374 bp, 13 predicted proteins | sample Lox_Sample_41_FD_206718 | JGI IMG/M metagenome (GOLD analysis project Ga0335082, IMG submission 206718) | Soil microbial communities from Loxahatchee National Wildlife Refuge, Florida, United States - Lox_Sample_4.1 | ecosystem: Environmental > Terrestrial > Soil > Wetlands | place: USA...
CGCCGTTGCCGAGGTTGCCGTGCGTGACCGTCGAGGACATCAGGATCTGGAATCCCTTGCGCTTTGCGAGCTCGAGGGCGGCGACGGCCCTCTGCCAGGATCCCTTCCGGCTCCGGAAGGCGTCGTGCTCCTCGGGCGTGGCGCTGTCGACGCTGACGCAGACGATGTCTCCGCCGGCGGCGCGAAAGGCGTCCAGGAACTTCTCATCGGCGAACCAGCCGTTGGTCTGGATCGAGATGAGGTTCTCGCGCGGCCGGAACGCGGCAACGATCTCGAAGAGGTCCTTTCGCAGCGAGGGCTCTCCGCCCGTGAAGTGGAAGGCGCAGACGCCCATCTCCATGGCCTCCCCGGCGACCCTGCTGTAGTCCTCGATCGTCAGCTTCTCCGCCTTCTTGCCGCGGTCGAGCGCCAGGGCCGAGCAGTGCTGGCAGTGGAAGTTGCACGTATAGTCGAGGGCGATGTCCATGAAACGGAGCGACCCGATGCCGCTGCCGTTTCCGAGCGCCTTCAGATACCCGCGGATCATTCGGCGGATGAGGCGCGGCTTGCGCCCGTGGAGGGCGCCGACGAGGCGGGCGTTGACCGCCAGCCTCTGGAGAGCGCTGATCATGTGAAAACGCCATTTTACTCCGGTTCGTGGAAGAATCGGATCCGCCGTCGTGTTGCGGCTCGTTCGATGCTGACGACAGGGAGGGAAATCGTGGCCGGCGTGTTGCTTGCCGGGCTTCTCGCCTCCCTGGCCTACTGCGTCGGCTGCCTCATCCGTCTCCTGACCTTCCGGAGGAGCCCGCCCCCTTCCGGCACGTTCACGCCGAAGGTGACCGTTCTCAAGCCCGTGTGCGGCTCGGACCCCACGCTCCTGACGTGCCTGCGCTCCTTCTTCACCCAGGACTATCCCGACTACCAGGTCGTCTTCGGCGTCCGCGACCCGAACGACCCGGCGCTGCCGGTGATCCGCCAGGTCCTCTCCGAGTTCCCGGGGCGGGACGCGGCGCTCATCGTGGATGGCCGCGTCTACGGCGGCAACCGCAAGATGAGCAACATGACCAACGTGATGCCGTCGGCCAAGCACGACATCCTGGTGATCGCGGACGCCGACTCGCTGGTGACGTCGGACTACCTGCGGGCCGTCGTCGCGCCCTTCGAGGATCCGAAGGTCGGCGCGGCCACGGTCTTCTACGTGGGCAAGGGCATGGGAGGGTTCTGGTCCGTCCTCGGCGCCTCGTTCATCAACGACTGGTTCCTGCCCTCGGTGCTCTTCGGCCTCCTGCTCGAGCCGCCGAGCTATTGCTTCGGGGCCACGATGGTCGCGCGGCGCGAGGCCCTCCAGGCGATCGGCGGATTCCGCGTCCTGACCACGTATCTCGCCGACGACTACCTCCTGGGCCACCTGATCAAGAAGAAGGGCTGGGAGGTGCGCTTTGCCGCCACGGTCGTGACGACGGCCGTGTACGAACGGAGTCTCCTGACCCTGCTGCGCCACGAGCTGCGCTGGGGGCGTACCTTCCGGACCGTGAGGCCGATCGGCTGGACGGGCACGATCCTGACCGACACGACGATCCTGGCCCTCCTGTATCTCCTGGCTTCGGGCGGGAGCGCCCTCTCGCTGTCCCTTCTGGCGGCGGCCCTGGTGCTGCGCTCCTCTGTCGTGCTGGCGGTCCGGCGCCGCTTTCCGATCGAGGAGCCTCCCCGGCTCTGGCTGGTCCCCTTCCGGGACCTGCTATGCTTTGCGGTGCGGCTGGTGAGCTTCGTCGGCCGCCAGGTGCGCTGGAAGAGCGAAGACTTCCTGATCCAGTCGGCCGGCCATCTGGAGCCTAAAGAGGGGGACGCCGTCAGCCCGTCATGAAGAAAACACTGTTCTTGAACCCGCCCTCGTTCGAGGGCTTCGACGGGGGAGCCGGCTCGCGCTACCAGGCGCGCCGGGAGATCCGCTCGTTCTGGTACCCCACCTGGCTGGCGCAGCCCGCGGCCCTGGTGCCCGGCAGCCGCCTCGTGGACGCTCCGGCGCGGGGCCTGTCTCTGACGGACGTGCTGCCCCTCGCCTCCGACCACGAGCTCGTGGTCCTGCACACGAGCACGCCCTCCTTCGCTTCCGACGCGCGCATCGCCGAGGCCTTCAAGAACGCCAACCCGAAGCTCTCGGTCGGGATGGTGGGCGCGCACGTGGCCGTTTCGCCGGACGCGTCGCTCAAGAACGCCCCCGCCGTGGATTTCGTGGCCCGCGCCGAGTTCGACTACACGGTTCGGGACGTGGCCGAGGGTAAGCCCTTTGCGGAGATCGACGGCATCTCCTTCCGCTCCAACGGCCGGGTGGTCCACAACAAGGAGCGGGCGCCGATCGAGAACATGGACGCGCTTCCCTTCGTGACCGACGTCTACAAGCGAGACCTCGTGATCGAGGACTATTTCATCGGCTACCTGCTTCACCCCTACCTTTCGTTCTACACGGGCCGGGGCTGCCGCTCTCGCTGCACCTTCTGTCTCTGGCCCCAGACGATCGGCGGGCATCGCTACCGTACCCGCTCGCCCGAGAACGTGATCGCGGAGCTGAAGCAGGCGAAGGCGATGTTTCCCCAGGTCAAGGAGTACTTCTTCGACGACGACACGTTCACCGACGACCTGCCCCGCGCCGAGCAGATCGGCCGCGGTCTCGGCGAGCTCGGCCTGACGTGGTCGTGCAACGCCAAGGCGATCGTGCCGTACGAGACGCTGAAGGTCCTGAAGGACAGCGGCCTGCGGCTCCTGCTCGTGGGCTATGAGACGGGCAGCCAGCAGATCCTGAACAACATCCGCAAGGGAACCCGGGTGGACGTGGCGAAGCGCTTTACCGAGGATTGCCACAAGCTCGGCATTGTGATCCACGGCACGTTCATCGTGGGGCTGCCGGGCGAGACGCCGGAGACGATCGAGAACACGATCCGGTTCGCCAACGAGATCAACCCGCACACGATCCAGGTCTCGCTGGCCGCGCCCTATCCGGGCACGGAGCTGTACAAGCAGGCCGAGGCCAACGGCTGGATGGTCAACCACGCGGAGACGCTGGTCGGCAACGACGGCGTCCAGATCAGCTCGCTCTCGTACCCGAGCCTGTCGAACCGCGAGATCTTCGACGCCGTGGCGCGTTTCTATCGGAAGTTCTACTTCCGGCCGAAGAAGATCGCCGAGATCACGCTCGAGATGATGCGCGACCGGGAGATGATGAAGCGGCGCCTGCGCGAGGGCGTCGAGTTCTTCCGGTTCCTGGCCACGCGGGAGAACCCGGCCTGACTTCGGCCTGCGCAGGCCGCGGTCGCACGGCCACGGCCTGGTAGGCGATCCCTCGCCCGTCCCTACGGACAAGTGGCGAAAGCGTTGGTGTCGGTGATCGCAGGCGCGGGGGGGCCCTGATAGCTGAAGTAGACCTTCTGAACGCCGCGGGGGACATCGAGCACGTTGAGCCGGAAGTGCACGTTGGACGTGGCGGCGGTGAAGAGCCACCGGCGGTTGTTGAGCCCGCAGCCGTTGAGCTCCTTGACGAGGACTTCCCAGTTGTCCGGGGAGAAAAACCAAAAGAGGCCGGAGTTCGACGAGGCGCCCGGAACGACGGTTCCCACGCCGGACGACGAGGGAGAGATGAAAGACGCTGTGACGGCGAAGCGGCCTTCGAAGCACAGCGTCGTGGCGTTGGCCGTGCATCCGAGGGCGACAGGGAAATCGAGATAGGGAACGGTTCCCCCGGCCGGGCTGCCACTGTGCCCGCCCACGACGTCGTTGGGGTTTCCGTCCAGGCTCCAGACCGCGACGAGACCCGGCGTCGCGGCGTCGATCGGAACGTTGATGGTGCTTCGAATCTGATCCGTCGTCCTCGCCACGTTCCAGATCCTCACTTCGTCGATCGCACCCTGGGGGTGATGGTCCCACGCCACGTCGCTGCCGATGCGCATGGGTGCCGTGTTCAACGGCAAGGGGCCAGTCTGCGGGAAGGTCGCGGCAATCTCGCCGTTGACGTAGTGGGTGCGGTTGACCCCGTCGTAGACGATCGCGATGTGGTTCCAGTTGCCGTCGAGCGTGCCGCCGTCTCTGAGCGAAGAGGTGCCGTACAGATAGGAGCGCAGCGTCGTGCCGCAAATCCCTACCCACCAGGCCTGCACGTAGTTCTTGCCCACGATCGAGGAACAGCCGCCGGGGTCCGTCACCGAGACCCAGGCCTCGATCGTGATCGCGCCGGTCGGGTTCAGTGCGGCGTCGCTCGGGATCTCGATGTAGCCCGAGCTCGGGCTGGTCGTCATCCAGGCCCCGAAGGGCTGGGCCGCGGCTGGCCGGGCGGCCGCCCAGAAAAGACACAGTGCGAGAATCGGACAGACTCTTTCGAGGACGGTTCGTGCAGAGCGGTTCATGGAGCCCTCCTTCTTCAAAAACCGTTCTTCAGTTGTGCGCTGGCGAGCGAGGGTGATTTTAGCACGCCGAGCTCGCCAGCCGGCTCCGGGACCTTCGACTAAACTCCCTTTGCCTTGAGCCAGATGTTCCGACAGCCGCTCGTCGTCGCCACCGGGCTCTCGAAGGCTTATCACCTGGGAGCGGCGATCGTTCCTGCGATCCGCCGTGTGACCCTGACGGTCGACGAGAGCGAATTCATCGCCCTGCAGGGGCCCAGCGGATCCGGCAAGACGACGCTTCTGAACCTGCTCGGGCTCCTCGACCAGCCCGACGAGGGCGAGGTGCTGATCCGCGGGGAGGACTCGAGGGCTCTCTCCGAGGACGAGCGCTCGGACCTGCGGCGGGACCGATTCGGCTTCGTCTTTCAGTCGTTCAATCTGATCGCCGTGCTGTCGGCCGAGGAGAACGTGGCCTACCCGATGGCGCTGGCCGGCGTGCTGCCGGCGGAGCGCCGGCAGAGAGCGCGGGAGCTGCTCGAGGCGGTGGGCCTGGCCGACAAGTTCGGCGTGCGGCCGGACCTGCTCTCGGGGGGGCAGCGCCAGCGCGTGGCGATTGCCCGGGCTCTCGCCAACCGGCCCGCGATCGTCTTCGCCGACGAGCCCACGGCGAACCTCGACTCGCACACCGCGGAAGAGATCCTGGGCCTGATGCGGGAGATCTCCGATTCCTCGGGCGTCGCCTTTCTGTTTGCAACCCACGATCCGCGCGTCGTGGCCCGGGCGCGCCGGGTCGTGACCCTGCGCGACGGCTCGGTCGAGGCGGACGTGCGCACGTGAACGGCTTCCACCTCGCCCTGCGCAACCTGGCGCGGCAGCGCCGCCGGTCGGCCCTCATGGGGACGGTCGTGGCCTTCGGCTTCGCGGCGTTTGCCCTGGCCGGCGGCTTCATCGCCCAGACCTTCGAGGCCCTGAAGGAGGGCTCGATCCAGCGCGTGGGACACCTTCAGGTCGTGGATCGGCGGGCGGCCGGCAAATCGGAGGAGTCGACGCTCGAGTTCGGCCTGAAGGACGGGGACAAAGCCCGGTCCATCGCGGCGCGCGACCCGGCGGTGGCGGCGGTGCTGCCCCGCATCGACTTCGTGGGGCTGGCGTCCAACGGCGTCAAGTCCTCTCCCTTCCTGGGCGTCGGCGTGGATCCCGACCCCGAGGCCAGGGCCACCGCCGCGGGCGAGCTCGTGACGGCGGGCCGGTACCTGTCGGGCGACGGCGGCGACGACATCGTCCTCGGGACGGGCCTGGCCGCGGGCCTTTCCGTCGGGCTGGGAGACCGGCTGACGCTGATGGCCTCGACCCCGGACGGCTCCCTGAATGCCGTGGACGCCGTGGTCGTGGGACTGGTGGACGTGCACATCAAGGAGCTGAACGACCGCTACCTCGCCGGCGGCGTTTCTCTCGTCTCGCGGCTCCTGCAGAGCTCCGGGGTCGTGTCGCGGCTCGTGATCTTTTTGAAGAGCGAGGCCGACGAGGATGCCGCGGCGGCACGGCTTTCGGCAGCGTTGAACGAGGCCGGCTTTCCCGCGGAGATCCTGCGCTGGCGCACGCTGGCGACCTTCTACGGACAGGTGCGGATGCTCTACATCGGCATCTTCGGTTTCGTCGGCACGGTGCTCGTCGTCATCGTCATCCTCTCGGCGGCGATCGTGATGACGATGGCCGTCACCGAGCGAACGCGAGAGATCGGCACGCTGCGGGCGCTGGGCACCCGTCCCTCCGGGATCCGAAACCTGTTCCTGGCGGAGGGCGTGCTCCTGGCCCTGGCGGGCTGCCTGGTTGGCGCGGCCTTCGCCCTGGCGGTGCGGGCGGTCCTGAATGCCTCGGGCATCGTGCTTCCTCCGGCGCCCGGCGCAACGCGAGGCTTCGCCATCGTGGTGAAGTTCTACCCGCTCGCCTACGCCGTCGGCTTCGCCTCGATGCTCGTCACCATGACCGTGGCTTCCTTCTTCCCGGCTCGCCGCGCCGCGCGGATGCCGATCGTGGACGCCCTTGCCCATGTGTAGGGCCGCCCTCGCCGGCCTTCTGCTTCTGGCGGCGCCCCCTGCGGCGGATGTGCAGAAGTGGCTCCAGGGCGTGGACACGTCGCGGCACGCGTTCGACCAGGCGGCCATCCGAGCCCGGGCGTCCCAGATCGTCGACGGCAAAGAGGAGTCGAGCGCCGAGTTCGAGATCTACGTGAAAGGCCGGGACAAGGCCCTGATCATCTTTCGAGACCCCAAGAACAATGGACGGAAGGTCCTGACGGTTGGAAACCGCATGTGGCTGATCGTGCCCGGCACGACCAACCCGGTGCCCATCACGCCGAACCAGCGGCTCCTGGGCGGCGCCTCTTTCGGGGACGTCGCGAAGCTTCGCTTTGCGGACGACTACACCGCCACCGCCCGCGACGTGACCGGAGACGTCGGGGGCCGCGAGTGCCTGATCCTCGACCTGCAGGCGAAGGATCCGGCGGCTCCGTATCCCAGGGTCACGCTCTTCCTCGACACGGCGGAGCACCTCGCCCGGAAGCTGGTCTTCTTCCTGCAGTCGGGCAAGGAAGCCAAGGAGGCGCTGATCACGGGCTACGGCAGCGCGGCGGGCCACGCCATCATCACGCAGATGGACATCCGCGAGCGGCTCGGCCGCGAATCGCGCGCCGTCACGCGATTGGAGTACCTCGACTACCGCCAGGCCAAGCTCGACGACGCGATCTTCACGCCGGAGGGCGCCAAGGGGCTCTGAGTCGCTCCTATGGCGTCAACGTTCTGAGAGCGAGTCTCGCGAGCTGTTCGCCGGCGAGGCGCGCGCCGAGCGCGCCCAGTGAGGGACTGAGCATGAGTCGTCGCAACACGGCGCTCCAGGCGAACCGTCGCTTGAAACGCTCCCGCCAGAGCGCGCCGTAAGCGCCGGCGAGGTCGGGCTGCGGCAGCTCGCCCCGCAGCCAACGCGCTGCCGTCTCGCCGGCGAGGAGTCCCGACTGAAGCGCGATCGCCTGGCCTTCCCCCGAGAAGGGATCCACGACGCCGGCGGCATCGCCGACCATCAGGACGCCGCCTTCCGCGGGCGGCTTGGCGGTGAAGAAGACCGGTCCGGCGCCCAGAAACCCGGCCTCGAGCGGACCGAGGCTCGCGAGGTCCGCGTCCAGGGCAGGGTTGTTCCGGCGCAAGAGCGTGAGCACCGCCTCCCAGCCGCCGGCCGGGCGGGACCGCTCCGCGACCACGCCGGCCAGGTTGACGCGCCCCCCCTCGACGCGCGAGAGGCCGCAGTAGCCGCCGGCAAAGGCGTAGAGACGCACCTCTCCGGCCAGCGCCTCGGGGCCTCCCCGGTACTCGGCGCTCCACGCCACGTAGCGGGCCTCCTGCGCGAGGAACGCTCGCTTCAAGCGGCGGTCGAGGGCGTCCCACCGGCCCCACGCTCCGATCACGACGCGTGCCCGGATCTCCTCCCCGGCGCCCGTCGCGAGGCGAAAGTCTCCCGGTGATCCCGAGAGCGACGCGACGCGCTCGCCGAAGCGCATCTCGGCGCCCGCTCCGGCCGCCCGTCCCGCCAGGAGCAGGTCGAGCGCCGCGCGCGAGAGGCCGAAGCCGGGAGAGGGCAGGCCGAACGCCACCGGGGGCGCCCCACGAAGGTGGAGGCGCGCCCGGCCGATGCGCTCGGGCCGCGCCGCGAGAACGTCGCCGGCCGCGCCGAGGCGCTCGAGAGAGGGCAGCGCGTCCGCAGCCAGATAGGCCCCGCAGACCTTACGCCGGGGGAAGAGCTCCTTCTCGAGGAGAACCGTTCGGAGCCCGGCGGACGCGAGGACCGTGGCCGCGGCCGACCCGCCCGGCCCTGCCCCGATCACGGCGGCGTCGTACGCGTCGGGCATGCCGTCAGCCGGCGGACCGGGGGGACTCTGTGGCGGATGCAACCAGTAGCCGATAAGGAAAGAGCCGCACGACCCGAGCGCGCGGGGCGACCGCAGCGAGGATCGTACGGAGCTCCGCAGGCGTGTAGGCCTGGCGCACGGAGACGGATGCGTCGTGCCGGGTGATCTTCGAGTCGAAGAGGACCCGCCCGGCCGCGGAGAGAAAGGCGAGGGGCACGCGGTGGCGCCGCAGGTCGAGCAGGGCAAAGCCCCGCCGGGCCACGCGCCGGATCTCGGAGAAGAGCGCCGCGAGGTTGACGGGCGAGAGGTGATGCAGCAGGAGCGTCGACACCACGAAGTCCACGCTGCCATCGGGGAGCGGCAGGTGCAGCGCGTCCGCGGCCACGGGCCTCACCTGCCGGCCCCGGGCTCCACGCCCGGCGGCGAGGTGCCGCCATTGCAGGTCCAGTGCGACGACCGAGCTCGTGAGGCCTGCCTTTGCGAGCTCGCGGGAAAGACGGCCTGAAGGGACGGCCGATCCGGCGCCGAGGTCGAGGATCCGGATCCTTCCAGGCACGCTGGAGCGTTCGACCAGCCAACGGGCGAGCGCGCTCGAGCCTCGCCAGAAGCGATCGATCCGGGCGAGCTCCGCGAGGTTCCTCGCCATCTCGTCCGGCGCGAGCGTCGGATCGTCCAGGAGTTCGTGTCCGGGCCGGCGGGGGGGGACGAGCCAGCTCACGACGCGCGCTGGACGACGAGGGCGCTGTTCTTCGAGCCGAAGCCGATGCAGTTGCAGAGCGCCGCGTCGAAGGAAGCCGGTCGGGCCGCGTTCGGCACGTAGTCGAGGTCGCAGGCGGGATCGGCGGTGTCGAGGTTGATCGTAGGGGGCAGGAAGCCGTCCCGCATGCCGAGCAGTGTCGCCGCCACTCCCGCGGCGCCGCAGGCGCCCTGCGGGTGGCCGATCATGGACTTGATCGAGGAGCCCGGCAGCCTGCCGGCCGCGGCGCCGAAGGCCAGGCGCACGGCGCGCGTCTCGACGCGATCGTTGAGCTGCGTGGACGTGCCGTGGTAAGCGAGGTAGCCGATCTGCTCCGGCGCGAGCCCGGCCTCCTCCATCGCGAGCGTCATGGCCCGTGCCGGCTCTTCGCCGGTCTCGTCGAGGCGGACCCGGTGGTGCGCATCGCACGTCGCTCCGTAGCCCGCGATCTCCCCGTAGATGCGGGCCCCTCGCGCCCGCGCGCGCTCGGCGTCCTCGAGGACGAACATCCAGCCGCCCTCTCCCAGAACGAAGCCGTCCCGGTCGGCCGCGAAGGGTCGGGAGGCCCGCTCGGGCTCCGCGTCGCGCGCCGTCGAGACGACGCGCATCATGACGAACCCCTCCATGATGCCCCGCACGACCGTGGCGTCCACCCCGCCGGCCAGGACCACGTCCTGCGAGCCGGATCGGATGGACCGGAACGCCAGCCCCAGCGCGTCGGTCGAGGAGGCGCAGCCTGTCGAGACCACGTGCGAGGGGCCGCGGAGCCCGAACCGCATCGAGATCTCGGAAGACAGCGTCCCGATGGTGCCGGAAGGGATCGCGTAGACCGAGGCCTTCTTGACCTGGTTCGTGTAGTAGAGGTGGTACATCCGCTCGGAAAACTCGATGGGCCCTCCGCCCGTTCCGAGGGTCACGCCCAGCGCGCGCCGCTCCGAAAGCGTGAGGCGCGCGGCGTCGATGCCCGCATCCGCGAGGGCCTCCGCCGAGGCGGCCAGCGCCACCGGCACCGCCCGCGAGACGTGCTTGATCTCCCGCGGGTCGCAGTGCTCGGTCGGGTCGAAGCCCTTGAGCTCGCCCGCGATCGTGGCGGGCAGGCCTTCCGGGTCGAAGAGGGAGATGCGTCCGATGCCGCTCGACCCCGCGCACAGGGCCCGGCCGAACGCCTCGCGCCCGTTGCCGTTGGGAGCCAGGCAGCCCATGCCGGTGATCGCGACTCGGCGCATCGCGGCATTCTAGCCGCGGCTTTGCGACAGTCTCGTCCGCTCAGTTGAGGCTTAGGAAGCGAGAGGCGAGAAGCGGGAATACGTGCGGCTTTCGTACTCGCTCCTCGCTTCTGCACTAGGGGGGTGCGTGCCGCAGGAGCCAGCGATCCAGGACGCGCAGCAGCTTGCGGGGTACCAGGCGCAGCAGCGCGTCGGCGTGCAGCGAGCCGGGAAGCGAAAAGTGGACGTGCTCGACGGGAGGAGCGGCGGCTTGCGCCAGCAGACGCCCGTGCGAAGGGTCCACGAGCCAGTCGTCCTGGGCGGTGACGATGAGCTTCGGCGCGGTGATCCGCGCGATGGCCTCGACGGCGCGGGGCTTGGGCGCGAAGAGATCCCGCGTGGCGATGCGGGGGACCCGAAGGGCCCGCTTCCAATGGAGCTGCCTGGCGGCGTCCGGCCTCCAGGGCTTGGGCCGCAGCGCGAGAATATCCGCCGGCGACGAGATCATCGCCAGAGCGCGGCAGGGCAGCAGGGGCTCCGTGGCGATCTCCTCGGCCAGGATCGAGCCGCCCATCGACAGGCCCACCGCCGCGAACCTCTCGTAGGCGAGGCCGGCGCCGACGAGCTCTCCCACGACCGCGCGGATGTCCCAGCCCTCGCTGACGCCGAAGGCGTAGGCGCCGCCGCTCTCCCCGTGGCCCCGGAAGTCGAGCACGGCGACGTCGTAGCCGAGCCGGAAGAGGTGCTCGGCGAGGAAGAGGTTCTCCTTGTCCTGCCGCACGCGCCAGAACCCGGGCGCGACCAGCACGAGCTCCCGCGAAGGCCGGCGCCAGAGTGTGTAGGCGATGGAGACGCCGTCGCGCGTCTCCGTCGACAGGTGCGTCGGCTCGCGGCGCGCGGCCCTCGCCCTCATGCCGTCTCCAGCAGGATGCATTCCACCGGCGATCCGGCCGGAAGATTCCGATCGCCCGGAGGGATCCGCACCAGGGCATTGGCGCGGGAGTGAGCGGCGATGTCGTGGCTGCCCGCGCTCGAGACGGGCGCGACGCGGGCTCCGTCGGCGCCGGCCGTGAAGAGGGCGTCCTTCCACGTTTCCCGCTTGCCCGGCCGCACCTCCGAGGCCAGGACGGCCTGCAGCCGGGAGGGGCCGGGCCGCTCAACGCCCTCGAGCCGGTCGAGAGCGCGCCGGACGAAGAGCCGAAAACCCACCGATGCGGAAACCGGGTTTCCCGGCAGGCCGAACCACAAGAGGCCGCCGCGGCGTCCGAACGCGATCGGTTTGCCCGGCCGGATCGCGACACCGTGGAAGACGAGGACGAATCCGTGCCGGACGGCCTCGGCCGGCACGAGGTCGAAGTCTCCGGCCGACACGCCGCCGGAAGTCAGGATCACGTCGAAACTCCCGGCGGCCTCGGGCTCGAACAGGGCGCCGAGGCCCCGCGACTCGTCGAGGGCCCGCGGCAGGATGCGGGGCGAGATCCCGCGCTCCCGGCACAGCGTGGCGAGCATGGGGCTGTTGGAGTCGCGCAGCTGGCCCGGGCCGGGCCGCTGCGAGGCCGGCACGAGCTCGTTGCCCGTGGCCGCGATGGCCACCCGCGGCTGGCGGTAAACGGTGATGGGATCGGCGCCGGCCAGCGCCGCCAGGGCCACGTCGGACGCGGACAGCCGCCGGCCGGCCGGCAGCAGCGCGACGCCCGCGGTCACGCTCTCGCCGCGGCGGCGCAGGTGCGCCCCGGGCTTCGGGGACTCCGCGAGGACGACGCGGCCGTCACGGCGCACGGCCTGCTCGACCGGGACGACCGCCTGCGTTCCGGCCGGCACCGGGGCTCCCGTCATCACGCGCACGGCCTCACCGGGCGCCAGCGCCGAAGGCGGCGCGTCGCCGGCGGCGACGGTTCCGGGCCGCTCCGCGACCGAGGCTCCGGGTTGCGACGCGTCGGCGAGGAGCACGGCGTACCCGTCCATCGCCGAGGTGTCGAAGGGAGGCCAGTCCACGTCGGAGCGGACCGGGCCCGCAAGCACGCGCCCGCCGGCCTCGGCGACCGGGAGCGGCTCGGAGCCCAAGGCGGCCGTCTCGCGATCAATGGCGGAAAGCGCGTCCTCCACGCTGATCACCCGGGCATTGTAGTCGGCGTTTGCGGCCGGGGCTGTTCGCGGTAGCATTGCAGTCACTCGAAAACATATGTGCGGGGTCTTCTCATGATCCGATTCGGGACCGGGTCTGACTGATGGACCGGAAGTTCGAGTACCGGGGCGACCTGGGCACGACGCCCCTGCCCGAGATCCTCGCGACGATCCATCGCTACCGCGTGCCGGGCATCCTGCGCCTGACGCGGGACGGCCGGGTGCGCCAGATCGTTCTCGACGAAAACGCCGTCGTGTTCGCCACGTCCAACGAGAAGGAAGCGAGCCTCGGGATGACGCTCGTGCGCCGCGGGGTCCTGACGCCGGAGCTCGCCCGCGAGGCCGACGAGCGCCGCACCCGCGAAGGGCTGCGCCTCGGGCACGTCCTGATCACGATGGGCGTCCTGACGCCGGAGGACCTCAACACCGCCGTGCTCGATCAGCTCCGCGGGATCCTGTGGGGCGCCTTCGACTGGGATTCGGGCGACGTCGTGTTCGAGATCGGCGAACGCGGCGCGGACCAGGTCATCCGCCTGAACCTGCCCATTCCCGAGGCGATCCTGGAAGGGATCCGCGGCTCGACCGACGTGCGCCGGCTCGTGCAGAGGCTCGGCAACGCCCAGACCGTCCTGGAGAAGCAGGCCGGGGGGATGCTCCACCTTTTCCAGCCGTCGGAGCGGAGTTACTACGACAAAGTGGACGGCAAGACGCCGCTCCAGCCGCTCTGCGGGCGCGGGCCGGGCTCTCTCGCCGAGAACGCCCGGCTCCTCTATGCGTTCTTCTGCCTGGGCCTGCTGCGCAAGCGGCGCAGCTCCGGAACGGCCGGGGCGAAGAAGATCCACTACAAGACGGAGGGGGGCGCGTTCTAGTGCCGATCTACGAGTACGTCTGCGGCGATTGCGGCAAGAGGACCGAGGTGATCCAGCGCCTCCATGAGAGGCCCATCCGGCTCTGCCCGCACTGCGGAGGGAAGGTCAAGAAGAAGGTCTCGGCGCCGGCTATCCGTTTCAAGGGAAGCGGCTTCTACATCACGGATTACGCCCAGGCAAAGAAGGAAGGGAAGGCGGAGGGCCGCGCGGAGGCAGGAGAGAAGAAGGCCGAGACGGCTGACGCCAAGAAGGCCGAGAGCGGCGGTTCGAAAAAGAAAGAGTCGAAGGAGAAGAAGACCTCGAAGGACTGAAGACCTCCTAGAGCTTCAGTCCCTTCAAGTACTCGCGGAATGGACCGCCCAGGTCCGAGCGCTTCAAGGCGAGCTCCACCGTGGCCTTCAGGAACCCGAGCTTGTCGCCGGCGTCGTAGCGCTTGCCCTTGAAGAGGTAGCCGTCCATCGGCCGCCGGGACGCCAGCGTCTTCAATGCCGACGTGAGCTGGATCTCGCCGCCCACGTCGGAGCGCGTCTCCTCGAGGATCTTGAAGATCTCTGGCGGCAGGAGGTACCGGCCGATGATGGCGAGCTGCGACGGCGCCTTCTCGGGAAGAGGCTTCTCCACCATGTCCTTGATCTCCACGAGGCGCTCGGCCACCGGGATTCCCGCCACGATGCCGTAGTGCCTGGTCTCGGCCCGCGGCACTTCCTGCAGAGCGATGACCGGGTTGCCGCGCTTCTCGTAGATCCGCATCATCTGCCCGATGCAGGGCTCGTCGGCGTCCACGATGTCGTCGCCGAGGAGGACCGCGAAGGGCTCGTTGCCGACGAGGTCCCTGGCCTGAAGAACGGCGTGTCCCAGGCCCAGCGCCTGCTTCTGGCGGACGTAGGACACCGGGATGATGTCGGAGATCGAGCGGATCTCCTCGAGCTGGCCGTTCTTGCCCTTTCCCTCGAGCATCGCCTCGAGCTCCGGGGCGGCGTCGAAATGGTCCTCGATGGCGTTCTTGCCGCGTCCCGTGACGATGACGATGCGCTCGATGCCGGCGGCCTTGGCCTCCTCCACGACGTACTGGATGAGGGGCTTGTCCACCAGGGGCAGCATTTCCTTGGGCTGCGCCTTCGTGGCCGGCAGGAACCGAGTCCCCAGCCCCGCCGCCGGAAACACCGCCACCCTGACCCTGTGCATGT
>Ga0335082_10005064_pt1 | contig 14373 bp, 15 predicted proteins | sample Lox_Sample_41_FD_206718 | JGI IMG/M metagenome (GOLD analysis project Ga0335082, IMG submission 206718) | Soil microbial communities from Loxahatchee National Wildlife Refuge, Florida, United States - Lox_Sample_4.1 | ecosystem: Environmental > Terrestrial > Soil > Wetlands | place: USA...
ACGTGAGGCTCGGAAGCAACGTGCGGTTCCGGCATTCAAAGGGTATAGCGGTTATCCTTATGCTCTATGCTGCTCAATTAATGAGGAGGTAGTTCATGGGATGCCGAGTAGTCGTGAGTTGGTTGATGGCGATATCCTTAGCATAGATTTTGGTGTAGTTTATGATGGGTTTTATGGCGATGCCGCGCTGACGGTGCCGATTGGTGAGGTGTCTGGAACAGCTCGCAAGTTGTTGAAGGTTACGGAAGAGTCTTTGTACCGTGCTATCGATGCTGCAAGACCAGGAGGCCACCTATCTGACATCTCGCATGCGGTTCAGAGTTATGTTGAGTCATACGGATTTTCAGTTGTGCATGATTTTGTCGGTCACGGTATAGGCCGGAATCTCCACGAAAGCCCGCAGATACCCAATTTCGGTCCTCCTGGACGAGGTGTCCGTTTGAAGCCCGGCATGGTTTTAGCCATTGAGCCGATGATTAACGAAAAAGGGTACGACGTAAAGATACTGCAGGATGGCTGGACGGCGGTAACGGTTGATGGTGGATTATCCGCACACTTTGAACACACAGTGGCGATAACTGAAAATGGTCCGGAAATTCTGACGAAACGAACAAAATAGTTTGAAGGAATTTATAAGAAGGTGTGAGGGACTTGAGTATGAAAGTACGAGCATCAGTGAAAAGAATCTGCGATAAATGTAAGATTGTCAAGCGCAAGGGGACTGTACGGGTAATATGCGACATCCCTAAACACTCCCAGCGGCAGGGATAGAGCTCTCATTTAGGAGGAACAGGCATTGGCACGCATTGCGGGTGTAGACCTACCAAAAAACAAGCGTATTGAAATCGGATTGACGTACATTTACGGTATAGGGAGGAGTTCCGCCCAGAAAATACTCGATGAATCGGGCGTTGATTTCAATACGAGGACTGACAATCTTACAGAAGCAGAGATTGCCAAGATCAGGGCAGTCATTGACAAGAACTATAAGGTTGAGGGCGACCTACGTCGTGATGTGTCGATGAGCATTAAGCGGCTGATGGACCTTGGCTGCTATCGTGGGCTTCGTCACCGCAAAGGGCTGCCGGTTCGCGGACAGCGCACAAAGACAAACGCCCGCACGAGAAAAGGGCCAGCTCGTACCGTCGCAGGTAAAAAGAAATAGTATATAAGAATCTGGAGGAATAATGGCTAGCCCAGCGAAGAAAGTTGTCAAGAAAAAGCGTGAACGCAAGAATATACCCAATGGCGTTGCCCACATTCAGGCAACTTTTAACAATACCATGATTACCATTACCGACCCGGCTGGAAATGTTGTTGCGTGGTCCACTGCTGGATGTAAGGGGTTCAAGGGATCTCGAAAAAGTACTCCGTTTGCCGCACAGATTGCGGCTGAGGATTGCGCGAAAAAGGCCCAGGAGCATGGCATGCGCAATGTTGAAGTTTATGTGAAAGGACCGGGGTCAGGTAGGGAATCGGCACTCAGGGCTCTTCAGGCAGCCGGTTTCAATATCAGTTTTATCCGTGACGTAACTCCCATACCTCATAACGGATGTCGCCCACCCAAAAGAAGAAGAGTGTAAATCCATCGGTAAATATAGGTAAGGAGGTCTTCATTGGCTAGATATACGGGACCCTCCTGCAGGCTCTGCAGAAGGGAAAACATGGAGCTGTTTCTGAAGGGAGAGCGTTGCTACACTGATAAGTGCGCCATCAAGAGGAGGAATTATCCTCCGGGGCAGCATGGCCAGTCTCGGGCAAAAGTCTCTGACTATGGTGTCCAGCTTCGTGAGAAACAGAAGGTACGTCGGATATACGGATTGTTGGAAAAACAGTTCCGCTCATATTTTGAAGAAGCTGATCGCATGAAAGGCGTGACGGGCGAGAACCTTCTGTCCCTTCTCGAAAGACGCCTTGACAGTATGGTGTACCGTGCTGGATTTGCCGCGTCAAGGACTGAGGCGCGTCAACTGATCAGGCATGGCCATTTTACTCTTAACGGGAGGAAGGCCAACATACCGTCTATTCTTCTTCGAGTCGGCGATGTTCTCGAACTCCGGGAAAAGAGTCGGAAAATAACGGCAATCAATGAGTCCCTGGAAGGGGTTGTTCGGCGGGGAATCCCGCAGTGGCTAGAACTGGAAAAGGATGCTTATCGCAGTGTGGTCAAGGCTCTTCCCGTCCGTGAAGACATTACCATGCCGATTCAGGAGCAATTGATCGTTGAGCTCTACTCCAAGTAAAGGCTGACACACCCGTACAGGGAGGAAATACATGTACAAAAATTGGCGCGACCTGATTAAGCCGAAAAAACTTCAGGTTGAGGCGGAATCACTTACAAATAAATATGGTAAATTTTACGCAGAGCCGTTCGAGCGTGGATTTGGCACCACACTCGGGAATTCTCTGCGGAGAGTACTTCTCTCTTCTCTGCAGGGGGCTGCTGTTACGTCGGTCCGGATTAAAGGCATCCTTCATGAGTTTTCGGCTGTGCCTGGTGTTGCTGAGGATGTGACTGATATTATCCTCAACCTCAAGGGGATTCGTTTCAAGATGCATGGATACGAACCACGCACCATCAGGATCATCCAGAAAGGTGAAGGTGAGGTTAAGGCGGGCGATATTATCACTGACCCCAATGTGGAAGTTCTCAATCCGGATCATCACATAGCCACATGTTCAAAGGACGCCAATCTTGAAATGGAGATGGTGGTCAAATTAGGAAAAGGCTACGTCCCGGCAGACCGCAACAGAGATGAAAAGGCACCAGTAGGAACTATCCCGATAGATTCGATTTTCACACCGATTAATAAAGTCAATTTTATTGTCACGAATGCCCGTGTCGGCCAAATTACTGATTACGACAAGTTGACCCTCGAAATCTGGACCGACGGCAGCGTAAAACCTGATGATGCTGTGGCATTTGCCGCAAAGATACTCAAGGAACAGCTTTCCATATTTATTAATTTTGACGAGGAAGTTGAACCGGCAGAAGAGGGGGAGCCTCTTGAAGAGAGGGAAAAGCTCAATGAAAACCTCTACCGGTCTGTTGAAGAACTCGAGCTGTCTGTCCGCTCAGCAAATTGTTTGAAGAATGCCGGGATCAAGTTGATTGGTGAATTGGTCTCCCGAAGTGAAGCGGAAATGCTCAAGACGCAAAATTTTGGTAGGAAATCACTCAATGAAATCAAGGATATTCTCGCAGAGATGGGTCTGACTCTGGGGATGAAACTTGACAATTTCCCTGACCCCGAAATACTGCGCAGGATACGGGGGGAGCGGAAGGAAGAAGAATAGCCGTAAGGATGAATAGAGAAAGGAACTTGTAGTCATGCGTCATAATAAAGCTGGCAGAAGATTGGGAAGGACCACGAGTCACAGGATCGCGATGTTCAGGAATATGGTGACCTCCTTTCTCAGCCATGAAAAAATCACGACTACCGATGCTAAGGCAAAAGAATTACGTTCCCTTGCCGAGAAAATGATAACACTCGGCAAAAGAGGCGACCTGCATGCTATGAGGCAGGCTGCTTCGGTGCTTCGAGACAAGAAGGTTGTCACCAAGCTCTTTACTGTCATTGCGCCGCGCTTCAAAGAACGTGAAGGCGGATATACCCGTATTGTCAAACTCGGTATACGTCCCGGTGATAACGCGCCGCTCTCTTTACTGGAACTGGTTGAGGAGCAGGTAGTGAGAAAACCGGAGAAAAAGACTGAGCCGAAAAAGCCGGCCAAGCGAAGTGTACCCGCAAAGAGTGCCCAACCTGTTGGCAACGTGACGAAGGTTGACGCCGAAGCCGCTCCCATGCAGGCTACTTCTGTCGATGAGGCAGCGTCACAGGAAGTGGCAGAAACACCGAAGACATCGGTACCGGAAGAAACAGAAGAGTGCGAGGCTAAAGCTGACTAACCTTATGATCGATTGACCAATCTTTGTATACTTAGGACGCGAACGGCAAGGGAAACCTTGCCGTTCCTGTTTTCGGTGAGGCCAACGTACTGGTTTTCTATAGTGCTTTCGGCGCATCCATCCATGGTCTCAAGGGAGCATCAGCACTGGCGGAGGAATGTACCGGGTGCACTAGGACAATTTCCTGACTGTTCTTGCAATGCGTAATCTGGCCCCTCTCACGCCCCCCATTGAATGACGCCCCTGGTTCGGATACTCCCCAGAAGTGTAAATGCCTTTACCCAAATAAATACTACCATTTCTTTCAAAATGTGTTATTGTAAATAAAAATATTTATTCTCCGTAAATTGTGGCGCTCATGAAACTTGAGTTCAAAAACATTGCTGGTGAAGAGGTTGCCTTTATTATACTTGATTGCGAAGCCTGCGGAGCCCCTTTGCCGGTTCCTGAGCGGGACCTCAAAACTTCACGGCCGCTTGAATGCTCGGCCTGCTGTCATGTACGACCCCTCAGTTATCGTGAGTACGTTACCATCACCGACAGATATTCCGCTGCGCTACTCGGATTTCTGGTAGTACAGTTCCAGCGCAACAGAAGAAATCGCCTCAACTACACCTGCTGAGAATTTTCGTTCAAAACGTAGGTGAACGCGTACATAGGGCCTGCATTCAATGCTGGCCTTTTTTGCGTAATTAGGACGGGACATGGCATATTCAGCGGCTTTGGATGGCAATCTGGAGTGACAATCTGGAGTGAACTGAATACGCGACCTGCGACATAGCCGTGCAGGTTGGCCTGGAAGAATTTGCTGCCGATGCTGGCATGATGAGTGACGGCAACCTAGGTCCGAGGAGTTAAATTTACTGCGGTTCTATGCTCCCTCGGAGTCCAGAAGCCAGGTTTGGGTAGTGAAGTTTAACCCCAAGCCGTTCGAGCATTTTCCGATTATCCATCTGTCTCGATTCGGTCACGTAGGAGAGCATGAGCGGGGACATGACATGTCGGGCCTCGGGCACGGAGATTTGCCGAGGACGGGGAAGACCGACGGCATCTGCAACGGCGCAGAAATATTCAGTCATGCTCCCAACTTGGCCGTCGCTCACATTGAAAATATCGCCTGCAATACCCCTTTCGGCGGCGGCGACACAGACGCTTGCCAGGTCATCGGCGTGGATGCGGTTGGTGAGAGGGGCTTCGCTCTCGCAAATCACCGGTTGTCCTTCTGCAATGTAGCGGATGGGAAATCTTCCCGGGCCGTAGATGCCGGTCACCCGGAGGATAACAATCGGAATGTTCCGGGCACCTCCCCACCCAAGGAGGACTGTTTCCGCATCGAGCCGGCGCTTGGCTCTGGTGGTCTGAGGATGGACAGGGGTCTCCTCGGTAACCACCTTCCCACCACAATCTCCATACACACCACTCGTGCTGATGTAGACCACTTTCGAGGGGACATCTCCGGCGGCCAATGCTTCACAGAAGTTGCGCATCCGCGAATCGATAATTCCGCCCCCCGGCGGGGGAGCAAAATAGAATAGAGTGGCACCCTTGAGAGGGAGACCGACGAGTGACAGTGGCTTGTCCAAGTCGCCCGCGACGATGTTGATTCCCAATGTGCATAGAACTTCACCGCTCTCCTCTGATCTGACGAGAGCGGTGACCGAAGAACCGCGAGCCTTGATCAATGCAGCGACCCGTCTGCCGATATCGCCACAGCCGATAATGAAATATGTACCCGATTCCATGCCTAGTGTCTCCAGGAAATTTTTGAACAGAAATTGTGCAAGGTTGTCACGTATCCACAGACGGGGCGGAGAAGGAGCCATTTGGCTCCCTCTGTTACTTGATATGACCTGCTAGTAATGAGGAGGTGGGCTCTCCTCATCAGTGCCGGTGGTAGCGAGTGCCATTCCCTGCAGTTGCTCCCTCACAAGAGCAACCTCCGCTATGAGGTCATCGAGCAACCGTTGCTGCCGAATGACTTCGTCGTTCAGTTCCTGTATTGCCTTATCATGATGCATCAAGTGAATTTCAATGTCTGTCAGACGACTGTTAGTCATACCCTACCATCCTTTCTTTCCATAAAATTCAGGATATAAAGCCTGCCCGAACGTGTCAAGCCGAAACTGCAGTTTTGCCTGTACCACGTGATCGTGCCCATGTCATCCTTGATTCAATGGTGGGAAACAGGTAAGATACACTCGACGAAGAGCACGCAGAAAACGATGGCAAAGGCAGAAAAAGCGGAATACGGGGTGAACATGAATGGAGCAAAAGGAAAAGAAAGGCTTGATCTGCTCCTCGTTCACCGCGGGATTGTCCCTTCCCGAGAGCGAGCACGGGCTCTTATCATGGCCGGTCAGGTCGTGGTAAATGACCATGCCGCGAAAAAGGCGGGAGAAATGGTGGCCATTGAGGCGGACGTTCGCCTGAAAGGGGAGCCGCTCGCCTTTGTCAGCAGGGGGGGGCTGAAGCTGGAGAAGGCCCTCGATGCATTTGGTATTCAGGTCTCCGGTTTGGCGATCCTCGATGTGGGGGCGTCCACTGGCGGTTTTACCGATTGTCTGCTTCAGCGCGGCGCGCGGCGGGTGATTGCCGTGGATGTGGGGTATGGCCAGCTCGCCTGGAAACTCCGACAGGATGAGCGGGTAGTGAATATGGAAAAGACCAATATCCGGCACCTGACACCTGAGAAATTGCCGGAGATTCCTGACATGGCAGTGATCGACGCGTCTTTTATCTCCCTCGCTAAGGTCCTACCTGCCACCATATGTCTCATCAGAGATGACGGTGAGATCATCGCTCTCATCAAGCCACAATTCGAGGTGGGAAAAGGAGAGGTGGGTAAGGGGGGGGTGGTGCGGGATAATCGGAAACATGACGAAGTGATCGAGGCTATTCGCATTCTGGCGGGAAGCCTGCACCTTAAAGTCCTGGGGATTACGGAATCGCCAATCCTCGGACCGAAGGGAAACCGGGAGTTTCTCATCCAGTTGCGCAAGGTTGCTTTTCCCGTCGGAGAAAGCCTCGAGTCTGGGACATCAGAGCCTTGACGCTCCGCACACGCTCATGCGGCTCCTGCTCTGGACTTTATCCGCCCCTTGACGTATACTGCAACTCCTCGCGCATTGCGCGCCGACATCAAGTCGAACATGGATCTCCTGTCGACTTCTGAGAATGAAAGGGGATTTTTTTGGTACAGCGGAGAAAGGGGCGGGTGAACCGGAGGAAAAGGGACGGAGGGCACCGAAAGATTGTTGCCGTGCTGGTAACGATTATTCTTCTCGTCGTGGCCTTTGCGGGACTTGAACTACTCAAGAAGCACGCCTCTCAGACACAAACTGCAGGTGGTGGCAGCGGACAGATCCGCCAGCAGATGCCGGTCCGTCCACCCCTTCCTTCCGGAGTCCAGAAACCGTATTCTTCTTCAGCTGTACGCGCTGCCATCCCCCCTTCAGCAACGGCGATGGCACGGGAGGAAAGGAGAGCGAAGCGGCAGGGCCAGGGGATCGTAGCCATCATCGTAGATGATATGGGGAACAGTATGGAGGAGGCCAACTCGCTCCTCAACATCAATCTTCCGCTGACGTTTTCCATAATTCCGGGGCTTCCGAAGGCAAAGGCAGTGGCCACTGCCGCCCATGGCAAAGGGCGGGAGGTAATGGTACATATCCCGATGGAGCCAAAAGAATACGAAAAAAAGCCCTTTGAAAAGAACGGTCTCCTTCTGCGCCAGAGCGATGAAGAGATTGTTCGCCGGCTGAATGATTATTTCCTGACGGTACCCTATGCAGTTGGAGCTAATAACCACATGGGATCGCGCTTTACAGAGGATAGGGGAAAGATGGGCACTGTGCTCGGGGTATTGAAAGGGAAGGGGATGTTCTTTATCGACAGCAAGACGACCCCCGGTTCGGTCGGTGACAAGCTGGCTCGGGAAATGGGGGTGGAAACCGCTGCCCGAAGTGTCTTTCTCGACAACGTCCAGGATGTGGCGGCCATTCGCAAGCAACTCGATCAGGTTGCAGACGCGGCCAGGAAACATGGGAGCGCCATAGCCATTTGCCACCCCCATCGGGCTACCATTCAGGCCCTCGCCGTAACGATGCCGGAATTGCAGAAAAAAGGCATAACCTTTGTGTATGCCTCGGAGATCGTCAGATAAGCTGTTCTGCGATCCTTTTTCTGAGTCTGCCGAATTCCCGGTAGTTTTCTTCCTGAAGGATGTTTTCCGGTGTTTCTCCCCGGGCCGGGCAGATCAGAAGAAAAGCATCGCGCAGGCTGCCTTCATACCCCATCAGGGATTTTGAGATGAGGGAATAGAGGGGATCGGGACGACGGGAAAGAATACCACCCGTATTTTCCTGGAGCGGGTAGGTCTTGCGGGTAAGGTGAACGCCCGTAAGGTCGAAACGGTGGAATTCCACGAGGGAACCGCTGCCGGAGCCGACCGGTCTGAAGACGAAGGCCGAGTCCCTGGCGGATTCTTCGAAGAGGATGCGGGTAGGATCGTCATTGTCGAGGTTCTTGTCAATATTGTAGACCGATGTCAGCAGAAGAGAAGAGAAACACTGCGCCCCCAGCAGGCCGCGTGTGCCGCCGTCGGATGTTTCGAAGTAATGGGAGACGGTTTCCTCGCGTCCCTTCAGCACCATCTTGCCGCAGCAGGGGCAGTCGGGCTGCATTCCCGTCAGTCGGGCAAAAAAAGACTCCTCTTTGCGGATATTTTCCGTGGCTAGCCACTGCCGGAACAGGAAAGACCTCGGTTCCGTCGTCGCGGCGAATTCCGCTAGAATCATTCTCCCTAACTGGGCATATTGCCCATAAACCTCGGTTCCTCGGGCGTGAGTTAGAATGGGGTAGACCTTGCCATCCGGATTGGTGTTGAGACTCTCCACCTTCGGGCTTTTGGAGATGAAGGTGTCCAGACAACGGTAGCCGCGATTGATGGCATAGGCCTTGAGGAGAGTTTTCTGGTCGCGGAAGGGCCCGTCGTACTTGATCCTGGAATCGATCAGGCAGGGGAGAAGAGCCAAACTCCTTTTGTCGAGTCCCCGTTTGTCAAACAGGGCGAAGATGTTGCGGCAATTTTCCAGGGAAGGCATGTCCTTCACGGGGATGATGACCCGGTCAGCCGCATAGAGGGCATTTTCGGTCAGGACGTCGAGGTCGGGACGGGTGTCGATTATGATAACACCCGGGATCCGGGAGAGGGAGAGGAGCCTTGTGAGGACCATCGGGCTTTTTACGGCCCCCTTCAGATCAGTCAGATTCGCAGAGGAGCAGATGTAGTTCACGCCGTACTGACCGATCGTGAGCAGCTCGATACCGGGGGTTTCCATGAGGAGATCGGACACGTCGCCGGATGCGTGGCGAGCGCTGATGGCGAACATCTTGTCCACGGTGAAGTGGTTGTCAAACGAAAAGACGGTTACCGGCAGGTCCTCGTTCAACGCCTTGAGGAAAACTGCGAGGTTGACTGCAAGGGTAGTCTTTCCCACCCCCCCCTTTTCCGAAGAGACGGTAATTACGTAAGGATAATGGTCCATGGAGGCCATCATAATATGAATCCCCGGTACGGTCAACCCGTTTGACGGTGTGTGAAACATCACGTAGAAGCGCAAATGGCCAGAGGAAGGGACCTGCCGGCATGTTTGTTTTTCGGGATGTTCCCGGGGCGACGTGCGTTTAATCAGCACCTGACCGAGGTAGGAGTGGAACTTTTCGCCGACAAGAGAATCCTGACGGTAAGTCAACTGACCGGTCTCATCAAGGGAGTCCTTGAGGAGAACTTCGAGCATGTCTGGGTGGAAGGGGAGGTCTCCAATCTGGCCATGCCGGCTTCCGGACATCTGTACTTTACCCTCCGGGACAGCGGCGCACAGATTCGGTGCGTTATGTTTCGCGCCTCGACCAGGGTTCTCAAGTTCCGCCCCCGTGACGGGATGGGACTCGTTGTGCGGGGCAGACTGTCTGTCTTCGAACCGAGGGGGGATTATCAACTCCTCGTGGAATACCTTGAGCCCCAGGGCATAGGAGCGCTGCAACTGGCGTTTGTCCAACTGAAGGAACGGTTGGCGCGGGAAGGCCTCTTCGACGAGGCCCACAAAAGACCCATTCCGAAGCTCCCTCAACGGATCGGAGTCGTTACTTCCGCGACCGGCGCAGCCATCCATGATATTCTCACGGTGCTGAACCGGCGCTTTGCCAATCTGGAAATCCTCTTCTATCCGGTCAAGGTTCAGGGAGAAGGGGCGGCAACTGAAATTGCCCAGGCGATCCGTGCCTTCAATCAATACCGGGAGGTGGATGTCCTGATCGTGGGTCGGGGGGGGGGCTCCCTCGAGGATCTCTGGGCGTTCAATGAAGAAGTGGTTGCCCGGGCAATCTATCATTCCCGCATCCCGGTCATTTCCGCTGTTGGACACGAGGTGGACTTCACAATTGCTGATTTTGTCGCCGACTTGCGCGCTCCGACGCCGTCGGCTGCGGCAGAACTCGTGGTTCAGAGCAAGTGTGAACTTGCTGCGGAGTTGGACACCCTTCTCCACAGGCTGGAGCAGGAGATGCGCCTCTGCCTGACGACGCTTAGCGGCAAGGTGGCAGCCTTGTCCCGCTCCGTCAGAGACCCCACCACGCTTCTCGGGCATCTGGCACAGCGGGTCGATGATCTTTGCCGCCGCCAGGAGGGAGCCTTGCGCTGGTGGATGACGCGCTACAGTGACAAGTTTGCCATGTTGCGCAACCGATTACATCTGCAGAATCCCGCGCTGGAGGCGGCCCGAGCGGAGGAGACCCTGGCGGCTCTCGTGGCCCGAGGCGAACACGCCCTTCATCGGATGCTGGAAAGCTGTCGGGAACGGACTGCGGTCGGCGCTGGGAAACTCCAAGCTTTATCACCACTTGCCACACTTGCACGCGGCTATTCCATTGTCCGCAAGGTTCCGGAGGGGGAGGTAATCACCTCAACCAGCCAGTTGTCATCCGGTGACCGGCTTGATCTTGTTTTGCGGAGTGGGGTGGCGCTCTGCATAGTGGAAACGACCAGAGAGTGAGGATATCCCTCGCAGGGACGGCACATTGCCGTCCAAGGAGACAACAATACTCTCCTTGACTGGTCGGCAGCATTCTGTATAAAATAACTATTCACTTTTTCTTCATGTGAAGAGGACTGACATGGCCACTGAAAAATTCGAGACGGCGCTGAAGAAGCTGGAAGAAGTAGTGCGCAAGCTGGAAGGGGGAGATCTCTCGCTGGAAGATTCCCTCAAGGCCTTCGAAGAAGGTGTCCGTCAGGCCAGTTTCTGTACCCGCAAGCTCGATGAGGCGGAGAAGCGGGTTGAAGTGCTCCTTAAACAGAAGGACGGCACCTTCACCAAAACTCCCTTCCGCCTTGATGATACCTAGAGGCGAATCCGCCGGTTCATCCCGCCACATTGGACAAAGCGAGAACCCTATGGATCTAAAAAAGTATCTGGAAGAACGATGCCGTCTCGTGGACGAGGCCCTCGAACACTATCTCCCCCGTGAGGACGATCTCCCGGCCTCACTGCACAAATCGATGCGGTATTCGGTGTTTGCCGGTGGCAAACGGGTCCGTCCCATTCTCATGCTTGCGGCCTGCGAGGCAGTGGGGGGGGATATACGGCGAGCACTCCCTGCGGCCTGTGCCATGGAGATGATACACACCTATTCTCTCATTCACGACGACCTCCCGGCCATGGACGATGACGATTTCCGCCGCGGCAATCCCACGAATCACAAGGTGTTTGGCGAGGCGACCGCAATCCTTGCCGGTGATGCTCTTCTCACTGAGGCCTTTATTCTCTTGAGCAATCCGGAGTTCTCCGAAACGCTGCCGGCTACGACGCTTCTGAGTGTAATCAATGAAATAGCCCGTTGTGCCGGCTCCCACGGTATGGTGGGAGGACAGATGGTGGACATGGAGAGCGAAGGGGAGGGCGGTATCGATCTTGCCACCGTGCAGTATATTCATACCCGCAAGACCGGTGCACTTATCAAAGCGTCGGTCAAGGCGGGAGCGGTCCTCGGCGGCGGCGACGCCACGGCGGTAGATGCCCTCACCCGCTACGGCGAGGTGGTGGGTCTGGCATTCCAGATTGCCGACGACATTCTCGACATAGAAGGTACGACCGAGCAGATCGGCAAAGACGCCGGGAGCGACGAAGCACGGGGAAAAGCGACCTATCCTGCGGTCATGGGTCTTGCCGCGGCAAAGGAAAGGGCGGCGGAACTGGTAACGATGGCCCTCGATTCCCTGGCTCCATTCGGGAGTGCTGCCGAGCCGCTGCGGAAAATAGCCATGTACATTGTGGCCCGGAAATCATAATGGCCGCAATTTTGCCATCCATAGCGTCTCCCGACGCCGTGAAGTCCCTTTCCATGTCCGACCTCAAACTTCTTGCCGGAGAGATGCGCGAGGAGATCATCGCTACCTGTGCGGCCAACGGCGGTCACCTCGCCCCGAGTCTCGGCGTGGTAGAACTCACCATCGCCCTCCATCGGGTTTTTACATCGCCCGAGGACAAGATCGTCTGGGATGTTGGTCATCAGGCCTATGCCCACAAGCTGCTCACCGGCCGGTACGAAAGATTCCGCACTCTCCGCACTCTCGGGGGGATCAGCGGTTTCCCCAAACGGGCAGAGTCACCCCACGATGTCTTTGACGTGGGGCACTCCTCCACCTCCATTTCCGCGGCCCTCGGCCTTGCAGTCGGGCGAGACCTGAAGAAAGCCCACAACAAGGTCATTGCGGTGATCGGAGACGGCTCCATGACTGGCGGCATCGCCTATGAAGGTTTGAACCACGCCGGACACCTCAACAAGGACTTGGTGGTGATCCTCAATGACAACGAGATGTCCATTGCCGAGAATGTCGGAGCGCTATCCAATTTTCTCTCCCGCACCATAACCAATGAATTCGTCCACAAGATCAAGAAAGACGTGGAGTTCTTTCTGGAGGGGCTCGACGGCATTGGGCGGGGAGTTCTCAAGGTGGCCAAGAGGGCCGAGGAGTCTCTCAAGGGACTTTTCACTCCCGGCATGCTCTTCGAAGCGTTCGGTTTTGAATACATCGGTCCCATCGATGGCCACGATATCGGGCAACTGATGGAAACCCTGGATAACGTCAAGCGCTTTGACGATGCCGTGCTCATCCATGTCTTGACCAGGAAGGGAAAAGGGTACCCGCCGGCAGAAGCGAATCCCTCTCTCTTCCATGGAGTCGGTCCCTTCGAGATAGCTACCGGCAAGGTGCTCAAAGGGAAGGGGGGAGCGGCTTCCTATACGGCCATTTTCGGGGAGGCAATCAAAAGGATCGCGGCGGAGGACGAGCGTGTGATGGCCATTACTGCGGCAATGCCCGACGGGACCGGCCTCACCTCCTTTGCCAAGGAATATCCGGAGCGTTTTTTTGACGTGGGAATTGCCGAGCAGCATGGTGTCACCTTTGCCGCTGGTCTTGCGGCCGAAGGTTTCCGGCCGGTCTTTGCTGTTTATTCCAGTTTTCTCCAGCGGGCATTTGATGAGGTGTTCCATGACGTCTGCCTGCAAAATCTTCCCGTCGTCTTCGCCATTGACCGGGCAGGGGTAGTTGGGAGCGACGGGCCGACCCACCATGGCGTCTTCGATATCTCCTATTTGCGCATCCTCCCCAACATGACCCTCATGGCTCCCAAGGATGAAAACGAACTTCAGCACATGCTGAAGACTGCCGTAGAACACGATGGCCCCATGGCGATCCGCTACCCGCGGGGGAACGGCCATGGCGTTTCCCTCGATCAAAGTTTCCGTGTTCTCCCGATCGGCAGAGGGGAAACGCTTCGGGAAGGCCACGGAGGGATGATCCTTGCCCTCGGGACGATGGTCTATCCTGCGCTGGATGCAGCGAAGCTGCTTGCCATGGAAGGTGTCGATCTCACCGTGGTAAACGCACGCTTTGTGAAACCCCTGGACCGCGATCTTATCCTGACCGGCGCCCGGCAGTTCGGCCGCCTCTTTACCGTTGAGGAAAACGCCCTCCAGGGAGGGTTCGGGACAGCAGTCCTCGAACTTCTCGAGGAAGAGGGACTTTCCGGCGTGGAAGTGTCCCGCCTGGGATATCCCGACCGGTTTATCGAGCAGGGGGAACAACCGGAGTTGCGCGGGATGTACGGCCTCGACGCGGACGGGATTGCCGCTGTCATCCGGAACATTCTGGTCAAGTAGGGATTTCCCCATGGCAGCTTCCCGTGATTGTATGCTATAGTTATTCCATGACCTACAAGGACTTGCAACAAGCCCTCGCCGTTTTCGACCTCACCAATCATCACACCTTTGCCGAGATCAAGGACCGCTACCGCGAACTCGTAAAGTGCCATCACCCTGACAGAAATGAAGATCCCGACCAGGGCGGAATCAGGGCGATTACCGCCGCGGTCCGGATACTGGAGGAATACTGCACCTCG
>Ga0335082_10005065_pt1 | contig 14372 bp, 15 predicted proteins | sample Lox_Sample_41_FD_206718 | JGI IMG/M metagenome (GOLD analysis project Ga0335082, IMG submission 206718) | Soil microbial communities from Loxahatchee National Wildlife Refuge, Florida, United States - Lox_Sample_4.1 | ecosystem: Environmental > Terrestrial > Soil > Wetlands | place: USA...
CCGAGCAGTTGGTTCCGCCGCACGGGAGCGAACGGAGCTTCTCGGCGTTGGTCATCACGGTGTCGCGCGGGTTGAGTCGCACGTTCGTGAGGGCCTTGTCTTCGAACGGGATGACCATCGCGTGTGGGTTCGTGCGGAGGAACGAAGCCGCGACCAGCGCGGCAACGTCGACGCAACGAACCTTCGACGTGTGCATCTCGACCTTGCCGGTCTTGGGATTGATGCGCTGACCCGTGATGGGCGAATGCATCGATCCCGAAATGTCCGGCATGACCACGACCGGCCCATCGATGACCGGGACGTTTTCGGTCGCGATTTCCATCGCGTCCTGGAGCGCGTCGATCACCTGACGGGGAATTTCCGGCCCCATGTTGAGGTACGTGATCATGATCTGGTACGGCATCGCCTTGGCCTTGCGGATGGCCTCGCGGTCGCGAAGTTTCTCCGCCACGGCTTTGACGGTCTCCGTGTCCCATGCACCCTCCTTGCCGAACACACCCTTGCGGGAGAACGTGTTCAGGCGCTGGCGGAGCGAACCCCACGACTGGCGGAGAGCGAGTTGTTTCCACTGGTCGAGTGTGAGCGGGAGTCCTTCGAGCAGCTCGAAGGGAACCTTCGGGGGCTCGCCGTGCGGCTCCTTCTTGAAGGACTCGAAGTGTGCCACCGTCTCCGGCAGCGACGCCGACGTGATGAAGTCCTTGCCGTCGAACTTGCCGACGTCCTTGCCGATGAAGTAGGCGTACATCGCTGCACGCGAGAGTGTCATCGGGCGCGGACGCGCGAGCTTGACCACGTCGCCGATCGACGGATCGTTACCCACGGACTGGAAGAAGAGGCCCTGGTCGTCCTTCGCGTCGAACCACGCCTTGATGAGACGCTGCGGCCCGGTGCCAAGAGACTTGCGGCCCGTCTCACCCGAACGGATGATCTGGACGAAGTTCTTGAGCATCTTGCCGTTGTCGATGACGCGCGGGAACGTCTCCCACAGGATGGCGTTGATGTCCTCGCCCTCCTTGGTCGCACCTCGCTTGAACGCCTCGGCCGCGCGACCCGCAAGAGTCGCGACGAGGAACGCGGGCATGTCCTTGAGGAAACCTTTCTCGCGCGAGTAGATCGCGAGCTTCCCGAGAAACTCCGGATCGCACTTGCTCGTCAGGCCCTTGACCTTTTCGAGCTGATCCTTCGCCGTCGCGTAGAACGTGTTGTTGAAGCAGCCCGTGCATGCAATCTGCGCGAGTGCCTCTTTCGCCGAGAGAGCGTATGCGATGCCGCCTGCTTCGTTCTTTGCGGTTGCCGCAGAAGCAGACTTTCCCTTGAACAGGGCCTTCGATGCCATGGTTTCCTCCGTTGCATGTGACCCGACTCGAAAGAGTCAAATCACCAAGTTGCGTCACCATCCGACCGAAGTCGGCAAATCCGTGACGGCTGACGATCTATACACCAGGAAACTGAATTCGGGCGAGAAATTTTCGGAGGACGGTTTCGGCCCGTACGTCATCGGCCTGAACGGGCATGACGTACCGCTTCTTCCGCTTGTAGTCGTGAATGTTCGGCACGTGCGGGACTTTGGGGGGTTTCACTGGCTTGACCCGTGTGGGCTTCCTCGGCGGGAGGTTCTTGCGGTCACTCGGGTGAATGGGTGGATGAAGAGGCGCGGGCAGTGGTTTCCGATTGATCTCAGGCTTGTGCGGCTTCTTCGGCTTGCGTGGGAGCTGTGGCTGTCCGGGATGACGGAGATACGTCGGCTTTCCCTGGCTATTCAGATCATCGGGGTCGAGTTTCTCGTACGTCCCGCCCTCTTCCTTCAACGTGTCCGGGAGGACGTAGACAGTGCGCTCTTTGTCCTTGTTCCACACGGGAACCATGTTCTTGGGGCGCTCGTAAGCCTCCTCGAAGCGCTCGGCGACACGCCGTGCCTGCTCTTCTTCGTCGGGGCTCATACCCTAGTCTTCTGACAAGAAAGAATCGTCAAGGATGCGTGCCCAAGCGGGCGGGGCAACGGAATTTTCTTCACGGATGTCGAGTAGATCCATCGTTGTTTGCGGGTCCGCTGGAGCCTGCGGGTCCGCTGGAGCCTCAACGTCGTACCAAGGGTTGAACATGTCCGACACCTCAAAAGCGGGCGCTGGGTGTTCGAGCCAAGAGCAACCAGTTGTGTAGTCCACCGACGCATGCGAATTGACGATCCATACGCTGGTTGGGCTATTAAATTCGACGATTTGAAAGACTCCGTTGTTGCCTGGATGGATGCTCCCCCTGATCTCAAGATACCGACCCACAGAGGCTGGAGACATGAACCCATGCAAATTCGCAATGCGCGCACGGTCCCCCATGACTGCGATGATCTGTGCTCCAAGACCCTGTTGAATGGGCGAGCTGAATGCGCTCGTCGTGTGTGGAACACCAACGGCCTCGCGGTTGTAAATTGGAAGTGCGCCCTCGGGAAGTTGTTCGACCATGAACGCGCTTCTTGCGACGCTTTGGTAATCAAGGCGTCGTTGAAGTGGTTGCGCCATCGCGACTGCAAGCCGATGACGGCCTTCAGCGGATTGCAAATACTCTGAGAGAATCCGCTGCTCGATAGTGGGTGGAGATGATGTTGGTGGCGACGTTGTTGGCGGAGGCGCGCTGCGAACCCTCCGGCGTTCGTGAATCTCGAGCAGGCCGGGATCATCGGTGCGCATCAACTCGTCATGGAATCGAACGAGAACAACCGTGTGCTCTCCCGCAGGCTCTTGAACAACCTCTTGAAGCGGGAAACCCCGACGGAGATCAGCTACGAACTCCACGTCGGGGCTTCCGCGCAGGCGTGATATCTCTCGACGATACACCACCCGCTCTTCGAGATTGTGCAGCGGGTAAAATAGCGTCCAGGACACAGCGCCTCGTTTCTACACCTCAGCCATCGTCGTCCGACTTCGGCCAGTTTTCTGTCAAACCCTTGGTCGCCCACGCAACGGCTTGTGTGAGCGTCACTGACTTGGCTGGAGGAGCGGGCGGAGGCTGAGGGGGTTGCGGTTGTGGGGGTGCCGGAGGCGGCTGGTTTGGAACGTTGCCGCCCATCGCTTGGAAGTCAGCGAGCACGTCCGACCACGCGATGCCGTTCGGGGCCTTGGCCTGCCCTTTCGCAAGTTGGTCGGGCGAGAGCATCACGTAAAGCTCTCCGCCACCGACGCCTGAGCAAAGATGGCTGATGGCTTTCCACGTGAGCGTTCCGATGAGACCCCATGTGTCGACTTGAACGCCATGCGCGTTGTAGCCGACGCCCATGATGCAGTGACCATTGTTGGGATCGGGAGGTCCATCATCCCACGTGAAGTTGTTGCCCGAGGGGAATGGATTGACCCACGCATCCGGCAATTCGATGCCGAAGTAGAGGTTCTCGAAGAGATACATCGCCTGCATCACTTCTTTTTGGTTCGTCGCATCGACGGCCATCCAGCCAATGAGCTTCGTGCCGTTGGCGAAACCATGGTGCGTCCAGTAATTCAACGCGGTCTGTTCATCGCAGCCATTGTCCGTCGCGTCGGGATTCTTCGGATCGAACCCGCCGATGGCCGAGTAGTCCGCGATGATCTGACTATTCGTCGCGACGAATGGCGAACCTCCATCCGCGTTGCCTGTCTCGACGCCTACGATGTGGTAACCGCCGGCGATGACGCAATCGCCGTAAGTGTCGTTGAGATAGATGTCCGAGAGCGACGTCATCGCTTTGCCGCTGTAGTCACACGAAGCGGGCGGGGCGGCGATCTCAGGAACGAGATAGTTCTTGAGATGAAGTCGTGGACACTTTGCGACAGGACGTTTGCGCCCCAACTTCACATGCTTGTTGAGATGCGGAACGAAGACTTGCTTGACGGCCATGCGGGGTGTCTCCTTTTCGGAGAGGCGCCCGCATCGAAGAATTAGCTACTCATCTATGGGAATGAGTCGCATCTTTGTGGCGGCGTTAGACACGTACATGCCACGGAATCGCCCGTCACCTGCATCGCTGTGGACATGCCCACAGAGGTACGCTTTTGGCAACTTCTCTTCGGGCATCTCGACGAGCAACTTCGCCATCCGCATGTTGCCGCATTCAAGTCCGTTCTTGGCCCGGTCGAACATTTTGTATGGCGGACAATGCGCCACGAGCACATCAATTGCGTCTTGGTTCAGAAGCGCAATGAGTGCCTCGATCTTGGTTTGCATCTCGGGCGGCTTCAGTTCGTAGTTGAATGCACCTCCAGCCCACGGAACGTAAGGGAACCCATAAAACCGGATCCCCGCAATTTCGACGACTCGCTCCGTGAGGTTGTGTGCGTCCACTCCCGCTTCGCACAGCATCGGCACCGGATCATAGAAGTCGTGGTTTCCCGGCGTGAAAAGAAATGGTTTGCCACGCGTGAGCGTCTTGAATTTTTCGAGCTGGGTTTTGAGCCACTGCTCTTGCCGAGCTGGTGACGCGGGCAAGGCCCACGGAAGGTTCAGTCGTTCTCGTTCGGCCTTGCGCGGATAGTAGTCGGGCAACAAATCGCCCGAGCACACCACGATGTCATACTCGACGGGACCAGGCGTAGGCACCCGTCCGTGCGAGTCGCTGAAGTGCAAGAGAGAACGAGCCACGTGTTCTTTCTACTACGTCGCGAGGCCCTTGGCGATCAACCGACGAAATGGAGTTGATCGAACGCCAACTCGATGCGTAGTAGCCCATGAGCGACCCCCAAGAATCTTGAGGGTGTGGCGTGAAAGAAAGATCCATGCTATACTCAAGTCTCCGCGCCGAGAGGAGCATCCATGCGTAAAGCGAAATTCCGTGTTCACGGTCGGTTCGATTCTGCGGGGGCGTCACAAGTCGCCACGGTCACGATCACCCGCGATACCAAGGTCTTCAAAGTCCGTCCGTTGCGTCGTCGGAAGAGCTACGAGCTTCCGCTCTCCGCAGTCGCCGCGATGGTCTGCCAACAGCTCATCATGGCGGAGTGGTACGAAAAGCAGCGCGCCAAGGCCGCTCGCAGAAAGCAGAGGTCACGACGATGACCGACTTCCGCCTGAGATTCGGAAAGGGCGACGTCCCCACGGACGTCGTTGCGATCGATCCAACCGGCACCGAAGATCCGCGACGGCTTGTCGAGCTTGCGAATCAGGCGGCGGGACGCGCCGCGATGGCTCGCATTGGACAACGCCTGTTCGGACACTCGCTGAACAGCATGACCAAAGACGGGCTCATGCGGTGTGGCCAATCCTGGTGGGAGCACTCGTACAAGGACGCGACGAGCGACAAGGAAGCGCTCGAAAACTACCTCGAATTCTCACGCGCGCAGGGCGAGCCGTTTCACACCATCACGTGCCAAGCCCCCGATTGTCTCATCTACTTCTGCGCGGCTGCGTGGGCCGATCAAGGGTTCCCGACGATCACGATGGGTGAGAAATACGTCGCAGCCCTATGTGGAACTGAGGTGCCCGAGGAATGGTACAACGAGATCAAAGCTCCGTGGCGTGCGTTCTCGATCGAAATCCCAAACGGGAGTCCTCCGCTGCTCACGGTCTTTGATCCCGAGCTGCAAAAACGGACTCGCGTCACTCGCATCCTCGTCCACAACGTTGTTGCCGACGATGGACGAAGCGAGTGGTGGTGGATCTTGTTTAGTGAGCACGACCAGCACTTTTGGCGTCAGGGCACGGTCCAGCAATGTCTCAGTCCGGTCGAATTCAAAGACGAACAGACCGAGCGTTACCGCATTCACGCGGGAGAGGACGCATTCAGCGATCACGTCGCTCAAGACCAGCGCATCTACCACATCGTCTCGCGACTGGTCTTCAACACGATCCTCACACTCACCGATCCCGATCGCGTGAGGCCGACGGGTTCGAGCCACAAGCGGTGGGATGCGCGCGGGGCCAAGCAAGGCCGTCGACCGGGCCAAGAGCCGGAGCAACGCGTGTTCATCATCGGCAAACCAATCAAGCTCGATTGCCGCGAGGAGTTGCGAGATTACCTCGAAGGCCGATCCAAGAAATCCTTCAAGGTCACCACGCAATTTCTTGTCCGAGGCCATTGGCGATGGCAGGCCCACGGGCCGAACCACACGCTTCGCCGTCGCCAATGGATCGAACCATTTTGGAAAGGTCCCGAGGACGGTGTCATTCCCGTACGCGATCACAATCTTGGATCGGACGAGTCAGATCATTAGCCCTCGGGCGTCGTCCCGTTGATTGCGCCACTCTCGGCGCGTAGTGGAGATGCTCACCATGTTCATCACTCCGTCGGACATTTGTTCCGCGCTCAACGAAAACACCATCGGGAGCAAGGTCATCGACCAACCCGAGTTTGCTGTGGTCATGGCTCGCGCCGTGGCCGCTTATGACTTCTCGCAAGCACGCATTCCTGGCCAGGGATTCATCATGATTCCCGAAGCCGTCCCGTTCGTATCGGCAGGCGTCGGCCCACGCTCGAAGAACCCTAACGACTATGTGCTCCGCGAGCACCGGGGGATCGTGAGCGCCTACCTCAAACGGGAGTTCGCGGCCCAAGTTTCCGGTTGCGCGATTGTGATCTACACAAAGGACGCCTATCTGCGTGACCCCGACGTGACTTCCGCAGAGGCCGAGCGCATCAACACCAACGGAGCAACCCACGTTCTCGTGGCTGTTCTCGCCTTCGCGGGGCCGGACTCACCTCTCCCGCCCTACCGTCTCGTCTGGAACCTCGCGGGCGGCAACCGTGAGGCTGCCACTTGGACGGCGGACGAAATCCGGAGCAAGGCCAAGGCTGCCATCGATTACGACAATGCTTGGGTCACCGTCGCCGATTGAGGAGCGGTGTATCAATTTCCATGGCCGGAGTTGATCCCAAGGGCGTGCGTTCGTAGAGGGACTATGCCCAATCGACCTCAACTCGCAGGCTCCCGAATTACGACGCCGAAAGCGGAGACCATGATTCGCTTGCTCGGGCCGGGGCTTTCCCACGCGGGTCTCATGCTCACGTCGGACGAAACCAGGGCGCTCAACAAACTCTACGGGTTCACGCCCGAACCTCCGACCGAACGGCCACCGCGTCCCGAACGCAAACCAGATCCAGAAGGCACATCAGCCTACGAACGCAAGCAAGCCGACGATGCCCACAAACGGGCCGTCACCGCCTGGGAAAAGTGGGAGGATCCCCGCGCCATCTTGCAAGCTGGCGCAGACCGGAACATGGTGCGCCACGCGGAAAGCGACGGGCTCCGTCTCGTGGCTTGGCTCGCCAAGTTCGTCCCGGCGGGGGGCGATCCGCTGAAGACCCTCATCCAACTCGCCAGCGATGCCGGATACGACGTTCCTGCCGAGGACGTCGATTGGGCGGAGGACGAAACATGAAAATCGAGCTGACCATCAAGACAACGTACCTGCCGAATTGGGGTGCGTACGAAGGCATTCGCGAGCTGATCCAGAACGGCCAGGATGCCAAGACTGAGTTCAACGCGTCGTTCGAAGTCCGCCACCGCAAAGACTCCAACACGCTCGTCATCGACAATGACGGGTGCGTGCTCCCGCACGAAGCGCTGCTCTTCGGGCACACGACGAAGACGGATCGTTCCGATCTCATCGGCAAGTTCGGCGAGGGTCTCAAGCTCGGCGTCCTCGCCCTCGTTCGCGCAGGTCATCCGGTCAAGATCCGTTCGGGCTCCGAGGTGTGGGTGCCCAAAATCGAGCGCTCGGAAAAGTTCGACGCTGATGTGCTCGTTTTCTACGTCGAGAAAGGGCGTGAGCCGAAGAATCGAGTGCAGGTCGAAGTCGGCAACATCTCCGAAGAGGAGTGGAAATCGTTTGCCGACCACTTCCTCTTCCTCAGCAAGACGCCGGACGAGTTCTTCATCAAGACGTCGGTGGGCTCGCTGCTTCTCGGCGAGCGTTTCTCGCACCGAATCTACGTCAAGGGCATCTTCGTTCAGAACGCGCCGGAGCAAGAGTTCGGATACGACATCCTGAACGCAACGGTGGATCGCGACCGCAAGATGGTCGATTCGTTCGACCTCAACCAGCGCACGCAACAGATTTGGCGCGAAGCACTAGTGACGCGTCCCGATCTCATCACGAAGTTCATCGAGCTGCTCGAACGTGAAGCGAACGACGTCGCCGGGCTCAACGAGTGGAACGCATCGTCTCTCCCCGATCACGTGAAGATCAAGGTCGCGGAGCACTTCTCAGGGCGGCACGGCGACAAAGCGATCCCTGTGCCGTCCCTCGCCGACAGCCAAGAGGTGGAACATCTCGGCAAGAAGGGCGTCGTGGTTCCGAAGCCGCTTCGCAGCGTCCTAGAGCAAAAGCTCGGCACGGTCGCGAGCAACAAAGCCAAGCTCGCGAAGGAGACGATCAAGCTTCACGGGTGGCATGATCTCGATGTCGCCGAAAAAGCCAATCTGGAACGGGCGCTTTTCCTCGTCAACGGCGTCACGCCGATCACGATTGGTGACCTCGACATCGCGGACTTTCGCGATCCGAAGTTGGTCGGCCTTTGGAAAGACGGCCGCATCCAGCTCGCAAAGCGGATCCTCGCGGATCGCAACCTCACGCTCGAAACGCTCGTCCACGAGACCGCGCACAAGCTCGGCGGGGGCGATGGCGATCACAATCACGTGGCGCACATCGAATCCATTTGGTCGGGCATCGTCGCGCGCCTGACGGATCGGCAGGTAAACTAACATGCCCAAAGCTCTCCGTGACCAACCGAATCACGTCCTCAAAGAGAACGTGGCGCTCTCACTCCAAAACCTGATTGGGGATCTCCTCGTCGCCGCAAATGCGGGCCACAACGCGTCCATCCACTTGACCCTCGATGCGCCCGAGCACAGTGCCGCTCTCGGAAATGAACTCGACATCGTTGCACATCGTCTCGCCCACGCGAACAAACATTTACAGACGGCCATGGCGTCTTGGGAAGTTCTCATCCACCGGGCCAACCCCAAATTGAAAAAGAGGACGTGATGGGCTTCCGCAACTCACCCCCGATCGACGAAACTCCAGCACAACGCTCGAAGAGGCTCACGGCCGAAGCAAAGGCGCGCGTGGATGCCTGCCCAGTCAAGGAGACCAACCTCTCCAACATTTCACGCAACGCCAAAAAGGTGCGTACCTACGTCCAGCTCGACTGGGATTGGGAGACGCGCATCACATGGCTCACCTTCGGTGAACTGTGCCTCCGCACGAATGATCGACGTGACGGTAGGTGGGAGCTTGGCGCGCGGTTCGCTTACGGGGCGACCGACTTCGAACACGACAGCATTTGGGCGTGCAAAGTGCCGCTCATCGGCGTCGAATTCGAGTGGGCGGACAGTCACTCGTTCCGGTTTCACGGGTTCGTCGATCCAAGCCTCGACGTGACCGATCGTCACAACGGCTTCTACGTGCCGAAACCCGGCTACGATCCACGCAAGCATCCCAAAACGGCCGAGTGCAAAGACCAAAGGTGCAAAGGCGACAAACCGTTCCCACACCTCATCGTGCCCGAGGGCTTTTACGTACCCCCTTTCGACCCCGAGCTGTACAAGCTCGTCGCGGGAAAGCGTGTCGAGATCATCGCCGGAAAGGCGCGCGACGAAGACAGTTGATCGCAAAGGCGGCTCGGACGTAGACCGCACGAGGTATGTGATGTCGGATTCCGAAACCAAGTACACGCTAACGCTCAACGAGGAGCAGGCGCGGATTCTCATTCGTGCGCTCGACCTTTATTCCCGAATCGGCATTGGGCAGTTCGAAGAGGTTGCGCAGGTCTACGACCGGGGCCTCAAACTCGATCTCACCACACGCGACCGAATCCGCGCTGGCCTGAACATCGCGAAGGTCGAAGCCGGACACCCGGTCAACGGAAGCTACGGCATTCACAACGAAAAGGTCGATGATGAATTCCGCGTCGCCTACGACCTCCAGAAAGTTGTGCGGCATCGTCTCGCCTGGGATCACCAACCTCAAGGCGGGATGGGTGTTCATTTCGACACGCCGGATCAGAGCGGCAGCCAACCTCTCGCCACGATCGTGAAAGTTTAAGGATGCGCACCCGATACCCTGGCACGTGTGCGGTCTGCCGCTCGCCCGTCGAGGCGGGAAAAGGCGAATACGATCCCAAGACGCGAACCCTCAAGTGCGACCCGTGTGCCGGTGTCCGGCCGATGGCAGACACCAAGCCCATGATCCAAGTCACACGGGAGGGCACGCAAACCGTAAGCTTCAAGCCGACATCGTATCTTGGCGGGGAGCTGTTCAACAAATACCGCAACGCGATTGCCGGTTCGCGTTTCGTGGCGTCAACCAAGACCAACACTGCACCCATCGAGCGCTCTCTCGCCATCGTCAACGCCCTTTCAGCAGCGGGATTCCTCGTCGATATCCCGCCCGAGTTGGCATCGGCGCTTCAAGCCTTGCGAGCCAAACAGCAAGGCATGGTTGCAAGCGCCTCCGAACGCGCGGTCGAGATAGATCGCAAGCTCCAAGAGCGCGGACTCACTCTCTTCCCGTTCCAAAAAGTCGGTATTCAGTGGATTGCGAGCCGCACGGGCGCGCTGCTCGCGGACGAGATGGGCCTCGGCAAGACGATCCAAATCGTCGTCGCGATACCCGAAGAAGCTCCCGTCATCGTGGTTGCCGCCGCAGTCGCCAAGGGCGTTTGGGCGCGCGAAATCGCCCGCTGGCGGCCCGATCTCCGGCCCGTGGTCTTGGAGGGCCGTGCCTCGTTCCGATGGCCTGAGAAGGGCGAAGCGGTCATCACGAATTTCGATGTGCTCCCTCGCGCACCCGTCGCTGGCGAATCCAACAACAACCGGGTTCAGCTTACAGGCGATCCCCTCGACGGCACTGTGCTCGTTGGCGATGAGATCCATGCGATCAAATCGAGCAAGTCCCTTCGGACGCAGAGCTTCCGCGCCATCAGCGAGAAGGTGCGAGCCAAGGGCGGGCGCGTTTGGCTTGCGACGGGAACACCGCTCTTGAACAAGCCCCCCGAGCTGTGGACCATCCTTCAAGCAGCAGACATCGCTCGTGAGGCGTTCGGGTCCTACAACGCATTCGTCGAGGCGTTTGGTGGAACGCCGGGCGAATGGGGCGGTTACGAATGGGGCGATCCGAAACCCAGCGTCGTCGAGAACATTCGCCGCGTGAGTCTACGTCGCATGCGTGCGGACGTGCTTCCTGAACTGCCCGTCAAAACGTGGCAGCAAGTGCCTGTCGATTTGGGAGCCAAGCAAGCCAAGGCGATCGATAAGGCGACCGACTTCATCCTTTCGCTTTTCCCAACGGCCTGGGAAAAGCTCATGTCCGACGAAGATCCGTGGGAGGCTGAATCGAAGGCCACGAATCCTCTCACGCCGAACGACATCGAGGGCGCACGCCAACTGATGCTCGAAACGAGCAAGACCAACTTCGAGGCGATGAGCAACGGACGCAAGCTCCTCGCGCGTGCGAAGATCCCTGCGATGCTCGAATTCATCGAGGACTTCGAGGAGCAGAACGAGCCATTGGTCGTGTTCAGCGTTCACCGCGAACCCATCGATTTGCTCGCCTCCCGTGAGGGCTGGGCGGTCATCACGGGCGATACGCCCGCAGAAGAGCGCACGCGAATCGAGAACGACTTCCAAGCGGGGAAGCTCAAGGGCGTGGGCGGAACGATCAAAGCGGCAGGCGTCGCCATCACGTTGACTCGTGCGCACCACGCGCTCTTTGTGGACCGGGATTTCACTCCTGGCTTGAATGATCAGGCAGAAGACCGCGTATGCCGCATCGGTCAAACGCGCGGTGTGGTCATCCACGATCTCGTGGCGAATCACCCGCTCGATCGCATCCTCTACGAAATTCTCGGCAAGAAGGAGACGATCATCGAGGCATCGGTCGATGCTGCTCGGGCTACTCCCGAGAGCGCGCCTCCCGCGCTTCTTCCAGAAATTGATTTCGAAGCCCTCGCGCGATTGGCGGAGGAAGAGGTCAAAGCGTTGTCCGAGGCCGAGCGCATCGCGAACGAGCGACGTCAAAAAGCTGAAGCGGAAAAACTCGCCTACGAAACGGAGTTGGCCACGGCCAAGAAAGAAGGCCGTGTCGTCGCCAAGCCTTTTCTCGCACCCGGTCGTCGTGGGCCCGAAACTCCGCGTGAGGAATGGGCACTGCGTGCGCTCATCACGCTCAACCATCTCGACCCCGACATGGCCCGATCACGCAACGACGTCGGCTTCAATGGCAGCGATTCGGGCTACGGTCACGTCCTCGGCGGACGGCTCTACGATGGGCTCACGGCCAAGGAATGGCAAGTTGCTGTCGCACTATGTACGAAGTACTGGCGGCAAGTTGGCCGACCCCCAAATTAGGTTGATCACCCACGTGGGGCAGTCTAGTAGGTCTATGAGCTACCGCATTCCGATTGATCTCGAAGTCGCTTGGACTCGACGTCGCAAGGACAGCGGCCAATGGGAGGCTTCCATTCGCTTCCGTGGCGAAGGGGTCTACGAGTTCTTGGGCAAGCAGGTGCGACCGTGCGTCTTTCGCCCTGGTGAGCGTCTCGGTGAGGTTCTGCGCGACATGTGGCGCGACGACGGGCTGCTCGAAGCCGAGATTTTCAATGTCGTCGAGGCGCTGGAAGGACTCGATGACCGTTTCATCGGCCACGATTTCGTTGTACGCTGGACTTCCGAGCCCGACGACCTGGGGATGATTTTCTGATGCAGATTTGGGCTTTGAAACACGCAGACGGAACGTGGCGAGCGCCTGACCATTTCGTGAGCAGCCGCACGACCTCCGCAAAGAACGCAAAACCGTTTTACGACGAAAGTGGCAAGCACCACGCGGCGCTGTTTCAACAACTATCGCCTGGCTCCGAAGTTGTCCCGCACCCGCACCCTGAGCTGTGGACATGACGGATCGGCAAGTCGCTAAGACGATCGTGCGCATGAACGCCGAGAAAAATCCGAACTATCGCCCTTATTGCATGCGTTGCTCGGGCTTGGTTCGGATGCGTATCGTCGAGGCTTTCCTTTGGAAATGCGCTTGTGGGGCCATCCACGACGAGCGCGACGAGCGCTAGTTCTTCTATCGCTGAGGAAAAGTAGACCCGTGTACAACTACGACAGACGCATCGCAGCAGAGCCCGGCGGTTCCGCCGAATTCATGGAGAAGCTGAAAGGCTATCTCAGCATCGGCGACCGTCAGATTTCGATGCGGAACCAGCACGGAATTGGTGGTTCTGATGCGGTCTACGTGAACTTCGTCAACTTGCCCAAAGGGCATGGTGGCGGCGCGGAGTCCGAAAACAATCGCGCGAGTTTCTGGATTCGTGGTTTCGACAAGGCGGACGAACACGCAGCGCCACCCACTGGCAAAGTCAAAGTGGAGATGTCGAACTCGGCGCTCTACTCTGGCGAGGGTGCCCCCTCACGGGAGACTCGCGTGATCATGCGTGCCAAGACCGGCACGCCGGACCAAGTTGCAAAGTACCTCGCGGACTTCTTGAACAACGTGGTGAAGAAGATCCCGCCTCGTTACACGCACTCCAACCCGAAGTAGAGATGGGGCATCATCACTTGACCCGTAAGGGTCGAGCCGAAGTCGAAGCGATCCGGCAACGGGCCAAAGCCAAAGGGTTGCCATGGCCTTTGCCCGAAGCAGCATTGCCGGAGTTCGTGGATTTGATCCCCAGCGCGACGGTGAAAATTTGTGTGGAGGAAGCTGCGAAGAATGGCATGCCCCTCGATCGCTTGCTCCGTGCGTACCTTCGAGCGTTACTCAAACTCGCCGCGCAAGACGAGAGGTTCCGTCACTGAGCGCTCCCGGCAGGAATCGAACCCGCCTTGCCGGGACTAGAGGCCCGGCGCCCAACCACTAGGCCACGGGAGCCGACTACTCAGAGGTCCCAACGGGAGTTGAACCCGCAACGCGAGGGGTTAGAAGCCTCTGCTCTGCCATTGAGCTATGGGACCCTGTGAGCGCGAGCGGAAGGTTCGAGACGAGGCTTCGTGCGGCGGGGCCGAGAGCTATGGCGGTCATCTCGTTGTTCCGATCGGGCTCGTGGAACGCGGCAGCGGGAACGTCCCGACGTCGCGCCCTCTTGAGTAGTACACCGAGTGCCCTCTCATCCGAAACCACCAAAAACGCGAGCGTGTTCGATTCTCGGTACCACACACGTTCGATCTCCGGATGATGCTCAGCGAACTCCCTCATCGCGTGAGCGGCTTGGACCGCCTGTTGACCGGCGGATAGATCAGCGCGCGTGATGAGGAATAGTTTACTCGCTCCCATCGCCGTACTCCTCCTCGACCGCTTCACGCGCCTCCTTAGCGCATCGTTCGAAGTGAATCCGAACCGATCCGATGATGGCCTCGGGGATACCTGCGTCTCGCATTTTGGTGTCCCATCCGTCATACGGCTTGTCGCCCCCG
>Ga0335082_10005066_pt1 | contig 14372 bp, 7 predicted proteins | sample Lox_Sample_41_FD_206718 | JGI IMG/M metagenome (GOLD analysis project Ga0335082, IMG submission 206718) | Soil microbial communities from Loxahatchee National Wildlife Refuge, Florida, United States - Lox_Sample_4.1 | ecosystem: Environmental > Terrestrial > Soil > Wetlands | place: USA: Florida...
GCGCCCGGGGAGCAGCGTCTGCCCGATGGTGGCGGCGTTGATGTTGTCGAAGCCCTCGGTGCGGTTGAGGAAGGTGCGCACCTCGAAGTGCTTCGCGTTCAGGAACGCGGTGATGTCCGTGTTGGTGAACGGGTTGATGAGGATGTCGTTGACGGGGCCGACGCCGAGTAGCTCCGTTTCGCCCTGCGAGAACCCGCCCTGGACGCCGACGGTCACGTCCTTGCCGAGCTGCCTGGTGACGGTGCCGTCCATGCGCACCACCGAGGACGACACGTTCTGGTTGCCGATGCCGAGCACCAGGTCATTGCGCCCGGGGGGCACCTCGCGTGACCAGCGCGGCAGGTAGTCGTAACCGACCGAGAACCGGTACGCGGTCTCCTTCTCGCGCCCGCTCGCATACGCGGTACCGTGCGTCGTGTTGTCGCTGCCGTAGCCGACGTTGAAACCGCTGCCGCCCTCGCCCGGCTGCTTGGTGATGATGTTGATGACGCCGTTGAACGCGTCGGCGCCGTAGAGAGCTGAACCGGGGCCGCGGACGACCTCGATTCGCTCGATGTCTTCGACGCCGATCGTCAGCAGGGACCAGATCGTGGCGCCGAGGAGGTCGACGAAGACGCTGCGGCCGTTGACGAGGACGAGGACCTTGTTCGACAGGCGCTGGTTGAAGCCGCGCAGCGAGACCTCGGTCTGCGCGCCCGTGGCGACCATGGTGTCGACGCCGGCGAGGCGCTGGAGCAGGTCGGGGATGTGCGTGATGCCCGAGAGGCGGATGTCCTGCTCGGTGATGATCGAGGTGGAGTTCGGCGCGTCGAGGGGGCTCTGGGCCACCTTGGACGCCGTGACGACCGTCTCTTCGAACACTTGCTCGGTCTTCAGACCGCCCGCAGGGAGGTTCGCGCCGGGCAGCTCGCCACCCGGCCCGCCGGGCTTGGGACCGCCGGCGACTCCGCCGGGTGTGGGCCCCGTCGGTCCACCCGGACCGGGCTGGGTACCCGCGCCGGGACCGGCAGGTCCTCCGGGCGTCGGTCCGCCGGGCGTCTGCGCCTGCTGCGCCTCGATGAGCTGCGCCTGCTGCTTGCGGATGCGCGCCTCGAGGGACGAGACGATCTGCGTCACCTCGTCGCGATCCTTGGGACCGCCTTCGAGGTACTTCTTGTAATAGGCGACGGCGTTCTCGAGGTCGCCCTCGTCTACGTACGCGCGCGCGATGTTGTAGAGGACGTTCGGGTGCGGAAGGATGTCGTACGCCTTCTTCAGCTCCTCGATGCCCGCGTCGTACCGGCCGTCCGCGATGTCGGCCATGCCCTTCTTGAAGTGCGTACGCGCCTCGGAACGCTCGTCGGCGAGTGCGCTGCCGGAAGCGAGCAAGACCGTGCCGAACGCCAGGCCGGCCGCAATCTTCGTGATCTTTCTCAGCGCCACGTTTCGAGCTCCCTCGATGAGAAGCGCGCGGGCGTGGCTACGTGGACTGCAGGCCACTCGCGCTCGGCGCGAGGATACAGCAGAGCCATCGTTGTGGTCTCTTTTTTGGCCGACGCTTTCTCGGCGTCGGCGCCCGGTGGACCGCTAGGTCAGTACGGGATGTCCGGCTTGTAGCCCGGAGGCAGCGACGGCTGGTCGGGCTTCTGCGGCGCCGAGGGGCGGACGATGACCGGAGCTGCCCTGAGCTTCACGGTCACCGGGCTGTCCCCGATGGTCACGCTGCGCGACTCGTTGAAGTAGCCGTTGCGGGTGATCGTGAGCTTGTGCTGCTTGTTCGGGTCGGCGTCCGAGCCCTTGTAGAGGATGTCGCACGGCGTGGCGCTGCACAGCTCGACGCCGTCTTCCTTCACGCTCGCGCCGTCCGGATCCGTGATGATGCGGACCTTCACCAGGGTGGCCATCGGCGCCGCAGTGGGAGCGGTCGCCGTGTCCGGGGCAGTGGCCGTCGGCGAGGTCGGGACGCTGCTCGCCGCTTGCGGTCCGACCGGCGAGACGTGGCTCGGGCGCAGCATCACGTACCCGACGATGCCGGCGAGGGCGAGCGCGCCCACGACGGCGGCGACGAGCATGCCCTTCGAGCCGCTCTTGCCCGGCGGCTGCGTGATGAGCGGGGCGCCCGCGGCCGGAGAGTCGCTCGGCACCGTGAGGGGCGACGGGATGCTCCCGGGATCGCTGCCGCTGCCGCTCGGCGAGAGGAACGCCGGGTTGGCGCCGCTCGACGCGTTGCCGCCCTGCGTGACCTGCGGGCCGCTTCCGGATCCCGACAGCGAGCGGTACTCGCCGGTGCCGACGCCGCTGATGGTCGCGGTGAGCGCCGCGCCACCCATGCGCTTGAGCGCCGCCAGCACCTCGTCCATCGAGCGGAAGCGCTGGTCCGGGTCCTTCGCCATGCAGCGCCCGACGGTCTCTTCGATCGCCGGCGAGAGCTGGATGCTCGGGTTCATGACGCGCATCGGAGGGGCGTCCTCGTTCACGTGCGCCATGAGGATGTTCACGCTGTTGGGCCGGTCGAACGGCACCTTGCCCGTGATCATCTCGTACATGATGATGCCGAGCGCGTAGATGTCCGTGCGCGCGTCGACCTTGTCGCCGCGGATCTGCTCGGGCGCCATGTACTTCGGGCTGCCCATGAAGAGACCCGTCTGCGTCAGGTCCTCGCCCTTGCCGTCACCCGAGACGTTCTTCACGAGGCCGAAGTCGAGCACCTTCACGAAGTCGGTCTCGTCGCCGTGCTCGACGAGGAAGATGTTCGCCGGCTTGAGGTCGCGGTGGATGACGCCGAGCGAGTGCGCCTCGCGGAGGGCGCGGCAGATCTGACGAGCGATGTGAGCGGCGCGCTCCTCGGGGAAGTGGCTCGCCTCGCGGATGGCCCGGTGGAGCGTGTGCCCCTCCAGGTACTCCATCGCCATGTAATAGATCTCGTCGTCCGTGCGGCCGTAGTCGAAGATCGTCACCGTGTTCGGGTGCGTGAGCTTCGACGCGATGCTCGCCTCGAGGAAGAAGCGCTTGTGGAACTCGGGGTCGTGCTCGCCCGCGTAGTTCGGGTTGAGCACCTTGATGGCGCAGACGCGGCCCAGCGGGGCCTGCTCGGCGCGATACACCTTGCCCATGCCGCCGCGGGCGATGAGCGCGGTGATCTTGAACCGATCGTTGATGACCCGTCCGATGAGCGGATCGGGCTGCCCCGAGCTCTTCGACAGTGCCGCCGACGACGCGCGTTCGGTCATGAAGGTGTTCCGACCCGGAGTTCAGGGCAAATGAGCACAGTCACCCGCCATCTCAGTGTGCCTGCACCCTTACAGCGTGTCAACGCGAGGTGGGACCGCTTAACGAAGCCATAAAACCCCGCGAAAACGGGGGGTAGGGGCAGCATATCGCACCGCGCCAATCTCGTCGTAGTTTTGGGGCCCGCCCCCAGGTTTGTTCGGTTGGGGCCCCCTCCCCCAACCGCAAACCTCTGCTCGCAAGGGCATCGCGCTCCGATGTACCGTGCGGGGGCCATGCAAGGGAAAGCCTGGGTAGCCACGATCCTCTTGGTCCTCCTGTCCGTGCTCTTTGGCAGCGCGGCGTACGCGGGGGCCGGCAACTTCACGGTCAAGACGACGAGCGTCTCGGAGAGCAACGGTGAGTGGCACGTCAAGGTGCGCATCGACCTCGCGCGGGCGCCCGGCATGATGCACATCCCCATGCGCTTCACGTTCTCCAAGGAGGTCGTGGACGAGCGCGCCATCATGTCCAAGGGGGCCGATCCGGTGCACCACCGCATGGTGCTCGACACGCCGCCCAAGCAGATCCAGTCGATGGACGTCGACTTCGCCGACGCGAGCGGCAAGGTCTTCAAGTCGACCTACTTCGAGTTCGACCTGCGGCGCGACGGCGGGTACTTCGAGGCGGGCGAGTACGTCGTGTCGCTCTCGGGGCCGGACGGCGACGTCGGCGGCTCGCAGAAGATCACGCTCACCGGCGACAACCCGCCGGTCTACCGAGGCGCGATGGACTTCGCGAGCGGCGATTCCGGCAAGAAGGGAAACAAGAACATCCAGGCCGTGAGCAGCGGCCTCGATGGCGGGCAGCAGGTCGCGTCGAACGACGACACGTCGGCAGCGCCCGTGTCCACGGACGTGGCGCCCGAGGGCAACGGCGGCAGCATGGTGCCGGACAGCGCGTACAACAAGACGGCGGAGGAAGAGGCGGTGCAAGGTCACCCGAGCGGCTGCGGTTGCGTAGCCGCCGGCAGCGGGACCGCGGTGGGCGTGTTGTCACTGCCGCTCGCGGGCGCCGTGGCTCTGATGCTCGCGCGGCGCAGGCGTGATAAGCGCGATCGCGCGTGACGCCGGAAGAAGCGGTCCAGCAAGCCAAGAGCGGCAAGCTCCTGCCACTGTACGTGGTGGCGGGAGAGGAGATGCTCCTCCGCGACGAGGTCGTGGCCGAGCTTCGCGCGGCGGCGCTCGGGGGAGGCGTCGCCGCGTTCAACGAGGACAAGTTCACCGCGGGCGAGGCGGGCGTGGACAAGGTGATCGCCGCCGCGCGCACCGCCCCGATGATGGCGCCGAAGCGCTTCGTGCTCGTGCGCGGCGCCGAGCGGTGGGACGTCGGTGACGTGAGCGCCGAGACGTCGCCGTTCGATGCGCTCGCGGAGTACGCGGCGAACCCGGTGGACTCGACGTGCCTCGTGGTCGTCGCGTCGAAGCTCGACGGGCGGCGGCGCTTCGTGGTGGCGGCGCGCAAGGCGGGGTTCCTCGTCAATTGCGAGCCGCTCGACGATCGCTCGCTCCCCTCGTGGATCGCCGCGCGCTTCCGCTCCAAGGGCCACGCGATCGACCGCGACGTGGCCGAGCTGCTGGCGGCTCTCGCCGGGCCCCACCTCTCGCCGGTGGACGACGCCGTCGAGCGGCTCTCGCTCTACGTCGGACCCGGCGCTGCAGTGGACGAGGACGCGATCGCCGCCTGCGTCGCCCGAGTGCGCACGGCGGACACCTGGGCCCTCGTCGACGCGGTGCGCGCCCGCGACCTCGGGCACGCGATGCGCACGCTGGCCGATGCGTACGACCCGCGCGACCACGGGCTCCCCCTGCTCGGAGCGCTCGCGTGGTCGATCCGCCAGCTCGCTCGGTTCCAGGCGGCGCTGGTCGACGGCGCGTCGCAGGACGAGGCGGCGCGCGTCGCGGGCGTCTACCAGCCGTACCGCGCGCGGGAGCTCGGGCAGAAGGCCCGGGGCGTGAAGCCGCGCGAGGTGGAGCGGTGGCTCCTCGTGCTGGCCGAGACCGATCTGGCGCTCAAGAGCTCCCGGCGGCCGGCGGACGCGATCCTCGAGGAGATGCTGACACGGCTCTGCCGGGGCGGGGGCGGCGCGGGACCAGCTCGACCATTTGACGCGCGAGCAACTCGTCCCTAGGTTGCGTCATCGAATCGCTTCGTGTCACGGAGAGCATTGAGATGCACGTCCCCCCTCGGGTGATCCGGCCTCAAACCACATCGTTCGACTGCCTGGCACGAGCCAGAATCCCGACGCGCCACGGCGACTTCGACACGTTCGTCTTCCGGGGTGAGCACGTCGCCCTGGTTCGCGGCGACCTCGCCGGCCGAGAGGACGCGCTCGTGCGCGTCCACTCCGAGTGCCTCACGAGCGAGGTGTTCGGGTCGCTCAAGTGCGACTGCAAGGAGCAGCTCGACGCGGCCATGGCGGCCATCGCGCGCGCCGGCGCCGGGGCGGTGCTCTACCTGCGCCAGGAAGGGCGCGGCATCGGCCTGGCCAACAAGATTCGCGCGTACGCGCTCCAGGCGCGCGGGCACGACACGGTGGACGCCAACCGGATGCTCGGGCTGCCCGACGACGCGCGCAGGTACGACGCCGCGCGCGACATGCTGTCGCACCTCGGCGTCGCGAGCGTGCGGCTCATGACGAACAACCCCGAGAAGGTGAAGGCGCTCGAGTCGCTCGGCGTGCGCGTGTCCGGACGCGTGCCGGTGATCGTGCCGGCGACCCCCCACTCGGCCGGCTATCTCGAGGCGAAGCGCCTGCGCATGGAGCACGACCTGCCCGCGGTGCTGCTCGCGGCCAGCGGCGACGGCGAGTAGATTGGCATGCGCAGCGATGCGCATCGCCCTCACGCACAACCTCCGCGTCACCGACTCCGAAGAAGAAGCCGAGTTCGACCCTCCGGAGACCATCGCCGCCATCGAGCGCGCGCTGTCCTCGGCGGGGCACCGCGTCGAGCCCATCGACGTCACCGGACCGGCGTCGCTCCTCGTCACGAGGCTCGAGGCGTTCGCGCCCGACATGGTGTTCAACCTGGCCGAGGGGCACCGCGGCAAGACGCGGCGCGCTTTCTACCCGGCGCTCTTCGAGGAACTGGGGCTGCCGTCCACCGGAAGCGACGCGTACACGCTCTGCGTGACGCTCGACAAGGCGCTCACCAAGAAGCAGCTCGCGGGCTGGGGCGTGCCGACGCCGCGCGGCCGCTGGGTGACGCGGGCGACGCTGCGCGCCGGTGGGCTCGACGAGCTGCCGTTCCCGGTCATCGTGAAGCCCAACTTCGAGGGCTCCAGCAAGGGGATCGGGCAGGACAGCGTCGTCGAGGACCCCATCGCCCTCGGGCGCGTGCTCGACGAAGTGCTCGCGAAGTATCCCGACGGCGCGCTCGTCGAGCGGTACGTGCCGGGCATGGATGTCCGCGTCGTGATGGTCGAGGGCCTCGCCACGCTCCCTCCCGTGGAGACACTCGTCGACGCGGCCTACGGGCGCCGGCACGACATCATCGACTATCGCCTGGCCAACGTGGACACGCGCTTCGTGCGGCGCCGCGCTCCGGCGCACCTCGCGCCGCCCGTCGCCGAGCGCGTGCGCGATCTGGCCGACCGCATCTTCGCCGCGTTCGGCCTGCGTGACGTCGCGGCGCTCAACTTCCGCGTCGCTCCCGACGGCGAGGTGTGGTTCCTCAGCACGACGGCGATCCCGGCCTTCGATACGGAGGGCGCCCTCGCGACCGCGACGGCCGCCGTCGGCGTGGGCTACGACGCGATGGTGCTCGCGGTGCTGCGCTCGGCCGCCGCGCGCCACGGGCTCCTCCCGCTGCTCGACACGAGCAAGCCTCGCCCGCCTCGCGGGGCGGCACGCCGCACCAACCTGCGCGTCGGGCTCGCCTTCAACATGAAGCGCATCGACTCGAACGCCGACGATCGCGAGGCGGAGTACGACGCGCCCGAGACCATCCAGGCGATCACCAAGGCCATCGAGAGTCACGGGCACGTGGTCGTCCCCCTCGAAGCGACCGCCGAGTTCCCGCGCGCGCTCATGACGTCCAACGTGGACGTCGTCTTCAACATCGCCGAGGGGATGACCGGACGCAGCCGCGAGGCGCAGGTGCCGAGCCTCTGCGAGCTCCGCGGCATCCCGTACACCGGCAGCGACTCGGCGACGCTCTCCATCTGCCTCGACAAGGCGCTCGCCAAGCGGCTCCTCGTCGACGTGGACACGCCGGCGTTCCAGGTGCTCGTCACCGGTCGCGAGAAGCTGCGGGCCTTCCGCTACCCGGTCATCGTGAAGCCGAACCAGGAGGGCACCAGCAAGGGCATCGGCCCGAAGAGCGTCTGCGACGACGAGGCGCGTCTGCGCGAGGTGGCCCGCGAGCTCATCGAGAAGTACGGGCAGCCGGCGCTCGTCGAGGAGTACATCTTCGGCCGCGAGCTCACCGTCGGCCTGCTCGGCGAGAAGCGCCCGCGCGTGCTCCCGCCGATGGAGGTCGTCTTCCTCAAGCAGGCCGAGCGCCCGGTCTACGACTACGAGTGCAAGCAGCACTGGCCGGAGCACGTGCGCTACGAGTGCCCCGCCCAGCTCACCAAGGAGGAGCTGCGCGCCATCGAGCGCGTGTGCCGCACGACCTTCATGACGCTCGGCTGCCGCGACGTCGCGCGCGTCGACGTGCGCCTGACGCCCGAGGGGCGCGTGTTCGTCCTCGAGGTGAATCCCCTGCCCGGCCTGACGCCCGACTACAGCGACCTCTGTCTCATCGCGAACGGCGCGAAGATCGACTACCGCACGCTGCTCGGCGAGATCCTGAGCGGCGCCATCAAGCGCTTCAACGCGCGCCAGCGCACGACCGACCGCACGAGCGATCGCGAGACCGAGGCGGCGAGCCCCGCCGAGGCGCACGCTGTCACGCTGGGCACAGCGTGAAGCGCGTGTACTTGCCCGGCTCGCTCGCCACGTCGATCCGGTAACCGACGCGCGCGAGATCGTCGCGCACCGCGCCCAGTCCCACGCCGCGGCCTGCGAGCGTGCCGGCGGCCGGCACCGTCGTGAGGCCCGCGACGAAGACGAGCTCCGTCAGGCTGTGGTTGTTGCGACCGCTCACGTCCAGACCGAGCTCCTTCGCGCGCTCGCGGATCGCCTCGTAGTCGAGCCCGCGGCCGTCGTCCTCGATGAGGATCGTGGGACTCCCCCCGCCCGGCTTCGCCGTGACGCGCACCGTGCCGGTGTTGGGCTTGCCCGCGTGGATGCGCCCCGCGGGCGGCTCGATGCCGTGGGCGATCGCGTTGCGCACGAGGTGCGTGAGCACGCCGGGCAGCACGCGCGCGAGCTTCGCCGGGACGCGCACCTCGCGGCCATCGACGTCGAGCCGCACCTGCTTCCCCTCGCGGTCGCCCCAGGTGGGCGCCATGTCCATCAGGCTGGCGATGCTCTCGCCGAACGGGCGCGACGCCAGCGCCGCGACGGCGCGGGTGAGCTCGGGGTTGCCGAGCCTCTCGCTCATGTCGACGACGGCCTGGACGTCGGGGCGCTGCACCGTGATCTGATCGAGCGCCGCCCGCCCGAGGGGCGACGCCGCGACGAAGACCTCGGCGCCCTTGTCGATGCCCGCGAGCGCGCGGTGCAGGCGCGACACGAGCGCCCCGTGCACCGAGCCCGTCGTGACGAAGCCCTCCCCGCGCGCCAGGGCGCGCAGCTCGTCCAGCTCCTCCTCCATCTTGGCCGTCTCGGACTCGAGCTCGCGCAGGTCGAAGGCGCGCGCCTCGCCCTTGATGGTGTGCACGTGGCGGAACAGCTCGTCGATCTCGCCGGTGCGCAGCATGCGCGGGTTGGGGCCCACGAGCTCGATGCAGCGCTTGATGCGCTCACGCGCGGCGTCCATGAACTGCACGAACACCTGGCCGCCGCCGGCGATGAGGCGACGCATCGCCGCCATCCGCCGCGCGTGCTCCTCCTCCTGGGTCTGTACGGTCTTCTCCAAGTGCTTCTTCTCGCTCACGTCGGTCGCGAGGACCATGACGCAATCGAGCTCGCCCTTCTTGAGCACCGGCCGCATCTCGAGCTCGAGCGGGACCTGCTCGGCCCCGCGCCGGATGGTCACCTCTCGCGGCGCGAGCTGCGCGAAGCTCGCCCACTCGTCGAGCGGGACGTCGAAGGCCATGCTCGACCACTCGTCGAACGCCTGCGCGTCGACGTCGTTCGGCGCCGCGCCGGCGTAGAGCAGGTCGCGCACCCGCTCTCCCTCGAGCGTCACGCGGTCGAAGAGCCGCGTCGCCTGCTTGGACACGGCACCGACGACGCGGCCCTCGCGCCCGAAGGCGAAGATGGCCTGGCGCATGTTGTCGAACAGGTCGCGCAGCTCCTGGCGCGCCAGGTCGAGCCGGTGCTCGCGGTCGGCGATCGCGGCGCGCATCTTGTCGAAGGCGCGCGCGAGCTCGCCGATCTCGTCTCGCGAGCGGACCTCGACGCGCGTGCCGAAGTCGCCGCGCCCGATGTGACGCGAGGCTCGCGTGAGCATCCCGAGCGGGCTCACGATCTGCCGGCGCGTGATCCAGATGAGGACGAACGAGGTGACGGCGGCCAGCGCGAAGGAGAGGATGAAGATGCGCATGCGGCTCGCGGCGTAGGCCTCGTTCTCCGACGCGAGGGAGAACACGAGCGTGGTCCGGCCGATGGGGGCGCCGTTGGTCGGCGACTTCACGAGGCGCGAGACCTGCACGCGATCGCCGAGCACCACGACCTTGCCCAGGGCCATCTCCGGCGGCATCTGGAGGTCGCCGCAGCCGCCGCGGTCGACCCTGCCGAGGACGTGGCCGTCCGGAACGGCCCACACGACGGCGCAGGTCACGTCGGGGTTCGTCTCGAGGTGCCCGAGCTCGGTCTGCAAGGACTCGGGGTCCGTGGCGAAGAAGTCCACCGGGGCCGCGACCGTCGCGGCGAAGAGATCGGACACCATCGAGGCGGCCTGCGTCTTCGCCGCGAGCAGGGCGCGCCACTCGCGCTGCGTCAGCTCGAAGAAGAGGAACGTCGACGCGACCGCGAGCACGCAGACCGTGGCGAAGGTGAGCTTCGTCCCGAGCGACAGGATGCGGCCGGGCGGATGCAGCGAGGCGGCCCTCGTGGTCGTGGACGTGCCGGTCGTCATCGAAGAGCAGGATACAAGTACGAGCGGCTTTCATGGATGCCGACGCGTCGCTTACTCTGGGCGGGTCGCTTCGCCCGTCCGCCCATCCACGCATGCGCGCCCGCTCCGCACTCCTCGCTTGCTCGGCCCTGCTCCTCTGGTCCAGCTCCCCCGCGCGTGCGCAGACGCTGCCGTCGATCGACGCGCGCACCTGGCGGCCGTCGATCGACCCGCAGGCAGCGCTCGTGCTCGAGCCCACGTCGTCGCCCGGCGCCTGGCAATGGAACGCGAGCGCCTGGCTCAGCTACGAGCAGGCGCCGGTGGCCGTGAGGAACGCGTCGAGCGGATCCATCGCCTGGCAGCCGCTCGCGCACGAGCTCGGGATGGACCTCGTGGCCGGCCTGGGGATCGGCTCGCGGGCCGCGATCGGCGTCGACGTGCCTCTGTTCCTCTGGCAAGACGGCACGTCGGGGCTGCCGCCGGGCCTCGTGTCGAGCGGCGGGGTGCCCACGAGCGGCGTCGGGGACGTGGCTCTCGTCGGCAAGGCCACCATCGTGTCCAACGATCGGCAGGGCCTGAGCGGCGGCTTCGGGCTCGCGGCGCTCGGCACGCTCACGCTCCCCACGGGCGACCGCGAGAGCTTCCACGGCGACGGCTCCGCCACGGTGTCCCTGCGGCTGCTCGGCGAGTACGCCCTCGGCGTCGGCGCGGTCCGCGCGAGCCTCGGCTACACGCTGCGCACGGCGGAGCAGACGTGGCCCGACGCGAGCCTCGGCGGCGTCACCTTCGGCGACTCGATCCCCTGGTCGGCGGGCTTCGTCGTGCGACCCAAGGTGTTCGCTCCTGGGCTCGACCCGGGCGACCGCCAGTCGTGGGAGCTCGCCGTCCACGGCTCACTTCCGGCGAGCCCCGTGGCGCCCTTCGGCCTGAGCGGCTCGGGCGCGTCGGCGCTCTCGCCCGTGCTCCTCGCACTCGACGATCGCATCGCACTCGGGCACTACCGCGACTTCTTCGTGCTCGGCGGCGTCGACCTCGGCCTCGATACCGCCGTGGGCGTCCCGGTCTTCCGCGCGGTCGCGTCGCTCGGCTGGGCGCCGCGCGCGCACGATCGCGACCATGACGGCATCCCCGACGACCTGGACGAGTGCCCCGACCTGGCCGAGGACAAGGACGGCATCCAGGACCAGGACGGCTGCCCCGAGGACGACGCCGACGGCGACGGCATCCTCGACGATCAGGACGCGTGCCCGCTCGTGCCCGGAGTCTGGTGGAACGACCCGCGCAAGAACGGCTGCCCCGCTCCCGACACCGACGGCGACGGCGTGCCCGATCCGGTCGACGCCTGCCCGGCGGTCAAGGGCGTCGAGAGCGACGACCCGAAGAAGAACGGCTGCCCCGCCGAGGCGCAGGACCGCGACAAGGACGGCATCCCCGACGACTCCGACCGCTGCCCCGATCAGCCCGAGGACAAGGACGGCAACGAGGACTTCGACGGCTGCCCCGACCTCGACGACGACGGCGACGGCATCCCGGACAAGGACGACGCGTGCCCGCGCGAGAAGGGCGAGCCCTCGACCGACCCGACGCGCAACGGATGCCCCAACCCGGATCGCGACGGGGACAGCTACGACAACGAGATCGACAAGTGCCCCGACAAGGCCGAGGTCTTCAACGGCGTGCAGGACGACGACGGATGCCCCGACGACGGAGGCAAGCCGCTCGTGGTCGTCGTACGGAAGGGTGACTCGGTCTCGCTGCAGCCCGCGCGGCCCGTCGCGTTCACGGCGGGCACCAAGGAGCCCGAGATCGACCCGGCGAGCACGATGACGCTGCGGGCGATCACCCTCGAGCTCGATCGCCACCCGGACTGGACGCTCGGCGTCGGTGTCCGCCCGGGACCGGGGAAGCCGGAGGATGCAGAGAAGGCGTCGCTCGAGCGCGCGATGCTCGTCGCCAACCGGATCGCGACGTATGCGCACCGTCCGTCGGCGGCCGAGGCGGTCGGGTGGGATGCCGTGAAGCAGCTTCCGTCGGCGGCAGCCGGCGGCGTGGGGCTCGTCATCCTGGTGCCGACCAAGGAGAAGCCGTGAGAACGCCGCTGCGGACCGCCGTCGTCACGACGGCGGCCGCGGTGGTCCTCGCCGCGGTACCACCGCGGGCGAACGCCGACGGCGAGGGTGTCCGCTCCCGGTTCGGGACCGAGCTGGCGGCGCACCTGCTCAAGTCGACCGACGCGGAGGACAAGCTCCGGGGGCTCGAGCGCGCCGCCGGCCTCGGCACGCCCGAGTCGCTCGACCTGCTCGTGCGCGCCGCGCAGTCGCTCGACCCCGGGGACTTCGACCTGCGGACCGGGCCCGACGGCATCGGGCCGCTCGATCAGCGTGCCATGCTCGTCGTCGTCCGCGGGCTGGCGCGCTGGATGGATCGCGAGAGGGCGCGGGAAGCGCTCGCCGCGCTGCTGCAGGCGCAGACCCACGCGCTCGTGATGCGAGGCGTGCCGCCGAGCAGCCACGATCCGGCCGGCGACGAGGCGGACGCCGTGGCGCGCATCCTGCTCGCTCGGCAGGAGGCCGCCCTCGCGCTCGCGTCTTCCGGGAACGCTCTCGCCATCGAGGCGCTCGTGGCCGCGGGGCGATCGAGCGGGCCCGGACAGGAGCCGGCGCTGCAGGCGCTCGCGCTGGTGCCGCCCGTCGCGCCTCTCCTCGGTGGCGTCGCGCTCACGACGCCCGGGACGATCGCGCTGGCGGCCGAGGTGGGCGACCTGAGGTCCATCGACGCCATCGCGGGCGCGATGCGGGCGAGCGACGCGGGTCTGCGGGCAGCCGCGCTCGCGGCGCTCGGGGTGCTCGGCGATGCGCGCGTCCTCGAGCCGGCTCGCGCCGCGGTGCACGACAAGGATCCACGCGTGCGCATCGCCGCCGGGGACGCGCTGGTCCGGCTCGGAGCGCCCGATGCGGCGACGGCGGTCGAGGGACTCGTGATGGACGACGCGACTTGCCGCGAAGGGCTCCGGCTGGCGCAGCTCGTCGCCGGCGAGGGTGTGACGAAGGCGGCGGCGGCGCGTGCCGCGGCGTCCGCGGAGCCCTCGGTCCGTGCAGCCGCGATTTCCGCGCTGGGCCGTCAACCGAGCCCGCTCGCCGTGGGCGCGCTCGCGGCGCTGGCGGCCGATCCATCGATCGCGAGCGAGGTGGCGGCGGCGCTCGCACGCTCTCCGAGCCTCGCGGCGACGTCGGCGCTGGAGGCGATGGCTGCGGCGGCACCGGCGACGCGGCGTCTCGCGGCGCGGGCGTACTTCGTGCGCCGCTGGACGCACGGGTCGCGAAGCGCGCGGCTGGATGCCCTCCTGCACACCCTCGCGGCATCGACCGATGCGCGCGACCGCGCCGTGGGCGCTCAGGCGCTCGCCGCGCTGGACGGGCGCGAGCACGGGCACCGGCCGCCGGAGGACGCGCGCTCGGTGGAGCTGCCGACCCTGACGCTGCTCGAGCACGCGAAGTCGGGCTCGGTGGACGCACCCCTCGCCGCGATGGAGTTCGCCGCGCGCGCGGACGAGAGCCTCGGCGACGCCGTGGCCGCGCTGCTCGCCTCGCGCGACACCGTGCTGCGGGCGCACGTGGCCCGCGGGCTGGCCCGGAGCGCAGCGAGCGACGCCGTCGGACGGCTCGCCGACGCCTACGCCTTCGAGACGGACCTCGGCGTGAGGCGCGCTCTCGTCGAGGCGCTGGCTGGGCGTACTGCCGACGCGGGCGCACCCCTGCGTCGCTCGTCGCTCGAGCTCGCGGCGACGCTCGACCCGGATCGGCTCGTCCGCACGACCGCGCGCCGCGCGCTCGACGGGGCGCCTCCGCCTGCCAGGCCCCCTCACGACGACGTCGCGTGGCTCGAGCTCGCGGCGGCTCCCGGTGCGCGCGTGCCGGCCGGCGAGACGGCGATGCTCGTCGAGTCCGACGGAACCGTCCGGCCCATCGTATTCGACGAGGACGGCTACGCGATCGTCCCGGGGGTGGCGCCGGGCGA
>Ga0335082_10005067_pt1 | contig 14367 bp, 11 predicted proteins | sample Lox_Sample_41_FD_206718 | JGI IMG/M metagenome (GOLD analysis project Ga0335082, IMG submission 206718) | Soil microbial communities from Loxahatchee National Wildlife Refuge, Florida, United States - Lox_Sample_4.1 | ecosystem: Environmental > Terrestrial > Soil > Wetlands | place: USA...
CGCCGTCATCTCCAGCACCTGCCCGGCTGCCATGCCATCGAGCGCTTTCTTGGTTTTCAAGATCGGGAGGGGGCAGTTCAACCCCTTGCAATCGAGCCGCTGATCAATCTGAAATTGCACGCTCATACTCCTGCTCCTTTCGCGCGTTGGCCGCTCTCACCAGACAAATACCCGGTCATGCCCGACGATCAGCTCGCAGATCCTGGCTGTCTCCACCATCGGGTAGGCGCTGGTAACGCCGCGGGCCTGGACGTCATCGACCGCGGCATAGACCGCTCCCACTCCATCCGGCGCCGCGCCCCGCACACCGTCCTGAATCAGCAGAACCGTCGCCTCATGCCCCTGCCGTCCGGCCGTTTCAAATGCCAGCCGGTCGTTCGGCCGCCGGATCAGATGGAGGACGGCCATCGGTCTCCCTCAGACGGCCAGCATCACGTCGGCGGCGCCGAGCAGCGACAGGGCCGCCGTCCGGTCAATCACGTCTACGCCCTGACGCACCTTCGCCACTCTCGCCCGCTTCAACGATTCCATCTCCGCCGCCTCCCGCACATGGCAGGGGCCGAGGAGCGACAGCGCTTCACCGATGTCGGCGCCGCCGGTCAAGGCCGGTTGCAACTCCGCCGCCGCGCCCGCCCCATCATCGAGATAGAGGATGGTCACCTCGTGGTCGGCCAGCGTCATGCCCACGGCCACCCTCAGCGCTTCGGTTGTCGCGCTGGAAGCCAACGGCGCGCGCCTGACCAGCATGACGACCCGCTTCATGCCGTCCCGAAGGCCAGAAACCGGTCGGCCTCCCTGACCATCTGCGCCAGCTCATACTGGCTGGACAACTCGACTCGGGGATCGAGCTCGGCCTCCCCTAACCCTCTCGATCTTGCCGTCACGGCGCAGAGAGCGACCCTGGCCCCCCGCTCCAGCAATCGTGACAATCCCATCGAAGAATAACCCGGCCCCGTCTGGGCGCCGGCCGCCTGCCCGATCACCTCTCCTGTGGCATGCCTCGTGGCATGCCCTGTTGCGTGCCGTGTGGCATGGTACACGCCGTCATCCATGAGAAAAAGTGAGACGGAATGGCCGGCCGAGAGCAGGCCGTCGGCCAAACGGCCGACGCTAAAGCCGTCCTGCGATTCCGGGCTGCTGCAGAGGAGAAAGCCGATCTTCATCGTCGTGATAATTATTTTCACAAAGGCTTGAACGGCTTGTCAAGACGAGGGGATCCGCTCGCGTCCGGTGGCCGCTCGCTCATTCAGGGGGAGAGAGCCGCTTGCTCCCCGGCATTTCAGTGTGGGGGCTGCCGCCCCCACACCCCGGTCCCCCCAACGGATTTACAGAAGTCGCTCGCTAGACGATCAATGACACGATCAACAATGCGACGATATTGATGACCTTGATCATGGGATTGATCGCGGGGCCCGCGGTGTCCTTGTAGGGGTCGCCGACCGTATCGCCCGTGACAGCGGCCTTGTGCGTGTCGCTCCCCTTCTTCCCCTGCTCTTCGATAAATTTTTTGGCGTTGTCCCACGCGCCGCCGCCGCTGGTCATTGAGATGGCGACAAAGAGGCCGGTCACGATCGTCCCGACCAAGACGCCGCCCAGCGCCACGGGTCCGAGAAGGAAGCCGACCAGGATGGGCGCCAGCACGGGAATCGCCCCGGGAATCATCATCTTCTGGATGGCCGCTTTCGTCACGATGTCCACGCAGGTGCCGTATTCCGGCTTCCCCTTGCCCTCCATGATTCCCTTGATCTCCCGAAATTGGCGGCGGACCTCGCCCACCACCTCCCCGGCCGCTTCACCCACCGCCTTCATGCACATCGAGGCGAACAAATAGGGCAGCATGCCGCCGATGAAGAGGCCGATCAGCACGCTCGGATTCGCCAGCGAGAAGATTCCGGCCGCCTGCTGCTCACCCCCCACCGCGCGGGCGTATTCGGCAAAGAGGACGATCGCGGCCAGACCGGCCGAGCCGATCGCGTAACCCTTGGTCACGGCCTTGGTGGTGTTTCCCACCGCATCCAACGGATCGGTGATGTTCCGGACATCCTTGCCCAGATGAGCCATCTCGGCGATCCCGCCGGCATTGTCGGTGATGGGGCCGAAGGCGTCGATGGCCACCACGATGCCGGCCATTGAGAGCATAGAGACCGCCGCCACCGCGACGCCAAAGAGGCCCGCCAGCTTGAAGCTCACCATGATCGCCGCCGCGATCACGATGACGGGAAGCGCCGTCGATTGCATCCCAACCGCCAGCCCTGCGATGATATTCGTCGCGTGGCCTGATTCGCTCGCCTTGGCGATGTCCTTGACCGGACTGAAGCTCTTCGAGGTGTAGTAATCGGTGATGAAGACCAGCGCGATGGTGACGGCCAGGCCGACCAGCGTACATCCGTAATAGGCCATGACGCTCGTCCCGCCGACACCGCTCATCAGCCAGTTGGTGGCGGGGTAGAAGGCCACCGCCGCCACGCCGCCGGCCCAAAACAATCCCTTGTAGAGGGCGCCCATGATGCTGCCGCCTGCTCCGACCTTCACAAACCAGATGCCGATGATCGTCGCGAAAATCGTTATGCCGCCGAGCAGCAAGGGATAAACCAGCGGTTCCGGCGCGCCCTTGAAGAGGGTGAATCCCAGCACCATGGCCGCCACGGTCGTCACGGCGTAGGTTTCAAACAGATCGGCCGCCATCCCGGCACAGTCGCCCACGTTGTCGCCCACGTTGTCAGCGATCACCGCGGGGTTGCGCGGGTCGTCCTCGGGAATGCCCGCCTCGACCTTGCCGACCAAATCGGCTCCGACATCGGCCGCCTTCGTGAAAATCCCCCCCCCGACGCGGGCGAAGACCGAAATCAAACTGCCCCCGAATCCCAACGAGAGGAGGGCGTGCGTCGCCTTCTCCGGCCCGGCGAGCGCGGAGGCCACGAGATAGAATCCCGACACGGCGAACAGCCCCAGCCCGATCAACAACAAGCCCGTCACGGCGCCGCCCTTAAACGCCACCTGTAACGCCGCATTCAATCCGTTATGAGCCGCCTGCGCGGTCCGGATGTTGGCGCGGACGGCGATTTTCATCCCAACGTACCCGGCCGAGGCGGAGGCGATGGCGCCGATCAGAAAACCGACCGCGGTGACCAGACCAAATCGATCCGACCAGAACCCGGCGACCCACATGAGCACGAAAATGACGGCGGCCACCATCGCCACGGTCCGATATTGTCTGTTCAGGTAGGCCTGCGCGCCCTCCTGCACGGCCGCGGCGATCTCCCGCATCCGGTCATTGCCGGTTTCTTGCCGCATCACCCAAAAAATCAGATAGATGCCGTAAATAACTCCAACGGCCGCCGCAACAAGGGCAAAAACCAATGTCAGTGATTCCAGTGTCATGCCTTCAACCTTTCTGTCTCAGTGCGTGGGAGCCCGGAACTAGCGGTACTCGAATCGGACCTTGCGCCTCACCCGGTCGGCACAAGAGGTTCCAGAATCGGCTATTGCGCCTCACTTCGTTCGACGTAAGCGGGGGCGACTGTAACACAGCGAGTTTTCGGGTGTCAACACGCAGGACCGGGCAGGCGAACGCAAGAAAACTTTAGAAATTCTTGGCGGTCTCCTAGCCACCAGGCCGCCATTTTTTCTATAATGCCACATGGACATGGAACAATCGCTCCGGCTGCCCTTCGAAAGCGATCAGACGCTGAACACCGCCCAACAAGAGGCGGTGCAATTCGGCGAAGGACCGCTCCTGATCATCGCCGGCGCCGGAACCGGGAAAACACTGGTCATCACCCACCGGATCGCCAATCTGATCACCGCCAAACGGGCCAAACCGGAGGAAATTCTGGCACTGACCTTTACCGAGCGCGCCGCTCAGGAGATGGAGGAGCGGGTCGACCAACTCGTCCCCTACGGCTACACGGATGTCCGGATCTCCACCTTTCACGCCTTTGGCGACCGGTTGCTGCGCGACCATGCGCTCCTGCTTGGCATCCCGTCGTCGTTTCAGGTCCTGACCCGTCCGGAGCAGCTGCTCTTCCTGCGCGAGCATCTGTTTGAGCTGCCGTTGGAGCGCTTGCGCCCGCTGGGCAACCCCACCAAACACCTGCAGGCGCTGCTGACCGCCATCTCCAGGGCCAAGGATGAGGATGTCTCCCCCGCCGAGTATGTGCGCTACGCGGAGCAGTGCATGGCGGAGGCGGCCGACGACCCCGATCCCGCCCGACGCGATGAGCGAAGAGATGAGGCGGCCCAGCAATTGGAGGTGGCGCGCTGCTACGCGCGGTATCAGGAACTGCTGGGCGCGGCCGGTTTGATCGATTTCGGCGACCAGGTCACGTTGACACTGACACTCCTGCGGGCGAATCCGGCCGTGCTCAGCCGCTATCAGGAGCGGTTCCGTTATATCCTCGTGGATGAATTTCAGGACACCAATTATGCCCAATATTTGCTGGTCAAACTGCTGGGCGCTCGGCGCCGCAACCTGACCGTCGTCGGTGATGATGACCAAAGCATCTACCGGTTCCGGGGCGCGGCCATGAGCAACATTCTGATGTTCGGCCGGGACTACCCCGACGCCAAACGGGTGGTGCTGTCGGACAACTACCGGTCCAAGCAGCCGATTCTCGATTGCGCCTACCGGTTGGTCCGCCACAATGACCCCGAGCGGCTGGAGGTGTATGAGGGCATCAACAAGCGGTTGACGGCCGGCCGGCACGCGCCGTCGGCCCCGCCGGTCCGCCACCTGCACTATGACACGCTCTCGGCCGAAGCGGACGGCGTCGCCCGCCGGATCAAGGAGGCGCACGACGGCGGCGCCCGCGCCTACCGGGACGTCGCCATTCTGGTGCGCGGCAACGATCACGCCGAACCGTATCTGAAAGCGCTGAATCTAGCCGGTGTGCCCTGGCGTTTTTCCGGCAGCCGGGGCCTCTACGATCAGGACGAGGTGCGGCTGCTCATCGAGTTCCTGCGCGTGCTGGTTGACCCGCATCACTTTCTCCACCTGCACTATCTCGCCCGGTCGCCGATCTACGGCCTGTCCATGGAGGATTTGACGGAGTGCACGCGGTTGTGCCACCGCCTGCACGTCAGTCTGTACACGATCTTCCGGCGCGTCAACGAGGGCACCATGGCCCGTGAGATGTCGACGGACGGGCGGGCGGCCGTCGCGCGGCTGGTCTCCGATCTCAAGGAGCATCAGGAACTGGCCCGCCGCCAGAGTGCCGGCGCCGTGCTGTATGAATTTTTCAAGCGGAGCGGCTGGCTGCAACGGCTGAACGAATCGCAAACCGGCCGCGCGGCCGTGGAAATGCAGAACATCGCGCTCTTTTTCGACGTCATCCGCCGGTTCGAAACGTTGCACCCGGACCACCCCACCGTGCAGGCCTTTGTCGAGCGTCTTGACCTGCTCATTGAAGCGGGCGATGACCCGTCCACGGCGCAGGCCGACGTCGATGCCGACGCCGTCACCGTGATGACGGTTCACAAGGCGAAGGGGCTCGAATTCCCCGTCGTCTTTCTGGTCAGCCTGGTCGAGCAGCGGTTTCCGTCGAGGGACCGGAGTGACGCCATCGAATTGCCGCGCGGGCTGATCAAGGACCTGCTGCCCGAAGGGGACATCCATCTTCAGGAGGAGCGGCGGCTCTTCTATGTCGGCATGACCCGGGCGAGGGACGAGCTGTTCCTCACCAGCGCACGCGACTTCGGCACCGATCGCATCCGCAAGGTCAGCCGGTTCGTGGTGGAGGCGCTGGAGCTGAACCCCAAGACGATCAGCCCGGTCAAAAGTTCGCCGCTTGAAACCATCGAACGGCACGCGCCCTCGCAGGCCGAGCCGGCGATGCCGACCGATCTGCTGGGCCATCCATTGGAGGCGCACGTTCCCCTGCAGCTGAGTTATTACAAGATCGACGACTACCTCACCTGCCCGCTCAAATACAAATACAGCCACATCCTGCGGTGGTCCAAGCTGCTCTACCAGCACCACACCGTGATCTACGGCGCCGCGCTGCACCAGGCGATCACCGCCTATCTGAACGCCAGACTTGACGGCAAGCGACCGATGCTGGACGACCTCTACCGGGAGTTCGAGGCGATGTGGAGGAGCGGGGGGGCCGCCGGGTTTATCGACCGCGCGCACGAGGAGCGGCGCTTTGCCGCCGGCAAGGCCGCACTCGCCCGCTTTTACGAACGGGAGGAGGCCGACGGCGCGTTGCCGACGTCCGTCGAGCGAAGTTTCCGCGTCCCGGTCGGCCCCAACACGGTCACCGGCCGGTGGGACCGACTGGACAAGCGGGAGGGCCGGGCCGTCATCATCGATTACAAATCCTCGGCCGTGCGGGATCAGAAAAAGGCCGACAAGGAGGCCGGCATCAGCCTGCAACTGTCCATCTACGCGCTGGCCTATGAAGCCGCGAGCGGCCGGCCGCCGGACGAGGTGCAGCTCCATTTTCTCGATTCGGGCCTGATCGGGCGGGCGACCCGTGATGCCGATGACCTCGAGAAAACCAGGGAGACGATCCTGACTGTCGGCGACGGAATCCGCTCGGCGAACTTTGAGCCGACGCCGACCTATCTGGCCTGCCAGTACTGCGCCTATCGGCAGGTCTGTCCGTATACTGCAAAGAGTTAATAGCGGATTAGTGAAGAAATAACGGCTTAGGGATTAATGAAAAAACTGCGGATTATGGGTTAAGGAAGAATGCGCTGAATAAGATAAATAATCACGAGTATTAATTCTTCATCCTGCACACGCCTTATTACCCTTAATCCGCTGTTGCATTTCTAATCCACCGTTGCTCCATTAATCCGCCTTTTCTTCACTAATCCGCTTTTTACTCATTGCCCTCCCGAATACACGTCGGGCATGTCGGGTCCCTTCTTGTGCTTCTCAAACCGTTCGATCAACAATCCCTCGACAGACGGCCGGAGATTGTTCGTCCGGTCGCTCTCCTGCACCGTCCCTTCCAGGTCGATCCGGGACAGGACGAAATAGCGTCCGGTCCGGATCGACAGAACCGGCACGGCGAATTGCACCGTGGCGCTGTTGCGCTCATGCGCGACCAGGGCGCCGATGGTCCGCTGACCGAGCGGAATATCGTCCCGATCCAGGGCCCAATCGGTCGATAGAAAATAACTGACGGTAAAAGGACGCGCCACCCCCTGATTGCCCTCGTTGACGATCGTATCGGAGATGCTTACCTTGAGTTGCTCGCCAGCGCCGATCAGCTGCGCGCTCAACTCCTGGGTGAGCAGGTCCGGGCCCAGCTGGAGGGCAGCAGGCGTGACCGTCATCGACGGCTCTCCCGGCTGCCCTTCAAGCCGCGCGGTCACAAAATAGGAACCGGCCGGCAGCATCGGGGGCACGGGCAATATAAAATCAGGCGTGGCGCGGCGGCCGGGGGGCGGTGGGGTCACCGATTCGCGCCACAATTCCATGACCGATTCCGTCTTGTTGTCCTTCGATGACACTCCCAGCGTCAGCGCCACCGGACCGCCGGGGCGGTTGCCCCGGTTGGCGACCGTCACCTTCACCGCAACCGCCGTGCCGTCCGGCTTGAGTGTTGCGTCGACCGACTCCAGCACCGGTTCTGGGCCGATGGTGACGCGCAGACCGGCGGCAACATTGTTGTCCCGTTTGAGCTCCGCCACGCGCCGGTCGGGATCGACCTGGATGACGACGAAATACCGGTTCGGCGCCAGCGTCGGCGGCACGGCCAGCGTCGTCGTCGCGGTCGAATCGCCGTCGGCCGCCAGCGCGGAGATCGTGCGCTCCCCCAGCACCGTTTCATGGCCGTCCATGAGCCCCGTGGTCGATAGGGCGTAAACCACGCGAACCGGACGGGCCAGCGCGGCTCGGCCGTCATTGCTCACTGTGTCGGTCACCGTCAGATGTTCGGCCGTCTGCGACAGTATCGCCGCCGTTTTCCCGAGCGCCAGATCGATGCCTTCATTGATCAGATTGTCCGTCGCGCGCCGGTCGTTGTCCGCCCGCGTATCCACACCCGGACCCGAGACCTCCGCGACCAGCCGCCACCGGCGGGTGGCGGCGTTGTCCGGCAACGTCACTGTGACGGCGCCGGTCGATTGCGCTCCCGGCGCCAGGCCGCCGTCGATCGACCGGCCGCCGACCGGCGGCTCCTTCGGCTCTTTTTCCGCACGCGATGGTTCGTCCTGCAACAGATAGCGCACGGTGATCGGCCCCCCGGCCGGAAGCAGGCCCCGGTTGGCGACCGTCTCCGTCACCGCCAGCTGCAGTCCATCGGAGGAGGGCGTCGCTGAAAGAGCCGCCAGCTCCAGATCGTACCCGACGACCAGCGGCTCGCTCCTTCTCAGATTGTTGGAGAGATCACCGTCCGGCAGCCGTTGGTCGGGATCAAGCTGCGCGATCACCTGATAGCGGCCGGCCGGGAGGTCATCCGGCAGCGGCAGGGAGATGACCGATTTCCGACTCTCGCCGGGGACAAACGCGCCGGTCAATTCCTGCTGTCCAATCACAGCGGCTTTTTGAAGCTCCAGGGTGGTGACCGATCCCGCGTCTCCCGCATCCGCCTTGAGCAGGCGATAGACAATCGTGACGGGACCGGTCGCCTGATAGCGGCCGAAGTTCGTGATCTGATCGGTGATCACCAGCTGGCGATGCTCCGGATTCATCCGGACGGATAGCTCCGTGACCGACAGGTCTGGACCCACCGTGATCCGGCTGCCCCAGTAGTCATTGTTGTTCACATCCAGTTCGGCGACGCGCCGTTTTGCCGCGGGCGACGCCGCTTCTCCCGTCGACAGCGGCGGATTGACGCGCCCCAGCACAAAATAATTCGCCGGCGGCAGACCGGCCGGCAGGGGAAGACGGGTTGTGGAGGTGGACTGCTGGCCGGCCCGGAGGGGCGGCAGGGACCTCTGTCCCAACAATACATCGGAGGACTGGATCACGCCGTCGGTCGACAGATAATAGACCACGGTCGTTTGGGCAGAGGTGGACAGCAGTCCGCGGTTGACGACCACATCGGTGACGGCGACCGCGCCGCCATCGGGCGTCATTACCGCCTTCAATTGTGTGAGAACCAAATCCGCCCCAACATCGAGGACGGTGTCGGCAACGGCGCGGTTCCCCGTCCGGCTGGTCTCAGCGGCCCCACCCGCATCATCCACCACTACTGCAACGCGATACCGGCCCGGCTGAATGGTTGACGGCAGAACAATGGCGCCGCTCTTGCTGGTTTGTCCCCCCGCCGGCAGCGATCCGTTCACCGCCCATCTGGCGAGCGGCGTCAACGAAACCGCGTCCGTCGGCGGATCGCGCAACACTCCGACGGTCACCGTGACGGGCCCCGGCGCCGGCTGCCGCCCCTGATTGGCGATGTCAACGGCAACCGTGAGCGTGGCGCCGTCCAGGTGGCTCGTCACTTGTCTGATGACCAGATCGGGCCGCCAGAAGGTCAGATCGACCAGCTGCTGTGTCCGGCGAAACAGCCCCGCTGCGGTGTAGACCGTCACCCGAACTGCGTAGTGATCTGCGGGCAGCGCCTTGGTCTCCCAGACCGCCAGCCGGCCGTTGGAGACCGGATGTTTGAGCGTGTCAATCGGAACCCACCGGTCCGGGGCCTCTCCCCGTCCGTACTCGATGACGGCGCTGGCGAAGTCATCGCCGGCCGCGGTGCCGTCGATCACCAGGCGGGTAGAGGGGGCCGCAGGAGTTGTTGCGCCCGGTGATGTGGATTCCGGCTGGATCGAACGGAGTTCGACGATCGGTTCCGCCGCCCGGGCAGTCGTCACGGCCGGCATCCAGGCCAACACGGACAGAAGCGTGGCCAACAACGCGCCGAGCCGCCGGCCCGCGCCCGATGCAGGATGGCTAGGGCTTGGCGAAGCCGATCCGCTTCTGCTCGTCGGGCAGCACCTTGATCTCACCGAACTGTTCCTCATACCGTTTGACATTGTCCTGCAACGCCGTCAGCAGCCGTTTGGTGTGGCCCGGACTCGAGATGATCCTGGCGAGCACTTTGGCTTTCGGTTGCTGAGGGATCAGAAAAAGGAAATCAAACAAGAATTCCGACTCGGTATGAGCGATCAGCGCCAGATTGGCATAGGTGCCCCTGGCGATGATTTCGTCGATTTCGATCGTGATCTGCGGTCCCGCCGGTTGTTGCGTCATGACGCTCCTTTCTCGTTACGGTGACGACACGGTTCGTGAGAATATTATACTCATTTTCACCGCGTGCGTCCGAGCTCAACCCGCTTTGACACCCCCCACACCCTGTGCTAGTCTCAAATTCAATTGCACGACACGGCAACGCCACACTCATTGCCATATTAACTATGATGGACAGATCATAATGCGTCAGGCCACCGTCACCGCCACCATGCCGCTGATCATCGCCCATCGGGGCGCCTCCGGCTACGCGCCGGAAAACACGCTGACCGCGTTTCGCAAAGCCGTCGAGCTGGGCTGCCGGATGATCGAGCTGGACGTCCGGCTCAGCGCCGATGAGGTGCCGGTCGTCATCCACGACGGCACGCTTACCCGGACGGCCGGCGACCCCCGCCGGGTCAACCAGCTGACCGTCGATCAGCTGCGGCAGCTCGATGCCGGCAGCTGGTTCGCGCCGGAATACGCCGGGGAGCGGATTCCGACGCTCGCCGATGCATTGGCCGCCATCCCGGAAACGGTCACGGTCAACATCGAGTTAAAACTCAACGGCCCCGGCGAGCTGCAACGATTGATCGACCGGATCTCCGCCGTCATCACCGAGCAACGGGCTGAAAAGCGCCTCCTCTGCTCGTCATTCGCGCACAAAGCGCTCTGGGCGCTGCGCCGGCGCTTTTTCTCCCTTCCGCTGGGCTATCTGATTGAGGGCCGCGTGGTCCAGGAGCAGTTCACCGAAGCGAAGGGGCTGCAGGCAACAGCGCTGATTTTGCAGGGACAATGGACGACTCCGGCCGTGATCCGCCAGGCGCACGCCAACCGCTTGAAGCTCTTCTCCTACACCATCAACCGGCCGCTGCAAATGCGGCAGCTCCTCCGGAAAGGGGTGGACGGCATCATGACCAACTTCCCCGACCGGCTGGTGCGTGTGATCGGTCAAGTTGAAGAGGAGACGGCTGATCGTCCGGTCCGCCGCGTCCGGGTGTAGGATTTTCCGCTCTTGTTTCCTGCTTCTTGCCACTGCCTTTCGACCCTTCAAACCCTTGATTGACCAAGACACGCGTGTTAAGATGTTTTGCCCGACGAAAAAGCCAACTTCACAGGAGGCTGTCGTTCATGGATGCACCCCAAACACCGAAAACGCTGACGTCTCCGCTGGCCCCAAGGGTTCAGGAGGTGATCGATTCGATCCGGCCCGCGCTGCAAATGGACGGCGGGGATTGCGATCTGGTCGATGTCTCTCCAGATGGCGTGGTCACGGTGCATATGAAGGGGGCCTGTGGCGGTTGTCCTTCATCGAGCATGACTCTGACCATGGGCATCGAGAAGCGTATTAAAGCCAAAGTTCCTGAAATTCAGAGGGTTGTGGCTGTATAACACCGTCCCACCGGACCCTCAGCGTGGTCGTTCGAACCTGCGATTCTCCCAGGCATAACGAGGGAACGGTCCTGTCCGCGCCGGAGTCGGTCCGCCTCGAACGCTGCCGGGCGATCAGCCAGGCGCTGGTCCGTGCGGGCCTGTTTCATTCTACACAACACGAACGACAGGCTTCGACCCAACCCGCAGATTCATCGACGTCCGTCACCTGGCGGATCTCGCCAGACCCCTTCTGGTTGACCAAGACCGAGGCCGATTTTTTTGAAGTGCTGGGCGGCCACCTGCAGGCCTTTTACCGAGCCGTCAACCAGCTCTATCATGCCGGCCGGAAGGGGCAGCAGCCGGCCTGGACGACCCGTTATTTCGATCTGGGCAAGCCCGATACGGTCATCGACTATGGACGGATGAACCGGTTCAAGCAGCAACTTCCCGGCATCATCCGTCCCGATATCATTCCAGCCGCCTCCCCGTTTTCACCCGGCCATTCAATCCCGGCGACGGGTGCTGGTTGGGCTATTACGGAATTAGACGCCGTGCCAGGCGGGATCGGCCTGACGGCGGCGCTATCGCGTGCGTACACGGATGTCGGGGCGATTTGCGATTCGCCCCTACAACAATCACCCAGTGTGATCGGCGGCACCAACGGAATGGTGGCCGGATTCGCGGCCATGATCCGGGACGTGGCCATTCACTTACGGTCGCATGCCGATGAAGGGGCGGTTCGCGAACCGCCCCTACTGGCCATTGTCGTATCGGAGGAATCACGAGACTATCGGCCCGAAATGGCCTGGCTGGCCGGAACGCTGGCGGAGCAAGGCATCGATGCGGTCTGCCTGCCGTCCGATGCGATTCGATTCACCGAACGGCAGCTCGAATGCGACATCAACGGCCGGTCCCGCCGGATCGACGTCCTCTATCGCTTTTTCGAGCTGTTCGATCTGAAGAACATTCCCAAGTCGGAATTGCTGCTCTACGCCGCCAAAAAGGGGCTGGTGGCAATGACGCCGCCGCCCAAAAGTTATCTTGAAGAGAAGCTGGCCTTTGCGCTGCTGCACCATCCTGCGTTGCGCACCTTCTGGCAGGCTGCGCTGCCCTCCGAGACACTAACGATTCTGCGGGCCCTGATGCCTCCCACCTGGATCATCGATCCCGCTCCGGTACCGCCCCATGCCGTCATCCCCGGACTTGAGATCGAGGGGGAGCCGGTCACAGACTGGGAGCAGCTGACCCGGGCTTCGCAAAAGGGACGGCAGTTGATTATGAAACCATCGGGCTTCTCACCGCTGGCGTGGGGCAGCCGTGGGGTCGTGGTCGGCCATGACCTGTCGCAGGACGACTGGGCCGAAGCGGTGCAGCTGGCGTTGAACAGTTTTGCGCAGTCTCCTTACATTTTGCAGCCATTCGTTTCCGGCAGGTCCTATACCATGTCCTACTGGGAACCGGAGAACGATCGTCTGGTCGAGATTCAGGGCCGGGTCAGACTGTCGCCCTACTACTTTTCATCAGCGGACGCCATCCGGCTGGGCGGCGTGCTCGCCACCTTCTGTCCAATGGATAAAAAACTGCTGCACGGCATGAGCGAGGCGATTCTCGCCCCTTGCGCGGTGCGCGGCGATGAGGCTGCGGCCTGACAAGACTCCGATGACCGAACCGATCTGGCTCAAGCTCTTTCGAAACGGCGTCTCCGACGCGGAAAGTCTCGCCCAGCATGTGGAGGTGCAGCCGGGCGAGCTGCCAGAGAAATTAAATGCTGCGATTGCCGACTATCCCGTCCGGATCAATGACTATTTCGTACGGCTGATGAAGGAAAAGGGGGCGCCGCTTGCGCTGCAGGTCGTCCCCTCGGCGGCCGAGATGGAGCCGGGCGTCGAAGCCCATTACGAAGACCCGCTCGCCGAGGAGGCCGACAGCCCGGTCCGCGGCCTGGTCCATCGCTATCCCGACCGTGTCCTCCTGATGGTGACGACCCAGTGCCCGATCTACTGCCGGTTCTGCACCCGCAAGCGGATCATCGGCAAGCCCGGTATTATCTCAACGGCGACGATCGAGGCGGGCATCGATTACATCCGCCAGCATCCCGAAATCCGCGACGTCCTTCTCTCCGGCGGCGATCCGCTGATGGTTAAGGATGAACTGCTGGAACGGATTCTCCGGTCGCTCCGTGCGATTCCCCATCTTGAAGTTCTCCGGATCGGCACACGCGTCCCCTGCGCGCTGCCGCAGCGGGTGACACCCGAGCTGTGTGCGATCCTCAAGCAATTCCATCCGCTCTACATGAACATCCATTTCAATCATCCGGATGAGATCACGCCGGAGGTTGCGCAAGCCTGCGGATTGCTCGCCGACGCGGGGATTCCGATGGGCAGCCAGACGGTGCTCTTGAAAGGCATCAACGACGATCCGGAGATCATGAAACAGCTGATGCACAAATTGCTGACGATCCGGGTCAAACCTTATTATCTCTACCAGGCCGACCTGGTCAAAGGCACCGAGCATTTCCGGACGACGGTGGAAAAGGGATTGGAGATCATGGACGCGCTCCAGGGCCACACCACCGGCTTCGCCGTGCCGAAATATGTGATCGACGCGCCCGGCGGCGGCGGCAAAGTACCCGTCACGCCCCAGACGCTCATCGGCCTCTCCCCCGAGAGCGCCGTGATCAAAAACTACGAAGGCAAGACCTATAAATATCCCCAGCCCAAGGAACCCGCCCCCGATTGCGCCGACCTGCCGGCATCCAACGGCACCGGCACCGCGTCATGTGAACGGTAGAGCTGAACGGGCTCTCCGGATTGTTCCTCGTCCATCCGAATAATCTCAGAGATGGCACAGATTTCTTCCGGAAAGTGTGATCA
>Ga0335082_10005068_pt1 | contig 14367 bp, 9 predicted proteins | sample Lox_Sample_41_FD_206718 | JGI IMG/M metagenome (GOLD analysis project Ga0335082, IMG submission 206718) | Soil microbial communities from Loxahatchee National Wildlife Refuge, Florida, United States - Lox_Sample_4.1 | ecosystem: Environmental > Terrestrial > Soil > Wetlands | place: USA: Florida...
GGGTAGCCCGCCACCGCGGCCGGCGTCGAGTTGCCGCCCACGAAGTGGTCGCCGCTCACGGGGTCGATGACCCAGGCCGGGGCGCCGGTCGGGGCGACGAGGGCGTCCAGCCGGTGCTGATCCAGGATCGCGTCCAGCCCTTCCTTCCTCGACAGCCGCCCGCACTTCTGGAGCGCGTCGAGGTAGGCCGGCGTCGTGAGCGGCCCCTTCTCCTGCGCCTTCAGGAAGAGCTCCTGGCCGAAGTACGGCATCTCCCTCTCCCGGTTCCGCTCGTTGAAGGCGATGGCGTCGGCGAGCGTCTTCACGCGCGCCTTCGGGCCGAGGGAAGCGAGGTAGGCCTCGAGGTCCGCCTTGAACTCGAAGAGCATCACCTCGAGCTCGGGATCGCCCAGCTCCTTCACGTTCGGCACGTCGGCCGGGTCCACGACCTCGGCTCCGCGCCGCTTCATCTCGGCCACGGCCTCGTCGAACAGCCGGTCGGTGTCGGGATGGAATCCGGCCAGGTTGCGGGCGACGCCGATCCTGGCCCCGCGGAGGCCGTCGGGGTCGAGGACCCCGGTGTAGTCGGACACCCGGCCCTTCCCGTCCGCGGTCGCCACGTCGCGGGGATCGACGCCGGCCAGGGCGGTGAGGAGCGCGGCCGCGTCGGCCACCGTCCGCGCCATCGGCCCCGCGGTGTCCTGCGTGTGGGAGATGGGGACGATCCCGGCCCGGCTCACGAGGCCCACGGTCGGCTTGATCCCGACGATCCCGCACGTCGTCGCCGGGCAGACGATCGAGCCGTCGGTCTCGGTGCCCACGGCCAGCGGGGCGAGGTTCGCCGAGACGGCGACGCCGGAGCCCGAGCTCGATCCGCACGGGTTGCGGTCGAGGGCGTACGGGTTGCGGCACTGGCCGCCCCGGGCGCTCCAGCCGGAGACCGAGCGCGACGAGCGGAAGTTCGCCCACTCCGACAGGTTGGCCTTGCCGAGGATCACCGCCCCCGCCTCGCGCAGGCGCGCGGCGACGCCGGAGTCCCGCGGGGGCGTCGAGCCCTCGAGGGCGAGCGAGCCCGCGGTCGTCGTCATCCGGTCGGCGGTGCCGACGTTGTCCTTCACGAGGACGGGGATTCCGTGGAGCGGCCCCCGGGGACCCTTCACGCGGCGCTCCGCGTCGAGGGTATCGGCGATCGCGAGGGCCTCGGGGTTCGTCTCGATGACGCTGCCGAGCTCTGGTCCCTGGCGGTCGAGGGCGGCGATGCGGGAGAGGTACGCCTCGGTCACGCGCCGGGCCGTCAGCTGGCCCGCGGCCATCCGCTTCTGGAGGTCGGCGACCGTCGCCTCGTCGAACTCGAAGGTGGGTACCGGTACCGCCTCCGCCGTCCGCCGGGCCGATGCCTCTCCCGGCCGGACGAGCGCCGCCACGCCGGCCACCGTGCCTCGCCCCACGAAGCATCGCCGCTTCATCTCCTCTCCTCCACGCTCTCTGGGACCGGCAGGCCCCGGCTGGCCTCGCCCTCGCCGTCCCGCCGCGACACGAGGCGGCGAGCGTCCCAGTCCACGACGAGGAGCGTTCCCGTCGGGACGAAGTAGTCCTCGCCGACCTCGCGGGACAGGAGCCGCACCACCCCTCCATGGGTGAAGACGAGGTGCGGCCCCGCCCCGAGGCCTTCGACGAACGCGAGGACGCGCGACCGCAGGTCAAGGAAGCTCTCGCCGCCCGGGGCGGCGAACCCCTCGAACCGGGCGAGCTCTTCCTGGAGCCGTGGGTCGAGTGCCGCCCAGGGCCGGCCTTCGAGCGAGCCGAAGCTCATCTCGCGGAGCCGCCCGTCCTGGCGCGGCTCCCCCCAGGCGAGCCGGGCCGTGGTGACCGCACGGCGGAGGTCGGAGGACCAGACGCCCTCGAACCGCTCGCCCGCAAGGGCCGGTCGCAGGCCCATGGCCTGCTCCTCGCCGTGCTCCGTGAGGCGCACGTCCGTCCAGCCGGCGAGGGTCCGGCTGCGGCTCGCCTCCGTCTCGCCGTGCCGGACGAGCCAGAGCTGCCGGTGTCGGTTCGAAGAGGCCATGGCGGCGAGTCCAGCGAGCAGAGGGCGCGGGCGGCGCCCCGAGCCTACGGGTTGGGCAGGACGAGCTTCTGCCCCGGCTTGATCAGGTTCGGGTTGTCGCCGATCGTCGCCTTGTTGGCCTCGTAGATCTTCATGTACTTGTTGCCGTCGTCGTACACGTCCTTAGCGATCCTGGAGAGGCTGTCCCCGGACTTCACCGTCCAGTAGCCGTAGACGTCCGTCTTCTCGACCTTGAGGTCGGCCACGACCTCGCTCTCCCACCCCGTCTGCTTCTTGATCAGGTCCCACAGGTGGTCGCGGTCGATCCCGTACTCGGCAGTGCCCTTGATGGCCAGCTTGCCGCCCTCTTCCCTGACGTCGGCGCCCTTGACCTTGAGCTCCTCGCCGAGCTTCAGCACTGCGGCGTACTTGTCCTTGAGGCTCATTTCGTCCTCCTTGGTGCCAGAGAGGTCGCCCGCTCCGGTTCTCGGTCGTAGCATGGTCCCGGCCGGCCGCGGCCGTCAACCCCACGGAAACGTCAGCCGGACCAGACGCCCGCAGGGCCGCCCTCGCACGCCGACGAGCACCCATCCAGGGACTTGGACGTCGGTGTTTCCAGAACCCCACCCGGGCCTCGTGCGTAAGAGCCTGTGAACGAGCCGGGTCGACCCGGCGTGAGTGGAGGTGAGGGCGATGAGGAAGAGCATCCTGGCGGGCGTCGGCCTTCTGGCCCTGTCGGTCCTGCCCGCGGCCACGGCCGCGGCCCAGACCGGGACGGCCTGGCTCCACGTCCGCGTCGAAGAGGCAAAGAAGGCCGAGAAGGTGTCCGTCAACCTGCCGATGGCGGTCGTGGAGGCCGTGCTCAAGGCCACGCCCGAGATCATCGAGAAGCACGGCAAGATTCACCTCTGCGAGGAGCACGGCCTGAAGATGGCCGACCTCCGCAAGGCCTGGAAGGCGCTGGCCGGGGCCGGGGACGCCGAGTTCGTGACCGTCGAGGGCGAGGAAGAGAACGTCCGGGTGGCGCGGAAGGGCGACCTCGTCCAGGTGCACGTCGACGGCAAGGCGAAGCCGGACAAGGACGGCAAGCCGGCGAAGGGCGGCGAGGAGGTGCGGATCGAGGTGCCGGTCAGTCTCGTGGACGCGTTCCTCTCCGGCGAAGGCGAGGAGGGCAACATGCAGGCCGCGGTGGCGGAGCTGCTCAAGCGACGCGGCGACATCGTGCGGGTGAAGGACGACGACAGCCACGTCCACGTCTGGATCGACGAGCAGAACACCCAGGCTCCGGCCGGGAAGTAGGGCGCCATGGCCAAGCTGGCGATCATCCTCGGCGTGCCCATCGCCTTGCTCGCGACGGTGGCCAGCCTCGGGGTCGTGGTCGTGGACGTCCGGGAAGGCGGGCCCCACGGCAATCGGGTCGTGGTCCCGGTGCCCCTCGTCTTCGCCCAGGCCGCCCTCGCCGTGGCCCCCGCCGTCGCCCCGGCCGACAAGCTGCGCATCCCCGACCGTGACGTCCTGGAGCACGTCGGCCTCGCCCGCGAAGTGATCGAGGCCCTCGCCGCCGCTCCCGACGGCGAGCTCGTCCGGGTGGAGCAGCCGGAGGAGACGGTCGTGATCACGAAGGAGGGCCGAAGCCTGAAGGTCCACGTCTCGGGCTCCCGGGAGAACGTGACGGTCAACGTCCCGCTGCACCTCGCCCTCCAGGCCCTGCCCGACGAGCAGGGCCACATCCGGACGCTGGCCCTCGCGGGGGCGCTCTCGGCGGTCCGCTTCACGGACCTCGTCGACGTCCAGGACGGAAACGACCACGTGAGGGTGTGGGTCTGGTGACGCACTGGGGGGTGCGTGAGCACCGCCCAGATCTCTAGCCGATCCGTCGGCTCGCAGCCTCGAAGGACTCGGTCACTGACCGGGTCCTTCGGGCTTGTGTTCTCCGCCTCATGGCCGCTCGGGCGGCAGACGCGTGAGAGCGGGGGGAGGCGGGAGTCTGCGTCAGGGGTCCCTGGCGGGGAATCCCTCTGAGATCTGCCTCCGTGGTACCCAGGGCGATCGCCGACCGCGCCGGGTCCGTCCGCTCGAGCCGGCCCTCACTTCTCGACGGCGCGCGAGACGACGTACACGTAGCGGAGGGTCGATGTTGACGACGTCGTGCTCGGTTCGGGGGGCGGTAGAGGGCCGTCTCCTTGGTGAAGGACAGGCTCTCGCCGCCGCCGAATCTCACCCTGCACGTGGACGCAAGTTGCTTCATGGGAGCCTTCCTTCGTCGGAAGCGCTGGGACGGGACAGACGCCGTGGCCGCGACCCCACGGTAGGAAAACCTGCGACGTCGTAATAAGCAGAGGTATCATCCAGGACGTCGCTCTGGCAACCGTGGATCAAACGGCCTAGCCGATGGCCCATGGTCGCGCCGACCCGTCCGTAGGAAGATTTCGACGGGAGTAATACCATGATGCGACATTCGCCCACCCCGCTCGCCTGCGCCGTGCTGCTGTTCCTCGCCAATCGAAGCGCCGCGCATCCCGCCGACACGCCTGGCGCGACGCCTCCGCCGGAGAGCTCGGCCGCGGCCCAAACGGCGCCGGAGCCGAAGGAAACGGAGCCGGTGCGCGTCCACGAGGAGGTGACGGTCACGGCTTCGAAGACGCCGCAACAGCCGCGCGACGTCACGCAGACCGTGCGGGTCCTCGACGAGCAGCAGCTCTCGGAGCTGCCGGCGCCGCCGAACCGCAACATCACGGAGCTGCTCAGCTACCAGCCGGGCGTCTTCGTGAGCGCGCTCTCGCGCAACGATGCGAACTGGGGATCGAACGGCGGGCTGGGGCCCAAGTACAGCAGCTACCTTCTCGACGGCGTGCCGATCGACTCGTTCATAGACGGGATGGGCCTCGACCCGGCCGCGTTCCAGCGCGTCGAGATCCAGCGCGGGCCGGCCGCGGTCATGTACTCGAACTACCTGGGGATGGACTTCGCCGGGAATCAGACCCCGCTCGCCGGGATCACCAATTACGTGCTGCGAGACCGCGTCGATACCCCGCTCACCCGGATCCAAGCTGGATTCGGGTCGTGGAACACGGCGAACGTGCAAGCCTACAGCCAGGGGCGGTCGGGTGATCTCCACTACCTGGTTGGTGGCAACTGGGAGCGCTCCGACTACACGAACTACGGGACGCCCGGGTCCTGGCTGAACATCCTCGACGACCCCCAGTACACGAAGGTGCGTCTCTACGGCAAGGGAACCGTCTTCCTGGGGGAGGACCAGTCCATCTCGCTCTTCGCCCACTACTACGGGCACACGGGCGACGTCGGTCGCCCGAACCGCGACTACGACAACAGCTACGGCACGATCAACGGCGCCTACAAGGGTCGCATCAACGACGCTCTCGACCTCCAGCTGCGCGGCGGTGCGCGCCTCTATGGCCGTCGCTGGGGAGAAGACCTCTACCCGGCCAGCCTCGCGCTCCGCGAGCACGACGGCGTCGAGCAGACGGTCTTCCCGGTCGACCTGACGCTCGGCTGGAGGCAGTCGGGCGAGACCCGCCTGACGTTCGGGGCGGACGGCCAGTACGCGACGTACAAGACCTACGCCGAGGCGGACGGGCCGAGGACGACCGGCAACGATGCGACAGCGTCTTCCATAGGGCTCTTCGCGCAGCAGCAGGTCGTGCTGGCAAACGTCGTCCTTCGCGGCGGGCTGCGCTACGGCCACAGTTCCCAGTCCTACTCGCTCCTGGCCGGAGTCGAGCCAGGACTCAAGGATCGCTCGTGGGACAAGGTGCTGTGGAGCGCGGGGGCGCGCTGGAACCTCGGCGCGGTGAGCCTCTTCGCGAACTCGGGCTCGAGCTTCGTGGCGCCGACGCCCAAGGCCGTCGGGGGGACGCTCGCTCCGGGAGACCTCGGCGTGCCGGGCCGGAACGGGCAGCTCCCGAACCCCGACCTGCAGCCCGAGAGCGGCATCGGCAGCGACGTCGGTTTCGACCTTCACCTGGGCGAGCTGCGGCTCGGGGCGCGGGGGTTCCTGAACCGCGTCGACGACGCGATCGTCGACAACGTCGTCAGCCAGAATCCGTCCCAGACGCGCTCGGTGAACGCCGGAAACGCAACCTCCTACGGCGTCGAGGCGACCCTCGACCAGGCCGTCGGGAAGAGCCTCACGTGGTTCGCGAACGGGACCTACACGCACTCGCGCATCGAGAACCCCCTGGACGCCGACCAGCAGGGCGCCCAAGTGCCCTTCGTCCCGGACTGGATGGGCAACGTCGGGGCGAGCCTCTCGCTCCATCGTCGGATCACGGTGTCGCCGGACCTGCGGGCGGTCGGGACGTACTACGACAGCACGTCGCTCGCCGGCCGCCAGTCCTTCGGTGGCTACGTGATCCCCGCCCTGAGGCTGCAGGCCGTCGCGGCCGCCGGCGCACGCTCGGATGTCGTCTTCGCCCTCGACCTCAACAACCTCGCGGACAACCGCTACTCGATGCCCTGGCAGTTCCGCGACCCGGGCTTCAGTGTGTTCGGCACGGTGGCGGTGCGCATCCGGTGACGGTCCGGGCGGCCATCGCCGTCTCCTTGCTCGCCACGGTGTCGACTCCGAGTGCACCCGCGCCGGCCGTGACGCGCGTCGCGGTGGAGGTCTTCGTGGTGGGGCTCCCGCCCGGCGGAGACGGGCGTCTTCACTTCGCCCGCCGCGAGGGAGCGCTCGAGAACGGCCAGGATCCCGATCGGCGCTGTCGGAGCCTCGCTGGAGACGATGCAGAGGCGATCGCCGCCATCCACTCGACGAGCTGGCGCTGGGAGCCAGGTGGCCGCATCGTGTTGACCTACGTCGCGTGGATGAAGGACGGCCGGCTCGATCCGGACGCACGTCCGCTGCCTCCGCTTCCCACGCCGGGCCCAACCGACCCGCTTCACCCCCGCCCAGCCGAGATTCGCGAGCTCGACCCTCTTGCCCACGGCCTTCGACATCTGGCATTCCTCGTCCAGCGGGACCACGACGGGGCCCTGCGCAGGGCGCTCGGTGGGCGAGCCGTCGCCGTGCTCCGCGCCTTCGAGCCCGAGGTGGCCGGCGAGCAATGAGAGCCCTTAGGGGCGGGCGAGGACCGGGGTGCGACAAAAAGCCGCACCCGGGATGTGCCGAGCTGCTGGCGTCTCTGGACTAAGCTGAGCGCAATCTCTCCGGCCGAAGCAAAGAGTCTCGCCGTGGCGCGAGCGCGATCCGACGGGAGTCCCGCCGCGCTGGCGCCGCGCGCCGGCGCCGGCTCCGTCGAGTCTCGGGCACGGCGGGTGGGAGGGGTCATGCTCTGCAGAGTGAGATGGCTGGCGTTCGCCAGCTTGGTGGCAACCGTGTGCGCGGGTGCTCGGCCAGTCACGGCGTCCGTGTTCGGCGATGTGCGCGGGCAGGTCGTCGATCCCCAGATGCGTCCGATCGCTCGAGCGAGAGTGGAGCTGCGTGCCAGCGGCTCCGGCTTCGCCAAGGACGTCGACACGGACACCGACGGCTCCTTCACCCTGCGCGCCATACCCCTGGGAGAGTACGTGGTGAGGGTCGAGGCGCCCGGCTTCAGCAAGGCCGAGCGGAGGCTCACCGTGGTCTCCGACAGCGCCCCGCTGCTGCGGGTCCGCCTCGCGATCGCACCGATCGCGGAGACGACGGAGGTGAAGGCCCCTGGCCCGGCTTCCGACTCGGTGACGCCCGCCGCCCTCGTCGACAAGCAGCAGATCCTGGAGACGGCGGGGGCCGACCGCGCGAACAGCCTGGCCATGATCACCAGCTTCACGCCGGGCGCCTACATGACGCACGACCAGCTCCACATCCGCGGCGGCCACCAGGTGAGCTGGCTCGTGGACGGCGTGCCGATCCCGAACACCAACATCGCCAGCAACGTGGGGCCGCAGATCGATCCCAAGGACATCGACTTCCTGGAGGTACAGCGCGGGGCCTATTCGGCGGAGTTCGGCGACCGGACCTACGGTGTCTTCAACGTGGTCCCGCGCAGCGGGTTCGACTACTCGAACGAGGCCGAGCTGGTGGCGAGCTACGGCAGCTTCAACCAGACCAACGACCAGCTGCGGTGCGGCGGCCACTCGGAGCGGACGGCCTATTACGTCAGCATCACCGGGAACAGCAGCGATTTCGGCCTGGCCACTCCGACGGCCGAGGTGCTTCACGACCGGGCCCGCGGGCTGGGCGCCTTCACGTCGCTGTCCTATCGGATGAACGACCGCGACCAGCTACGGCTCGCGGCCTCCGGCCGCGGCGACGACTACCATATCCCCAACGATCCGGATTCGCAGTCTGCCGGGGTCGCGGACGTCCAGCAGGAGCGCGACGCTTTCGTGAATCTGTCGTGGGTGCACCAGACGGGGAACCTCCTGCTCACGGTGTCGCCCTTCTACCACTTCAACCGCGCCGACTACCTCGGCCAAGGCGGCGACGACCGGGTGATCCCGACCGACAAGCACGACTCCCACTACATCGGCGGCCAGGTCGTGCTCAGCGGGATCGGCGGCCGGAACCGCTGGAAGGCCGGCCTCTACGGCTTCTACCAGCACGACGACGCCTCGCTGGCGCTTCGCTCCTCCGAGGACCCCACCCAGAACCTGGCACAGGCGCAGAGCCTCGAAGGCGATCTCGAAGCGGCCTTCCTCGAAGATCAGGTGAGGCCCGCCGACTGGATCACGCTGACGGGCGGCCTGCGTTTCACGCACTTCGGCGGCCAGGTGAACGAGACGGTCTGGAGTCCGCGGCTCGGCGCCTCGGCCCGCATCCCGGGCACGCCGCTCACGGCGCGCGGATTCTGGGGGCGCTACTACCAGGCGCCGCCGCTGCAGACCGTGTCCGGGCCGATCCTGGATTTCGCGCTCCAGGAAGGCTTCGGGTTCCTGCCCCTCGAGGGTGAGCGTGACGAGGAGTATCAGTTCGGCCTGAGCGCGTCGCTGCAAGACTGGGACGCGGACCTCAACTACTTCCACACCGCCGCGCGCAATTTCTTCGACCACGACGCCCTCGACGACTCGAACATCTTCTTCCCCCTGACGATCGACCGCGCGCGGATCCGGGGCCTCGAGGTGATGTTGAAGTCGCCTCTGATCGGCGGCCGGGCGAGAGTCGCTCTCGTCTACTCCCATCAGATCGCCGGAGGTGCGGGCGCCGTAACGGGGGGGCTGACCGACTTCTCGCCGCCCGAGGAGGGCTATTTCTACCTGGACCACGACCAGCGCCACACGCTGAACCTCGGCTTCACGTTCAGGCTCACGGCGTCGAGCTACGTCTCGGGCGCGGTCCACTATGGATCGGGCTTCGTGGACGGCGAAGGCCCCGAGCACCTGCCCGGCCACGTCGTGTTCGACCTGGGCCTGGGCAAGACCTTCGGCAGGGCATGGCGGGTCGACCTGCACGCCACCAACGTCGGGGACCAGCGCTTCCTGCTCGACAACAGCCCGACCTTCGGAGGCACGCATTACGTCGATCCGGGCCAGGTCACGCTCAGAGTGATCTATCGCTTCCATCTCTGAGGTGCGCGATTCTTCTCTTCGGCGCTAGAGAGAGAAAGAGACGCCAGCGAAGCAAGGAGCGGCCTGGCGCGGACACTCCGCGGCAGGAGACTCCGACGCCCGCCCGTGTCGAGTGGGAGCGCATCAACGGCGTGCTGGCCGACAGCGGCGGCACGTCTCGCAAGCGGCGCGCGTCCCGGGCCTCCACCGTCGCTCGCTCCAGCGCAAGCTCACGAGGTTCCCGACGTCGCGCTGAGGGCGAGCGTTCCTCGACGAATCGCGTCGCGGGCCGGTCGCTGCAGTCGCCCAGCCGTCGAGCCCCGACGGCGGGCCGTGCAGCTGCGACAACTTGCCGCATCGACAAATCGGCGTGCCTTCCCGAGACTGGCGCGATTGCCTTCGAGGGGGGTTGGGATGGGGCCGTCGCGCGCAGCGAGGAGTGTCGGTTCGATGCCGTGCGCGGAGGGAGGCCCTGGCCGCCGCTTGCGAGGGATCTCGCGCGCACCCGCGGTGGTGTTGTGCCTGCTCCTCGTCTCGACGGTCGGGCGTGCGGCCGGGCCGGACGAGGTGTCAGGGCTGGTGGTCGACGCGTCGGGCGGCGCCATCGCTCACGCCCGGGTCATCCTCGACACGGCCGAGCGCGAGTCCGTGGCCGAGACACTGACCGCCGCGGACGGCTCCTTTCTCTTCGCCGCGCCGCCTCGGGGGGTTGTCGCGGTTCGCGTCGCGGCGAGCCAGTTCGCACCGGTTCGCCTTGCGCTCGAGGACTCCTCCCCGCACAGGGGCTTGCGACTCGTCCTCGCCGTGGCGCCACGCAGCGAGTCCGTCCGCGTGACCGCGCGGCCGGGCTATGAGGCCGCGGCCTCCACGCGCGTTGCGACACGAACGGACACGCCGCTACTGGAGACGCCGATGGCCGTCCAGGACGTGCCGAGGGCGGTGATCGACGATCGCCAGCAACGCACGTCGCTCGAGGCGGCGATGGGCGTCAGCGGCGTTCAGGCCGACACCTACGAGTTCTACGACCAGTTCCTGATCCGCGGCTTCGACAGCGGCTACGGCGTCACCTTCCGGAACGGCCTGCAGCTCCGGGGCATCAACGAAGCGGTGAACATGGCGTTCGTCGACCGCGTCGAGGTCGTCAAGGGACCGGCTTCGATGCTCTACGGGCGCATCGAGCCGGGCGGGTTCGTGAACATGGTCACCCGCCTTCCTCAGCCCGCGCCGGCCTACTCGATCGAGCAGCAAATCGGCAGCTTCGGCATGTATCGCACGACCCTGGACGCGACGGGCCCGGTGGGACGCTCCGAGCGGTGGTCCTACCGCGCGACCGGTGACCTCGACCTGGCCTCGTCGTGGGTCGACAATGCGCACCGCCAGAACATCGCCGTTTCCGGCGCGTTGACCTGGCGACCGAGCGCCCGCTTCGACGCCGGAGTCCAGGTCGAGTACTACGACTACGCGACGACGTGGCTGGATGCGAGCATCCCCGTCATCGGGAACCGCCCCGCCGACCTGCCGCGCAACTTCAGCATCATCTACCCGGAGTCCTGGAGCACGTACCCCTACACCGTGAACCGGGCGCTGGTGAGCGGCCAGGCGAGCCTCGCGCTCGGCGGATCCTGGCGGCTGAGCAGCCGCTTTCACTACGTCCACTCGAACGAGGACCAGCAGGGCGTCTACGCCGACGGATTCGACGGCACCAGCGCGTTCACCGCCGTGCGGTTCACCCACACCGCGCCGGACTGGCTGCGGACGACGTGGGGCGTGAATCTCGACCTCACCGGCCGCTTCGCCACGGGGCCGCTGTCGCACACCCTCCTCGTCGGGGGCGACTGGGCCCGCTTCACGGACGACACGCCCGGGAGCACGGGCAATCTCGCCGACACGCAACCCCTCGACATCTCCCACCCGGTGTACGTGAGCTACGCGGAGACCCTGGCGAGCCTCGCGGCCCTGGACGCCACCAACGTCATCTACCGCGACTACAGCGACGACGGCGGCGTCTACGTGCAGGATCAGATCGGCGTCGACCGATGGCGCGTGTTGATCGGGGGCCGATTCGACCGGGCGCGCGACGCCTATCCGGACGTCTACGGCTCGCGCGACGCGGAATGCTATCCCCATTGCACCGCGGAGCCCCTCAAGACCTATTCCGCGGACACCGCGTTCTCGCCGCGGGCGGGGCTGCTCTTCAAGGCGTCGCCCGAGGTCTCGATCTACGGCAGCTACTCCCGCTCGTTCGGGTCGGCCAACGGCCGCGACGCCGACGGCCATCAGATCGATCCCCAGATCGGCCGGCAGTTCGAGGCCGGCGTCAAGACCTCGACCCGCGGCGGCCGGATCACGGCGTCGCTCACGGCGTTCCAGCTCACCAAGAGCAACATCCCCGAGTACGATCCCGTGACCTACTTCCCCCACATCGTCGGCGAGGCTCGAAGCCGCGGCGTCGAGCTCGACGTCGCCGGTCAGGTCACCACCCACCTCAGCACGATCGCCGCATTCACGTACGACGACGTGATCATCACCAAGGATTCGGTGTCCGGGACAGAGGGCAACCGCATGAGCGGCGCCGCCCCGGCCGTGGCAAGCCTCTGGGCGAGGTACGAAGGGTCGTTCCGCGGGAGGGCCGGGTGGTCGGCGGGCGCGGGCGTCTACTATTCGGACGAGCGGCAGGGTGACGACCAGAACACGTGGCAGCTCCCCTCGTTCGTCCGCTTCGACGCCATGGTGGGCTATCGACGTGCGGTCGGGCCCTGGAAGCTGTCGGTGCAGGTGAACGCCCACAACCTCTTCGACCGAACCTACTTCGACCATGGCGGCTACGGCTTCGCCGCCTACGGGGCGCCGCGGACGCTCATCGCTGCGGTCCGCCTCGCCCGGTGACCCGAGCCGCGAATCTCCGCGTCCGCCACGTCTGGGTGTGGCTCCACCGCTGGTGCGGTCTCGTCATGGCGGGCTTCCTCACCGTCGCGGGCCTGACCGGAAGCCTGCTCGCCTTCAACTTCGAGCTCGAGCGCGTCTTCGCGCCGCAGCTCTTCGCGAAGGCCCCGCCGAATCCCCAACCATTGGACCTCGCCACCCTCGCAGACCGGGCTCAGGCCCTCGTGCCCGAGGCCCGCGTCGACTGGGTGGGCTACACGGACGTCGGGCAGGTCAGGGTCAACTTCACCGCGGGGACGAGTCCGGCGACCGGGCGCCCGTACGACCTCGGGTTCGACGAGTTCTTCATCGATCCGTGGACCGGACGCGAGCTGGGCCGTCGGATGGCCGGTGACCTGAGGGCAGGCGCCGTCAACGTCATGCCGTTCATCTACCGGCTCCACTGGACGCTCCTGGGTGGCGACACCGGCCAGTGGATCATGGGCCTCGTCGCCCTGGTCTGGACCCTCGACTGCGTCAACGGCTTCTACCTCACGCTGCCCGTCCGATTCCGCGGCTTCTGGAGGAAGTGGCGCCTCGCGTGGGCCGTCGAGCGTCGCGCCAGCCGCTTCCGCCTGAACTTCGATCTGCACCGCGCCTCAGGCCTCTGGCTGTGGCCGCTCCTCTTCATGTTCGCCTGGTCGAGCGTGATGATGAACATCCGTCCGGTATACGAGCGCGTCATGCGCGTGCTGTTCGACTATCGCTCCCAGGACGAGACCTACGGTCCCATGGGAGTCGGAACCGAAGCGCCTCGCCTCGACTGGCACCAGGCCCTGGCCGCCGGCGAGAGGTTGATGGCCGAGCAGAGCCGGCTCCACGGCTTCCGCGTGGGAGAGCCGCTCGCGCTCATGTACCTGCCGTGGGCAGGCACGTACGTGTACGAGGTGAGGGGCAGCCGCGATCTCTTCGAGCGCGCCCCGAAGGGCGGCGGCACTGCGGTCATGTTCGACGGAAGGAGCGGTGCCTTCCGGATGCTGGACCAGCCGACCGGCGAGCACAGCGGAAACACGATCGAGAGCTGGCTGTACGCGTTGCACATGGCCAGGGTCTTCGGCCGACCCTACCAAGTGCTGGTGTGCGTGCTCGGGCTCCTGACCACCGTGCTGTCATGGACCGGCGTCTACGTGTGGTCCGTCAAGCGCGAGGCGAGGCGTGTCGTGGCCGAGCGTCGGCGAGCGCCCGCGTAGCGTGTCTCGCCCGGCGCGTCAGTACCGCAGGTCGAGCTTCACCCACAGCGTGCGCCCCGGCTCGTTGACGCGCGTGGTCGTCGTGAAGCCTGGCACGTCTGAACCGCTCCGGCTGATGAACTCGGCGTAGGTCGTGTCGAGGAGGTTGTCCACGCCTCCCGCGAGACGCAGGCGGGTGGCGATGCGCCAGGCGGCGTTGAGCGACACGATCGAGAAGGCCGACGTCGGCCCCAGGTCCTGTCCGACGATGTTCCCCTGGTTGAGAGCGTAACGGCTCTGGGCAGCCACGAGGCGGACGAGCGCCCCGACGGACCAGTGCTCCGTGCCGTACTGCGTGGCGATCCGGCCCTCGAGCGGCGGGAGCTGGGCGAGGGGCAGATCGTCGGTCGTGTTCTGCCCCCGCACGTAGGCAAGGCTGCCGTCCAGCTTCAGGCGCCTAGTGGCCGTCCAGGCAATGGTCGCCTCGCCTCCCCAGCTCGTCGCGTCGACGTTCCGCGTGATGGTCGCCTGGCGGCTGCTCATGGTGGACATTCCGCCCATCGACGAGCCGCCGGACATACCGGTTTCCATCCCCCCGCTGCCGGCCGACGTCTTCGTGTACCGGCTCTGGATCAGGATGAAGTCTGCGATCGTGTTGGCAAAGAGCGAGACCGAGCCTGACACCGGACCCTGGCGGAAGAGCAGGCCCGCGTCGAGCTGGGTCGTCTTCTCGGGGCGCGTCTCGAAGGCGCTCAGCGAGTCGCC
>Ga0335082_10005069_pt1 | contig 14363 bp, 9 predicted proteins | sample Lox_Sample_41_FD_206718 | JGI IMG/M metagenome (GOLD analysis project Ga0335082, IMG submission 206718) | Soil microbial communities from Loxahatchee National Wildlife Refuge, Florida, United States - Lox_Sample_4.1 | ecosystem: Environmental > Terrestrial > Soil > Wetlands | place: USA: Florida...
GCTACCGCATCCGGATCGTGACGTCCGACGCGTTCAGCCTGGAGAAGCGCGACCACATGGCGGCGCTCGGCGCCGAGCTGACGCTGGTGCCGAGCGAGGGCGGCCAGACCACCAAGCAGCTGATCCTCGACATGATCGAGGCCGCCCGCGCCCTGAGCCGGGAGCCGCACACCTTCTGGACCGACCAGCTCAACAACCGCGACAGCGTCGCGGGCTACCATCCGCTCGGCGAGGAGATCTGGGATCAGACCGGCGGCGCGGTGGACGCCTTCGTGCACTCGGTCGGCACCGCCGCGTCCCTGCGGGGCGCGGCCACGGTGCTGAAGGGCCACAAGCCCGGCGTCCGGGTGGTCGCCGTCGAGCCCGCCGAGTCCGCGGTGCTGGCCGGTGGCCGGCCGGGGCCGCACCACATCGAGGGGGTGGGCGTCGGCTTCGTGCCGCCGCTCTGGGAGCCGGCCCTGGTGGACGAGATCGTGGCGATCGGAACGGAGGAGGCCAAGGCGATGACCCGGCGCCTGGCGCGCGAGGAGGCCCTGTTCGCGGGCACCTCCTCCGGCGCCAACGTCATCGCCGCGCTGCAGGTGGCCGAGCGGCTGGGCCCGCGCGCCACCGTGGTCACGCTGATGGTGGACTCCGGCCTCAAGTACCTCAGCACCGACGTGTACCGGAGCGCTCATGCGTGACGCCACCCGGCTCGCGATGGCGCCGCACCGGCGGCGCCCCTCCCTCCCGGTCCCCCTCGCGGCGGCCGGCGCGCTCCTCGGCGCGGCGCTGTTCCCGGCCGGAGTGCGGGCGCAGGATTCGACGCCGGCGCCCGCCGTCTGGCGCTACCAGCAGGTCGAGCCCGCCGTCATCGCCCGGCACGGCATGGCGGCCGCCGACCATCCCGTCTCCAGCGAGGTGGGCGCCGAGGTCCTCCGGCGCGGCGGCAACGCGATCGACGCCATCGTCGCCGTCGCCTTCGCGCACGCGGTGGTCGAGCCGGCGGCCGGCAACCTCGGCGGCGGCGGCTTCCTGGTGTACCGCCGGCGCGACGGGCGCTCGTTCGCCCTCGACTTCCGCGAGACCGCGCCGGCCGCCGCCACGCGCGACATGTTCCTTGACTCCACGGGCAAGGCCACCGAGGCGTCGTGGCAGGGCCCGCGCTCCGTGGGCGTGCCGGGTTCCGTGGCCGGCCTGTGGGCGATGCACCGCCGCTTCGGCCGCCTGCCGTGGCGCGACGTGGTGGCCCCGGCCATCGCGCTGGCGCGGGACGGGCACGTGGTGGACCAGCCGCGCGCCGACATGCTGCGCGGCGCCGAGGCGACGTTCGCGCGCTGGGAGTCCACGGCCCGGATCTGGATGCCCGGCGGCCGCCTCTGGCAGGCCGGCGACACGCTGCGCCAGCCCGACCTGGCCGCCACGCTCCAGCTGATCGCCGACTCGGGCGCCGCTCCCTTCTACCGCGGGAGCATCGCCGAGCTGATCGTGGCCGAGATGCGCCGCGACGGCGGCTTGATCACGGCCGAGGACCTCGCGCGCTACCGGCCGCGGTGGCGCACGCCGCTCACCGGGCACTACCGCGGCCGCACGATCGTCACGATGCCGCCCTCCTCGAGCGGCGGCGCCACCTTGATCCAGGCGCTCAACATCCTCGCCGGCTTCCGGCCCGGCGCGTTCGGGAGCGCGCCCGAGCGCCACCTGCTCATCGAGGCCGAGCGGCGCGCCTTCCTCGACCGCAACACGCTGCTCGGCGACCCGGACTTCGTCGCCATGCCGCTCCGGCGCCTCACCGGCACGGCCTACGCGGCGCGGCAGCGGCGGTCCATCCGGCTCGACCGGGCGACGCCCACCGGGGGCCTCGCGCTGCCCGAGGGCCCGCACACCACCAACTACGCGGTCGTGGACGGCCGAGGGAACGCGGCCTGCCTCACGACCACGATCAACCACGGGTTCGGGTCCAAGATCGTCGTCGCCGGCGCCGGCTTCTTCCTCAACAACGAGATGGACGACTTCACCGCGCAGCCGGGCGCCGTGAACACGATGGGGCTCGAGCAGCTGGGGCAGGCCAACACCATCGCCCCCGGCAAGCGGATGCTCTCGTCGATGACGCCGACCATCGTGCTCGACCGCCGCGGGCGGCTCGAGCTGGTGCTCGGCTCGGAGGGCGGCGCGATGATCATCACGGCCGTGCTCGAGACGATCCTCAACGTGGTGGATCACCGGATGAGCCTGGCCGAGGCGGTGGCCGCCCCGCGCCTTCACCACAATGCGCTGCCCGACTCGGTGGCGTGGGAGCCGGCGGGACTGGCGCCCGAGGTGAAGGCACAGCTCGAGGCGATGGGCCACCACTTCTACACGCGGCCGTTCTACTTCGCGACCGTCACCGCGGTGAGGGTCGGGCGGGGCGGGCTCGAGGGCGTGACGGACCCGCGACTGCCGAGCCGCGCGGCCGGCTACTGAGGCGTAGATTCCCCCCCGGGCCCCGGAGACCAGCGACGCGGACGAGGAGGATGGCACGATGACCGTGACGGAGTGGAGGCGCTTACTCGCGACGGCGGCACTGGCGTTCGCCGTCTCCTCCGCGGCGAGCCGCGCGGCCGACGCGCAGGGCGGTCCGGGCGCGCCGCCCGCCCCGCTGCCGCGCGGGTTCCAGCTCGACCTCGCCGACTCCGCGGCGCCGGCGCGGGCGATCTTCCAGGCGGCCATCGACACCGCGACCGAGCCTGCGGCGAAGGCCGCGGCGCAGCGGGCGATGGCGATGTCGTTCGCCTTCGGGGGTGACTGCGCGAACACGGTCAGGTACGAGACGCCGGTCATCGCCTACTGGGCGACGCGGGAGCAGGCGGACCCCGGGAACGCCTTCTACCAGGAGGGCGAGATCGCGGACGAGGCGGCCCGCGTGTGCCTGGATGCCGGCGACTTGGCGGCCGCCGAGCGGTGGTACCGGCGGGGGTACGAGCTGGGAGTGAAGGAGCCGGCGCCGGCCACGCACCCGCGGAGCCTGTGGGCGTTCCGGCTGGCGCACGCCTTGGGCAGGATCGCGGCGCGGCGGGGCGACACCGCCGAGGCGCGCCGCCAGATCGCCGCCGCCCGGCGGGCCCTGGACGGCGACTCGGCGATGGCGGCCCAGCAGGAGCGGTTCTTCCCGTACCTGGTGGGCTACGTCGCGCTCTACACGGGTGACCTCGCGACCGCCGAAGCCCAGCTCACCCGGGCGACCGCGCTGCGCGGCAACGAGCGCGACCCGTTCGTGCGCTGCCTGCTGGCGATGGTCTACGAGCGCCAGGGCCGCAAGGACGCCGCCGACGTCGCGTACCGGCAGGCGTACGACCTCGCCACCGGCCACAACCCGCCGGCCGCCTTCGTGCGGCCCTACGTGCGCCGGAAGCTCGGTTTGCCCTGACCCGAGGCCCGGGACCGGCCCGCCGGACCCGCGGCCTCGCGCCGCGCGGCCGGGTCGCGAGCCGCAGACCGCCGGGCGCCGGCGTCAGTTCCGGGGCGGCGTGCGGCCCATCAGCCGGTCCGCCCACTGGATGAAGTACGACACGTTCGGGGCGTCCGTGTGGCCGCCGTCGTGCTGCCGCCACGCGAGCTGGCCGTCGAGGAGCCCGGTGAGCGGCGGCGGCATCGGCGCGTCGCGCCAGTCGTCGCCCACGCCGAGGTCCCGGGCGCCGAGCAGGCGGAAGACCTTCCCCGCCGCCACGGCGGCCATCCAGCTCCCGCGGTGGTCCAGCCAGCTCGCGTCGCCCCGCGCCGGCACGCCGTAGCTGACGAAGACCATCCGCGGGGCGCACAGCGCGATCAGCTCGTGCGCGTCCACCGGCAGCCGGCTCGCGCTCCCGCTCCCGGACGCGGCCTCCGCGGCGCCGACCTTGAGGAAGTTCCCCGCCATCCAGTGGTATTCGCCGCTGCCGGTGAGGTTCTCGACCGCCTCGCCGAAGTTGCGGCGCAGCAGCGTCGCGCCTCCCTTGCCCGACGAGCCGATCAGCCCCATCGCGAACCGCGGCTCGAAGGCGAGCGTCACCAGCGCGGCCTTGCCGTAGCGCGAGACGCCCTCGATGCCGACGTGCTTCGCGTCCACCGCCGAGTCCGTCTCCAGGTAGTCGAGCCCCCGCGCCGCGCCCCACGCCCAGGCGCGCAGGGCGCCCCAGTCGTCCGGCTTCCGCGGCCGTCCGTGGTTCACCAGGCCGATGATGCCCCGGGTGAGTCCCGCGCCGTTGTCGTCCTGGATGCTGCCCGGATCGATGGACGCGTACCCCCATCCGTCGCGCAGCAGCTGCACCGTCGGCGGCGGCTCGGCCGGCTGGCCGCCCGGCGCCGCGAGGGGGAACGCGGGGCTCGCGCGGGTGACGAGCTGGTACGCCGGATAGCGGTCGAAGATCGCCTGGAGCGAGGGGTCGGTCCGGACCAGGAGCCGCTTCAGCGCCGCGTCGATGCTGTCCACGTCGTCCTGCGGCGGCTGCGCCGGCGCGGGCAGCCGGCTCGGCCCGAACATCATCAGCACGGGCACCGGCCCCGGCGCGTTGGCCGGCACCACGACGGTCATCGCGATGTCCACGCTGATCGCGGGGTAGGCCGCGTTGTCCACGTGCCCGACCAGCCGCTCGGCGATCACCGGCACGAAGCCGACGAACTCCCGCTCGTGCACCAGCACGCGCCAGGTGACCTTCGGCACGTCCGCCGGCACGCGGCCGTAGACCTCGCGCTCGAAGCCCGCGACGATCTCGGGGCGGCGCCGCTCCCGCCACAGCGCGGGCGTCGTCACCGGCCGCCCGTCGTCGAGCGTGAGCGGGTCGGGCAGCGCCGTGAACGGCGTGGCGAGCGACGTGTCGTAGTTCGCGTGGTTCGGCGCCGACTCGTTGCCGCTCGGACCGGGACGCAGGCTCCGGATCCCCAGCTGGTCCATCATGTTCCGGTGGTCCTGCTCGGCCGCGGCCGGCGACGGGAACTGCTGCGCCGCAGCCGGCGCCGCGAGGCACGGGAGGAGGAGGCAGAGGAGCTGGAGCTTCCGCGTCATCGTCCGACTCGTGGGTTGAGGGATCCGGGGCGCCCCGCTCCGGGCGCGGTCACGGGGACGGCGCCGGGAAGCCGGGGCTGCGCGAGGTGCTCACCAGGTACAGGGCGCTCGCGTGAGGCGCCAGGTCCACGTCCAGGCGCCCGGCGAGTCCCACGGCGGTGCGCGACCAGAGATCGCGGGCGAAGTGGCGGCCGGCGCGGAGGCCGACGTCCGTCCAGGCGAGGCTCACGCGTTGCGGCAGCGAATCGAGATTGAAGACCGCGACGTAGTGGCCACCGCTCCCCGGGGCCCGCGACCGCCACACCCTCAGCCCCGCGCGCCGCAGCACCTCGCGCGGCGACCGCCCACGCTGGTCCACCGCCAGAACCTCGGGGTTGGTGAGCAGCGCCAGCGTCGCGGCGTCGAGCGTGGGGAGGTCGCCGCCGACGATCAGCGGGGAGCGGAAGATGCTCCACAGCGTCACGACGGTGCGCTGCTCGTCGGGCGTGAGCCGGGTCGGCGCGCCGCGTCCGGCCGTGTCGGTGAGGCGCAGCCGGCCCAGGGGCAGCATGTCGGCGTCGGGCCAGGTGCCGCGCGCGCCGACGAGCCGCGCCCAGTCCCGCGCGTAGTCGAACTGCGCGCGCACCAGCCGCCACTCGTCCCAGAAGTCGTCGGAGATCCTCCACAGCTGGGCGTGGCGCGCGAGGAACGCGGCCGAGTCGAGCGGCGCCGGACCCGGCGAAATGCTGAGCACGATGCGGCGGCCGCTCCGGTCCAGCGCGCGGCGCAGGGCGCGGATCTCGTCCGGCTGGAAGCGGTGGCTCCCCATGTCGTCGGCCTTCACGAAGTCCACGCCCCACGACGCGTACAGGCGGGCGAGGGCGTCGTAGTACGCCTGGCCGCCCGGTTTGCGGACGTCCACGCCCCACATGTCCGGGTTCCACCCGCACCCGTTGGTCGTGTCGGCGACGTCCGCCGCGTGCCAGGGCGTCCCGGCGATCGGCGTGTTCGCCCGCACCGCCTGGCGCGGGATGCCGCGCATGACGTGGATGCCGAACTTGAGCCCGAGGGCGTGCACGTAGTCCGCCAGCGGCTTGAAGCCCGCGCCCCGCGCCGAGGAGGGGAACTTGTTCTCGGCCGGGACCAGCCGCCCGTTCGCGTCCATCGCGAGCGCGGCGCCCGGCTGGTAGTCGTGGCCGCGCGCCGTCGGCTGGTACCACTGGATGTCCACCACCACGTACCGGTAGCCCCAGCGCGCCAGCTCGCGCGCCATCGCGTCGGCGTTCGCCCGCACCTGGTCCTCGCGCACGGTCGTGCCGTACGCGTCCCAGCTGTTCCAGCCCAGCGGCGGCGCCGGCGCCAGCGGCTGCGCCCGCGCCTCGGGAGCGCCCGCGACCGAGCTCAGCGCCGCGAGCGCCGCGGCCGCGCCGGCGACCCGGCGCCGCCCCGCCGTGCCGGAGTGGATGCGCATGGTCTCTCCTCGAGCGTGCCGCCGGATGGCCCCGCGCGGCGGCTCGGACCATAATACAGAACCCGACCGGAGACCGCGATGAACCAGCGCGAGTTCCTGCGCACCCTCGGAGGGATCTCCCTCGCCGCCGTCTTCGGCGACGCGGGCTGGGCCCGCTCCGCCGCACTGCCGCCCGCGCGCCTGGCGGCGGACGACGCGTTCTGGGCCGCCATCCGCGCCAAGTACCTGCTCACGCCCGACTACATCAACCTCGAGAACGGCTACTTCCTGATGCAGTCGCAGCCGGTGCTCGAGGCGTTCCTCGGCCGGGTGCGCGACGTCAATCTCCAGTCCACGCGCTACATGCGCACCCGCATGGCCGACGACAACGTGGCCGTGCGCGCGCGGCTCGCCGCGCTGGCCGGCGTGCCCCTCGAGGAGCTGATCGTCACCCGCAACACCACCGAGTCGCTGGACACCGTGATCGGCGGGTTCCGCTGGCAGGCGGGCGACGAGGCGGTGATGGCCGCGCAGGATTACGGCGCGATGCTCGACATGTTCACGCTCGTGGCCCGCCGCCACGGCGTGGTCAACCGGATCGTGTCGCTGCCCAACGACCCGCGCTCCGACGACGAGATCGTGAGCCTGTACGAGAGCGCCATCACGCCCCGCACCCGGCTGCTGATGATCTGCCACATGGTCAACATCACCGGGCAGGTGCTGCCGGTGGCGAAGGTCGCCGACATGGCGCACCGCCACGGCGTGCAGGTCATGGTGGACGGCGCGCACACCTTCGGCCAGCTGGAGTTCACCATCCCGGAGCTCCGGTCGGACTACTTCGCCAGCTCGCTCCACAAGTGGCTCGGCAACCCGCTCGGCGCCGGCATCCTGTGGGTGCGGCGCGACCACGTCGCCGAGCTGTGGCCCACGTTCGCCGACCTGAGCGTGCCCGACGACGACATCCGCAAGCTCAACCACACCGGCACCCAGCCGGTGCACACCGTGCTGGCGATCAACGACGCGCTCGACTTCCACCAGGCCATCGGCACCGCGCGCAAGGAGGCGCGGCTGCGCTGGCTGCAGCGCTGGTGGACCGACCGGGTGCGCGGCCGGCCCGGCATCACGCTCAACACGCCGAGCGACCCGGCCCGCACCGGCGCCATCGCCAACGTCGGGGTGGCCGGGTTCACACCCGCGGCGCTCGGCCAGGCGCTGTTCGACCGCTACCGCATCTGGACCGTCGCCATCGACACCGCCGGCGTGCGCGGCGTTCGCGTCACGCCCCACCTGTTCACGTCCACCGACGAGCTGGACGCGCTGGTGCGGGCGCTGCGCGAGCTGGCGGGCTGACCCGTGCGCCGGGCCGCCTTCGCGTTGCTGGCCTGCGCGGCCTCCCTCGCCCCGGCACCGCCGTTCCCGGGGCGCGAGGTCGCGCGCTGGGAGCGCGAGGCCCGCGACGTCACCATCGTCCGCGACGACTGGGGCATCGCCCACGTGTTCGGGAAGTCGGACGCCGACGCGGTGTTCGGGATGGAGTACGCCCAGGCCGAGGACGACTTCGGCCGGGTGGAGATGAACTACCTCAGCGCCCTCGGGCGCACGGCGGAGGCCGAGGGCGAGGGCGCGGTCTGGCGCGACCTCCGGATGCGGCTGGTGACCGACGAGGACAGCCTCAAGGCTGACTACGCGGCCAGTCCCGCGTGGCTCCGGGCGCTGATGGACGCGTTCGCCGACGGCCTCAACTACTTCCTTTACACGCACCCCGGCGTGCGCCCGATGGTCATCCGGCACTTCGAGCCGTGGATGGCCCTCGCCTTCACCGAGGGGAGCATCGGCTGGGACGTCGAGCGCGTGGACCCCCGCGGCCTCCAGGCGTTCTACGGGGGCGCCGCGCCGGACGCCGGCCCGCGGCCGGGCGGCGGCGACGGGGACGATCCGTACCGGGAGCCCGGCGGCTCCAACGGGATCGCCATCGCGCCCCGGAACACCCGGGACCACCACGCGCTGCTCTACATCAACCCGCACACGTCGTTCTACTTCCGCTCGGAGCTCGGGGTGGCCAGCGACTCCGGGCTCGACGCGTACGGCGCCGTGACCTGGGGCCAGTTCTTCGTCTACCAGGGGTTCAACGCCACCGCGGGCTGGATGCACACCTCGAGCGGCGTGGACAACGTGGACGAGTTCCTCGAGACCGTGACGCGGCAGGGCGACCGGTGGGTCTACCGGCATGGGGACAGCCTGCTGCCCGTGGCGTCGCGCCCGATCACCGTGCGGTGGAAGACCGACACCGGCACGGCGGCGCGGACGTTCACCGCGCTCTTCACCCGCCACGGACCGGTGGTGCGGGCCGCGGGCGAGCGGTGGGTGAGCGTGAGCCTGATGCAGGATCCGGTGCACGCGCTCATCCAGTCGTTCACCCGGACCAAGGCCAGGGACTACGCGGAGTTCCGGCGCACCATGGAGCTGCACACCAACTCGTCGAACAACACGGTGTTCGCCGACGCCGGGGGGAACATCGCGTACTTCCACGCCAACTGGATCCCGCGGCGCGACACCGCGTTCGACTGGACCAGGCCGGTGGACGGCAGCGATCCGCGGACGGATTTCCACGGGCTGCTCTCCGTGGACGAAACGCCGGGCCTGTTGAACCCGGCGAGCGGCTGGATCTACAACTCGAACAACTGGCCCTGGTCCGCGGCCGGGCCGTCGAGCCCGAGGCGCGAGGCCTTCCCCCGCTACGTCGAGACCGGCACCGAGGAGTCGCCGCGCGGCCGGCACGCGCTGCGCGTGCTGCCCGGGCACCGCGACTTCACGATGGCGTCGCTGACGGCCGCGGCGTTCGACCGCTGGCTGCCGTCGTTCGCCCGGATGATCCCGCCGCTCGTGAGGGCGTACGACGGCGCGGCGCGCGGCGACCCGCTCCGCACGCGGGTGCGCGGCCAGATCGCCGTCCTGCGCGCCTGGGACTTCCGCTGGGACACCACCTCCGTGGCGACGTCGCTGGCGGTGTACTGGGGCACGGAGGTCCAGCGGCAGGTGTTCCGCGACGCCCGGCAGGCGGGGCTCTCGGCCGAGACCTGGGTCGCGGAGCGCGCGGGGCCGGCGACGCTCCTGGCCGCGCTCGCCGCCGCCTCCGACAGCCTCACGGCCGCGTTCGGGACCTGGCGGGTCCCGTGGGGCCGCATCAACCGGTTCCAGCGGCTCGACGACGCCATCGAGCCGCGGTTCGACGACGCCCGTCCCAGCATCTCCGTGGGATTCACGTCCTCGCGGTGGGGCTCGCTCGCGTCCTTCGGCGCGCGGCCGTACCCGAACACGAGGGCCTGGTACGGGAGCAGCGGCAACAGCTTCGTGGCCGTGGTGGAGTTCGGCGACAGCGTGCGCGCCCGGGCCGTCACGGCCGGCGGCGAGAGCGGCGATAGCGCCTCGCGGCACTTCGACGACCAGGCCCGGCGCTACGCCACCGGGAGGCTCCGGCCCGTCTACTTCTACCGCTCCCAGCTCGCGGGGCACACCGAGCGCGAGTACCACCCCGGCGAGTGAGGCGGCGGCCCGTGGCGGGACGGCTCCCGTCCGGCCCCCGGCACCGCGGCTCGCGCCCGGAACGGCCCCCTGAATCCCGAGGCCCTACCGGGTGTATGATGCAGTATGACCCGTCTCCGGAGTGCCCACCGCATCGAGCCGGCCGCCGGAGGCTCTACCCGTGCCCGATGCAGAAGGAGCCTGAATGCCACCTTTGGGTCAGGCAGCACGTGTGTCCCCGTTGGCGCAGTCCGACACCACCGCAGTCGTCAAGCGGTTTCACACCGCCGAGCGCCTGCTGGCCTTCGAGAGCGGCCGCATCGAGATCGTGACCTTGGGCGGCCAGTCCATCGGGAAGGCGAGCTACGCTCCCGGCTGGCGGTGGTCCGAGTGCGTCTCAGGGTCGTCTCCCCCCGTTCGTGCCGGAGCGGAGCCCGTCGGCCTGGTGCTGTCGGGCCGCGCCCGGGTGCGGAGCCAGGAGGGCAGTGAGCTGGACCTGCTGGCGGGAGACGTGTTCCGCGCCTCGATCACCGGCGAGTACGACATGTGGGTCGCCGGGCCCCGCCCGTGCGAGATCCTGTACGTGAGCGGGGTGGAGACGCTGATCCGGGCGTTGCGCGGGACCGCATGACCGCGCCGAACGAGAAACCGCCGCAGGGCAACGTCGCCCTGCGGCGGTTTCGCGTTTCCGGGGAGCCTACTCGGGCGGACGGGCCGGTCGTGGCGTCGCCGGAGCCTCCTCGGTCGGCAGCGCCGTGGTCTGCGCGGGTGGCCGGGGTGGGGCCGGCGCCGCCGGCTGCGCGCCGGCGGGCGGCGCGGGCGGCACCGTCTGCACGCCGGGCTGGCCCGTCATGCCGGCGGGCGGCCGGAAGAAGAACGGCGGCGGGGTGAGGATCTCGCGCCCGTGGCTCGTCAGGAAGGCCCGGACCTGGTTGTAGGAGCGGTGCGGGTTGTTGGGCGAGAACTCGGAGCGGATCCACGTCTCGTGGTACCAGCGGTTGAACGGCGGGTACTCCGCCCACAGCAGCTGGTCCTCGAGCTGCTCGAGCGGCGCCTTGGCCTGCCACGCGAGCTGCCACATCTGGGCGGTGTCCGGGGCCGCGAGCGCGTCGGCGAGCTTCAGCGCGGCCCGCGTCTGGTCGGCGTCGAGGTACAGGCCGAGCGCCACGTTGTCGTGGAAGTAGCGCGCCTGGTCGGGCGTCATCAGCGCCTCGGCGCGCGCCTCCTGGGCCAGCGCGCTGTCGAGCCGCGGGGCGCGCTCGCGCAGCATCGGCAGGGCGCTGTCGAGCGGGATCTGGACGAAGAACCCCAGGCGCCGTCCGGTGTCCGGCGGCGAGGGCCGGCCGAGCACCCGGTCGTGCAGCCGCCCGACGAGCTGCTGGATCGCGTTCGAGGCGTTCCACAGCCGCGACGGCACGTCGAACAGGCCGAAGTACCGCCCGTAGGTCGCGGCCGCCGCGTCGGCCGCCGCGCCGAAGTACTCGTGCGAGAACCAGCTCACGTAGCGGCCCGCGGGGTCGGGCGCGCCGAACGCGCCGGCCGCGTTCCAGGTGATGTCGGCGATCATCCGCACGCCCATCACGTACTCGCGCACCTCGGACATGTTGACCAGCATGTACTCGGTCGCGCCCGCCTGCACCACCTTCTGGAACTCGGTGCCGATGGTGGCCGGCGACACGGTGCTGACGTTCTGCTTGCTGAGGTTTCCGCCGAGGTAGGCGAGGTGGTAGTAGATGCCGTGCTTCCACTTCCCCAGCGAGGTCGGCAGCCCGCGCATGTGGCCGTCGTTGTCGTCGGGCCAGACGATGATCACGTCGGCGGGCAGGTCGAAGGTCTCCGGGTGCTGCTGGTAGGCCGGCAGCATCTCCGTGTACATCGTGAAGTGGAACAGCGGGGTCTTGCCCGGCGGCAGCAGCTCCCGGACCATGTTGACCTGGTCGGTGATCACCTCGTGGAACACCTTGGCCCGGTCCTCGTCGGTGAAGCCCTGCGGCCACACGTAGCCGCGGTCCTCGGTGTTCCGCATGCCGACCGGCCAGATGACGTCGAGGTGGCGGTTCTCCTGCACGCCCCCCTTCCAGAACGCGAGCATCCCGTCCCGGTTGTTGAACCAGTCGTACTCCGGCCGCACGCCGCGCTCGGCGGCGAGGTTGAAGCGGGTGAGGCCGAACGGGTTCGAGACCAGGATGTCGTAGTGGTGCGAGGTGTAGTAGAGGCCCCAGTCGCTCGCCAGCTCCTGCACCTCGTAGCGGCGGTGCACCCGGGTGTACGGCGCCACCATGTTCATCCGGAGCCGCAGCGCCGTCTCGAAGAACCGCTTGTACCAGTCGAGCGGCACGTCGCCGAGCTGGTCGGGGTAGCCCTGCGCGTTGAACGGCCGGGGCAGGATGTCCTCGTCGTCGTGGAAGAAGCCGCGGTACTTGAAGGTCGGCGGCCCCTGCATCCAGCGCACGGCCTTCAGCACCAGCGGGTCGTGGTGCTCGGGCAGGTAGCCGGTCCACAGGTACAGCGGGTCGATGCCCAGCCGCTCCGAGAGCGTGTACGCCGCGAACGCGGTGCCGCGCGGGTTGGAGCCCACCAGCCACACGGTCTTCGGCGCCGTCTCGATGCGGTAGGCCTCCCACTGGCCGGCCATCCCGCGCACGTCCACGTCCCTGGGGAGCGGCACGGACCCGAGAGTCGCCATCCGGATGGCGACGCGCCCGGCGGTCGGGGCCGCCACGATCGGCGGCCGCCAGCCGCTGATCTTCTCGATGTCGCCGGCCAGGAAGGTCGCGGCCTGCCGGACGTTGAGCGGCTCGTCCGGCGACAGCACGATCTCGGCGCCGCTGCCGCCGCCGGCCAGCACGACGTCGCCGGCCGCCGCGGGTCCGGCCTGGACCCAGCTGCCGCGCACCGGGCCCGACCAGGGCGCGGGAGCGGGCGCGGGGGCGGCGGTCTGGGCGGCAAGGGTCGTGGTGAAGGAGAGAACGGCGATTGACAGCAGGGAGACCACGGACATCCGGCGCTGGCTCATGGCTCGCTCGCGACTGGAGGATTCGCCTGGCCCGGCACCGCGGCGCCCGCGGCCGGGCGCCACGGACCGAGTGATAAAGTCACAAGACGTCTACAACTTCCCGCCCGGCGGCGGCGGGCGCAACCCCGAATCCCGCGGCACCGCGACGCCATTCCCGGCGCGGGCCGGGAGGCGCCGGCGCGGCCCGGCGCGTCCGCTCAACACTCGATCACGACCTTGATGCCCTCCCGGCGCTGCGCCACCGCGAACGCGCGGCCCACCTCCGCCAGCGGGAAGCGGTGCGTGACCTGCGAGCGCACGTCCACCAGCCCGCTCTCGACCAGCGCGATGGTGCGCGGGTAGGTATGCCTCATCCGGTGCACCACGCGGATCGCGAGGTCCTTGCGGCGGGCGACGGACGCCGGGAACGACGTGCGGTCCTCGCACGGGATCCCGATCAGGATCGCGCGGCCGCCGGGTCGCGCCGCGGCGATCGCGGCCTCCACCGCGCCGGGCTCCCCGGAGGCGTCGAAGGTCACGTCCACCCCGCGGCCGCCCGTCGCCCGCAGGATCGCGTCCGCCTCGCGGCCGCCGGCCGCCTCCAGCGCGGCCGCGCCGAAGCGGCGCGCGGCCTCCAGGCGGTGCGGCAGCGCCGCGAGGTCGGTGGCGAAGATGCGGGCGGCCCCCGCCGCGCGGGCGATCTGGATCACCGACAGGCCGATGGTGCCGCAGCCGAAGACGCCGACGGTCATGCCCGGCTTCACCTCGCCCAGGTCCGCGGCGTACAGCGCCACGCCCAGGGGCTCGAGCATCGCGCCGTCGCTGTCCGAGAGCGCCGCCGGCAGCGGCACCAGGCAGCGCTCCGGCCAGGCGACGTAGCCGCGGAGCGCGCCGTCCTGCGGCGCGTGGCCGGCGAACCGGAGGTTCGCGCAGAGGTTGACCTCGCCCCGCTCGCAGTACTCGCACCGGCCGCAGGTCTGCGCCGGGTCGATGGCGACCCGCTCGCCCGTCCGGGCGCCGCTCTCGATCACGCCCGCGCACTCGTGGCCGAGGACCAGGGGCGCCGCGATGCGGTCGTCGCCGATCCGCCCCTCCTGCCACCAGTGGACGTCCGAGCCGCACACCCCGACGGCCGTCACGCGCACCAGCGCCTCGCCGGGGCCAGGGCTGGGCACCGGCTCGTCGTGGAGCCGCAGATCGCCGGCCCCGTGAATGCGTGCCACCTGCATGGGGGATCCTCGTCGAAGGGTCGCGCGCCGGCCTGCCGCCGCGCCCGGCCGCGGGTCGTCGCTCCCTATCGTAGCCCTTCCGCAATCGATGTCAAACGCCGTATCGTTGCGCGGCGCCGACGGGGCGCCATGGCCCGGGAGGGGACGCGGTGGGCGAGCGGTTCGAAACCATCATCCTGATCGGCCGCC
>Ga0335082_10005070_pt1 | contig 14359 bp, 14 predicted proteins | sample Lox_Sample_41_FD_206718 | JGI IMG/M metagenome (GOLD analysis project Ga0335082, IMG submission 206718) | Soil microbial communities from Loxahatchee National Wildlife Refuge, Florida, United States - Lox_Sample_4.1 | ecosystem: Environmental > Terrestrial > Soil > Wetlands | place: USA...
GCCGAGCCGCCGCGCGCCCGCCCCGAGCCACAGCGCGGGCTGGAGCGCCAGCGCGACGGCCAGCCACGGCCCCGCGGGCCCCGCCGCCAGGATCCACCCGTGCAGCCGGCTCAGCGCCCACGACGTCGGCAGCGCGGCCCACAGGGTCCGCACGACGACCTCGGCGGGGTGGCCAAGGGCGGCGGCGGCGATCTGGGGCGGCACGGCCCCGAGGCCGAGCACGGCGAGGAGCACCAGCAGTTGCGGCGCGGAGCCGAGGCCGCACGACAGCGCGACCGCCAGGGCGGCCAACGCCGCGAGGTGCGCCAGCGCGGCGACCGCGCCCAGCGCGACGCCGGCCGCGGGCCGCGGGCCGCGGGCGACGGCGAGCAGCACGGCCGCGGCGACGGCAAACGCCGCCGCGGCGGCCCCGAGCACGGCGAGCCAGCGCCCCACGACCCACACCGGGGGCGGCGCCGGATGCGTGGCCGCGAGCGCCAGGCGCGCGCGCTCCCGGTCGTCGTCCACGATGCCCGTCGCCAGCACCAGCACCACGATCGCGGCGATCGCCGCCGCCGCCGACAGCGCGTCGCGAGCCGTGACGACGGGGTTCACCAGGGCCGCGTAGCCCAGCAACGCCGCGGCCAGCGCGAGCGTGGCGGGCACGGTGCGGCGGCGCGACAGCCGGCGCAGCATGCACGCCGCCTCGACCAGGACCGCGCGCAGGGCTGCGGCCAACGGGGCCTTCACGGCAGGGCCCGCACGGCCGCCAGCGCCGCGGCCAAACCCGCGCCGCGGTCACCCGTGACGTCGAGCCGCACCCGGAAGCCGGCCACGCCGACGAACCGCGGGACGAAACGGGTCGGCAGCGCCGCGCCCATGATCGCGCCGTCGCTGTCCGAGAGCACCACCAGGCGTCCCCGCGGTGCCGGCCCGAACGCCCGGCGCAGCCGTGCCGGGCCTTCCCGCGACACCAGCACCACCGCCGGGGTGCCGGCCCGCGCCGCCAGACGGGCCGCCGCCGCGACGTCCGCCGCGCAGTGCGGGCAGTCGGTGCGGAAGAAGTACAACACCGCGTGGTCCGCCAGCAGCGGTGCGAGCTCGATCGGTCGGCCGTACGCGTCCCGCCTGGCGGCCGCGGCCAGGCGCGCGAGCGACGCGTCGGTGGCCGCCGGCTGCACGCGGCCCCCGCCACACGCCGCCCAGCCGAGCGCCGCCGCCAGAGCCCCGGCGATGGCCGGGCCCCGGCGGCCGATGCGGCGTGGCGCTCGTCCCGTGATCTTCACTCCCAGCTCCCCCGGTCCAGGCAGTCCGTTCCGCTCAGTTCGCGGCGCAGATCGCGGTCGAGATCATGTAGCACCAGCCCCGGATCGAGACGTTGCGATAGTCGCTCGGCGGGAACCGCTCGTCGCACTCCGACACCGCCTCCAGCATGCAGAAGATGATGTTCCTGGCGTGGGCCGGGGCCGGGCTGCCCATCAGGGCCAGCGCCGACACCAGCGCGAACAGGGTTCGCTTCATGGCTCGCTCCTTGGCAGAAGGACGAACGGAGGGGCGAGCACCCGCGCCGCACCGCCTCGCCCGTCGAGGCGGCGCGAACCTAATGCAGGAGGGGGTGTCGGGCGGTACCCGAAACGACGGTGGGCGGCGCGATCCTACGCGCGGCGTCCGGCGCGGGCGCGGCGCCGCGTCTCGGCCGCGGCGGCGACCGCCTCGACCAGGGGCCCGGCGCCGAACCGCACCGGGTCGGTGGCCGGCAGGCCCGTCTCGCGCGCGGCGCGCTCGACGGCCGCGGCGGCCGCGTCGGCGGCCAGGTCGTAGGTGTTGAGCGCCACGCCGATGACGCGCGACGGCGAGACCCAGCCGGCGGCCTGCTCGTAGATCCTCACCACCTCCGCCAGCGGCGGGATCTCGACCCACGCCGAGCCCTTGTAGTACTGGCCGATCAGCCGCCGCGACGCCTGGTGGCAGAGGATCATCGCCGCCGGCGCCGCGCCGTGCAGCAGCCCGAGGGTGACGCCGGAGAAGCCCGGGTGGATCAGGCTGCCCTGCCCCTCGACCAGGACGACGTCGGCCTCGCGCGCGGCGGCGAGCACCAGCTGCTCGGTGGCGCCGCCGACGAAGTCCGCCGGCACGGCGTCCACCGCGACGCCCCCGCCCGCGATGAGGATGCCGGTCTGGCCGGTGGCCACGAACTTCGCGCGGACGCCGCGCGAGGCGAGCCCCCGCAGCAGCTCGACCTGCGCGGTCATCTTCCCGGTATTGCAGTCGGTGCCGACGGTGAGGACGACCAGCGCGTCCACCAGCCGCGCCCGGCCGTTGGAAACGGTCAGCTCGTCGGGCGGCTTCCTCAGGTCGAACAGGCGGGCCCCGCCGGCGCGGGCGCGCGCGGCCAGCTCCGGATCGTCGCCGAGGCGGGTGTGCAGTCCGCTCCACACGTCGAGCCCGCGTTCCAAGGCGGCGGCGATCCAGCCGCGCCACTCGTGCGGCAGGCGGCCGCCGCGCGGCGCGATGCCCACCAGCAGCGCGGTCGGGCCGTGGGCGAGTCCGGCCTCGAGGGACCCGACGACCGGGATCGCGCCGCCGAAGCCGAGCACGTCCTGCGCCGTCCGGCCCGCCGCCCGGCTGTCCAGCACCGCCGCCACCCGCTCCGGCACGTAACGGATGGCGCACACGGCGGTCTTCGAGGTCTCGGTGCCGAAGGCGCCTTCGGCGATGACGAGGAACCGGGGCGGCGCCACGGCGGGCCGGGGCTTACCGGGCCTGGGCGCGGGCCGCGGCCGGCACCGGCGACTCGCGGGTCGTCACCAGGACGGCGGGCGGCAGCGCGACCTCGGCGGCGGACGTCCCGTAGGCGCGGTCGATCAGGACGTGGCGCACCAGGACGATGACGACGGCGAGCGCCGGCACGGCGACCAGCATGCCCAGGAGCCCCGCCAGCTCGGCGGCGACGAGGACGCTGAGGATGGTGAGCACCGGCGGCAGCGCGACCCGGCGGCTCATCACCAGCGGGCTCACCAGGTTGGCCTCGAGCAGGTGGACCACGACGCCCACCGAGGCCACGGCCAGCGCGACCAGGACCCCGCGGCCCGGCAGCACCAGCAGCGCGGGCAGCACGGTGGAGAACAGGGTGCCGAAGAACGGGATCAGCGCCACCACGCCGGTGAAGATCGCGAAGGCCAGCCAGTACGGGACGTCGAGCAGCCACAGCCCCAGCCCGGTGAGGACCGCGAGCACCACCATCGCGAACAGCTGCGCGCCGACCCAGGCGCGCAGCGTGGCGGCCAGGTCGAGCGAGACGGCACGGGCGAAGCTGCGATGCCGCGGCGGCACCAGGGCGAGCAGGCCCTCCTGGTAGAGGGTCGGGCGCACGGCCAGGTACACCGCCATCACCAGCACCGCGATGCCCTCGATCACGACGACGCCGGTGGCGGTGGCGGTGGGGATGATGGCGTGGCGCGCGAAGGCGACGGCGTCCTTGAGGGCGATCGAGACCAGCCCGGTCTCGCCGGCCGAAAGCCCGGCGCGGCGCAGGATCGGGAGGCGGCGGGCCCAGCCGGCGATGGTGGCGTCGAGCCCGGCGAGGTACTGCGGCACCGCCGCGACCAAGTCCGCGGTCTGCTGCGCGACCGGCGGGGCGACCAGCGCGGCCACCGCCGCGAGCGCCGCCAGGGTGGCGAGGATCGCCAGCACCAGGGCGAGCGGCCGCGGCAGCCGCACCCAGCGCACCGCGAGCGCGGTGGCCGCGGACAGGTACACGGCCGTCAGGATGGCGATGAACAGCAGCAGCAGCAGGTCGGCGATCCGCAGGACCAGCAGCAGGATCGCGACCACCAGCAGCACCAGCAGCAGCGGCGCCGCCCGCCGCGCCGCGGGGACGGCGTCGCTCAACGCTCAGCCTTTCTTGCGCGGCGGCGCTTCGTCCTCCCCTTCCTCGACCACCTCGGCGTCGTGCACGTCGGCGGTCGCGCCCGTGCCGAGCTGCCTCGGCGGCTCGGCCTTGCCGGGCCCGAGGAGGCCCATCTTCTGCTTCAGCGCCAGGAGCTGGGTGTCGGCGTCCGCCTTGTACTCCAGCTGCTCGAACTGCTTGGCCAGGGAGTCGCCCGACAGCTCCTCGCTCAGCTCGGCCGCCGCCAGCGCCTTGCGCTCGTTCTGCTCGATCCGTTCCGCCATCCGCTCGAAGGTCTCGAACGCGCTCTTGTCGCTGATCGAGCCCATCGTCTCGTGGATGCGCTTCTGCGCCTCGGCGCGCCGCTGCCGCGCGATGAGGATGTTCTTCTTGCGCTTGGCTTCCTCGATCTTGTCGTTCAGGGCCCGCAGCGAGTTCTTGAGAGCCTCGGTCTCCCCCGCGTGCTTGCGCCAGGTGTCGTCGAGCTGGACCGCGGCCTCCATGTGCTCGGAGTGCCGCAGCAACGCCTGCTTCGCCAGGTCGTCGCGGCCCTCCTGGACCGCCAGCATCGCGCGCTTCTCCCAGTCCTCGGCCTGCTTCTTCTCCTGCTCGGCCTGGGCCTGCAGCCGCTTCTCGTCCGCGATCGCCGCCGCCACCTGCTGCTTCGCCTTCGCCAGCTGGCTCCGCATGTCGAGGATCAGCTGGTTCAGCATCTTCTCCGGGTTCTCGGCGCTGGAGATCAGGTCGTTGAGGTTCGACCGGATGAGCGTGCCCAGACGGTCAAAGATTCCCATATCGCCTCACGCTTCCCGGTAAGGGGCCAGAGTCGCCAGGTGCGAGGCCAGCGCCAGGGTCATGGATTCGAAGCTCGCCTGGAACTCGTTGAAGTCCAGGTTCTCGAGCTCGAGCGTGTCGGAGAGGACGATGTCGCTGCCGTCCACCCCGTAGGAGCCGTGCACCAGGTCCTTGGCGTTGAGCTCCAGCAGGTGCAGGTACAGGTCCGGCTTCTTCAGCTTCTTCGGCAGCGTCATGACCTTGACCCGCAGCACCACCACCGGCGGGGCGTAGTGGACCACCACCTCGGGTCCGTCCCCGTTGCCCGTCAGCACCCACAGGCCGGGCTCGATCTCGCGCGCGTGGGCCCCTTCGGCCTCCAGCCGCGCGATGAACCCCTCCAAGTCGTCCCGACTGACCATAGCCATGTCCCCCGAAGACGGCGGCCGCTCGCGGCCGCCATCAATGTTTCACCCGGCGGCGTCCCCGGCGCCAGGGAGCCCGCCTCGGGCCGCGCCGCTCAGGCGCCCCCGCCCTGCGGCAGTCCCTTCTTCTCCCGCGCCTGCGCCAGCAGCCGCTCGGCGAAGTCCTGCCGCTCGGCCAGCTCGGAGAGCTGGCGCTGCTGCACCTCGAGCCGGTCGGCCTGCTCCTCGATCAGGGAGCGCAGCTGCGCGACGTCCGCCGCCGGCAACGCCGGCTGCCGGTCCACGCCGAACAGGTGCAACAGCACCCTCCCCACCGCCCGGCCCATCGGCCCCAGGACCACGAAGCCGGTGATCGCGACGCCGGTCAGCATCCCCAAGACCGGGACGACGATCGGCACCATCTCGCCCGGCGACGGCCCCTGCATCATCCCTGTCCTCCCGCCGGGAGGCCCTTCTCCCGGACCTTGGCCAGCAGCCGCTCGGCGAAGTCCTGCCGCTCGGCCAGCTCGCCCACCTGCTGGTGGAGCGCCTCGACGCGGTCGGCCAGATCGTCCACCGCGGCCGCGAGCTCGGGCGCCGGCGCGGCGCCGCTCCTGCGGTTGATCGCGTTCGCGATGGCCCGGCCGATCGGGCTGAAGGCGACGATCGCCACCAGGCCCGTGCCGAAGACCATCATGACCGCGACGAGTTTCTCCATCCGCCTAGCCCGCCTTCGGCGCCGGCAGCTGCCCGCGCTCTCGAGCCTGGGCCAGCAGGCGCTCGGCGAAATCCTGCCGCTCGGCCAGCTCGCCCACCTGCCGCGCCAGCGCCTCGAGCCGGTCCGCCTGGTCGGCCAGCGCGTCCTGGACCTCGGGCGCGATTCCCACGCCGCTCTTCCTCTGGATCGCGTTGGCGATCGCGCGCCCGATCGGGCTGAACGCCACCAGGCCCACCATGCCGGTGCCGAACACCATCACGACCGCCACCAGACCGACCCAGTCCATGCCGTGCCTACCGATCCTTCGGAGCCTGCAGCTGCCCGCGCTCCCGCGCCTGGGCCAGCAGCCGCTCGGTGAAGTCCTGCCGCTCGGCCAGCTCCTCCATGTGGTGCCGCAATCCCTGCACCTCGTCGCGCAGCGCGTCGACCTCACCGGCATCGAGCGCCGGGTCCCGCCCCCTGCCGCGCAGCCGGTCCGCGAGGGCCCGGCCGAGCGGACTGAAGGACACGCCGACGGTGCCGAGCGTCAGCATGAGGACGGCGAAGGCGAGCACGTCGGTCGGTCCCACTCAGCGCTCCTTCGGCGCCTGCAGCAGCCCGCGCTCCCGCGCCTGCGCCAGCAGCCGCTCCGCGAAGTCGAGTCGGTTCTGGATCTCGTCCACGTCCCGGAGCCGCTCGTGCAGCCCGTCCACCTCGCCCCGCAGCTGCGCGACCTCCTCGCGCAGGACCTCGATCTCCCGCGCGCTCGAAGCGCCGCCGGCGATGCGCTTGGCGAACGCGCGCGCGAGGGTCAGGACCGTCGCACCCGTGCAGCCGACGACGGCGAGCGCGAGGATCGCCTCCTGGCCGTTAACGGGACGCTCCCCCGCGGCCCTTCACCCTCAGCGCTCCTTCGGCGCGTTCAGCAGCCCGCGCTCCTTGGCCTGCCCCAGCAGCCGCTCGGTGAAGTCGAGGCGGTTCTGGGCCTCGTCCAGCTCGCGCCTCAGGCCGGTGACCTCGTCGCGCAGGGCATCGACGTCGGCGGCGAGCTGTGCGACCGCCGCGTCGCGGCCCGGGTCGCCTTCCGCCGCGCGCGCGCCGATCGCCCCGCGCCCGTGGCGGCCGCCGACGATGCGCTTGGTCACGGCGCTCACCACCGTCAGCGACGAGATGGCCAGGACGCCGGTGAAGACGTAGGCCGCGAAATCCCCGGGATTGATGACGGCGGCTCCCCCCGCGACGGGTCACTGCGAGAACCGACGGGCGGACGTGCCCGGAAGTTTCGCTAACGCGCCAATCTAGGCCGACTTGCGGCCCGCCGCCAGCAACGGCGCGAGCGCGCGGCGCACACTGAATCGCGGTGCGATGGGGCGCTGCGCTAGCCGCCCTGGGCGGTGAGCTTCGCGATCCGGGCTCGCACGTCCCTGACCACGGGCTGAAGATCGGGATCGGCGTTCTTCCACAACTCCACGAACTCGGTGTAGCGCTCGATGGCCTCCCGCCGGTGGCCGAGCTGCGCGTGCAGCTCGCCTGCGCGCTGGAGGAGCCACGGCCGCACGGTCGGGTCCCGGCTCCACAGGTTGAACTCGGGGGTCACCAGGTAGCGCTCATAGTGCGCGAGCGCGGAGTCGGGGGCCCCCTGCGCATCCCACGTTCGCGCGATCCACGGCTCCGCGCAGGCGTTGCAGCCGAGGCTCTCGGCGACCGCTTGGAACGCCGCGCGCGACTCGGCGGGATGGCGCTCCGCCGCGAGCACGAAAGCGAGCGCAAGCCCGTACCCGCTCCCTCGACGCTCGGCCGGGACGTCGCGCGCCCAGCGATCGGCGGTGGCGCGCGCCTGGTCGGCCCGCCCGGCGAGCGCGTCGGTCTCGACGAGGTCCAACCAGGGCCGGTTGGCAGGCGCCACACGCTCCAGTGGGTAGCGGCGGAGCGCCGCGTCCAGCATCCGCGCGGCACGCTCGGCCTGTCCGCGGAGCAGGACCTCGGCCAGCGCCTGGGCTGCCGAGTAGGCCAGCGCCGTGCCGCTGTCGCCACCCTGCCCCGCGATCTTCTCGCGCTGCGTGCCGATCGCCGCCGCTGCGGCCAGCCTTCCCTGGACCGTGAGGACCGCGATCAGCAGATCATCGCCTCCCCGCTGCAGGTACGGGGCGCCCTGTGCTTCGCTGGACAGTCGGCGCGCGGTGGCGGCGGCGGAGTCCCACCGACCTGCGGCGTACTGGAGTATCCCATCGTACGCCACTGCCGCGAGCAACCCCGGAAGCCGGCGATGGTACGCGGCGAGCGTCCGGCGGGCGCTGTCGGCATAGCCGAGGTTGAACCGCGCCGAGATGACGCCGTCCCAGTTCTGGAATACGCCGCTGTCGTTGACCACCAGCGCACGCGTGTAGACCGAGTCGGCAGCGGCCCAGCGACCCAGGCGGAGGTACTCCACGCCGAGGTTGTTGAGGGCCACGGCCTGGTCCGGGCTGGCGGCGAGAACGTCGCGGTACGCCGCGATCACCCGCGCAGGGTCGAGCACGACCGACGAGTAGTAGTATCCGATGGCGAGGCCGCGCTCGGCCGGGGGCATCCGATCGCTGTGGCGGAAGGCGGCGCTCGCGGCCGCGGTGACCTCGCTCGCGGGTGCGCGCGCGTTCTGCAGCATCACGGCCAGCTTGCGGTAGGCCATCGCGAACGAGGTGTCGGTGGCACTCGCCTGGCGGAACAGGTCCGCGGCTTGCCGCAGGTCCCCCGCCAGCTCGGCCTCCGCGCCGCGGGTGTAGAGGCGGAGAGCCTCGAGCGAGCCGGTCGTGACGTCCTCGAGCGGCCGAGTATTGCGGAGCGAGCGGTACGACTCGCCGATCCGGGCGCGGACGCTCGACGAGAGGCGCGAGAGGGCGGCGAGGAGCGCCGTCTCGCTCTCCGCCGTTTCGCGGTCGGCCGTCAGCTCGGCGCCGTCGCCCGTGGAGAGCACCCGCGCCGAAAGCACGTAGCCCTGGCCAACCGGCGCGATGTCGCCGGCGATGATGGCCGGAATCCCCTCGCGCTCCGCGATCTCGCGCGCCAGCTCGGGGGTCACGGCGGTGCTCTCCGGGCGTTCCATCCGCTTCAGGACCGCGCCGATCTCGGTGCCGGTCAGCACCCGCACCACGGGCGACTGTGAGAGATCGATCCGGAACGCCTCCGTGAGCGAGCGGCCGAGGCTCGGATCCGTGCTGCGGTTGGCGAAATCGGCCACGAGAATCCGGGCCCGCTTGGCGAGCTTGCCGGAGGAAACCAGGGTGCCGAACGGCCCCACGCCGAGGGCGCGCAGGGTCATGAACGTGCCGGCCAGCAGGGCGAGCGCGGCGAAGGCGATCCCCCCGCCCGCCAGCGCGCGCCGCCAGGTGAACAGCTTCTTCATCCCCGTGGGCGTGAGCGTATGCATGCCGGTGGCCCGGGCCTGGGCGCGCTTCCGCTCCTGCATGCCGGTCAGGAGCATGATCGGCAGTCCCGCCAGCAGGAGCCCGACGCCGCCCAGGAACACCCAGTCCGGCAGGCCGATGGCGCGCACCAGGGCATAGACGATGGCGGCGACGCCGACGCCCGCGAGCACGAACAGCCCGCCGACGCGGAGCGGATTGGCGCGCCGCGCCGCCGCGGTGTAGTCCACGGCCGGCACCGGCTGGGTGCCCGTCGGGGTCATGCCGCCGCTCGGCGTGAGCAGGGAGTCGAACAACGGCACCAGCTCGCCGGCCTGCTGGAAGCGGTCGGCGGGCTTCTTGGAGAGGCACCGCATCACCGCCTCCGCCAGCGCCGGCGGCACCGTGCCGCGGTGCACGCTCACGTGGTCGGGCGCCTGGGTGACGTGCGCCGCCAGGACCGACTGCGGCGTGGCCCCGGTGAACGGCGGCCGGCCGGTCAGGACCTCGTAGGCCATCGCGCCCAGGGCGTAGATGTCGGCGCGGTGATCCACGTGGGGATCCGCGGCGGCCTGCTCGGGCGACATGTAGGCCGGTGTGCCCAGCGCGACGCCGAGCGAGGTGAGCGACGATGCGCCGGTCGACGACTCGACCGCCTTGGCGACGCCGAAGTCGGTCACCACGGCGTGGCCGTCGGCGAGGAGCACGTTGTCGGGCTTGATGTCGCGGTGCACCACGCCCTGGCGGTGCGCGTAGGCGAGCGCGTCGGCCACGTCGCGGAGGATGCGCGCCGCCTGCCCGACCGGCAGCTCGCCCTCGCGCGCCAGCCGCGTGCGGAGCGACTCGCCCTGGATGAACGGCATCACGTAGTAGAGGAGATCGCCGCCGGCGCCCGCGGTGAGCAGCGGAACGATGTGCGGGTGCTGGAGCTTGGCGGCGAGCAGGATCTCGCGCCGGAACCGCTCGGCGTTGACGCCCGCCGCCATCTCGGGCGGGAGCACCTTGACCACGACCTTCCGCTCGAGCCCGACCTCCTCAGCGAGGAAGACGCGGCTCATCCCCCCGCCTCCGAGCTCCTTCTCGATGCGGTAGGTGGCGCCGACGGCGGACTGGACGCGGTCGCTGAACTCGGTCATCGGGGCTCCGGCCTCGGGGCCGACCTGTCGGTGCGCAGGAACGGGTGCGACGGTGGAGGGTCGGGCTAACGCGCCAATCTAGGCCGACTTGCGGCCCGCCGCCAGCAACGGACCCAGCGCGCGGCCGGTGTGGGAATCGGCGCGCCGCGCCACCGCTTCCGGTGTCCCGGCGGCCACGACGCGCCCGCCCGCGTCGCCGCCCTCCGGCCCGAGGTCGATGACCCAGTCGGCGGTCTTCACCACGTCGAGGTTGTGCTCGATGACCACGACGGTATTGCCCTTCTCCACCAGCCGGTGGAGCACCTCGAGCAGCAGCCGCACGTCCTCGAAGTGGAGACCGGTCGTCGGCTCGTCGAGGATGTAGAGCGTGCGGCCGGTGTCGCGCTTGCTCAGCTCGGTGGCGAGCTTCACGCGCTGCGCCTCGCCGCCCGAGAGCGTGGTCGCGCTCTGGCCGAGGTGGATGTAGCCGAGGCCCACGTCGTTCAGCGTCTCCAGCTTGGCGTGTACCCGCGGCTGGTTGACGAAGTACTCGAGCGCCTCGGCCACCGTGAGGTCCAGCACGTCGGCGATGTTCTTGCCCTTGAAGCGGACCTCCAGCGTCTCCCGGTTGTAGCGCCGGCCTCGGCACACGTCGCACGGCACGTACACGTCGGGCAGGAAGTGCATCTCGATCTTCACCAGGCCGTCGCCCTGGCACGCCTCGCACCGCCCGCCCTTCACGTTGAAGGAGAAGCGGCCCGGCCCGTAGCCGCGCATCTTGGCCTCGGGCAGCTCGGTGAAGATCTCGCGGATCGGGCCGAACAGGCCGGTGTAGGTCGCGGGGTTGGACCGCGGCGTGCGGCCGATGGGGCTCTGGTCGATGTCGATGACTTTGTCGATCAGCTCGAGCCCCTCGATGCGGTCGTGCGCGCCGGGGATGAGCTTGGCGCCGAAGAAGTGCCGCGCCAGCGCCTGGTAGAGGATGTCGGTCACCAGGCTCGACTTCCCCGAGCCCGACACGCCGGTCACCGCGATGAACAGGCCGAGCGGGAAGTCGACCGTGAGGTCCTTGAGGTTGTGCTCCCGCGCGCCGCGGAGCCGGAGCACGCGGCCCGCCTCGGGCGCGCGGCGCGCGGCGGGCACCGCGATCCGCAGCTCGCGGCGCAGGTAGCGGCCCGTGAGCGAGGCCCGGTGGGCCAGGACCTGCTCGAGCGTGCCCTCGACCACCACCTCGCCGCCGTGCCGGCCGGCGCGCGGCCCGAGGTCCACGATATGGTCGGCCGCGCGGATCGTCTCCTCGTCGTGCTCCACCACCAGGACGGTGTTGCCCAGGTCCCGCAGCTCGCGCAGCGTGGCCAGCAGCCGGGTGTTGTCGCGCGCATGGAGCCCGATCGACGGCTCGTCGAGGATGTACAGCACGCCCACCAGCCGCGAGCCGATCTGGGTCGCCAGCCGGATGCGCTGCGCCTCGCCGCCCGCCAGCGAGCCGGCGGAGCGGCCGAGCGTGAGGTATTCGAGCCCGACGTTCACCAGGAAGCGGAGCCGGTCCCGGATCTCCTTGAGGATCGGGCCGGCCACGTCGGCCTCGAGGCCCGGCTTGCCTCCTTCGCGGAGCGGCAGCGCCTCGACGAACGCGAGCGCGGCGCCGACCGACATCTCGACCACGTCCCCGATGCTGCGGCCGTCCACCAGCACCGACAGGCTCTCGCGCTTGAGCCGCCTGCCGCCGCAGGTCGAGCACGGCCGCTCGATCATGTAGGCCTCGAGCTGCTCGCGCACCGCGTCGGAGGTCGTGTCCCGGTAGCGACGCTCGACGTTCCGCAGGATCCCTTCCCAGCCGGACTCGTACTCGCCGTGGAACTTCTCGCTCTCGTAGCGGAACTTGACCTTGCGGCCCTCGATGCCGTACAGCAGCGCCTGGCGCGTCGCCGCCGGCAGGTCCTTCCACGGCGTGTTGAGGTCGAACTTCAGCTCCTTGCTCAGCGTCGGCAGGATCACCTTCCGCAGGTAGCCGCTCGGCTCGCCCCACGGCAGCACCACGCCCTCGAGGATCGAGATGCTCTCGCCCCCGAGCGCGAGCTGCTCGCTCACCTCGCGCCGGGTGCCGAGCCCCGAGCAGTCGGGGCACGCGCCGAACGGCGAGTTGAACGAGAACTGCCGCGGCTCCAGCTCCGGGAGCGAGAGGCCGCACACCGGGCAGGCGTAGCGCTCCGAGAACGTCGTGCTCTCGGGGACGCCGCCGCGCGTGGGACGCACCACCTCCACCACGCCGTCGGCGGCCTTGAGCGCGGTCTCGACGCTGTCGGCCAGCCGCTGGCGGTCCTCCGCGCGCACGGTGAGCCGGTCCACCACGATGGCGATGTCGTGGTTCTGGCGGCGGTTGAGCTTCGGCGCCTGCTCCAGCTCGACCACGGCGCCGTCCACCCGCGCACGGACGAAGCCGGCGCGCCGCGCCTCCTCGAACAGGTCGCGGAACTCGCCCTTGCGGCCGCGCACCAGCGGCGCGAGGACTTCGATCTTCGTACCGGCGGGCCAGGCCAGGACGGTGTCGGTGATCTGGCTGGCGGACTGGCGCGCGATGGGCGAGCCGTCGTTGGGACAGTGCGGCGTGCCGGCCCGTGCGAACAGCAGCCGGAGGTAGTCGTAGATCTCGGTGACGGTGCCGACCGTGGAGCGCGGGTTCTGGCCCGCGCTCTTCTGCTCGATCGCGATCGCGGGGGAGAGGCCCTCGATCACGTCCACGTCCGGCTTCTCCATCAGGCCGAGGAACTGCCGGGCGTAGGCCGACAGCGACTCGACGTAGCGCCGCTGCCCCTCGGCGTAGATGGTGTCGAAGGCGAGCGAGGACTTGCCCGAGCCGCTGAGGCCGGTGATCACCGTCAGCGAGCCGCGCGGGATCGCGACGTCGATGTTCTTGAGGTTGTGCTCGCGGGCGCCGCGAACGATGAGAAGCTCGTCTCGCATAGCCATTGAGGATACCGCGGTGAAGGGGCGGGGTTCAACTGTTGATGGGTGGTGGGTGGTGGGTGGTAGGGGTGGCGCCGGCGCGTTATCCTCGCTCCCCACCATCACCTACAACCCACCACCCACCAACGGCCTTTGCGCGCCCCTTGCCCGCCCGGCTACTCATTCATCCATGCCAAACACGACGGAGACCGCCACCCTCGCCGGCGGCTGCTTCTGGTGCCTCGAGGCCGTCTTCCAGGAGCTGAGGGGCGTCGAGAAGGTCGAGTCGGGCTACGCCGGCGGCGACCTGCCGGCGCCCAGCTACGAGCAGGTGTGCTCGGGCGACAGCGGCCACGCCGAGGTCGTCCAGATCACGTTCGACCCGGTCGTGATCTCGTACCGCGAGCTGCTCGAGATCTTCTTCACGATCCACGACCCCACGACGCTCAACCGCCAGGGCGCCGACGTGGGGACGCAGTACCGCTCGGCTGTCTTCTACCACTCGGCCGCGCAGCGGGCGACCGCCGAGGCGGTGATCGGCGCGCTCGAGGCCGAGCACGTGTGGGACCAGCCGATCGTCACGCAACTGGTGCAGTACGAGATGTTCTATCCGGCCGAGGAGTACCACCGCGACTACTACAAGCGCAACCCGGACCAGGGCTACTGCCGGGCCGTCATCGCGCCGAAGGTGGCGAAGCTGCGGAAGGTGTATTTCGAGAAGCTGAAGAAGAGTTAGTGGGTCGCAGGTTGCAGGATGAGACGCACCGGCGCCGGCCGCGGCGTGCCTTTACCACCGCCTACAACCTGCCACCCACCACCGCCTCATCGCTTCACCACCCTGCTCATCCACGCGTCGCCGTGGTAGTCCCGCGTGTCGATGGCCACGCGCCTGAGGTCGGCGGAGTAGGAGATCCCGGACACGGGCCGGGGCACGGTACCCACCAGCTGGGCCTGACCAGGAGCGGCCAGGCGATAGATCGTCACGGCCTCCTCGCTGGGAAGCACCTTGAGCGCGATGCTGCCGTCCGAGAGGAAGTTCATCCCTCCGCCCTCGGCGAAGTGCGTTGCCCACATCGCCGGGACGCCCCCGTCGGACGAACCGACGGCGACGCCGATCGTGTCTAGCGTGCTGGCGTTCCATCCCGCCATGCCGATGTACCGGCCGCTCGGGTCCG
>Ga0335082_10005071_pt1 | contig 14359 bp, 11 predicted proteins | sample Lox_Sample_41_FD_206718 | JGI IMG/M metagenome (GOLD analysis project Ga0335082, IMG submission 206718) | Soil microbial communities from Loxahatchee National Wildlife Refuge, Florida, United States - Lox_Sample_4.1 | ecosystem: Environmental > Terrestrial > Soil > Wetlands | place: USA...
GGTCGCGCGACGAAAGCAGCTCGTGATGCGCGCGCACGGCGCGTACCTCGCGCTCGGCGCTCTCGCCGGCGCGAGCGCGCTCGCCGCGATCGGCAAGACCGCCGGCGCGCGCTTCCCGCTCGCGTGGCTCGTCCTCGCCTCCGCGCTCGTCCCGCTCGCGTGCTCCGTCGGGCTCGGCGCGGCGACGCGGCGCGCCTCGCTCACGCGCGCGACGTTCGCGCGGTTCGCGAAGGCCCATCACCTGACCGCGCTCGGCACGATGTCGTTTCTCGCCGCGTGGCTCGTCGAGGCGACGGAGACCGCCGTCATCCTCCGCATCGCCGGCATCCCGATGTCGATGGCGTCGGTCCTCGCGATCGAGACCGCGCTCTCGCTCGCGCGCTCCGCGGTCGCGTTCCTCCCCGGCGGACTCGGCGTGCAGGACCTCGGCTACGCGACGACGCTCGCCGCCCTCGGCGCCCCGCAGGACCACGTCGCCGCGTTCATCCTCTTGAAACGCGCGAAGGAGCTCGTCTGGATCGGGCTGGGGTTCGCCGTCTCGCTCGGCGAAGGCCGCGTTCGTCACACGACTGCTACCTGAACGTTTCACCACGGCCGGGCCGTTTTGAGAGAGTTCGCCGCATGCGGCATCTGGCTCCTCTCTTCGCTTTCGCGGCCATCATCGCGACGGTCGGCTTCGCGTGCGGCAACGGCAAGGCCCCGGGGAATCCCGACGCGGGCGACGACGACGCGGCCGATGGGCCGCTCCAGACCTTTTCGTTCAAGCCCGCGGGCTGCGGCTACACGATCAGCCCGCCCGCGACGCGCGCCTTCGAGGATCTCGCGGTCGACGACACGAGCGCGCCCGGCGGCGACATCACGCCCGCGCGCGTTCGCCTCGGTCTCGGCGGCGGCACCGACAGCAGCGACAAGTCGACGTACGCCGACCCGCACACGTCGGTCTCCTTCACGTGGGAGACGCCGACCGCGAGCCACGCGGCGAAGGTGAAGCTCGGCACGGCTCCCGACACGCTCGGCGACCTCCACACCGGCTACACGTGGACGACGCCGAAGCCGACCATCGGTTTGAGCAGCGCGAACCCGAAGTTCATGCACGAGGTCCACGTCTGCGGCCTCCAGCCCGGCACGACCTACTACTACCAAGTCGGCGGCGGCCCCTCGGGATCCGAGACGTGGAGCGCGACGCAGCAGTTCACGACCGTCCCCGCGACGGGCACCATCACCGTCGGCATCCAAGGCGACGCGCGCGACCAAGTGTCGACGTGGCAGACCGTGCAGGAGCGCATGCTCAGCGCGGGCGTGTCGATGCAGCTCGTCGTCGGCGACATCGTCGACATCGGCACGCTCGAGGATCTCTGGACGCAGTGGCTCGACGCGATCTGGAAGGACCCGAACGACTCGGCGAAGTTCCTCACGCTCGGCCAGCAGCTGCTCGTGCCCATCGCCGGCAACCACGAGAACGAAGCGGCGCAGTTCTACGGCAACTGGTCGATCCCCGGCGACAGCGAGCAGTACGCGTCGTTCGACGTGGGCAACACCCACTTCGTGATGGTCGACGACGAGTTCGCGCAGCTCCAGACCGACTACACGCAAGCGCCCGCCAGCACGATCCTCGCGTGGCTCGACGCCGACCTCAAGGCCGCGAACCAGAACCGCGCCAACGTGCCGTTCATCGTCGCGATGAACCACCGCGGGCTCTTCTCGACGTCGAACCACTCGACCGACGGCGACGTCCTCGCCGCGCGCGGACAGCTCGCGCCGATCTTCGACAAGTACGCGGTCGACGTCGTCTTCAACGGGCACGACCACGAGTACGAGCGCAGCAAGCCGGTCAAGGCCGGCAGCCCCGCGACGGGCGACCCGGTCGTCGGCAGCGTCGACGGGAGCAGCAACCCGGTCTCCGGCACGGGCACGACGTACGTCATCTGCGCCGGCGCGGGCGCCGAGCCCTACTCGACGGGCGAAATCACGAAGTCCTACAGCCTGAAGCAGCAAGGCTTCGGCGGCAGCACGAAGTACATCGGCACGTACAGCATCCTCACGATGAGCGCGAACACGCTGCAGGTCGACGCGTACGGGCTCGTCTCTTCGGGGACCGACGACAAGATCGACAGCTTCACGCTCACCCACTGAAGTAGCTTCCGTCCACGAGAGGGTCGAACGATGCGAAAGACGACGACGCGAGCCGCGATGCTCGCAGCCGCGCTCCTCCTGCCCGCGGCCGCCCGCGCCCAAACGGACGCCCAGGCGCAACCGCAACCGCAGCCGCAGCCGCAACCGCAGCCGACGCAGCCGCAACCGACGCAACCGAGACCGACGGCGACGGCGCCGATCCAGACCGAGCCGTCGCCGCAGCCGCACAAGCAAAACGAGAAGGCGCCGGTCGTCGACGTCGTCAGCCTGCGCGTGATGCGCGACAAGGGCCTCATCACGCAAGACGAGTACGCCTCCGCGCTCGCCGAGATCGGCGCCAGCGTCGGAACCGAGCGCGCCGGCGAGTCGATGAGCCTGGTCGTCTCGAAGTGGTCGGCGACCCTCTACGGCTTCGTCGAGGGTGACTTCATCTTCGACTCGACGCAGAGTCTCTCCGACTCCGCGGGCAACTCGCTCATCCTACGGCCCGTGGGCGCGCCGCAGCCGCTCACCGGCAACGTCTCGCAATACGGCGGCAGCAACCCGCGCTTCCAGTTCAGCGTGCGCAACACGCGCCTCGGCATCCGCATGCGCGCGCCCGAGGTCAAGCACGTGCGCGCGAGCGCGACGCTCGAGATGGACTTCCTCGGCTTCGACACGCCGAGCACCGAGGCGGCCGTCTTCAACAACCCGACGTTCCGCATCCGCCACGCGTTCCTCAAAGTCGAGACGCCGTTCGTCGACATCCTCCTCGGCCAGTACTGGCACATCTTCGGCTGGCAGGACGCGTTCATCCCGAACAGCGTCGAGATCCAAGGCCTGCCGGGCGAGCTCTACGAGCGCACCATGCAGCTCCGCCTCTCGCATCGCTTCAAGATGGGGCCGACGTCGCTCGAGCTCGCCGGCGCCGCGCTCCGCCCGCCCACGCGCGACGGCGCGATCCCCGACTTCGCCGGCGGCCTCCGCTTCGCCATCGACAAGTGGCGCGGCGTGCAGACCGGCGGCGCGACGGCGACGCGCATCATGCCGGCCTCCATCGCGGTGACCGGCGACTACCGCGAGTTCCGCGTCCCCGAGTTCGTCGCGCTCCCGCAGCAGCACGTCGATCTCTCGACGGGCGCCATCGCCGTCGACGCGTTTCTGCCGCTCGTGCCCGGAACCGAAAAGAGACGCGGCAACTCGCTCTCGATCTCCGGAGAGTTCGTCTACGGCGGCGGCATCTCGGACATGTACACGGGCTTCACCGGCGGCATGGCGAACCCCTCGCTCGTGAACACGACGGGCGTGAACCCCGCGCCGACTTACCCGGGGACGGTCGATCCCGGCATGGTCGTCTTCGACAACTGCCCGCAGGCTTACGCGCCGGGCGCGACGAGCTGCCACGATCTCCACGCCGTCGTGTGGCAGACGTTCAACGTGGGTCTCCAGTACTACTTCCCCGGCGTCAACGGCGCGATCTGGCTCTCGGGCAACTACGCTCACACCGAGTCGCCGAACATCTCCGACTTCACGCAGAACACGGCGGCGAACCCGAACTTCTCGAACTACGTGCAACAAGCTGCGGTCCGAAAGGCGGAAGACTGGTTCGACGTGAACCTCTTCTTCCAGCCGCTGCCGGCGGTGCGCGTCGGGCTCGAGTACGCCTACTTCCACGATCGCTACGTCGACGGCGTGACGGCGGAAAACCACCGCGCGCAGATTTCCGGCTTCTTCCTCTTCTGAGCGCGCCCGAGGTTCCTCGTTACATTTAGGTGACGGCTGTGACACACTCGGATGACCGATGCGTGTCATCCTCTTGTGCTGCGTCGCCCTCCTTGCCTGCAGCTCGCCGAACGCGACCACGGATGGCGGCGACGACGCCGGGGACGACGCCCTCCCGCAGACGTTCTCGTACACGCCGCAGGGCTGCTCGTACGCGGTGACCATCCCCGCGTCGCGCGGCTTCCAGGCGATCGCGCTCGACGACGGAAAGCCGATCACCGACGTCTCCGGCGCGACGCCGGCGCGGGTCCGCATCGGGCTCGGCGGCGGATCGCGCGGCGCCGACCCGACGACGTCCGCCGTCTTCACGTGGGAGACGAGCGCGGCGGTCGGCGCGGCCGAAGTCCGCATCGGCGCGACGACGTACACGGGCCACGTGTGGACCACGCCCGCGCCGACGATCGGCCTCGGCACGGGCGAGCCGCCCGCGTACATGCACGAAGTCGACGTGTGCGGCCTCCAGCCGGGCACGACCTACACGTACACGGTCGGCGGCGGCGCGAGCGGCGCCGACGTGTGGAGCGCGCCGCAGACCTTCACGACCGTGCCGACGGGAAAGATCACGTTCGGCGTCTCCGGCGACTCGCGCGACAGCGCGAGCGTGTTCCAGCTCGTGCAAGAGCGCATGCGCGACGACGCGGTCGCCTTCCAGCTCTTCTCCGGCGACTTCGTCCTCTGGGGTACGCAGGAGTCGCTCTACCAGCAGTGGCTCGACGCCGCGTGGAAGGACCCGAACGACGCGAACAAGTTCCTCACGCTCGGTCAGCAGATGATCCTCGCCGTGCCGGGCAACCACGAGAACAGCTCGGCGCAGTTCTACGGAAACTTCGCGCTGCCCGGCGACGGAGATTACGCCGAGTCGTTCTTTTCGTTCGACGTCGGCTCGGCGCACTTCGTCATGTTCGACGACCAAGAGATCGCGGCGGAGTCGACGGCCGACGAAGCGCAAGCCGCGCTCGCGTTCCTCGACGACGATCTCGGGAAGGCGGAGCAGAACCGCGCGAACGTGCCGTTCCTCGTCGCCGTCCACCACCGGAGCGAGTTCGGCGGCGGCGGCCACTCGACCGACTCCGACGTCGTGAGCGCCCGCGCGCTCTTGAACCCGATCTGGGACGAGCACCACGTCGACCTCGTCATCAACGGCCACGAGCACGACTACGAGCGCACGCAGCCGATCACGGGACCGCCGACCGCGCCGGTCGTGCAGAGCGACTCGACGAAGGGCACGACGTACGCGGTCTGCGCCGGCGCGGGCGCGGGCGCCTACTCGCTCTCCGGACCCACGAGCTACGACGCGAAGGCCGTCACGTTCGGCGGCTCGACCCCCTACGTCGGCGTCTACGCGATCGTCTCGCTCGACGCGCACAGCCTCGCGTGGACGGCCTACGGTCTGAAAGCCAGCGGCGGCGACGACACCGTCGACACCTTCACGCTCACGCGCTGAGACGCACCGCGCCATGCTGGGTCCGAAGCCGCGCGACGCGCACTTCTTCGAAGCGTTCTCCAAGCACGCGAACCTGTGCGTCGAGGGCGCGCGCAAGCTCGCCGAGCTGCTCGCGCACCTCGACCGCGCCGAGTCGCTCGCAAGGGACGTGAAGCGCATCGAGCACGACGCCGACACGATCACGCACGAGACCGTGCGGCAGCTCCACGAGACGTGGATCACGCCGCTCGACCGCGCCGACATCCACCACCTCATCACGAACCTCGACGACGTCCTCGACATGATCGAAGCGGTGGCCGAGCGAATCGCGCTCTTTCGCGTGCGCGACGAGAACTTGCTCGCGAGCGAGCTCGCGAAGGTGCTGCTCGAGGCGTGCGAGGTGCTCGCGAAGGCGGTCGCGCTCGTGCCGACGGTGTCGAAGTCCTCGAAGCAGATCCTCGAGGCCTCGGTCGAAGTGAACCGGCTCGAGAACGCGGCCGACGACCTCTATCGAAAGGCGCTCGGCGAGCTCTTCAACCCGCCCGCCGGCGCGCCGGTGAACGCGCTCGAGGTCCTCAAGTGGCGCGAGATCTTCGACTACCTCGAGAACGCGACCGACGCGTGTGAGGACGTCGCGAACGTCCTCGAAGGCATCGTGCTCGAGTACGCGTGAGATGACGGCCCTCGTCCTCATCGTCGCGCTGGCGCTGGCGTTCGACTTCTTGAACGGGTTCCACGACGCGGCCAACTCGATCGCGACGGTCGTCTCGACGCGCGTGCTCGCGCCGCGGTGGGCCGTCGCGTGGGCTGCGTTCTTCAACTTCGTCGCGTTCCTCGTCTTCAGCACGCACGTCGCGGGCAACATCGCGAAGGGCGTGGACCCGCACGTCGCGACGCTCGCGCTCGTCGGCGCGGGCCTCGCGGGAGCGACCGTGTGGGACCTGCTCACGTGGTGGTGGGGCCTGCCGACGTCGTCGTCGCACGCGCTCCTCGGCGGGCTCGCGGGCGCGGCCATCGTGAAGGCGGGCGTTCACTCGCTCGACCTGAAGTTCTTCGGCGAGACCGCGCTCTTCATCGTCGTCTCGCCGGTCGTGGGGCTCGCGCTCGGGTTCGTCGTGATGAAGACGGTGATGGCGATCTTCGGGCGGACGCCGCACGGGCTCGTCGACCGGACCTTTCGCCGGGCGCAGCTCGTCTCGGCCGCGCTCTACTCGCTCGGGCACGGCGGCAACGACGCGCAAAAGACGATGGGCATCATCGCCGCCGCGCTCGTCGCGTCGCACAAGCTCGCCGTCACGCCCGGCAAGAGCCCGAGCATCCCCATCTGGGTGGTGTTGCTCTGTCAGACGGCGATGGGCCTCGGCACGCTCTCGGGCGGCTGGCGCATCGTGCGGACGATGGGCATGAAGATCGCCAAGCTCGAGCCCGTCGGCGGATTCAGCGCCGAGACCGCGGGCGCGATGACGCTCGCGATGGCGACCTTCGGCGGCATCCCCGTCTCGACCACGCACACCATCACCGGCGCGATCGTCGGCGTCGGGACGACGCGGCGCTTCTCGGCCGTGCGCTGGGGCGTCGCCGGGCGGATCGTGTGGGCTTGGATCCTGACCGTGCCGGGCGCGGCGGCGATCAGCGCGGGGACGTGGATCGTCCTCCACGCGTTCGGCGTCGATTGATCAGTTCGCCGGGCGCGACGCGACCAGCATCTGCACGGGCGTGTCCTTCGACATGTACATCCGGCATCCGTCGGGCGAGATCCACGACGGCCGCATGATCGTGCCGTCGATGGTGAGCTCGTTCACCTGCTGCGGCGTGTCGAACGGCCCGCTCGGGACCGAGCGCGACGCCATCCACACCGTGAGCGACGCCCCGCGCTGGAAGTAGACGTGGAGCCGATCCGGCGTCAGCAGCGGATACAGGTTGCTCTCGGTGAGCGAGTTGAGCTCGGGCGAGATCTGCGGCGCGCCGAACCCGTTGCCGCCGATGGCTTGCGCGTGGAAGATTTCGTTTTGCCCGGCGTCGACGTCACGCCGCGACGAAAACCAGAGGTCGCCGTTCGTCGCCTGCGACACGTAGTCGTCCTCGTGCGTGGGATCGTTGATGATCCCGACCTCCTGCGGGTTGGAGAACGCGCCGATCGTGTCCGTGCGCGTCGCGTACCAGAGGTCGCGCGCGCTCGCCGTGCCGACGTTCTCGCTGTGACCGTAGAAGATCGTCTTGCCGTCGGCGGACACCCACGGCGTCGACTCGCCCACGGCGTCGTTCACGTTGGCTAGGATGGTGGGCGTGCCGAACGAGTCGCTCAGCGTGGCGCGCGACGCCTGGTAGAGCTGGTCGATCCCGGCGTCGCTCAGGAGCGCGAAATACGCGGTCAGCTCGTCGGACGAAAAGCGCGCGACCGAGCCCAGCCCCGCGAGACCGGGCACCGGCGTGAGCGACTGGAACTGCGCGTCGAGGTTGCACGCGGGCGCGGCGTCGGTCGGGCCGGCGTCGGTCGTGGAGTCGAGCGAAGGCGCGTCGGTCGAGACGTCCGGGACGCCCGAGTCTCCGTTCGCGGGCCCGGTGTCGCCGACGCAGGCCGCCGCGACCGCGCCCGCGGGGACGAAAGCGAGAAGCCACCACCTCCGACGCCTGGGTGTGCGCATCGTGATAGAGCATACGACAATCGCGGGCGGCGCTCTAATTTGACGGCTTCACGGCCGCCACGTGGTCGCGTGGACGAGCTCGCACGAGAGGCCGATGAACACCGCGCGGAGAACGTCCTCGGGATCGCCGACGCCGCTCGCGAGCAGGCGGTTGACCGTGAACGTGCCGTCGACGCGGCGGAGCACGCGCGTCTCGGCGTCGCTCAAACGAAACGCCTCGAGCCGCACGGGCGGGAGCGCGACCGGCTCGAGGATCTGCTCGCCGATGGGTCCGAGCATGGCCTCGATCTCCGCAGCGTCGTAGCCGTCGCGGACGCCGCGCGCGATGAGCTCGTAGGGATCGACGCCGAGCGGGAACGTCTCCTCTTGCGAGCGCGCTCCGCGCGCGAAGGCGAGCTCGCCGCGCTTCCACCGGTAGATCTCGAGGAAGCGGTAGCGCGTCTGCTCGTGGATGGCGCGAAAGAGCTCGATGGGCCGCAGCACGCCGAGCCCGACGAGCGCGTCGCCGATGCGTCCGCCGAAGCGCGGGAGCATGGCGAGCGCCATCTCCACCTCCATGCGCAGCACCTGACCTTGTCGGATCAGATGCTCGCCGAGGAGCTCGCTCTTCTCGGTCGACGCGACGAACTCGGGCGCGCCTTCGACGAGGTAGACCTTCTTGCGCCTGTCGCCGTCGCGCACGAGGAGGACGCCGGTCTCGCGCGCGACCGTGAGGCCGAAGAGGATGGACGGCAGCGTGCGGCGGTCGATGGGCCCGCGCACGATCGCGTCGCCCGGCAGCTCCTCGTCCCAGCGAAGCGCGGGGCTCGTCACGAACCGGCCGAGCTCGGCGAAGCTCTCGGCGAGCTTGAACGTGCCGCTCTCGCGCGCGACCGCGGTCTTCGCGCCCGCGCGGCCGGTCGCGAAGAGCTCGACGAGGCGCGGATACGACATCGGGCCGAGCTCGGTGCCGTCGTTCATGCGCACGCGGTAGACCTGCGGGGCGATGTCGCGCGAGGCCTCTTGCGGCGCGGTGGGCCGCTCGGACTCGGGGCGCGACGCGCGCTCCTCGCTCGCGTCTCCGATGCGCGAGGAGATGTCGGGGATGACGGCGGTGATGCGCCGCCCCGTGTCGCCGGTGTCGTCGTCCTCGGCGCCCTCGCCGCGCTGGGTGAGGCCGAGCTTCTCGACGTACGACGCCGTGCGCGACGGACCGACGTTGAGGCGCCGCCGCCGGATGACGTGCTCGATCGCGCTCGCGAACGCGGACGCCGTGGCGAAGCGCTGCCCGGGATCTTTCGCGAGCGCGCGGTAGAGGACTCCGCGCACGTCGTCCGGAACGCGCCCGGCGTTGCGATCGATCGCGCTGATGTCCGCGTCGCGGATGCGGAGCAGGACGTCGAGCTCGCGCCCGCCCGAAAAGAGCGGACGCACGGTGACCATCTCGGCGAGCACGATCCCGAGCGTGAAGAGATCGCTCCGCGCGTCGAGCTCGCGGCCGACGACTTGCTCGGGCGACATGTACCCGAGCTTTCCCTTGAGCTGTCCGACGTCGGTGCGGCGCTCGAACTCGGAGGCGCGCGCGATGCCGAAGTCGGTGAGCTTCACCGCGCCCGAGCGATCGATGAGCACGTTGCCCGGCGACACGTCGCGGTGCACGAGGTTGAGCGGCTTGCCCGCTTCGTCGACGGCCGCGTGCGCGTACTCGAGCCCGCGCAGCACGCTCAGCGCGACGTGGAGCGACACCTCGAGCGGGATGTCCTCGCCCTTCGCCGCCGCCGCGCGGATGAGGCGCGCGCCCGTCGTCCCGTCCACGTACTCCATCGCCATGAAGAGCTCGCCGCCCTCTTCGCCGAAGTCGAACACCGAGACGATGTTCGGATGCGCGAGCCGCCCCGTGACGCGCGCCTCGTCGACGAACATCGCGACGAACTCCGGATCCTGCGCGAGCTGCGGCAGGATTCGCTTCACCGCGAACTGCTTGGCGAACCCGCGCGGGCCGACGCGCTTGGCCAAGTAGACCTCGGCCATCCCGCCGGTGGCGAGCCGTTCGACGAGCTCGTACGGCCCGAGACGCGTGGGAGCGGCGGTCACGATCCTTCCGACCTCGGAGGGTACCATCCTCGGGGCGTTTCGATGTAGTTTGCGAGCCCCCAATGGCCGGCAAGCCCAAGCGCACGACCGACGCCACGCTCGAGCCGCGCGCCGCGCGAACGCCCGAAGCGCGCCGCGACGAACGCGCCGTGGTCGTCACCGGCAGCTCGTCGTTCCTCGGCAAGAACTTGATCGCGCTGCTCGAAGAAGATCCGGCGGTCGACCGCGTCGTCGCGATCGATCTCAAGGCGCCCGCCGGGGCGGCGAAAAAGACGCGCTTCTACGACGTCGACCTCACGCAGCCTTCGCTCGAGGCGCGCCTCGCGGAGATCTTCGCCGCCGAGCGCGCCAAGACGCTCGTCCACCTCGCGTTCCACGCGTCGCCGTCGCACGCGACCGCGTACGCGCACGAGCTCGAGAGCGTCGGCACGATGCACGTGCTCCTCGCGGCGCGCCAGGCGCGCGTCCGCAAGGTCGTGATGGCGAGCTCGACGCTCCTCTACGGCGCGAACCCGACGAACCCGAACTTCCTCGGCGAGCACCACGCGCTCCGCGCGCCGCGGCGCGAGCCCTTCTTCGAGGACAAAATCGAAGCCGAAGAAGAAGTGCGCCGCTTCGTCGAGCGCAGCGACGGCGCGATCGCGACCGTGCTCCGCACCGCGCCCATCCTCGGGCCGACCGTGTCGAGCTTCGTCACCGACTACCTCTCGCGCCGCGTCGTCATGACCATGATGGGCTTCGATCCGCTGCTCCAGTTCGTGCACGAGGTGGACGCGATCGCCGCGTTCAAGCTCGCGATCGATCGCGACGTGCCCGGCACGTTCAACGTCGTCGGCGACGGCGTGCTTCCGCTCTCCAAGGTGCTCGACCTCGCCGGCCGCGTCGCCGTTCCCGTCCCCCACCCGCTCGCCGAGCCGATCGTCGCGCTCGCGTGGATGGCGCAGCTCTCGCCCGCGCCTCCCGCGTTCCTGCGCTACCTGCGGTTCTTGTGCGTGGCCGACGGCGCGCGCGCGCGCGACGTCATGGGCTTTCGCGCCGCGTACACGACGCGCGAGGCGCTCGACGACTTCGTCCACGCGCAGACCCTCCGCGAGAGCTCGCTGCTCGAAGAGAAGACCGCGCACACGCTGACGAGATGACGATGGACGCGAAGAAGACGAAGAAGCCCGCGCCGAAGAAGAAGGCCGCCGCCGCGAAGCCCAAGCCCGCGCGAAAGCCGCGCGCCGTCAAGGACGAGATCCGCGCGCTCGAAGAGACGCTCGACGCGATCATCGAAGCCGAAGCGCACGAGCCGCCGCCCCCGCCCGAGCCGACGTGGGACGAGCCCGTCCCGCAGCCGACGACGTTCGATCGCGCGACCGAGCGGCGACCTCCGTCGCTCCGCGCGCCGTCGCAGCCCGACGAGGTCGACGACTTCGGCTACGACCCCGCGTACGACGCGCGCATGCGCGGCTTCTTCGACTTCGTCTACGACCGCTACTTCCGCGTCGAGTGTCGCGGCGCCGCGAACGTCCCGAACGAAGGGCGCTGCATGCTCGTCGCGAATCACTCGGGCACGATCCCGTTCGACGGCCCGATGCTCAAGCTCGCCGTGAAGCGCGAGCACCCCGCGCAGCGGGACGTGCGCTGGCTCGCCGAGGACTTCGTCTTCCACTTCCCGTTCCTCGGCTCGTTCGAGACGCGCCTCGGCGCGGTGCGCGCGTGCCAGGAGAACGCCGAGCGTCTGCTCCGCCAAGAGACGCTCCTCGCGGTATTCCCAGAGGGCACGAAGGGAATCGGCAAGCTCTTCAAGGAGCGCTACAAGCTCCAGCGCTTCGGGCGCGGCGGGTTCGTGCGCCTCGCGCTCCGGACGCAGACGCCCATGGTGCCCGTCGCGATCGTCGGCGGCGAAGAGACGAACCCGATGCTCCTGCGGCTCGAGTCGATCGCGAAGCCGCTCGGCGTACCGTACGTCCCCATCACGCCGACGTTCCCGCTCCTCGGGCCGCTCGGCCTGCTGCCCGCGCCGACGAAGTGGAAGATCGTCTTCGGCGAGCCGATCTCCGTCGCCGAGCACGGCGCGGAGAGCGAGAACGACGAGCTCCTCGTCACCCGCATCGCCGAGCGCGTGCGCGCCGAGATCCAAGCGATGCTCGACGCGGCGCTCCGCGACCGGAAGAGCATCTTGTTTGGTTGACGGCGTCCTCGTCGTCGACAAGCCGCGCGGCCCGACGAGCCACGACGTCGTCGCGAAGGCCCGACGCGCCCTCGGGACGAAGGCCGTGGGCCACGCGGGCACGCTCGACCCGATGGCGACGGGCGTGCTCGTGCTCGCGATCGGCGAAGCGACCAAGCTCGTGCCGTACTTGTCCGCGTCGGACAAGGAGTACGAGGCGACGGTCGCGCTCGGCCTAGCGACCGACACGCTCGACGCCGAGGGCCGCGAGACCGCGCGCGCCGACTTGCCCGCGCGCTGGCGCGACGCGCTCGACGCCGCGCTCGAAGCGGAGCGCGCGCGTACGATGCAACTTCCACCGATTTTCTCTGCGATTCATGCAAAAGGTGCAAGATCGCACGAGCGCGCTCGGCGCGGCGAAGCGGTGGAGCTCGAGGAGCGGCCAGTGCGCGTCGCGGCGCTCGAGGCGATCGCGACGGCGGAGGCCGAAATCAGGCTCCGGCTGACGGTGTCGAAGGGCTATTACGTCCGCGCGCTCGCGCGCGACCTCGCGGCGCGCCTCGGTACCGTCGGGCACCTCACGGCGCTCCGCCGCGTCCGCTCGGGCGCGTTTTCGCTCTCCGAGGCGATCCCGCTCGCCGAGCTCGGCCCCGCCTCGCCCGTCGTTCCGCTCGCGGCCGCCGCTGCGCGCGTCCTGCCGACGTGCACGCTCACCGAGGCCGGCGCCGCGCACGCGCGCGCGGGCCGCGCCGTCCCGCTCGCGGATCTGGGAACGACCGCCGAAGGCGAGCACGCGTGGCTCGGGCCCGGCGGCGAGCTCGTCGCCGTCGGTCGCGTCGAGTCCGGTCAGGGCCGCGTCACGCGAGGTTTCACCGCGCGGTCGTGACGAACGTCAGGGCACGTGCACGAAGAACGCCGCGTGACCGTGCGGCGAGTCGTCGGTGAGATCGAGACACTCCTCGTGGAAGTGAAAGCGCACCGTCCAGTCGCCGGGCACGTCGAAGTTCACCGGCTGCGTCACGTACGTCCCCGGCGGGCCTTCCGTGGACTCGACGTACGGCGTGGTCGGCGACGCGTGCGTGAGGCTCAAGAAGATCTCCGCCTCCATCCCCGCGCCCGTGAGCGGCGAGCCGTCGATCTCGTTGGTCGCGACGACCGTGAAGACGACGCCGTCGTTCTCGCAGACCGGCGTGCTCGTCCACTTCACGTGGTACTTGCAGTCGTCGTCGTCGCCTTCGGCGTTGTCGAGCGTCGGGCCGTAGTCGGTGGTGGCGCCGCCGTCGGGCCCGGCGTCGGGGTGGCACGCGGCGGGGTCGGTCGTTTGCACGATGGCGCCGCCGTCGTCGCCGATGCAGTGGTCGTCCGGGCTCGCGGCGATCGGGCCGCCGGGGTTCGAGCACGTCCCGGCGCCGCCGCTGTCGCACGCGACGAGCGCGCACGCGAGCGCGCCCGTGACGGCTCTTTTCATTTCTTCCCGCCGCGCTTCGCGACCGCAAGCGCCGCGCGCGCCGACTTCGCCTTGGGGCCGTTCGGCTCGATCTTCAGATACGCCTCGAGCTCCTTCGCGCCGTCGGCCCATTTCTTCGCGGCCATGCGCCGCGTCGCGAGCCAGTAGTGCGCGAGCGCGTACTGCGGATCGGCGGCGACCGCGGCCTCGAGATCGGTCGTCGCGCCCGCCTCGTCTCGGTTCGCGAGCTTGCAGAGCGCGCGCTCCGTTCGGAACTGCGCGCCGTCCTTGGCCGCGATGGCCTTGTCGAAGCTCGTGATGCAGTCGCTCACCGCGCGCAGCACGAGCAGCTCGTGCCCGATCGAGCCGAGCAGATCGGCGTTGCCGTTCGCCGCGTCGCGCGCGGCGCGGAGCTTCGCGACGGCGGCCTCGCCGTCGTGCCACGTCGCGAGCGTGTGGCCGTACGTGTAGAGGAGCATCGCGTCGTTCGGCGTCACCTTGAGCGCGGCGTCGAACGCGTGCGTCGCGTCGTCCTTGTCGCCCTTGCCCGCGTACGCGAGCGCGAGGTTGAACTGCACCGGCGCCGCGTCCGGGCGCTTCTTCGCCTCGGGCGCGAGCAGCGCGATCGCGTCGTCCCATCGCTGCGCGTCGACGTAGAGCGCGCCGAGGTTCGCCGCCGCCTCCGCGAGGTCGGGCCGGATCGCGAGCGCGGCCTTGTATTC
>Ga0335082_10005072_pt1 | contig 14358 bp, 14 predicted proteins | sample Lox_Sample_41_FD_206718 | JGI IMG/M metagenome (GOLD analysis project Ga0335082, IMG submission 206718) | Soil microbial communities from Loxahatchee National Wildlife Refuge, Florida, United States - Lox_Sample_4.1 | ecosystem: Environmental > Terrestrial > Soil > Wetlands | place: USA...
ACATCAAGCGCGTCCTCGCCTACTCGACGGTGAGCCAGCTCGGCTACATGTTCCTCGCCTGCGGGGTGGGGGCCTTCGCGGCGGGGATCTTCCACGTCTTCACCCACGCCTTCTTCAAGGCCCTCCTGTTCCTCGGATCGGGCTCGGTCATCCACGCGATGTCCGGCGAGCAGGACATGAGGAAGATGGGCGGTCTGCGCTCGAAGCTGCCCTGGACCCGCCTCACCATGCTCGTGGGCTGCATCGCGATCGCCGGTATCCCTCCCCTCGCCGGCTTCTTCTCGAAGGACGAGATCCTCTGGTCGGCGTACCGCGTCGGCGGCTACGGCCGCTGGGTGTGGGCGGTCGGGGCGGTGGCGGCGGCTCTCACGGCCTTCTACATGTTCCGCCTGTACTGGATGACCTTCGGCGGCACCTTCCGGGGTACCGAGGAGCAGGCCCACCACCTCCACGAGTCGCCGAAGTCGATGGTCGTCCCCCTCCAGATCCTGGCCCTGGGCTCGATCCTGGCCGGGTTCCTCGGGTTCCCCGTGGTGATCGGGCACCTCGTGGGCGTGCCGAACTTCATGGAGCACTTCATGGAGCCGGCCTTCGAGCACGCCCACCACGCCCTCGCCGAGGTCTTCGCGGCACCCGTGCCCGGCCACGGTGTCGAGCTCGCCCTCATGGGCCTGAGCGTCCTGATCGCCGCCGCGGGCATTCTGGTGGCGGCCCGCTTCTACCGGGGGGCCTTCGAGATCCCGGACCGCCTCGCCGCGTCCTTCCCCACCGCCTATAGGACGCTCCTCAACAAGTACTGGGTGGACGAAGTCTACGAGGCGGTCTTCGTGCGTGGCCTCGCCCTCGGCGGCGGCACCGCCCTCCACGCCAACGACCGCTTCGTGGTGGACGGGGGCGACGGCGAAGTGCGCCCGGGGCTGGGCGTGAACGGGATCGCGTGGTCGGTGCGTGACGTGGTGGCGAAGGCCTCCGACCTCTGGGACCGCTGGGTCGTCGACGGTGCGGTGAACCTCGCCGCGTTCCTGCTCGACAACCTGAGCTACGCGTTCCGGGCTGTGCAGGACGGCCTCGTCCAGCACTACGCGCTGGGCATGCTCATCGGGCTCTTCCTGCTCGTCGCCGCCGGCCGCTTCCTCCTCGGGCTGTACTAAGGGGTACTGATGGACTTCTACCGGGAGCACCTCCTTTCCGTCATCACCTACACGCCCCTCGCCGGCGCGCTCCTCCTCCTCCTGCCCGCGTTCAAGGGCAAGGAGAAGGAGAACGCGGTCCGCTGGGTGGCGAACGGCTTCGGCCTCCTCGGCCTCCTGGTGAGCCTGCCGCTCTGGTTCTCCTTCGACCGCTCCGCCGACGGCTTCCAGTTCGTGGAGAAGGCCCCCTGGATCCCCTCGATCGGGGTCCAGTACTTCTTCGGGGTGGACGGGATCTCGGCCCTCCTCATCCTGCTCACCACCCTCCTCGGCGCGATCTCGATCCTCTGCTCGTGGACGGCGGTCACGGAGAGGGTGCGGGCCTACTACGTCTTCCTGCTCCTCCTCCAGACCGGGATGATCGGGACCTTCTGCTCCCTCGACATGTTTCTCTTCTACGTGTTCTGGGAGGTCATGCTCGTCCCGATGTACTTCCTGATCGGGATCTGGGGCGGCGCGCGCCGGCTCTACGCCGCGATCAAGTTCTTCCTCTACACGTTGGCCGGCTCGGTGGTGATGCTCCTCGGCATCCTGGCCCTGTACTTCCACTCCCGGAAGCTGCCCGGCCTGGAGACGTCCGGCACCTTCGACTTCACGCGCTGGGCGGCGATGGGGATCCCGGCCGACCTGCAGTTCTGGTGCTTCCTCGCCTTCTTCCTCGGCTTCGCGATCAAGGTCCCGATGTTCCCCTTCCACACCTGGCTGCCCGACGCCCACGTGGAGGCCCCGACCGCAGGCTCGGTGATCCTGGCCGGCGTCCTGCTGAAGATGGGAACCTACGGCTTCATCCGCTTCTCCCTGCCCCTCTTCCCCCGGGCGACCCTCGACGCCGTGCCCTGGATGGTGACCCTCTCGATCATCGGCATCGTCTACGCCGCCCTCGTCACCCTCGTCCAGAAAGACATGAAGAAGCTCATCGCCTACTCCTCGGTGAGCCACCTCGGCTTCGTGATGCTCGGCATGTTCGCCCTCAATCCGCTCGGGCTCGAGGGAAGCGTTCTCCAGATGGTCAACCACGGCCTCTCGACAGGCGGCTTGTTCCTCATCGTCGGCCTCATCTACGAGCGGCGGCACACCAAGGAGATCGAGGCCTTCGGAGGGCTCGCCCACGTGATGCCGCTCTACGCCACGTTCACCCTCGTCATCTTCCTCGCCTCGATGGGGCTGCCGCTCCTCAACGGCTTCATCGGCGAGTTCATGATCCTGCAGGGGGCCTACGCCGCAAACCGGGTGTGGGCCTACTGGGCGGTGTCCGGCGTCGTGCTCGGCGCGGCCTACCTCCTCTGGCTCTACCAGCGGGTCTTCTGGGGGAAGGTGACCCACGAAGAGAACCAGGGCCTCGCGGACCTGAACGCCCGTGAGATCGCGACGCTCGTGCCCCTCGTCGCACTCTGCTTCTGGATCGGGATCTACCCCAAGCCGTTCCTGGAGTTCCTGCACAAGCCGGCGGCGAGCGTCGCGGCGCTCGTCCAGCCGGCGAAGTTCGGGCCGAACACGGCCCTGGCCGCGCCTCCCTCAGCCCCCGGCGCTCCGGAGCCCGCGCCCGCCCCCTGACCGCCCGCCGGGATCGACGATTGGACGGCCGCGCCAAGGCCTTTCCGGGAGAAGATACGGACAGCGGAAGGAGCTCCCCATGATGAAGTGGCTCGGGTGCCTCGGTGTGCTGGTCCTGGTCGTCCTGATCGTGGGCGGCATGGCGATGGGCACCTACAACCGGCTCGTCACCCTCGGGCAGGGCACGGACGCCCAGTGGGCCCAGGTCGAGAACCAGTACCAGCGCCGCGCCGACCTCATCCCGAACCTCGTTTCGACCGTCCAGGGAGCGGCCAACTTCGAGAAGTCCACACTCGAGGAGGTCATCAAGGCCCGGGCCAGCGTCGGTCAGGTCAACCTCGGCAACCTCCCCAACGACCCCGCCGCCTTCGCCCGCTTCCAGCAGGCCCAGGACGGACTGTCGAGCGCCCTCTCGCGCCTCATGGTCGTGGTGGAGCGATACCCCGAGCTCAAGGCCAACCAGAACTTCCGCGACCTCCAGGTCGCCCTCGAGGGGACCGAGAACCGGGTCTCGGTGGAGCGCAACCGGTACAACGAGGCGGCGCAGAGCTACAACACGGCACGCCTCCGCTTCCCGGCCGTCGCCTTCGCGAACCTCCTCGGCATGCGGGAGAAGGCCTACTTCAAGGCCGCGCCCGGCAGCGAGAAGGCCCCGAGCGTGAACTTCAGCTTCGGCGCCTCGCCCGCGCCGGCCGAGCGGTAGGCAGGCCGCCCGCCGCCGTGCGCGTGGTCCGACGCGCCCTCGCCGTCGCCGGCCTCGTGGGCGGGGCCGCGGCCGCGATCTCGGCGGAGGCGCTGCCGCCCGCGCCCGCGGCGTACTTCAACGACTACGCGGGGGTGGTGCCGGCCGCGGACGCGCAGCGGCTCGACGCGAAGCTCCGGCAGTTCGCCCAACAGACCTCCACCCAGATCGTGGTGGCCGTCTTCCCGAGCCTGCCCTCTCCGTCGCTCGAGGACTTCACGGTGCGTACCGCCCAGTCGTGGCGGGTGGGACGCCAGGACTGGGACAACGGGGCGGTCTTCTTCGTGTTCGTGAACGACCGGAAAATGCGGATCGAGACCGGCTACGGCCTGGAAGGCGCGCTGCCCGACATCCTCGCCGGGCGGATCCTGGACGAGCAGGTGCGGCCCCGCTTCCGCGCCGGGGACTGGGCGGGCGGCCTCGAGGCGGGCATCGATGGGATCCTGGCTGCCACGCGCGGGGAGTACAAGGCGCCCCCGCCGAAGAAGCAAGGTGTCCCCGTGGTCGCCGTTCTCATCATCGTCTGCTTCGTGATCCTCTTCTTCTGGCTGGCCTCCCACGGCGCGCTCTCCGGGGGGCGCACCTACGGTGCCGGCGGGTGGCGCGGCGGCGGGTGGGGCGGCGGCTCGTGGGGTGGTGGCGGCTGGTCGGGCGGGGGCGGCGGAGGCTGGAGCGGGGGTGGCGGCTTCTCCGGGGGCGGGGGCTCCTTCGGCGGGGGCGGCGCCTCGAGCAGCTGGTGAGGGGGAGGGCATGAAGCCCGACGCGTTCGTGGAGGCGATCGACGACGACCGGATCGTGGCCGCGATCCGAGAGGCGGAGGCCCGCTCCCGCGGCGAGATCCGGGTGCACGTGGCCGGCCACGAGGTGGCAGATTCACGTTCGGAGGCGGCCGCCGTGTTCGAGCGGCTGGGCATGGTGAAGACCGACGAGCGCAACGGGGTCCTGATTTTCGTGGCGCCGGAGAGCCGGGCGATCGCGGTCGTCGGCGATCGCGACATCCACGCCCGGTGCGGCGAAGCGTTCTGGACGGAAGTGGTCGGGGCGATCCGGGCCGAGTTCCAGGCCGGCCGCTTCACCGAAGGCATCGTCGCGGGCGTGCGCGCGGCGGGCGACGAGCTGGCCCGTCACTTTCCCCGACGGCCGGGGGAGCTCGACCGGAACGAGCTGCCGGACGAGGTGAGCCGCGGCTAGCGCGGCCTCGCGCGCGCGGCTCCGGCGCGCTACCATCCCCGAGCATGCCCGAGAGACGGCGTCGCGACCTACTGACCCCGCTTCTCCTGGCTCTGGCCCTGATCCTGGTGCTGGCCTATCTCGTCTTCCAGCCCTTCCTCCTCGTCTTCTCGGTCGCCGCTTGCGTGGCCCTGTTGCTCGCGCCGGCCCAGAAGCGGCTGGCTTCCGCGCTCGGGGGGCGGCCGACTCTCGCCGCGTGGGTTCTCGTCCTCGTGACGACGGTCGTGATCCTGGTGCCGGTGCTCACTTCGCTCTTCCTCCTCGCGCGGCAGGCCGCGGTCCTTCTGGAGTGGGTTCGCACCCAACCCCTCCTCGGCCCCGAGGAGCTGCAGCGCTTCTGGGAGCATCTGCCCCACCGCTACCCGGAGGTCAAGCCCTGGATCGCGTGGCTGCAGGCGCAGGTGACGCCCCTCGTGTCCAGCGGCTTCGCCCAGGTCGCCGGGACGGCGAACGGCCTCCTGCAGAACGTGCTCGGCCGCGTCACCCATGCCGCGGTCGACCTCGGGCTCTTCCTGCTCATGCTCTTCTTCCTGCTCCGCGACGGCCCACGGCTTCGCGCCGAGCTGCGCCCGGTGTCGCCCTTCTCGGAGGAGCAGGAGGGGCTGATCTTCGACCACCTGGAGCGGACCATCCAGGGCGCGCTGCAGGCGGTGGTGGTGGTGCCGCTCGTCCAGGGGATCCTGGCCGGGATCGGCTTCATGCTGTTCGGCGTGCCGTCGCCCTTCGTCTGGGGTACGGCGGTCATCCTCGCCGCCACCGTTCCCGTCGTCGGGTCGCCCCTCGGCTGGGTCCCGGCCTGCGTGTACCTCGTCGTCGTGGGCCGGACCGGCCCGGCGCTCGGGCTGCTCGCCTTCTGCACCGTCGTCGTGAGCGGCATCGACAACGTCATCAAACCCCTCCTCCTGGGGGGATCGGCCCGCATCCATCCCCTCCTCGGCTTCCTGTCGATCATCGGCGGCGTGCTGGCGTTCGGCGTCTTCGGCTTCCTGATCGGACCGGTCGTGCTGTCCCTCGTCCTCTCCGCGATCCGGATCTACCGCCTCGACGTGCTGCGCGTTGTGGTCACCGGGACTCCCTCCGATGCCCCGCCCGGGGAAGAGCCATCCGCAAAGGAATCAGCGGCTTAGGCTCACCTTGCCGGCGTCGGAGGCGTGTGATACCGTTCGTCCCTGTTGCCGTCCCGATCGACCCCGCCTGAGCGGCCACGAGTCACTGGGGGGGACGCGCGGGACTGGACTCGCGCCCTGCGCGAAGCGGCGCCCTTCGTGGGGCTCGGGACGACCCTCGCGGTCACCGTGCTCGCGGGGCTGGGCGGGGGGTACTGGCTGGATGGACGGCTGGGAACCCGCCCCGCCTTCCTGCTCCTGGGAGGCGCCCTCGGGCTGGGAGCGGCGCTCTATCACTTCTTCAGGGCCGTCTCGGTGGACGACAAGCGGCAAGCGGGCCCCAAGCGTTGAGCCTCGTCCGGTACTCGATTCTCGTCCTCGCCATCTCGGTGGTGACCTTCGCCCTCGCGTGGGGCGCGGCACTCCGCCGGGCGGACGTCGCCACGCGGTGGGCCGCTGCCTTCGGCGCGGGGCTGGCGCTGGCCAACACCCTCGTCGCCCACTCGCTCGTCCTCTGGTCCTCCCGCCGGTCCACGAACGCCTTCCTCGGCGCCGTCCTCGGCGGCATGGTCGGTCGCATGGCGGTGATGCTCGCCGCCGTGGTCGCGGGGGTCTTCGTGCTGAGCCTGCCGAAGGTGCCCCTCGCCGTCTCGCTCCTCTCCTACTTCGTCCTCTTCCTGATCATGGAACTCTCGATCCTCCACCGGCGCACGAGCGCCATCGCCGCCCCGCCCGGGGCCAGAGAGACGGAGCGATGAGCGCAGTGCTGCTGGCCCTGCTGCTGCAGGCCGCTCCCTCCCCGCCGGCGAGCCCCGTCCCCGTTTCGCCCCCCGCGGCCGAGGCGCCCGCCTCCGCCGTCGTCCACCACGGGGCGGAGACGGAGCACCAAAACCCCGCGGCCGTCATCATGCACCACGTGGCGGACGTGCCGGTGAAGATCGGGCCGCTCGTCCTGCCTTCGAAGCACCTCGTCTTCTTCCTGCTCGCGGCCGCGCTCGTGATCCTCTTCGCCCAGCTCGCGGTCCGGAGCTACCGCGGGGGGCAGATCCCGACCGGGGTCGGCGCCGCCGTGGAGGGCCTGCTGCTCTTCGTCCGCGACGGCATCGCCGAGCCCAACATCGGCCACGGCGACGGGCGCCGGTTCACCCCGCTCCTCTGCAGCTTCTTCTTCTTCATCCTCGTGGCGGCGCTCCTCGGCCTCATGCCCTTCGCCTCGACCTCGACGGGCAACCTCGCGGTGACCATGGGCCTCGCCCTCGTCTCCTTTGCCGCCCAGCAGTACGCCGGGATCTCGAAGCACGGCCTCGTGGGGCACTTCCGGGGCCTGGTCCCCCACGGCCTGCCTCTGTGGCTGCTGCCGATCATGATCCCGGTCGAGATCCTCAGCATGTTCACGAAGCCCTTCGCCCTCATGATCCGGCTCTTCGCGAACATGCTGGCCGGGCACATGGTGATCACCACCCTGCTGCTGCTCATCGCGCTGATGGGCCAGATCAGCTGGCTGGGAGGCCTGGCGATGGCGCCGGTCTCCATCCTGCTCTCGCTGTTCATCATGTTCCTCGAGGTCCTCGTCGCCTTCATCCAGGCCTACATCTTCACGCTGCTCTCGGCCGTCTTCATCGGCATGTACGCGCATCCCGCGCACTGATTCTCGAATGACACCCCACGCTCAGGAGGAGCCAGAATGAATCCCAACGTCATGGCGTACTTCGCCGCCGGCATCGGGGCGGGCCTGGTCATCATCGGCGGCGCCGCCGGCATCGGCCGCCTGGCCGCCGCGGCCATGGAGGGCATCGCCCGCCAGCCCAACGCCGCCGGCGACATCCGGGGCGCGATGGTCCTCGCCGCCGGCCTCATCGAAGGCGTGACCTTCTTCGCCCTGATCGTCACCATCCTGCTCGCGATCAAGTAGGCTTCCATGCCCACGCCGATTGTGGCCCCCCTCGTCCTGGCCGAGGCGGGCGGGGGCGGCTTCCTGAGCGTCGACGCGACGCTCCTGTGGGCCACCCTCGTCGTCTTCGCGCTTTTCGCCTGGATCCTCGGAAAGTTCGCCTGGGGCCCGCTCCTCAAGATCGTCGACGAGCGCGAGAAGACGATCCGGGAGCAGGTCGACGCGGCGGAGCAGGCGGCGGCGGAGGCGAAAACCCTCCTGGCCCAGCACCAGGAGCTGCTCAAGGGAGCGGGCCGGGAGCGCGAGGAGATCCTCGGCAAGGCGCTCAAGGAAGCGGAATCGCTCCGGGCGGAGCTGGTGGGAAAGGCCCGCGCCGAGGCCGAGCTGGCCGTCGCCCGCGCCCGCGATCAGATGCAGCTCGAGAAGGACCAGGCGCTCGCCGAGCTCCGGGCCCAGGTGGCCGACATCGCCGTCGAAGCCGCCTCCCGCATCGTCAAGTCGTCCCTCACCGAGGAGGCGCAGAGGAGGCTGGTCGACGACTACATCCGGGAGCTCCCGCGCGCGCGGAAGGAGGGGCGGCCTTGAGCGAGGTCGAGAAGATCTTCAAGGGCCTCTGCAAGCGGTTCAACAAAGCGAACGTCACCGCCGAGCGCAGCTACTACTTCTCCCTCGGCGACGACGAGAAGTGGACGGTGCGCATCACGAAGGAGAGGTGCGAGGTCGAGAGGGGGAAGAACGAGGAGGCCGACTGCTTCTTCAAGGGTCCGGCCGAGCTCTTTCTCGACGTCTGGAACGGCGAGCACCAGCTCGGGCCGGGGGACTTCCTCACCGGCAAGGTGAAGAGCAACAAGCCGCTGCTCCTCAAGGACTTCGTCAAGGCGTTCCAGAAGTCGTAGAACGGACGGCGGGCTCGACCGGCTTCATGGTCATCGGGTCGCGGAGCGGGAGCGTCGTGACCTTCCCGCCGGGGGCCAGCCGGGCGAGGGTGACCGGGTGCTTCTCGTCCCCGAGGTCGATCTCGGACTGCTTTCCCACGACCAGGACGATCATCTTCTCCGGCACGAGGTGCTCCCGCGCCACCCGCTGGACGTCCTGCGCGGTCACGGCCCGGATGCGGTCGCGGTAGGTCGTCCAGTACGCAGGGTCCCGCCGCGTGTACTCGTCGGAGGCGAAGATCGCCATCGACTGCGCCTTCGAGGCGAAGCTGGACGGGAAGGTCTGGATCAGGCTGTTCTGGATCGTCGTGAGCTCCTCCGTGGTCACTCCCCCCTCCCGGAGCTTCCGGATCTCCTCGAGCACGAGCGACGTGGCATAGGGCACGGAGCGGCTCTTGGACTGGAAGGAGGCCCGGAAGCGGCCGGGGTACCAGATGCCGGGGCTAAGTCCCGAGCCCGCTGAATAGGCGAGGCCCTCGTCCGAGCGAACGGTCTTGGTGATGCGCGCGGTGAACCCGCTCCCGCCCAGGATCTCGTTCATGACCTCGAGGGCGTAGACGTCCGGGTGGTCCCGCTTCACGGTCGGCAGGCCGATCGAGACCCGGCCCTGGTTCACGTCCTTCTCCACGCGGTACAGGCCGGGTGCGGCGGGGCTGATGGTCGCGGGGACCGGCGCCAAGGCCTCCTTAGGCGAGGGCCAGGCCGCGAAGGCCGCCTCGAGCTTCCGGAGCATGTCCGCCCGTGCGAAGGAGCCCGACACCGCGGCGATCATGCGGGCGGGAGCGAAGTACCGCCGGTGGAAGGCCACCAGATCGTCGCGGGTGATCGCCTTCACCGAGGCTTCGGTCGAGAAGCGGTTGGTGAAGAACCCCCCGCCGTAGAGGAGGACGCCCCACTCCCGCGACTCGATGTCGGCGGAGTCGTCGTTCCGCTTCTTCATCTCCTGGAGGCCCTGCTCCTTGGCGAGAGCGAGGCGGTCCTCCTGGAAGCGCGGCTCCCGGAGCACCTCGAGAAAGATCGCGAGGGCCTCGTCGAGGTTGTCGGCGAGGCAGTTGAGCGAGGCCGATCCCGAGGTGGGGCCGATGCCGGTCGAGACCTGGGCAGCGAGGAAGTCGAGCTTCTCGTCGAGCTGCTCGGCGGTGAGGCTCTTCGTCCCGCCGCGGCGCATCTGCGACCCGGTGAAGCCGGCCAGGCCCTCCTTGCCCGCCGGTTCCAGCCAGCTCCCGACCCGCACGGTGAGGGCGATGTTGACGAGGGGTAGCGCGCGGTCCTCGGCGATGTAGACGACCATGCCGTTCCTCAGGACCACGCGGTAGTCCTTCGCCACCGGAGGCTGGAAGACGAGAGGCGGGAAGACGAGCTTGTCGGGGTGGTCGGGGATCGGCTGGGCGGCGCCGGGGGCCGCGTTGGCGAGGACGGCGAGCAGGGCGAAGGTCGCAGCGCGGGTCATGGCGTTCCTCACTTCTTCGCGGCCGAGAGCGCCTCCAGGCGCTCCCCGGCCCTCTTCAGGACGAGGTCGATCGCCGGCTTCATCTCGGGCGGCGCCTGGCCGGCCATCTGCCGGAGCTGGTCCACCATCTGCCGGACCTTGGCCTCGTCCTTCTCGTCCGCGATCTGCTTCACGGCCTGGCGGGCCATGGCCTGGGCCGGGGGGGGCAGCTTCGCGATCTCCGGGTCCTCGGCCGGGGCGCCTTCCTTGCGCACGAAGATGGCGACGGTGCGGTTCTCCTTGGTGAGGTACTCCCCGGCCACCCGCCTCACGTCGGCCGCGGTCACCGCGTCGGCGCGCTCGGCCGAGGTGTTGATGAGCCGCCAGTCGCCCATCGCGTCGTAGTGCACGAGCTGGAAGCCCACGTAGAAGGGCGACGAGAGCCGCCGATACGCGTTGGCCTTGTAGGCGTTCTTGACCTTCTGCAGCTCCTCGGCCGGCACCGCTTCCTTCCGGAGCCTGTCGATCTCCTCGTAGACCGCCGCTTCGGCCGTCGCCGGCTCCTTGCCGTCCTTCACCGTCGTCTCGACCACGAAGATGCCGCCGTACTTGCGGTCGTCGATCGAGGCCTGGGCCGCGTTCGCGACCTGCCGCCCGAGCACCAGGCCCTTGTAGAGCCGCCCGGTGCGACCGGACAGGATGTCGGAGAGGAGGTCGAGGGCCGGCGTGTCCTTGTGGACCGCGGGCACCGTCTTCCACCAGATCCGCACGGTGGGGGAAGTCTCGGCCTCGGCGCCGAAGCGCTTCTCCCCGAGCTGCTTCGGCTCCAGGGTCACCATCGGCGGCGGCTCGACCGTCCCTCTCGGGATCCGCCCGAAGTACCGCTCGAGGAGGGGCATGACCTCCGCCGCCCGGAAGTCCCCGGCCAGAACGCCGGTGAGGTTGTTGGGGGCGTAGTAGGTGGCGAAGTACTGCTTGGCCTGGGCGAGGGTGTACATCGGGATGTCGGAAGCCCACCCCACCACCGGCCACTTGTAGGGGCTCGCCTCCCAGAAGAGCGCGTTGAACTCCTCGTCGTACTTGCCGAGGGGCGTCGACTCGGTGCTGAGCCGGCGCTCCTCGAAGACCACGTCCCGCTCCGCGTAGAACTCGCGGAAGACGGGGAAGAGAAGCCGGTCGGACTCCAGCCACGCCCAGAGCTCCAGCTTGTTCCTCGGGACGCGGACGAAGAAGGCGGTCTGGTCCTCGTTGGTGAACGCGTTCAGGGCCTCTCCTCCGTTGGTCGTGTAGATCTGGTCCAGCTGGTCCTTCACGATCGTCTCCCGCTGCTTCTGGACGAGGGCGTCGAACTGCCTGTCCAGCTCGCGGTAGCGCTCGGTCCAGCTCTCCGGCTTCACGAGGTCGTCGATCTCGCCCCGGCGCAGGCGCTCGCGCATCACCTCCATCTCCGCGCGCATCGCGTCGCGGATCTTCTCCTGCTCCTCGATCAGACGGAGGTCCGCGGCGATGTCCCGGGTGCCGATCGTCCGCGTGCCCTTGAACATCATGTGCTCGAAGAAGTGGCTGATCCCGGTGATCCCGGGCCGCTCGTTGACCGAGCCCACGCGGGCGGTCCAGAAGGCGGCCACGGTGGGCGAGTCGTGCTGCTCGTAGAGCAGCCACCTCATGCCGTTGGCGAGGGTGTGCTCCTCGACCGCGATCTGCGGCTTCTCGGCGGCCCCGGCCGGGACCGGGGCGAGGAGGGCCAGCGCGAGAGCACCGCTCGCGTCCATCTTCCTGAATCTCATGCGTGGGCTCCGACGCGGAGCCTATCAGGCCGGGAGACGTCCCGCCAACGAGCGATTTGACGGCGCGCGGGACCGCCCGCTACGCTCGTCGCGACGTGAGAAGCGCCCTCAACGCCGTCCTCGCCGTTCTGTGCGCCGCCTCGGCCCTCCCTGGACAGACGCCGCCCGCGCCCCCGGCCTCTGTCGCGCCGGAGCCGCCCGAAGTATCTCCCTCTGCCGCCCGGCCCCAGGAGCCCGAGGCCCCGGCCGCACCGGACGAGGACGCCAGGGAGCGGATCGTGGGGCCGACCGAGGGAGCGCCCACGATGAGCCTCGCCGCCGCCGTGCGCCTCGCCCTGGAGCGGAACTTCGGCCTCCTCGGCTCGGTCGACAGCGTCCAGACCGCGCGCTGGCAGGAGAAGGCCGCTTTCGGCCAGTTCCTCCCCACCCTCACCCCGGTCTTCCAGCGCTCCTCGGACAACTACGTCTTCGGCGTCGACCTCTCCCAGAAGCTGCCCTGGTCGGGCGGCACGTTGACCGCCACCGGGCGCTACACCTCCGAGCCGAGCGCGAGCACGCCCTTCCCGAAGACGACCGACGTCCGCCTTCTGCTCAGCCAGCCTCTCCTGCGCGGGGTGGGGCCGAACGCGACCTTCTTCGACCTGACCAACGCCCGGCGCGCCCGGCAGGGGCAGGAGCGCTCCCTCTCGCTCACCCAGCAGAAGCTCGCCGTCGACGTGGCGGCGGCCTTCTTCGCGGTCGTCGCCCAGCGCCAGCTCCTCGACGTGGCCCGGCAGAGCCTCCAGCGCACCGAGGGCCTCCTCAAGTCCTCGAAGGCGCGGCTCGAGGTGGGGCTCGCGAGCAAGATCGACGTGTTCCGGGCCGAGCTCCAGGCAGCGCAGGGGCGGGACGCGATGGTCCGCTCCCAGGCCGCTCTCGCCACCGCCCTCGAGCGTTTTCGTGGTCTCCTCGCCCTCCCACCCGACGACCCCGTCGAGCCGGAGGCCGCCCCGCTGCCCGACACCCGGGACGAGTTCGAGCCGGTGCAGGCGCTCGTTCTCCGCGCGCTCCAGACGCGCCTCGAGCTGACGGAGGCGCGGGACCAGGTGGGCGACGCCCGCCGCGCGGCCTCCCTCGCCACCCAGAACCTCCTACCCCAGCTCGACGTGAACGTGGCGGTGACCCAGCTCGGGTACGGCGGGTCCTTCGGGGACACCTGGTCGGCCGGGGACCGCAAGGTCGAGGTCTTCCTGAGCGCGTCCTACCCGTTCCAGCAGACGAGCCTCCGCTCAACGCGCGCCATCGCCCAGATCGAGGTCGGCGCGCGCGAGCGCGCGGTGCGCCAGACCGAGCTCGACGTCGAGCAGCAGGTCCGGCAGGCCCTGCGGGACCTCGACCAGATCCGCAAGAGCGTCGAGCTGCAGCGGCAGGCCGTGGAGGTGGCGGCCCAGCAGCGCCGCCTCGCCGTCCTCCGCTACCAGCGGGGCCTGGGCAGCAACTTCGACGTCGTGGACTCCGAGAGCAGCCTCGTCACCGCCCGCAGCGCCCTCGTTCAGCTCCTCACCACCTACGCCGTCGCCCGCCTCGACCTCAAGCGCACGACCGGCACCCTCGACGTCTTCCGGGAGTTCGCCCCGTGACGACCGATCCTCCGCCGACCCTCGGTGCCCGCACCCGCTCGGCTGCGCGGCGCGCCGCGGGCGGGATCGCCCGCCTCGGCCGCGAGGCGCGGCCCTGGCTCTCGCCGGAGCACTGGACCAGGGAGAACCTGACCGCCCTCGGCGCCCGTGCCCGCCGGAGGCCCCGTCGCGCCGTCGCTCTTCTCGCCGGCGCGGCCGCGGTCCTCGTCGCCCTCGCCTGGGCTCTCGCCGGCGGGCGGGGCGACGTCGTCGTAGCCGAGGTGCGGGAGGGGCCGTTCCGCGTGGCGATCACGGAGGCGGGGACCCTCCAGGCACTGCGCTCGGTGACCTACGCCTCGTCGATCCAGAGCAACCAGGCCAAGATCACCGCCCTCGCCCCCGAGGGCAAGCTCGTGCAGAAGGGGGACCTCCTGGTCCTCTTCGACGCCGCTCCCTTCGAGGAGGAGATCCGGAAGAACCAGGCCCTCCTCACCCAGGCCCAGGCGGACGTCCTCAAGGCCCGCCAGGACCGGAAGCTGCAGGAGATCGAGAACCAGGAGGAGCTGCTCGCGGCGCGCCTCCGCGTGGAGAAGAGCGAGCTGGAGATGAAGGACGTGCAGGAGGGCAAGGGCCGGGTGAAGGAGGAGGAGGCGGCGTCGGCGGTCGCCAACGCGGAGCGCGATCTTCAGAAGGCCGAGACCGCCCTCGCCGACCTCCGTCCGCTCCTCGCCGAGGGCTTCATCACGCGGGCGGAGCTGGAGCGGGCCGAGCAGCAGGTGGGGCGCGCCCGCGAGGACCTCGAACTCGCCCGGCGCCGCAAGGACGCCCTCGTCCAGTTCGGCCGCCCGCTCGAGCTCAGCCAGGCCCGCTCCGACACCCAGTCGAGCCGCGAGACG
>Ga0335082_10005073_pt1 | contig 14356 bp, 13 predicted proteins | sample Lox_Sample_41_FD_206718 | JGI IMG/M metagenome (GOLD analysis project Ga0335082, IMG submission 206718) | Soil microbial communities from Loxahatchee National Wildlife Refuge, Florida, United States - Lox_Sample_4.1 | ecosystem: Environmental > Terrestrial > Soil > Wetlands | place: USA...
GCGCGATGCGATCCACTCGCCGTTGGCCAGCGGCGCGATGCCGTCGTAGCGTCCGCAGGTGACCAGCGTCGGACAGCGGACGGCCGATAGTCGCGCACTGACGTCGTGACGCCGGCGCGCCGCGAGCTGCTCGGCCTCGCCGCGCCGCTGTTCGGCGCTGCGCGGAGCGTCGTTTCGTGCCGCCATCATCTCGGCCAGCACGCGGTCGCTCGGATGCTCCGCCAGCCACGCGGGGGTGAAACGGGTGTCGAGGATGCAGAGCCCCGTCGCGGCACGCTCGGCAGCGGGGAGATCGGCGAGCTCGTGCAGCGGATACGACGCGCCCCCGGCGCCCCCCGGCGAGGTGCAGACGAGCGCCAGACGCTCGACCCGCTCGGGCCACGTGACAGCGAACTCCTGCGCCACCATGCCTCCGAAGCTGACGCCGATGACCCGGCACGTCTGCCAATCGAGATGATCGAGCAGCGCGGCCGCATCGGCGGCGTAGTCCGCCATGGAATAGGGTCCGGGCGGGATCGCGGTGCGACCGAGGCCGCGCTGGTCATGAGCGACGACGTCGCAGCAATCGGCGAACGCCCAGATCAGCGGACCCGTGGTCGCGAGCGTCGCTCCCGAACCGTTGAAGAACAGCAGACGCGGTCCGCTACCCCGCCGTTCGTAGTACAGCTCGATCCCGTTGGCGGTGATCGTCGGCACGGCGCGGCCGAGCATACGGCCGTTGGCAGGCCGAGGCTAGAGGCTGAAGGCTGAGGCTCGGGGTCGGCGGCGCCCGGGGCGGGCCCGCCATCGGGCGTCGGCTCGGCTGACGACGATCGCGGCTCAGGCTGAGCCCGAGGACGGGCACCGAGTGGCCGCTGCGGTCACTCGAAGCTGCCGCAGCCGCCGCCCAAACGGACGAAGCGGAAGCAGCGGCTCACCTTGTCGAAGCGGGCGCACGGACACCCCTCGGAGCCGCACAGCCCACCGACGCGCAACAATCCTGAACGACGAAGAGCCGTGCGGCGGCTTCACCACGAAGCCCTCGTGGTGACGGCCTCTTCAACGCGGAGGGCGCGGAGGGTCCCCGTCGGCCGCCGAGTGGAGGCGTTCCCTGGTCAGTGCTCTGCCGCGAGCGGAAGCGCCCCGGCGCGCAGCTTCGCACGCGCACCGGCCCGCCGGGCCGAATCGGAGGTGTTGTAGAGCTCCAGCGCGACCTGCCCACCGGCGCCCGCGATGGCGAGATCGGAGTAGCCTCGGTTGAGCGGATCTCGCAGGATGCGCCGGCGCAGGCGATCGATCGTCCACAGCAGCCGGAGCATCGGGACGTAGGTGGCGAAGACCTCGCGCACGCGGCGGGCCGCAAAAGCGAACAGCGGCTCGCGCGGCAGCCCGCGGCGCCGCTGGCGGCGGGCTTTGCGCCGCAGCAGACCGCCCTGTAACGGATGCACGCCCTCGAAGGCGGCGGTGGCATAGAAGTAGAAGACCATCTCGGCCACTCGCCGCGCGTTGCCACCGTTGGCAACCGCGCGCTTGAGCAGCGTCGCGATGTGCTCCGGCGAGTAGTAGAGATGCCAGGCGCGGTGATAGATCGCGGTCCACTCCTCGGCGGTCATGCGCGGGTGGGCCGTGGTCACGTGCTCGCTGTCGTAGCGGTTCATGTCGGCATCCATCGCCACACCCCGGCGGGCCAGCTCTTGGTGATCCTTCGACCCGGGGAGCGGCGTGAGCACGAAGAATTCGAGCGCGTCGATCGGCAGCTCGCGCTGGATGATTCGGATGTCGCGCTCGATACTGGCCGGGGTGTCGTTCGGAAAGCCGAGGATATAGCCCGCGAAGGTCACCACGCGGGCTCGGCGCCAGGCCTGCAGCATGACGCGATATTCGGCGATCTGATTCTGTCCCTTCGAGGCGCCCTTGAGATCATCGGGGTTGATGCTCTCGAGACCGATGAACACCTTGGTACAGCCGGCCCGCGCCGCCTTGGCGATGAAGTTCGGCAGCTTGTGGCAGCAGGTGTCGACCTGCATGTTGAGGTGGATCTTCAGCCCGTGCTCCTCGCGCAGCGCGATGATGCGGTCGAGAATCGCCTCCCAGTTCCGGTTGCGCGCGAAGTTGTCGTCGGTGATGAAGAAGCTCGTCACGCCGTGCGCCGCGTTGTCGCGGATCAGCTGCTCGACGTCGCCGGCGGTGCGATGGCGCGACGTGCGTCCCTGGACGTTGATGATGGTGCAGAAGCTGCACGTGAACGGGCAGCCGCGCCCGGCATCGAAGCTCGCGACGTGACCGAGGTAGCGCCGCACGTTGCTTTGCGGCAGGAACGGCAGGGGTCGCGATTCCAGATCGGGAAGATCCTTCATGAAATCGTAGAGCGGCGCGAGCCGCCCCGCGTCGGCAGCGCGCAACAGCTCGTCCAGACGTCCCTCGGCCTCGCCGGCAAACAAGCAGATGCCGAGGGCCTGCGCCTCGCGCAAATCGGCGGGGAGCTCCGGAAGCATCGCCAGGCACCCGCTGACGTGAAACCCGCCGATCGCCACCTGAATGCCCACCGCGCGCAGCTCTCGGGCAATGTCGAGGGCACGCGGGAACTGGTTGGTCTGCACACCCACCAAGCACACCAACCCGCGCAACCCGTTGCGTTCGAAGCGGCGGATCATGCGCCGCAGCGGCAGGATCTCGGTGGTCTCGTCGCGCGCCTCCACGTCGAGGGTGACATCGGTTCCGAGCACCTGGCGCCGCTGCGCGTCGAGCGCCAGTCCGTAGACACTCGACAGCGAGTTCGAGGGTACGCTGCCCCGCCACCATTGGATGACGTACCCGTCGTCGTCGTAGTGCGACGGTTTGACGAGCTCGAGCAGGAACGTTCCGGCACCGGCGGAGGCTGGCATCAATGTTCTTTCTATCGAGGTTCTTTCTATCGAGTCACGACCTGCGTCGTGGGTCGAAGCCGGGGGCGACCCTAACACACCTGGCCGCCTGCGGAAGGACACCTGTCGACCAGAGGGCGAAGGCCGCGCGGAACAATTCTGAACGACGACGCCCCCGGGCGGGCGTTAGGCCCTCACGCCAGCAGCGCCGGTTGCGGCGCCAGATCCGGAAAGCGTGCGCGCACCTGGCGGGCGATCTCGAGCAGTGCCTGGGTGGCCGCCGGGGCATCGGCGCGGGACAGGAACCCCACGTAGTTGCAGAGGGCCAGGTGTCGCGCGCCCGCTTCGACCTCGGCGACGATCCGCGGCGCGATGTCGTCCGGGGTGCCCCAATAGACCGAGCTCTCCACCATGGCGCGCGGCACCTGCCGGCAGAGGTCGAGCACGCGATCGAGCGGCATCACCGCCATGTTGCCCTCCAGCGTGATCGAGTAGTCATCGCCGAGCGGATGCACATGGCCGTAGTCGCGCCAGGCCCGACCGAACGGAAAGCCGGTGAGCGCGTGCCACTGCATGAACGGATGATCCAGCCAGCGCACGACCTTGTCGCGGTCGGGATGACAGAGCAGCAACGGCAGCGTGCCGCACGTCACCGCCCGCGGGTCGCGGCCGGCGCGTTCCGCATGGCTGCGCGCGACGGCGAGCTTCTCCGCGATGCGCTCCGGACGCCCGATCACGCCGCCGGGGGTGTACACCAACCATCCATCCGCCCAGCGCCCCACCGCTTCGAGCACCTTGGGTCCCCCACCCGCCACCCACAGCGGCGGCGGCACCCCCTCATATGGCGGCAACTCGACGACGGCATCGGTCAACGTCCAGAAGCGGCCCGCGTACGAGATCGCCTCCTGGGTGTCGAGGAACGCGCGCACCAACCGCACGGTTTCGACCAGACGCGAGTCGCGCAGCCGGTGGTCGTAGCCGTACGGCCCGATGTTCTTCCACTCGCCGGCCGCGAGGACGAAGATCGCGCGCCCCTGGGTGAAGTGCTGCGTGGTCAGAAACTCTTGCGCCAGGATCGCGGGGCCGCGGCGAATCGCGTCGAGCACGCCCTGGCCGATGCACACCCGGCGCGTGTGCTGGCCGAGCACGCTCATCAGCGGCTGCAGCGCGAACTTGGCTGCCAGCTTGGGATTGGTGCGGGCGCCATCGCAAAACTCGGGCGTCCAGAGGCGGTGCGGGTGCTGATATTGGAGCTGGTCGCCCGACCAGATGTGATCGAAGCCCGCCGCCTCCAGTCCCTGCGCCGCCAGGATCACCTGCTCGACCGGAGGGTTGCTCGACGTGAACGTCCCGAACGTCAACGCGTCGGGGTTCAGGCGCGGCATGCAGATGGTCCTCGGCGTGAGGCGCAGCCTCAGGCCGAGGGAGGCAAAGGCTCAGGCTGTGGCTCAGGCGCAGGCTGGGGTTCCATCACTTGCCGACGCGGCCCAACGAGTTCACTTCGAAGTAGGTCGCGGGAAACTTCACCCGTCCATCGAACCCGGAAATCGGGCTCGATTTGATCCCGGCCACGGTCGCCTGGTTGTTCTTGACGTTCTCGGCGCACTGGAACGCCATGTTCGAGGCCTGATTGTAGTCGACCTTGCCATCCGGCCGCGTGAACTTTCCGGACAGGTACGCCATAACCTGCAGCGTGTTCACCAGCTCGCCCTGCCAACTGAACTTGCGGTTCCAGGCGCCCTGAAAGGTCTCCTTGTCGATGTAGAGTTGGATGCGGCCGTAGAGGTAGTACCGATCCTTCGGAACCCCGTCCACCACCCAGAACGATCGCTTGGCGAGGGCGCCGGTGACGGGGGCCCAAGCGACTCCCTTCCACGCCGGGTCCATGTATCCGAGGAACTTGAGATCCGGCCAGTTGCCGCGCCAGCCGCCGGTCGGCAACCACACGTCCTCGGATTGTCCCTTCAAGCTGAGCGGGTCGACCAGGCGCAGTTGGTCGGAGTCGCCCTTCAAGGTCCAGGTAAACTCCTCGGGTTTGCCGTCGAAGAACGCGCCGTCGTCCTGACTCATGTCGGAGCCCAGGAAGCCGTCCGATCGGTTGGCCGGGCTGACCGCCCGCACGCGGCGCAGGGCGGGGACATAGGCCCAACTGGAATCGGGCTTGTCGGAATCGCGGTAACGCCAGGTCAGCGCGGCGGTGCCGTTGAGGTCGGCTGGCGAGACCGTCGTCGCCAGCAACCGCTCGCTGAAGTTGCTCGGATTGGGGAGCCGTTCGTCCGACGGGATGCCGTCGTAGTACTCGAAATTCGCGTCGACGTCGGTGCGGCGCTCGAGATTCTTCGGCGCCACCCAGTTGAGCTGCGACTCGGCGTGCAGACTGCCGAAGTACCAGGTGCGATAGTAATAGTTCCACAGGACCTTGGTGCCGGCCTTTGGATCTGCCGGATCGATGATCGGGAACGGGAAGCCCAAGACGTAGGGCGGCTGCTTGTTGGGGCCTTTCTCGATGATCGTGCCGTTGTCGTCGAGGTCGAGCTGGCCAGCGTTCTTCTCGGTGGCAGCCTTGAAATCCGGCGGGAAGATGTACAGACCGACCGGCCAATCGGCGATCACATTGGCATAGTCGCCGTTCTGGTAGTGCTTGAGAATCTCCGGCGGCAGCAGGCCCTCGGCTTGCTGCCACGTGTCCTGGTTGAGCATCGTGCCGGGCGTCAGCTCCGCTCGCGCCCCGGCCGCCCAGACCGTCAGGCACGCCATCAGCGCGAACACCAGAATACCGTCGAATCGTGTCGTCATGCCCCCCTCGCTGATCGTTGGTGGATGAACGTCCGGCGCCGGACGTTCAGATGGAAAGAATGGATACGCCAGCGACGCCGGGAGCGCCATAGAGCTGCGTGTAGCCGACCTTCGGCTGGCCCGGCACCTGCCGATCGCCCGCCTGGCCTCGGAGCTGCAGTACCACCTCGTGGACCTGGCGCAACCCCGACGCGCCGATCGGCTCGCCGTTCGCGATCAGCCCGCCGTCGGTGTTCACCGGCAGCCGACCGCCGATCTCGAGCTCTCCGTCCGCCACCAGGGCTTCCTGGTCGCCGTCCTTGCAGAAGCCGTTCTCGGCCAGGTGGATGACCTCGGCGCCGGCGTCGGTGTCCTGCAGCTGGATCACGTCGACGTCCTCGGGTCCGATTCCGGCGGTCTCGAAGGCGGCGCGCGACGCGTCGACCGTGGGGCCCGCCGTCTCCTCGATCGGGAGCCACGGGCTGTGGACCTCGAACGCGCCCAGCCGCCGCGTCCGCACCGCGCTGGCGCGCAGGTAGATCGGCTTCGCCGTGTAGCGGTGCGCCTGGTCGGCGCGGCACAGCACCACGGCCGCGGCCCCTTCGTCGGGGCTGCAGAACATGTACTGCGTCAGCGGGCGGTTCAGCATGCGCGAGGCGAGGATCTCCTCCTCCGAGAGCGGCTTGCGCCGGAACGCGTTCGGGTTGAGCGCGCCATTGCGATAGTTCTTGGCCGCGACCCGGGCGAGGGTCGAGGACGAAATCCCGTGGTCGTGCATGTACTTGTTGATCTTCATACCGAAGAACTTGGTGGTGACGAAGTGCCCGAGCTCGCCGTACCACGACGGGCACGCGTACAGTCGGGGGTCGGCGCTGAAGGCGCCGGGGAGGTGCTTGTCCATGCCGACCGCGAGACCGAGCTGGTACTCGCCCAGCCGGATGGTGTCGGCGGCCAGCTTGAGGACGCTCGCCGCCGTCGCGCAGCCGTTGTAGACGTTGTTGAAGGGGATTCCCGTCAGCCCCATCAGCGCCACCACGGCGTCGGGGTTGTCGATCTCGTAGCTTCCGGCGAACGCGAACTGGATGTCGCGCCACTCGACGCCCGCGTCCGCCAGCGCACGGCGGATGGCGATCGCCCCCATGTCGATCCCCGTCCGCTCCCCGAAGCGGCCGAACGGATGCAGTCCCACTCCCACGATCGCGACGTCCACGGCCTCTCCTCCTCTCAGGACGTTCACACGCCGCCGCCCGCTCCGCCAAGCGGCCGGAACGCGAACGTGACGACCTCGTTACCGTCGTCGTCGATGCGGAACGGCACCAGCACGAGCTCCATGTCCATGCCCGCCTGCAGGCCCTCCGTCTGCGTGAGGCGCGCTTCGACCCTCAGCTCGTCGGCGAGCTGCACGTAGCCGATCCCGTACGGAACGAACGCCGCACCCGTCGGCCCGGCGTACGGGGGCGACGGCGGCGGAAACTCCTGCGTCGTCCAGGCCCACAGGCGGCCGCGCCGCGACAGCAGGTGCTTCTCCATCTCGGTGGACGCACAGCGCGGGCACGAATCCTGGGCCGGGAACGTGACGATCGCGCAGGCGGCACACCGACTCCCGATCAGCCGAGGCTGGTCCGACGGCCACGTGAAGACGCCTTCCGCTATGGGGACACACGCCATCCCGAATGCTCCTCCTGCGAAACCCAGTTCTCGCACAACGAGAGCGCCATTGCCAAGGACGAAATGGGCGATCGGTCGCCGCCCAGCCCGCCCGCCCGCGTACGACTCACCCCTTCTGCCAGAGAGCGGGATCGTTCCAGGCGCGATCGAGCGGCTGCATGCCGCCGCTGTACGGGGTGAACTGGGTCATCCCCAGAAGCTCCATGCTCTGCGCGTACCCCAGATCGTTGACGGCGGCTCGCTTGAACTCCTGGACGAAGGTCCGGCGGGTGTGGCGCAAGACGATCGGCGAGAACCGGAGGAGGTAGCGGGCGATCTCCCAGGCGCGATCCATCAGCGCGCCCTTCGGCAGCACCTCGTTGACCGCGCCCCACTCATGGGCCATCCGGGCCGTGATCTTCTGGCCCATGAGCTGCGCATAGCGAAAGCGATTGCGGCCAATGACCAGCGGCCAGATGTTCTGGATGCCGTCGCCTGGGGACAGGTTGCGCGGGAAGTGGGCCAGGTCCTGGAAGTAGGCGTCGTCGGACGCGAGGACGATGTCGCACATCAGCGGCAGCTCGGAGTGGATGTTGGAGGGGCCGTTCACCGCCGCGATCATGATGGCGTCGATCTCCAGCAGGTTGAGGTGCCGGAGCCTCCCGTACCATCCCATCTCCTCCGCCCACTCGGTCGGCGCCTTGAACGACGCCCGGCTGCCCTCCTGCCCCCAGTTCGCGTTGAACGCGTCGCCGGTGCCCGTGTAGATGACGATGCGGACGTCGCGATCCCCCGCGACGTCGTTGAAGAGGTTGGCGGTATCGTGATGCGTTCGTTCGTCCCAGACCGCCGGTCCGCCGTCGCGGTGCATCCGCATGAGCAGGATGCCGTCCTCGGTCCTCTCCAGGGCGAAATCGGGATAGCGATCGCGGTACTCCTCGAACGTGGTCAGGCGCGGCATGCTCAACCTCCTTGGCAATGGCGACGTCAGGGACGGGGCTCCAGGATGCGATCGATCCGGGCCGATCCGCAATGGATCACCTCGGGCTGCTTCCAGACCTCCACCGCGTACGACACCATCAGCAGCGAGTGCAGGAGCTGCAGCAGCCGCTCGGCGTCGGCGGGCATGTCGTCGAGCGGGAATCGGTCGCAGGTGGCGATCGCCTCCTCGGCACGCGGGAAGCACGCGTCATAGAACGCCCGCAGCTCTGCCATCGAGCTGCGCAGCCGCTGTGCCCATCGTTCGGGCTCCGTCGCCAGACACCACGTCGCGGCGTAGGGCTCGAGGTCGGAGAACGCAGGGGGCAGTAGGCGTTCGGCCATCGACGTCACGCCTCCGCGCGCGCGCGCCGGTAGTCGGCGACCCAGTCGCCCACGGTCTTGTGGAAGTGGCGCACCAGGATCTCCTGGTCGTTGAGCGGGAACTCGCGGAACGCCTGCTGCTCGAGTCCCATCTGCGTGCCGTCGAGCGTGCCGCAGTCCTGCAGGCCGTACTCCTTGAACGTGAGCGCGGCATACTCGTGCGCCAGGCGTTCGCGGGCGCTTCGGGCGGGCACGAAGTAGAGATCGCCTTCGAACACGTGCGTGTTGTGCGAGGTGGGCCAGTAGCGATAGGTGACGTACCAGCCGCGCTCGTAGATCAGGATCTCGAGGTTCGGGAAGACCTGGAAGTTGTCGATGCCCCAGCGCGCGACGCCCGACGGGTTGACGCCCGGCAACGTCTCGCCGAGGTCCGGCGCGTCCCACGGCCCCGTGCTCCCGCTGCGCGTGAGCGCCTCGGTGGGGTAGAGATGCTTGGCTGGCCAGGTGTGCTTGTAGGTGCCGCTGGTGGTCACCATGCGGTGCGGCCCGTCGATCTGATAGTGCGCCGCCTCGAACTCGTACTCGGGGTTCTGCGCCTCGGGCGTGGGACCGAGTTGGTGCGTGTGCAGCGGCGGCACGTGGTAGTACTCCTGAAAGGCGTCGATGAACACCTTCCAGTTGCTGCGGTTCTCGGCGCGCAACGAGTAGCGCTCGGTCATCCGGTGAAAGGGATAGCCCTCGAGCGCTCCGACCATCGGTCCCAGATAGTCCCGCAGCGTCTGGCGGGGCTCACGGGCGAGGTTGACGAAGACGAAGCCGGCCCAGGTGTCGCAGTGCACCGGGGCCAGCCGGAGCTCGTCCTGGCGCAGATCGAAGAACTCGTTCGCCTGGTGCACGTAGGTGCATGCGCCGTCGAGCCCGTAGCGCCAGCCGTGGTATCTGCAGACGAACTGACGGGCGTGGCCGCAGGTGTCGCCACGAGGCGTGCCCTCCCACACCAGTCGGTTGCCCCGGTGCCTGCACACGTTGTGGAAGGCGCGGACGCGGCCGTCTCCGGCGCGTGACACGATGATGGAGGCGCGGACGCCGGGCAGGTCCTTGGTGAAGTAGCTGCCGTCGCGAGGCAGCTGCTCCATCCGCCCGACGTTGAGCCACGCGCGCGTGAAGATCGCCTCGCGCTCGAGCGCGTAGAACTCCGGCGAGATCGAGTCCTCGAACGACACCGGCCCCGTGCCGAGCTCCGGGTAGTGCTCGGTCCAGGTGCCCTCCGCCGGTCGCTGAAATCGAGCCACTGCCTGCTCCTCTACGCCTGCATGCTCCGTCGCTGGCTGCGGAAATGGCATTATCGTTCTCCGAGAAGGCTATTGCAAACGGCGCTCGGGTTGGTCCATAATCGCGCCCGCAAGGGACAGCGGAGCGCCGGAACGATGGGAACGACGGAGCGAGTCGCCGTGGTCACCGGAGCGGCGTCGGGAATGGGGCTGGCGATCGCCCGGCATCTCCTCGCACACGGGCACCGGGTCGGCCTGCTCGACCTGCCAGGCAAAGCGACCCAGGCGGCGGAGGACCTCCGCAAGGAGGGAGCGGCAGCGCTCGCCGTGGAAGCCGATGTCACCGACCGCGGGGCCGTCGACGCCGCCCTCGGCGCCGTGCGCGCGCAGCTCGGACCGATCGCGATCATGGTCACCGCCGCCGGTCTCGACTCGTTCGAGCCCTTCACCGACATCAAGATGGCGAGCTGGGAGCGCGTCCTCGCGGTCAACCTCACCGGGACGTTCAACTGCCTGCAGGCCGCCGTTGCCGACATGCTCGCGGCTCGCTGGGGCCGGATGGTGACGATCTCGTCCTCGAGCGCGCAGTCCGGTGCGGCGCGCATGGCGCACTACGTCGCGTCGAAGGGTGGCGTGATCGGGCTGACGAAGGCGCTCGCGTTGGAGTTGGCTCCGCACGGGATCACGGTCAACTGCGTCCCGCCGGGCATGATCGACACGCCGATGTTGCGCCGCGCGGCGGCCGGTGGCGACATCGGGCAGCTCGAGAAGGTCGCCGCCCGGGTGGTGCCCGTCGGGCGAGTGGGAACCGCCGAAGAGATCGCCGCGACGTGCGGGTTCCTCTGCTCCGACGAGGCGGGCTTCATCACCGGCCAGGTCGTCGGCGTCAACGGCGGCATGGTCCTGTGAGCGACACGGAGGAACGAGCGGCATGAACCAACCCATGAAGCCCCCGAAGCAATACCCAAAACCGCCCGAAGGCACGTGGACGGAGCACTATCCCGAGCTCGGAACCGCGCCGGTCTCCTACGAGAGCTCGATCTCGCCCGAGTTCTACGAGCTCGAGCGCGAGGCCATCTTCAAGAAGGCCTGGCTGAATGTCGGGCGGGTCGAGCAGCTGCGGCGCAAGGGCGGCTTCTTCACCAAGGAGCTCGCGGTCGCCAAGACTTCGTTGATCATCGTCCGGGGCATGGACGACACGATCCGCGCCTTCCACAACGTCTGCCGCCACCGCGGCAACAAGCTGGTGTGGACCGATCACCCGGCCGAGGAGATCAGCGGAACCTGCCGGCAATTTTCGTGCAAGTACCACGGCTGGACGTACGATCTCGACGGCCGCTGCGCCTTCATTCTTCAGGAGGGCGAGTTCTTTGGGATCGACAAGGCCAACTATGGCCTCGTGCCGGTGCACTGCGCGGTGTGGCAGGGGTTCATCTTCGTGAACCTCGCCAAGCAGCCGAGCCAGACGCTCACCGAGTTCCTCGGCCCGATGATCACCGCGATCGACTACCCGTTCGAAAAGCTGACCGAGCGCTACTACTACCGCGGCGACATTCGCAGCAACTGGAAAGTCTTCCTCGACGCCTTCCAGGAGTTCTACCACCCGCCCATCCTCCACGGGCACCAGAACCCGGTGATGTCGAACCCCGAATACCAGCGGCAGGGGTTCTACACCATGCACTTCCAGATCGACGGCCCGCATCGCGTCGGTTCGACGGGCGGGGGCGCCGGGGGGCTCTTGCCGCCGGAGATGTACAACCCCATCGAGCGGGTGATGCGCAGCGGTCTGTTCGGTCCCTGGGAGCCCTCGGAGATCGTGACCGACGAGCTCCCGCCGGGTCTCAACCCGGGGAACAAGAAGCGCTGGGGCCTGGATTCGTTCCAGATCTTTCCGAACTTCGCGATCGTGTTCTGGGAGACGGGCTGGTACCTCACCTACCACTACTGGCCCACCGCACATAATCGGCTCCTCTTCGAGGCCAACGCCTACTTCGCCCCGCCGCGCAACGTGCGCGAGCGCCTCGCGCAGCAGCTGGGCATCGCCACCATCAAGGAGTACGCCCTGCAGGACTGCGGCACGCTCGAGGCGACGCAGATGGGGCTCGAGTCGCGGGTCGTCTCGGCCTTCCCGCTGGGCGACCAGGAGTTCATGTGCCGGCACCTGAACAAGATGGTGAACGATTGGGTCGACGACTACCGGCGCTCGCGCGCGGAGGTGTAACGGCAATGGCCGATGCCCTGCTCCCCCCCGAGTTTGCGGACCTCGAGCCCTTCGCCAAGACGTGGTGCCTGGCGAGCGAGCCCGAGCGCTACGCCAAGCGCCTGGCCAGCACGATGGACGAGATGCAGGCGTTCTACGACGCCCTCTTCCCGCGCGCCGAGGAGGCCATCGTCTACCTGGACAAGTTTCCGCTCGATGATCTCCCCGACGACGCGCATCGGCTGCTGCAGCTCCTCTACTCGCTCATCTTGGTATCGTTTGCCGTCGAGATCTGGCGGCAGCCGTACATCCCCGACACCGGAACGGCCTCGTTCGATCTCAAGCTGGAGCCACGGCCATGAGCCAAGACCCGAAGCGGATCGCCGATCTCGTCGAGATTCACGAGCTGTGCTCACGCTACCTGGCGTACGCGAGCCAGTTCATTCCGGACCAGTGGCTGAAGGTCTTCACGCCGGACGCGGAGTACAGCGCCTTCGGCACCGTCTATACGGTCGAGCGCATGCCGGCCTTGCTCGCGGCGGCGCCCCGCGGTCAGTTCATCGGCAACATGCCCGTGGTCGAGTTCCATGGAGACCGCGCCACCGGCATGCAGCACTTCGTGTTCATCGACCAGAAGACGCACGCCATGCGCCTCGCCTGGTACAAGGACGAGTACCTGCGCACGCCCGAGGGCTGGCGCATCCACCGGCGCTCGACCACCTTCATGCGCAAGCACGGCGGCTACGACTCGGGGGTCCAGCACGACCCGCTCGCCGAGCCGGAGAACAAGTAGTGGGCTGAAAATCCGAAGCACGAAATCCGAAATTCGAAACAAATTCCAAACGACAACTTCGAAACCGCTCGGCACCCGTTTCGAGTTTGCAGTTTCGGATTCGGAGCTTGTTTCGGATTTCGAGTTTCGGATTTGAAACCCCCGTTTGCCGCCTTGGCTTGGGTAGGTACAAACCGATCGGCTAGTCTCGCGCATGAGCTCCACCAAGGCCGCCGGTCGCTTCGCCTCCGCTCCCGTCACCGCCGCCCGGACCCGCATCATCGAGGCCGCGCTGGTCCTGTTCGCCGAGCACGGCATCAGCGGGACGTCCCTGCAGATGATCGCGGACCAGATCGGCGTGACGAAGGCCGCGGTCTATCACCAGTACAATACGAAGGACGAGATCGTCCTGGCGGTCGCCGGGATCGTGCTGGCGCGCTTGGACGCGGCAGTCACTGCCGCGGAAGCCGAACGGTCCCGCTCGCACGCACGCGAGCTCTTGATCGCCGCCATGATCGACCTCGCCGTCGAGCGCCGGCGCATGGCGGGCATCCTCCAGCGCGATCCGGTCATGCTGCGCTTCCTCGAGGACCACGAGCCGTTCCGGCGCGTGATGGAGCGCGTCAACCGCGTGCTGATGGGCGGCGCCACCGACCCGCGGACACGGGTTCTGGCGGCAACGCTCGCGTCGGTCATCGCCGGCACCGTCGTCCATCCGCTGGTGCTGAACCTCGACGACGACAGCTTGCGGACCGAGCTTCTGAAGCAGGCGCGGAAGCTCTTCCCGCACCGCTGAGCCGCGATGCGACCCGCAACGATTTGGACTGCGGCGAGATCCGAAGACAAAGGAGTCGACGGTGACACTTCGAGTCGTGCAGTGGACCACGGGCAACGTAGGCAAGCAGTCGGTCGCCGCGATCGCGGCGAACCCCGCGCTGGAGCTGGTGGGGTGTTACGCGTGGTCTCCCGACAAGGTCGGACGCGACGCCGGCGAGCTGTGTGGTCTGAATCCGCTGGGCGTGCGCGCCACCAACGACGTCAACGCCCTGCTCGCCCTGCGTCCGGACTGCGTCGTCTACAACCCCATGTGGCCGTCGATCGACGAGCTGGTGCGGATCCTCGCCGCCGGCGTCAACGTCGTCAGTACGGCGGCGTTCATCAACGGCCGGCGGTTGGGCCCCGATCGCGAGCGATTGGTGGAGGCGTGCGAGCGCGGCGCCTCGTCGCTCTTCGGCACGGGGATCAGTCCGGGGTGGGCCGAGCTGCTCGCCATCGTGCTCGCTGGCATCAGCGACCGGATCGACAAGGTCACGATCAACGAGGCGGCGTACACCGCAGGCTACGACTCGCCGGCCACGGAGATCCCCGCGGGGTTCGGCCGGCCGATCGACGATCCCCATCTCCCATCGATGACCGCGCGGGGCACGGCCGTGTTCAGCGAAGCGGTGGCGATGGTCGCCGACGCGCTCGGCGTCGAGCTCGACGAGGTGGTCTGCGAGGCCGAGTACGCCAAGACCACGACCGACCTCGATCTGGGCTCGTGGCG
>Ga0335082_10005074_pt1 | contig 14355 bp, 7 predicted proteins | sample Lox_Sample_41_FD_206718 | JGI IMG/M metagenome (GOLD analysis project Ga0335082, IMG submission 206718) | Soil microbial communities from Loxahatchee National Wildlife Refuge, Florida, United States - Lox_Sample_4.1 | ecosystem: Environmental > Terrestrial > Soil > Wetlands | place: USA: Florida...
CGGCGCACGTTCGGCTTGCGCGAGTGCGTCGGCGGTGGCGCGCGCGCGCGCGGCGGCCCCGGCGTCGCCTTGACGCTCGGCCATGCGCGCGATCCCCTGCCAGGCCGCGCGATTCTCGGGCTCGATTCGCGCCGCGTCTTCGTAGGCGGCGCGTGCGGCTGCGTCGTCGGACTGCGCCTCGAGCGCGTTCGCGAGCACGAGGCGGAAATCCGCGCGGTGGGGCTCGCGCCGGATCGCGCTGCGCGCGTCGCGCTCGGCCAGCGCGGGCTCGCCGGCCGCCAGCGCGATCGTGGCGCGCAGCGCCGCCACCGCGGGCGCCGGGTCCTCGAGATCGCGCAGCGAGGCCAGCGCCTCGGCGTGGCGGCCCTGCAGCGACGTCCGCTCCGCCCGGGCGACGCGCGAGAGGAGCCCCATCTCGTCCTTGGGATCGGGGCCTTGGAAGGGATCCTCTGCGAGCCGCTCCGGCGTCGCCTCGGGCGCGACATAGCCGAGCGATCCGAGCAGCGCGCGCTCCTTCGCATCGAGCGTCACCGCCTCGGCCGCGCGCGCCGGCTTCGATAGCCGCTGCGAGAGCTCGGCGTCGAGCTCGCGCGCGACGTCCGGGAGCTTCGCGGCCAGGTTCTCGCGCTCGCCCGGGTCGTGCGCGAGGTCGTAGAGCTCCGGGCGCGGCGCGCGGATGTACTTGTAGCGATCGCTGCGAAGACCCTGGAGGCCACTCCAGCCGTAGTCGAAGTGCGTAGCGAGCGTCTCGACGTAGGCGTCGCGCGGCTGTGTCTCGGCCCCGGAGACGAGCGGCTGGAGCGGGCGGCCGTCCGCGTCGGGCCAGGCGGGGAGCCCCGCGGCGACGAGCAACGTCGGCGAGAGGTCGACGAGCCGCACCGGCGCGCGCACGACGAGGCCCTGCGGCAGGCCCGGGCCCGAGAGGATCAGCGGCACGCGCTGCGTCGCGTCGTAGACGCTGTACGAGTGATGCTTCTCGCCGTGCTCGCCGAGGCTCTCGCCGTGGTCGCTCGTCACGGCGACGAAGGTCCCGCCCTCTCCGAAGCGCGCGCGCACCGCGTCGAGCAGTCGGCCGAGCTCGAAGTCCGCGAAGGCGATCTCGCCGCGGTAGGGGTCGTTCGCGAAGGCCGACTCGAAGCCCGACGGCGGCGTCCAGGCGGCGTGTGGATCGTAGAAATGTACCCAGAGGAAGAAGCGCGGCGGCGCAGTGGCGAGCCAGCGCTCCACCGCGTCGACCACGCGATTGGCCGGGCGCTCGGCATAGCCGGCCGTCTGGGACGAGGCCCGCTCCATGTGCACGTCGTCGTAGACGTCGAAGCCGCGCGCGAGCCCGTAGCGCTGCGCCAGCACGACCGAGCCGACGAAGGCCGCCGTCGCGAAGCCCGCCTCGCGCATCGCCGAGGCCACGGTCGGGACGCCCTCCGGCAGCCGGTGCGTGGAGTTGTGGCGCACCGAATGCCTCGGCGGATCCAGCGCGGTCATCAGGCTCGCGTGCGAGGGCAGCGTGAGCGGGGCCGGCGAGATCGCGACCTCGAAGCGAACTCCGCCGGCCGCGAGGGTGTCCATGGCTGGGGTTCGTGCGCGCGCATCGCCGTAGCAACCGACCCGATCGGCACGCAAGGTGTCGATCGTGACCAGAATCACGCGGTCGACCGGAGCTGTTGCCGGGGAGCTGCAGCTTGCGCCGGCCATCACGAGGAGCGCCCACGCGACACCAAGACGCAGCGCGGATGCACCTACGAGAACGGCCGCGGCGGGCGCGCGCGCGCCCTTCCCCGTGTCGCGCGGACTGCGTGACGGGGGGACCTCACCGCGTATACTGCGCGCTCCCCAGACTTCCCGGAGGTCGCCTCGCCCCATGTCCGGACCGACGATAACGCTTCCCTCCGGCGCGGGGTTCGCGCGGCGCGGTGCGCGACTCGTCGTAGCCGCGCTGCTATGCGGAGCGCTCGGCGGAGTCGGCTGCGGCGGCGACATCGAGTCGCGCATGGCCGAAGTGCGCGCGCTCCAGGACGTCGGCCAGTTCGATGCGTCGGTCGAGGAGCTCCAGGCGATCCTCGCGATCGATCCCGACCTGCCCGAGGCGAACTATCGACTCGGCCTCGCACAGGTGCAGATGGGCGAGCCGTCGCGCGCGATCTGGGCGCTCCAGAAGGCGATGGAGAGCTCGGAGTACCAGATTCCCGCCGGCGTGCTGCTCGCGTCGACGCACCAGCAGACGAAGAACTACGACGAGGCGATCCGCGCCGCGACGCGGGTGCTCGAGGCCGACCCCGACCGCGAGGCCGCGCTGCGCATCCGCGCGACCGCGCTGCTCGGCGCGCGCCGGCTCGAGGATGCGCTCCAGGACACGACGCGCCTGGTGAAGATGCTGCCTGACGACTACGTGGTACGCGCGCTGCACGCGACCGTGCTCGCCGACCTCGGCCGCCTCGACGAGGCCGAGAAGGAACACGAGCTGGTGAAGCAGATCGGCGAGAAGAGCGACGATCCCGACCAGCGCATGCGCGCGTGCCTCGCGGTCGCCGTCTTCGAGAAGGACGTGAAGAAGGACCTCGTGCACGCGCGCGCGGCGTACGAGGAGTGCGCCGAGCACCACCCGACGGACCCCGCGCTGCTCGACAACGTGGTGCACTTCTTCGACGTCGTGAAGGATCCCGACCGCGGCACCGAGATCGTGCGCGCGTCGGTGGAGGCGGCGCCCGAGAACCTCGCACTGCGCCGCATGCTCGCGAACCGGCTGCGCATGCTCGGCCAGCCGGACGAGGCTGAGAAGACGCTCCAGGAGACCGTCGAGACCTTCGGCTCGGCGCCCGCCTACGATGCGCTCGCCGATTTCTACCGCGCGCGCAAACAGCCCCAGAAGGCGCTCGAGGCGCTCCAGAAGGTGTCGGAGCTCTCGCAGGGCGGCAGCGACTCGCTGCGCTTCACGCAGGCCGACGTGCTGATCGACGTGGGCCGCATCGACGAGGCGCGCGAGCTCGCAGGCAAGATCAAGCAGCCGACCTACCAGCAGCTGATCCTCGGCCGTATCGCGCTGGTGTCGGGCGATCCGAAGACCGCGCTCGCGTCCTTCGAGAAGGGCATCCAGGCCTGGCCCAACAACGCGGGCGCGCGCTTCCTGGCGGGGCTCGCCGCGCGCGACCTCGGCGACGAGGACCGCGCGATCGCGGAGCTGCGCGAGTCGGTGCGCGCGGGCGTCGAGGAGACGGACGCGGCGCTCGAGCTCGCGCGCATCCTGTATGCGCGCGGCGATTACAAGGAGTCGATCGCGTTCGCCAACATGGCGCTGCGCGGGCCGGGCGGCCCGACCGCGCCCGAGCCCTACGTGGTGGGCGCGCGCGCGATGACCGCCGCCGGACAGATCGGGCGCGCACGCGCGTCGGCGGAGAGCCTGCGCAAGCTCGGCTACCCGGCGATGGCCGTGCGCGAGCTCGCGCTGATCGAGCGCAGCGCGTCCGGCCCCGAGGCGAGCCAGAAGCTGATCTCGCAGAGCAAGCTCGACCTCGCGGATCCCGCGAATCTCGAGGTGCTCCAGCAGTCGGTCGAGAACCTGTCGCTCCAGGGCAAGACCAAGGAAGCGCTCGCGGCGATCGACGCGGCCGCGAAGCGGACTCCCGACAGCGCGCGGCTCTACGAGCTGCGCGGGCTCGCGCTCGGGCGCGCGAACGACGCCGCCGGCGCGCGCGCGGCCTTCGAAAAGGCGCTCGAGCTCGATCCGAAGAGCGCGCAGGCGATGGCGGGCCTCGCCACCTTGCGCGCGCAGGCGGGCGAGTACGCCCAGGCGATCGAGCTCTTCGAGCGCGCCGACGCGACCGCGCCGGGCGACGGCTCCTACGCCTACTCCGCCGCGCAGATCGCACTCGCGTCCGGCGCGCGCGACGACGCGATCGCGCGGCTGCGGCGCGTCGTGCAGCTCCACCCCGAGCTCGCGGGCTCGCGCAACGACCTGGCCTTCCTGCTGGCCGAGGACGGCAAGGACCTCGACCTCGCGCTCTCGCTCGCCGAGCAGGCGAAGCGCCGCAGCCCGACGCCCGAGGTGCTCGACACGCTCGGCTTCGTGCGCCTCCAGCGCGGCGAGGCGAAGGAGGCCGTCGCGGTGCTCGAGCAGGCGGTGGCCGCCGATCCGAACTCACCTACGGTCCGCTACCGCCTGGCGAGCGCGCTCCAGAAGGCCGGCGACACGGAGCGCGCGCGCTCGACCTTCGAGCAGGCGCTCGCGCTCGGCGACTTCCCGGAGGCGGCCGCCGCGCGCGAGCAGCTGGCGCGGCTCTCGAAGTGACCCGCGCCGGCGTGACGATGCGTCGCCGGTCGCACGCCCTCGCCCTCGCCGCGCTGTGCGCGGCGCTCGGCTGCTCCTCGCCGGAGGAGCGCTTCGCGGAGCACCTCCAGCGCGCCGACGCGTTCGTCGCGAAGGGCCAGAACGACGATGCGCTGCTCGAGCTCCAGGGCGCGCTGAAGATCCATCCCGACGACGCCAACCTCAACGAGCGCCTCGGGCGCATGCTGGCCGACCGCGGCAACGCGCAGCCCGCCGTCTTCCACCTCGGCGAGGCCTACCGCCTCGATCCCTCGCGCGTCGACGCCGGCATCCTCCAGGCGCAGCTCGTGTGGCGCACGGCGCCGCCGCGCGCCGAGCAGATCCTGCGCGACCTGAAGCAAGGTCACCCCGACGATCCACGCGTCTTCCGAGGCGAGTCCGAGCTCGCGGTCGCGATGGGCGATCCAACGCGCGCGCTGACCGCCGCCACGCACGCGCGCGACCTCGCACCCGACGACGCCGAGAACTGGATCGCGATCGCGCGCGCGCACGTCGCGCGCATCCGCGCGCTCAAGAAGCAGAATCAGCCGGTGCCGGACGACGCCTACCAGGCGGTGCTCGCCGCGCTCGATCGCGTGGACCAGATCGCCGAGGGCCACGTCGGAGCGCGCGTCGAGAAGGCGCTCCTCTACGGCATGTGGCCCGGACACGAGAAGGACGCCGTGCAGGGCTTCCAGGGCGCGCTCGAGCTCGCGCGCAAGTCCGGCGACCCGAAGCTCGTCGCCTACGCCGCGCGCAACCTCGGCAACTACGCGCGCCAGGCGCGGCAGCCCGCGCTGCGGCGCGACGCGCTGCGCGAGCTGGTCAAGGCCGACCCCTCGCACGCGCGCGATTGGGACGAGCTCGCTCGCGTCACCGGCCAGCTCGACGGACCCCAGGCCGCGGATGCGGTCTACCAGGAGCTGCTGGCCGCGCAGCCCGATCGCGTGGCCGCGCACTCGACCTACGCGAGCTACCTGTCGCAGCAGGGGCGAACGCTCGACGCGATCGCGCACGTCGATCGCGCGATCTCGGACGGTCTCGACGAGGCGGAGCTGTGGGAGCTGCTGCTGCGCCTCGAGCTCTCCGAGCACCGGCTGAAGGACGCGCACGCGACCTTGAAGGAGATGGAGGATCGGCACCGCGACGATCTCATCACCACGCGCGCCCGCGCGCGGCTCGCGATCGCGGAGAACCGCGACGACGAGGCGCTCCAGATCCTCCAGCCGCTCTCGGGCAAGTCCGAGTCGGCGGAGGGCGAGCGACTGCGCGCGATCGCGCACATGGATCGCGGCGAGTACGCGGCCGCCACCTCGGCGATCCAGCGCGCGCTCGCGCTCGCGCCGCGCGACGCGCTGCCGTCGCTGCGCATCAAGGCGGCGATCCACGACAAGGCCGGCGAGTGGCAGGAGTCGCTGCGCATCCTGGACCGGCTGGCCGCCGCGGGGAAGCTCGACTCGGGCGAAGAGCTGATGCGCGTGCGCGCGCTCTACGGCACGAAGCAGTCCGACCCGGCGCGCAAGGCGCTCGAGGCCCTGCTCGCGGAGCCGCAGGCGCCGCCCGAGGCCGCGGTCGAGTACGCCAAGCGCGAAGGCGCTGCGCATCCGGAGAGCGCGCACAAGTACCTCGCGGAGGCCTTCGGGGAGGCGCCCGGCAACTACGACGTGCTCGAGTCGCTGACGCTCTCCGAGATCCGCGCGGGTCAGGCGCAGCCGGCGCTCGCGCGACTCGACAAGCTCGTGCAGTCGCAGCTCGCGAGCCCGAGCGTGCTGCTGCTGCGCGCGGAGACCTTGGCGGCCGCCGGTCAGCTCGACCGCGCCGAGGCCGACGCGCTGCGCGCCTTCGAGGCCGCGCCGCAGCTCCCGCGCGCCGTCGACCTCCTCTACGCGATCTACGTCGCGCAGAACAAGGTCGAGGAGGCGCGCCGCTCCTTCGAGGAGGCCGAGTCGGTCGGCGTGCTGCACGACGGCGCGCGCATCCTGCTCGGGCGCCTGTATCTGGTCGAGGGCAACAACGAGAAGGCGCGCGAAACCTACGAGAAGGTGCTGGCGAAGGACCCGAACTCCGCGCTGGCGAAGAACGATCTCGCCTTCCTGCTCGCGTCGACCGGCCAGGACCTCGCGCGCGCGACGACCCTCGCGGAGGAGGCGCAGAAGGCGCTACCCGACCATCCCGCCGTCGCCGACACGGTCGGCTTCGTGTACCTCCAGAACAATCGCCAGGACGCGGCGCTCCAGCAGTTCCGCTATGCGCTCGAGCTCGCGCGCAACCAGTCGGGCCCCGAGAGCCCGATCGTGCACTATCACCTCGGCCTCTCACTGCTCGCCGAGGGCCGCAAGCAGGAGGCGGCCGACGCCTTCCAGCGCGCGCTCGATCTGAATCCGCAGTTCCCCGGCTCGAGCGACGCGCGGCGGCTGCTCGAGGAGGCGCGCCAAGCGCCGGCCGCGCCGCCCGCGCACAGCGCGGGGTAGGCGTCTCCCAGTCCGCGCGTGAGCGACACGCGCTTGTTTCGCGCGAGCGCGGCGGCGGCCCTCGCGCTCCACGCCGCGCTGCTGCTCGGGCGTCCGGGCCTCCATGGCGGCGGCGACCTGCGGCCGCACCTGCGCCTGATCGAGCGGATGGGCGAGCAGCCGGGCCTGCACAGCGTCTACGCGCCGGCCTACCACGCGCTCGGCGCGCTGCTCGCGCCGCTCGTCGGGCTCGCGGCCTATCCCGAGTGGTTCGCCTGGCTATCCGCGGCCGCGCTGATCGCCGGCTTCCGGCTGTTCCAGAAGAGCGCCGGGCTGCCGGACGCCGCGTCGGCGCTCTTCGCCTTCGCGCCCTACGGCTTCGCGCTCTCGTGGTGCCTGCCGAAGGTGGAGGCGGCCGGCTATGCGCTCGCGCTGGCCGGGCTCGCGGCGATGTGGCGCGGACGACTCGTATGGGTGTCGCTCGCGCTGATCGGCGCCTTCTGCGTCCACACCGCGGCCGCGCTCTTTCTCGGGCTCTGCGGCGGGGTGCTGGCGCTGCTGCGCCGCGACGTCCGCGCGCTCGCCGCGCTCGCGATCGGCACCGCGCTCGCCGCGCCGCTCCCGCTCGCGCACCTGCGCGCCGGATGCACGCCGGCCGAGGCCCTGCTCTTCTCGCAGGGGGATTACCTGCGCGCGGCGCCGCGCGGCCTCGACGCCGGGCACCTCGCGCACGCGCTGCTCCTCGCCAACCCGATCGCGCTCGCGCTCGCGTTGCGCGGCGCTCCGCAGCTGCTGCGGCGGCGGCGCGACGTCGCGATCGTGTGCGGGGTGGTGGCGCTGCTCTACGCGAACGAGCTGTGGCTCGCGCCCTTCGGCGCGCGCACCACGCTCGACCTCGTGCGCGGGCTCACGATCTTCGCGATCCCGGTGTCGGCGGCGGCGGGCTTCGCCCTGGAGGGTCGCCCGCGCGCGGCGCTCGCCGCCGTCGTCGCGAGCGCCGCCCTCTCGATCGCTGCTCTCTGGCTCGTCGTGCCCGCCACCTGCGTGTCGAAGCCCGTTTCGGTCGCCGGCCTCGAGGCGATCCAGGTGGACCGCTGCCGATTCCGTTGGACCGATCCCCTGCGACCGCAGGACGCGCCCGACGCTCGTTAGGTTCCGGTGCCCGCGCTGAGTGCCTGGAGGTCCTCACGGATCTGCGCGTCGAAGGGCCCTCCCTGCGCGAGCGCCTGTCGCAGCAACGTGACGGCCTCGTCGCGCTCGCCGCGCAGCGCGTGGGCGCTCGCGAGCCGGCGCAGCTCGCCCTGCGTCGGCGAGTCCCAGCCGCGCCCGGCCTCGATCCACACGCCCGCCATGTCGCGCAGCACGCCCTGGAAGGCGGCGCTCTGCCGTACGGAGTCGTAGACCGGATCGCCGTCGAGCTGCTCGAAGCGGTTGAAGCCGCGCGCGAGCGCGGCGCGCAGCGCGGTGGCGGTGGCGGTGGCGTCGCCTTGCTGCGCCGCGGCGCGCGCGCGAGCGAGATTCGCGGAGACGCCCTCCGGATAGTGGCGCGCGGCGTCCGCGAGGAGCAGGAAGGGCGAGCGCCAGAGCGCCGCGCGCTCGACGCTGCGGAAGGCGAAGAAGGCGCAGAGCGCGAGGCCGACGCCGAGACCTGCGCGCCCGAGCGCGGGGCGGCGCGCCGCGGGCACGCGCGCGGCGAGATCGCTCGCCGCGCAGAGCGCGCCGCCGAGGAGTCCCGGCAGGATGAAGTAGAGGTAGCGGTCCGCGAGCGGATAGAGGAATGGAAAGATCTGGGAGACGGGGCCGAAGGAGACCAGGGCAAAGATCCACCAGCCCGCCTCGGGCCTTCGCGCGCGCGCGACGTGGAGCGTTCGCCATCCGAGCAGCGCCAGCGCGGGCAGCGACGCGAGCCACCACGGATCGACGAGGCTCCGCGCGGGCTCGGGCTCGTGGAAGGCGGAGAGTCCGAGGCCCGTCGCCGCCATCGCGAGGTAGCGCGCGGCGAGCGCGCACATCGTCCGCAGCAGCACGAAGGGCGTGTGGTGCAGCACGGCCTCCGCGGCGCCGGCGCGCTGGTGCGCGCTCCATTCGACGAGCGAGAAGGCGGCGAAGACGCCGATCCACGCGCAGAGCCAGCGCGGGCGCAGTGCGCGGTCGCGGCTCCACGCGAGCCAGAAGGCGAGCGGCAGCACGGCCGCGGCATTCGCCTTCGCGAGCAGCGCGAGCGCGAAGAGCACGAGCGCGAGGCGCGGTCGCTGCGGGTGCGCGAGCGCGGCGCCGAAGCCGAGCGCGAGTCCGGCGGTCGACTTCAGCTGCGAGATCCACGCCACCGCCTCGACGTTGGCCGGGTGCAGCAGGAAGAGCAGGCTCCCGAGCAGCGCGCCCGCGGGCGCGACACCGGATCGGATCAGCAGCGGCAGGAAGAGCGCCGCCGCGGCCGCGTGGAAGGCGAGCGAGATCGCGTGGTGCCAGAAGAGCCCGGGCCCGAAGAGCTGCCACACCGTCGCGTGCAGCAGCAGCTGCACCGGCGAGTAGTTGACGACCGCGACGGTCGCCGGGCCCCAGGGTAGAAGGATCGCCCGCACGTTCTCCCAGGAGAGGCCGTGCACGTAGGGATTGGTCGCGACGTAGTGGAGGTCGTCCGAGACGAAGGGCCCCTCGAGCGCGCGCGCGTAGAGCGCGAGGAGGGCCGCGAAGTACGCGAGCCCGAGCCCCCCGCATGCGACGGCCGACACGCGCGGCTCCGGCGCGGCCTCGCGCTCGCGTGCGCGCGCGGGCCGCCGCTCAGCGCGCCGGCGCGCCACCCGGCTCCCCCTCCGCCCGCTGCGCCAGCCGCGCGCGCGCCTCCGCGAGCTCCGCGCGCACGACGTCGTCCGCGGGGCCACCCGCGGCGAGCGCGCCCTCGAAGGCGGCGACCGCCTCGGGCAGCTCGCCGCGCATGACGTGCGCCATGCCGAGCATGCGCAGCTCGGGCTGCGTGGTGTAGGCACGCCGGTGCGCGAGCTCGATCCAGCGCTCTGCCATGTCGCGCAGCAGCGCCTGGAATTCAGGCGTGCCGCGGAGCCGCGCGAGCCCCGGATCGTTCTCGAGCACGGTGAAGCGGTCGATGCCGCGCGTGATCGCGATCCGCAGCGACGCGATCGCCGTCGCGACGTCGCCTCGCTGCGCGGCGCTGCGCGCGCGCAGGTAGTGCGCCGTGCCGCCCTCCGGATAGTGTCGCGCGGCGTCGAGGAGCAGCTTCGTCTCGCTCTGCCAGAGCGCGGCGCGCGAGAAGGACCAGAGTCCGAAGCCCGCGAGCCAGAGCGCGCCGAGCGCCACGATCGCGGTGCGCACCGGCGCGGCGCGGAGCGCCTGCGCCGGCAGCAGCGCACGTCCCCAGCAGAGCGCGCCGCCGATCAGGCCCGGCAGGATGCAGTAGAGGTAGCGGTCCGCGACCGGGTTGAGGAAGGGAAAGACCTGCGACACGGGCGCGAAGGACGCCGCGGCCGCCACCCAGAAGGCGGCCTCCGGATCGCGTCGCGCGAGCGTCCGCACGGCGCGCACCGCGAGCACTGCGCCGGCCGGCAGCGCGAGGAGCCACCACGGATCGAGCCACGAGAGGGATGGATCGGGCTCCTGGAAGGCCGACACGCCGTAGCCCGTCACCGCCATGACGAGGTAGCGCGCGCCGACCGCAGCCACGCTCCGCAGGTGGACGAGCGGATCTGCGTAGGCCTCCACCTCGACGGCGCCGAGGTGCGAAAAGGAGGTGTACTCCGGGATCGCGAAGAGCACCGCGATCGCGCCCCACAGCGCCAGCCACGCGACCGCGCGTCGCAGCGGCATGCGCTCGCACCAGGCCAGCGCGGCGACGGTCGGCCAGGCGAAGACCCCCGACGCCTTGGTGAAGAGCGAGGCGGCGAAGAGGAGTGCACCCGCGACCGGCGCGCGCGCCCAGCAGAGGATCGCCCCGAGCGCGAAGGCCAGCGACGCGTTCGTCTTCAGCTGCGAGGCCCACGCGACGGCCTCGACGTTGGCGGGGTGGACCAGGAAGAAGAGCCCGCCCGCGAACGCCGCGTGGAAGCCGAGGCCGGCGCGCCGGAACCACGCCGTGCACAGCAGCGCGCACAGCACGTGGACGGCGACGTTGACGAGGTGGTATCCGACGAGCGCGTCGGCAAAGATGTGCAGCTCGAGCGCCGTCAGCAGCAGGTGGATCGGCGCGTAGTTGGCCGCATAGAGCTTCGCCGGACCGAACGGATCCAGGATCGCCAGCACGTTCTGCCAGGAGAGCGGCGTCGTGTACGGATGCGTGACGAGGTAGGCGAAGTCGTCGGAGACGAACGGGCCTTCGAGTGCGGGCCAGTAGAGCGCGAGCGCGAGCGCGGCGTAGCCCGCGAGGAGCCAGAGCGGCCAGCGCGCCGGCCAGGCAAGGTCGGGACCGCCCTGCATCGCAGCGTCGCATTCTATCAGCGCGCCGCGCGTGGACCCTCCTCGGCGCGCTCGCGCTCGCGCTCGGCTGCGAGGCGCGCGTCGGCGTCGATGGCGACGCGTCGCAGGGTCTCGTGTTCGTGCGCCGCGAAGGCGCGGGCTTCGACCTCGCGCGCGCGCGGATCGCCGACGGGGCCGTGCGACCGCTCTGGCGAACACCCGACCGCGACGAGGCCTGGCCGACCTGGTCCGACGCCGCGAAGCGCCTGGCCTTCCAGGTCGGTGGTCGGCACGCGCGCGAGCCGAGCGATCTCTGGACCTGGCAGCCGGGGCAGGACGAGCCGTCGCCGCTCTGGCGGACGCCTCACCGCGACGAGGCGTGGCCGGCGTGGTCGCCGGTCGCGCCCCAGCTCGCCTTCGCCTTCCGCGGCGGCGCGCAGGAGCCGGGGGTCGCGGTCGTCGCCTTCGAGGGCGGCAAGCAGGTCGCGGTGCCGATCGCGTCGGCAGCCCCGCCCGCGCTCTTCCTGCGGCCGCGCTTCGCCCCGGACGGCGCGTCGCTGGTCGCTCAGCGGCGGAGCGCCGACGACTCGCAGCTCTTCGTGCTCGTGCGCGGACGCGAGCCCCGCGCGCTGACGCGCGATCCGGCGTGGTTCCATCTGAAGGGCGCATTCACGCGCGACGGATCGCGCGTGGTCTTCACGCGCCGGCCGCGGGGCGGTGGCCCCTCGCAGGTCGCGAGCGTCGACCTCTCGGGCGGCGACCTGCGCGTGCTCGCCGGCGCCGACGGCACGGACGCTCAATCTGGCACGCCGTCACCGAAGCGCGACGAGGTCGCGTTCGTCTCGAGCCGCGACGGGAACTCCGAGCTCTACCTGGCGCCCCTCGACGGCGGCGCGCCACAGCGTCTCAGCCGCACACCGGACCAGGACGAGGGCGCGCCGCACTGGTCGCCCGACGGCGAGCGCATCGCCGTCACCCTGGCGCCGCGCGAGCCGGGCGGAGCGTCGCGGCGAAACGACGAGACGCTCGAGGGCACGCGCGTGCGCGTGGTCGATCGCAGCGGTCAGGTGCTCTTCGAGGCGGAGGGGCTCATGCCGGACTGGATGCCGGCCTGGTAGGCGCGCCGCGCCGGATCGCGACGACGTGCACGGTCGCGCCGCTCTTGCCGAGCGTCTCGGCCAGCGAGAGCGCGAGCCCGAACGGCGCCGTCAAGGCGAAGAGCGCCAGCAGCCCGGCGCGCATGCCGACTCCGAACGGAGTCGGCTCGCGCCGCGCACGCTGATGCAAGAGCGTGTAGAGCCCGTTGCGCGGCAGGCCGGGGATGCGGTTCAGCGCGCTCTGGATCCAGCCGAACGGGTTCTGGCGCAGCGAGAAGTGGTGCGACTCCCCGACCTCGAAGCCCGTGTCCTCGAGCAGCATGCACAGCGCCCGCAGCGGGAAGTGGTAGAGATGGCGCGGCAGGTCGAGGTGGAACCACGCGGGCCCGCTCCAGCGCGCCTGCCAGCTCTCGAAGTTCGGCACCGCGACGATGATGCGGCCACCGGGGCGCAGCACGCGCGCCGCCTCCCGCAAGGTCGCGCGCGGGTCGTCGAGGTGCTCGAGCACGTGCCAGATGATCACCTCGTCGAACCAGGCGTCGGGGTAGCCGGCGTCCCGGAGATGTGGCGCGATGCGGATCTCGGCGCGCGGGTCCGCGCCGCGCGCGGCGGCCGCGCTCACCTCGACGCCGTGCACCTCGAGGCCGCGGTCGGCGAGCGGTCCGAGCACGACGCCGCGCCCGCAGCCGACGTCGAGCACGCGCGAGCCGGGCGCGAGCCCGCGCGACAGGAATCCGATGTGTCGCGCGCCGATCATGCGCACCAGCCGTTCGACCGCGGGCTGGAACTTCGCGCCGGGCTCCCCGTAGTATTCGTCCGGATAGAAGGCGCGGATCTCTTGCGCCCCGAGCACCGGATGGAAGCGCCCGAGGCCGCAGCCCTCGCACTCGACCACCTGCGCCGCGATGCCGTCCACCGCGAAGCGCGGGTGCGCGCGCTTGCAGCCGCACACGAGGCACGGAGCCGTCTCCAACGCCGCTCCCGAGATCACCCGGACCTCGCGCGAGTAGAGCCCTGCGTCCGCGCGCGGGGTGAGCTGCGGCATGCGAGCAGCCGAGCGTGCGTTGCGACCGGGCATCCCGCAAGGGAGCGCGAGGCGGCGCGCCGGTGAGACGCAACGGTGTCCGCCTCGCCGTCGCGGCGCTCGCCTGCGCGGCCGTCGCGCTCGCCATCGCGGCACGCGATCTCGCGAGTCCGGGCGTCTACTACGACGAGGTGATCCAGGCGGAGCCCGCGCTCTGGTTCCTGCGCGGCGAAGCGGCTCCACCCGAGGTGCCCGGCGCGAGCCACGTGACGCTCTTCGGGCGTCCGTTCCCGCTCTTCACGCAGCCGTACATGGGCGCGTTGAAGAGCCAGGTGCTGGTGCCGATACTCGCATTCGCAGGACCCGACGTCCGCGCACTGCGCTTCGCGACGCTCGTGGCCGCGCTGGTGGGGCTCGTGCTCGCGATGGCCGCCACGCGCACGGCCTTCGATCTACCGACGGCGGTGCTGCTCGGCGCACTCGTCGCGGTCGACCCGAGCTTCCTCTTCACGAGCCGCCACGACTGGGGCTCGTTCGCGCTCGGCTTCATGTTGCGAAGCGCCGCGGCGCTCGCGCTCCTCGCAGGTTGGCGCGTGCGCTCGCGACTCGCGCTCTTCGCGGGCGGCGCCTGCGCGGGGCTCGCCGTCTACAACAAGATCGACGCCGCGGTCCCGATCGCGGCGGCCGCGCTCGCGCTCGCCCTCGCGTCGCCGTCGCTGCGGCGCGAGCTCGCGGCGCGGCGCGATGCGTGGATCGCGCCGCTCACGGGAGCGCTGCTCGCGGCGTCGCCCGTGCTCGTGCGCGCGCTCTCCGTGCTCGCGATGGCGCGCGTCACGGCACGCGGCGAGGTGTCGGGTGCGGGGGAGTGGACCGAGAAGTGGCGCGCGCACCTCGCCGCGCTCGACGGCTCCTACTTCGCGCGGCTCTTGCACGCGGGCGGGTCGTTCACGCAGATGGGAGACGTCGTGGGCGCCCCCACGACCTTCTTCCCCGCGCTCTTCGCCGTCTCGTGGGTCGGGCTCGCGCTCTGGCTCGTACGCGAACGCGGACGCGGGAACGCGTGGCCGGCGCAGCGCT
>Ga0335082_10005075_pt1 | contig 14353 bp, 14 predicted proteins | sample Lox_Sample_41_FD_206718 | JGI IMG/M metagenome (GOLD analysis project Ga0335082, IMG submission 206718) | Soil microbial communities from Loxahatchee National Wildlife Refuge, Florida, United States - Lox_Sample_4.1 | ecosystem: Environmental > Terrestrial > Soil > Wetlands | place: USA...
ATTTGAATACTCGCCCAACGAGATCAAGATCAAGACAGGAGTTCCGACGGTTTTCGAGTTTACCTCGCTCGATAGGGTCCATGGATTCACTGTCCCGGACCTAGGGGGTATTCGTGCTACCATTGAGCCGGGGAAAGTTACGCGGGTAACCATCTTGGCACCAAAGTCGGGCACTTACGAATTTCACTGCGATCTCTTCTGCGGAGAGGGGCATGAAGGTATGACGGGTAAAATAATAGTTGAGGATTGAAATCGTAAGGATTACGATGCTGACCTCATCAACCTGCACTGCATCCCGACAGCTTCATACTCAGGATCAGTTTAGTCGAGGCAGGACAGACAGAGTGATGATTGAGTCTTTGCAAATACCTTCAGTGAGTGACGATGCCAGCTTAACCCATTGATACGATTGATGTCATCGTCTAGCGATTGCGTGCGATTGTGCAGGAGTCACCCGACCCGAAATCTGTGGCACAGGTATACGAAGCAATCCTGCCGCTTCTCCGTGATACTGTTCTCCGCGTTGCACCGGTTTCTCTCGCCCCGGAAAAGGCCCGAGCGAAAATGGAACTAGGGCTGCCGCTCTTGCATGACCTCGCTCTTGAACTTGATGTCGAAGGAGTGCACAAGTTGATGCTAAGCTGGCCTGAGCAGTCTAGACCATGAAAACGAAGAACCAGCCATATAAGTTTCGGCTGCCTCGGCTCTAAGCACCAGGCAAAACTGATTCAGCAGCGCACCGTATCCAGATATTCCTTGAGGAAAATCAGCTGGACGTAGGATCTCTGTTGGCGCACATTGCTACAGGCCAGAGCGGGCCGGTCTTTTCCGCGGCGCAGAACCCATATCTCGATCCAAGCCTTCTCATGACGCTGGTGCAGAACGTACTCAAGCTGGCCCTGAGTGCATGGTGCCGGCAATTAACACCATCGGCCAAGCGAATCCCCTGGTATAAAGGCACCTGCTATGTATGCAGTGCTGCCGCGGTCGTTACCTTCTCTTTGTATAGCTGATGAATCAGCTTCCTATCGAATTCGTACTCTTACGCCAGCATCACATCTTTTTTTTCTTGGTTGAAATACTTCATGCAGGGCAGGAAGAAATGGTTGTCATCCTGCTCACTCTGCTGTGGATACAACTCGACGAGAAATCGTATCGTCCTGATGATACCTGATAATAATCCCTAGTCCCCTCGCCTATGCCTATCATAAAATTACAATGAACCATAGGCCATGACAAGGGACAGAAGGGCTTATTATTTTGCCACATTCCAGGCTGAATTATTTCAAATTGGATCATGATTCCCCACCCACATCAGGTTTGACATGGTGAGACATTGATTATCGATCGGCATGGCGGTGTTTTTCAGTTTTATGATATGCTTATTGTAGGAGCGCCAGAATGAACGCGGGGGTCAGAAACACATGCCGCGCAGAATCCTTATAATCGAGGACGATAAAGATATCGCCAAACTTGTAGATCTTCATCTGAAGGATGCGGGATACGAAGTGAGTCTTGCGTATGATGGCAATGCAGGTCTCGAGCAGGCCCTGTCGAAACCCCATGACCTGATTATTCTTGATTTAATGCTTCCGGGGGTTGACGGGCTGGAGATCTGCCGACGCATAAGGGCCGCATCGGCTTATACGCTCATACTGATGTTAACGGCCAAATCTGCCGAACTTGACCGGGTGCTTGGCCTCGAGATTGGTGCTGATGATTACCTGACCAAACCATTCAGCATTCGTGAGCTTCTGGCTCGGGTCAAAGCCCTTTTCCGTCGCGAGGAGGCGCTGAAGTCGGAGGACTCTCTGGAATCGCAGAAATTGATCAGGGCAGGCTCCCTGGAAATTGATGTGAAAAAAAGGAAGGTCGCGCTCAAGGGGCAACCCGTAGCTTTGACAGCTAAAGAGTTCGACCTCCTGCTCCATTTTGCCAAACACCCCGGTCGGGTTTATACCCGCCTCGAACTGCTCAATCTGGTCTGGGGGTACGGGTATGAGGGTTACGAACATACGGTTAATTCCCACATCAACCGAATCAGGGCCAAAATTGAGGAAAACCCAGCCCAACCCCGTTACATTTTGAGTGTGCGGGGGGTCGGCTATAAGTTCTCTGATTCCGAAGATCTCGAAAAGGGATAGTGCGATGTTCAAGAACCTTTATACCCGACTTGCCGCGGTACTGCTTGGATTATTCTTGCTGATCGGCGTCCTGTATATCCTGCTGACGCTCTACACCACCCGGCTGTATTTCCAGGAAGTGAACCAGAAGCTCAACCGTATCCTGGCGCAACACCTCGTTTCGGAAAAGATCCTAATGAAGAACGGCCGGGTTGATGAAGAGGCCTTAAAGAATATTTTTCACATGCTGATGGTCGTCAACCCCGCTATCGAGATCTATCTCCTCGATCCGGATGGCAATATCCTAGCTTTTTCAGCGCCTCCCGGCAAGGTGAAACGGCAGTCGATACCTCTGGAGCCCGTCAAACGGCTGCTGAGCGGGTCCTCCCCACTGCCCATCTTGGGTGATGATCCGCGTGACCTTAGTCAGAAAAAGATATTCTCCGCTGCACCCATTACTCTGAACAGCCGCACTGAGGGCTATCTTTACATAATCCTAGGGGGCGAAGAATTTGAAACAGCGGCCCAGATGCTCCAAGGCAGTTATATTCTCCGGCTCAGCATGTGGGCCGCAGTAGGAGGTTTGCTGTTTGCCTTACTGGCCGCGCTTCTTCTGTTTAACCGGATGACGCGTCCACTCCGGCAGCTTACTGCAGCGATGGAGGTTTTCCGGCAGAGTGATTTTTCGGAGCCCCCCGATTATTCTCACCGGTTCCACGTTCATTCAGGGAATGAAATCGACAGGATCAGCACGATCTTCATGCAAATGGCCGATCGCATCGTTCGCCAGATCAGGGAGCTCAGAGAGGCAGATACGCACCGGCGTGAGTTCATCGCCAATATTACGCACGATCTGCGGACGCCCCTGACCTCCCTCCAGGGCTATCTCGAGACCCTGCTCCTGAAAGAAGGGACGTTATCTACTGAGGAACAGCAGAACTACCTTACAATAGCAATGAAACGTGCCGACCAGTTAGGAAAGCTGGTCTCCGAGCTCTTTGAACTCGCCAAGCTGGATTCACCCGATGTACAGGTCCGATTCGAGCCGTTCTCGCTGGGAGAACTCATCCAGGACATCCTGCAGAAATTCCAACTCGCTGTTGAGAATAAAAGAATCACTCTGCAGATTAACATAGCGGAACACCTTCCCCAAGTTTTCGCCGATATCGGGCTTTGCGAACGGTTGCTCGAAAATCTTATCGAAAACGCCATCAGGTACACGCCAAAAGACGGCGCCATTAGCATGAGTGCCATTCCCGAGAACGATCGAGTAGCGGTGAAGGTTTCGGATACCGGCTCCGGGATTCGGCCCGAGGATATCCCGCACCTATTTGATCGTTTCTATCGAAAGGATCGCAGCCATCCGGACAGTAACTCGGGATCGGGACTCGGTCTGGCCATCGCTAAGAGAATCCTTGACCTCCATGGGAGCGGTCTTGAGGTTACCAGTTCGGTCAACGTCGGCACTACCTTTGCGTTCACCCTCCCGATATATGAGACTCAGTCGTGAACCGCCCGATCGACCCCGTAAAAATCAGCCTTTAGTCCTAATTTTCCCCGTGATCAACTCTTTATCATTCCGTGATGATTTCGTGACCATGGTGAGTTATTCTTAAACCAGATTGGCAGAAGATATAGCGCCTGAAAAAGGAATTTCGGCAGAGAAGGAGATACAATCATGGATTATCATATTAACCGGCTCATCAAACCCTTGACGTATTCTATTATTGTTGTTCTTGTCCTTTTTTTGGTACAGGGGGGCTCTGTTGCACAGGAGACAGGAACATCGAAAGTGACCTTTATCGTTAAATGATTTGATGTGGGCAAGGAGGCCCTGGAAGGGCTGAAAGGCGTGAAGAAAGTTGACAAAGGCTTTCGTTACTTGAGAGAAACAAATACCGTCTACTATGACGCGGAGATAATCACGATTGAGGAAATGGAAATGGCCCTGAAGAAGGCCGGAACATACGTGGAAACGGTAAAATGATCAATGGATATCGGGTCCTGTTGATAAAAAGGGCAGGAAGCGACATAATCACTAAATAACTTGTTATAGGAACTGGGCAAGCCGCAGTCACTACAAATGCCGTGATGATTATTTTTCTGTTGCCAGCGGCTTCGCCGCAGGGTTTTCACTCTTTGCAATCCGTATAAACTACAGCAATGTTCGCCATGTGAGAAAACATAACAGCGGTTTGCAGAGTTATAATATAAATAGAAAGAGAGGATACAGCAATGTTTGGAAAACTCATTATAGGATCGCTGTTTATTCTGCCGCTCATGGTCACTCAAGTCAATGCCGGCAGCGCTCCACACCCAGAAAAGGCGATCTTCGCAGGAGGTTGTTTCTGGTGCATGGTGCCGCCCTTCGAGAAACTGGACGGAGTGAGTGAGGTCATTTCAGGCTACACCGGTGGGCATAAGGTAAATCCGACGTATGAGGAAGTGTCTTCCGGGATTACCGGTCATATGGAGGCCGTAGAGGTTACCTATGATCCGACGAGGGTGACCTATGAGAAACTGCTTGATGTATTTTGGAGGCAGATCAACCCCACTGATGCGGGAGGGCAGTTTGTGGACCGCGGATCGTCGTACAAGTCGGCGATCTTTTATAGCAACGAGGAACAGAAGAAACTAGCTGAAAAATCTAAAGAAGAACTCGAACAATCAGGGCGTTTTGATAAACCAATCGTCACCGAGATACGTCCTGCCGGGCCTTTTTACCGCGCCGAGGAATACCATCAGGACTATTGGAAGAAAAACCCGATCCGGTACAAGTTCTACCGCTACAATTCAGGGCGCGACCAGTATCTGGCAAAGATCTGGGGAAAGGAGGAGGCAATGCATGCCGGGAAAACTGAGGACGCTAATATGGGCGCTTATGTGAAACCGTCCAGAGAGGAATTGAAGAAAACGCTGGCCCCCCTGCAGTTCAAAGTAACGCAGGAGAACGGTACAGAGCCAGCCTTCCATAATGAATACTGGGACAACAAGAAGCCGGGCATCTATGTCGATATCGTCTCCGGCGAACCCCTGTTCAGTTCCCTGGACAAATACGATTCCGGCACTGGATGGCCAAGCTTCACCAAACCCCTAGAGCCTGGCAATATCGTTGAGAAAGAGGACCGGAGCTGGTTCTCGGTTCGGACCGAGGTACGGAGCAAACACGGCGACGCACACCTGGGCCATGTATTCAATGACGGCCCCCCGCCCACGGGCCTTCGCTACTGCATGAATTCAGCGGCGCTCAGGTTTATTCCCAGGGAAGACCTGGCAAAAGACGGGTATGGGAAGTACGTGAAGCTCTTCGAGAAGTAAGCTCCGTTGGAGATAAAGCTCTCTTACGAGCATAAAACGTGGCTCTGAACTATCATCGGGGGGAGCGAAGCACACCCCCCGTGGAGACGCAACGTCTCCAAGGGGATGGCTGCTGTCGGCGAATGCGCTGTAAATGCGGCCAGCTCGAAGATCGGGGCCGGTCTTTAATCTCACTAGAAAAGATCGATTCCCTCCCTTATCAAGGGGACTCGTTCAACATAGAGTGCGCAGCGTAGCAGATTAAAAAAAGCGCCTTGGCAGCAAGGCGCTTTTTATTTTCCTCTTCGGCGTTGTCTATCCAGTCTTCATTTTTATTTCCCAAACGGGCAGACAGGGTACCTGCACGTTTTACAGTTGAGACAGAGTCCTCCATGCCCCAGTTCAGCGAGCTCTCTTCTGCTGATCTTTTCACCGGCAAGCACCCTCGGAAGAATAAGGTCAAAGACTGTAATCTTATGATACATGCCGCAAGCGGGAATGCCGAGGATGGGGATCACGGCAGAGGGGTCTTGTTCCATGCCCCCTGCCTCATGCTCTTTGCTGAGATAGGCTACCAACACCATCGCACCCGGCAAGACCGCCGAGCCGTACGTCATATCAGCAGCACCAAGGTTCCGTATTGCGAACCTTGTTACATCATCGGGATCCACTGACATTCCACCGGTGGCGATCAGGAGGTCCGCACCAGCATTAACGAGCTCACGCAGTCTCTGCTCGATGAAGACAGCATCATCAGGCGCATAATAGATGCCGACGATATCGCCGCTGACCTCTTCGATCTTTTTCGTTATCACGGACGCAAAGGCGTCCTTGATCTTCCCGTAATAGACTTCATTTCCGGTGATCACGATACCGGCTTTCGGTCTTCTCAGCTCTTTGACCTCCACGATTGGTGCGCCGGAACTCCGGGCCCGCTCTCCGATCGATACGGCCTTGTCAAGCAGGTCCCGCTTTACCACGAGCGGGATCGCCCTGGTACCGGCCACGATGCGACCCTTCTTCACAACCGCGTTGCTGTGGCGCGTAGCGCACATCACATCGCCGAGCATGTTGAATTCGAGAAGGGAGTCCCTGTTCACCCTGAGGAGACCGTCCCTTTCGGCGATAATGTTTACCTTCCCTTCCCGCGACTCGCCCTCGATCCTGACTCCAACGCCCATAATTGCAGAGGCTAACGCTACCGCTGCGTCGTCCTCATGTATTTCATCGGGGCCAAGCGAGAGGACGAAGAGACGCTCCTTCCCAAGTCTCCGGAAGTGGTCGATGTCTTCAGCGCGTATGATGTGGCCTTTCTTGAATGCCCTGCCCTTGAATTCGTCCTTCCGGATCTCCGTCACGTCGTGGGCTAGGACCATACCGACTGATTCTCCAATGGGTATAGTCTTCGTCGCGGCGCTGTCCGGCCCCCTGCTCATCTCAGCGTTGCACATATACGACCTCTCTTCGCCGTTTTGAAGATATAATATAATTTATTGAAACAGATATCCAGACAAGCTTTTCGCTTCTGTTTCCGATATTAGTAAAAAGTTTATCCGGAAAAGCTTTGGCTGTCAAGATGCAAGGGTGCCGTTTCGCGGCGCTTCCTGAACTTATGGGATATTCCGGGCGTTACTACAACTTTCGGCACAGTTGGCTTCGGCCAGAAGCATTTCTGTCGGGTAGGAAACGAAGCGGAATCACGTGATTTTGTAGGAAATGGTCTCAGCGCCATTCCTGTGCAGGGAACGACATTGTTCCTTCTATCAAGACCTGTGTGTGCCAATGACGAGAAACAAGGCGTTCACCTTTGCGCGTCATGGTGTATCTTTTTTCAGCTCTTCTGATTATTGTTCAGCAGGTCCCGTACTAAGCAGGAACTGACCCGAGCCCCGGACCGGCTGCTAAGCATACGATGGAGCCTACTGCCGACGAATTGGCCGCCGAAAAAAGCGCTGATCATGATGGGGAACGTGATAAACTGCCAGCCCAGGCCTGACAGCACACGGATTGCGATCACGAGGGGTACCGGTGCGTGTATGGCGAGAAACCATCGGGGAGATAATTTTTTCTCATTCGCTCGCCAGTAGCCGAAGGGGAGGTTGAGAATAAAGACGATGAATGCAACAGACAGAATATTCATATGATTTTCAATTACGCCTGCTCCACGGTAAGACGGTTCTTGATGAGCGAGACCTCTCGCAATACACCATGGACTCTTTTTTCTTCACCGAACAGGTTGCGAAGCACCACTTCTTCGCCCTCGGCGCGCACCTGGTTGACCGCGTCCAGCAGCAACTCCTCCTTCCCATTCTTTTTTACGTAAGCCTTCAGATCACACACAATATTTTCGCTCCAATTATCAACGCATCTGGCTGAGACAAAAAACCCGCCGTCTTATTTGTCGGCGGGATGCCTTCTCACGATCCTGTTCAGACCGTCCGGCGTGGCCGACCCTCGAGACAAGTCAGCCTTCTGCACATTGCCGCGGCACTCAGCGAGATACGAGAGCGTTCCGCACGGGGGCTTTGATGCCCGTGTGCCTTCAGCTTTCCGCTGCTTTTTAGTCCTGCTTGATTCCGATTTCATTTTTTTCACCAGTACAGCTTTCACGTGATCCATTAGCTCTTTATTCTATAACACAACACTCGAAAGAAATCAAGAAAAAATGGAGCTCCCGCTGTTCTCCAGGCTAATTCGTCTGACCGGTGGGGAATCTTTTCGCTCCTGAAAGATACACGTACCAGGTAGAGAGCATGTCCACGAGAGCAACGACCGCGAGCGCCGCCATGAGGAACACCAGGAACGCATCGACCTTGAAGGTGATTGCTTCAGCCGCGGAAGGAGCCACCGACGCCTTTGCAAGGAACAGCGTGGCCAGGCTCCACGAGGCGGTGAGTGTTGTCGCGAACATGAAGATCATGGGGATGAACGTGGTCCAGGCGTATCTGGCCTTCCCGGACTTGATGATCACCGTAGTGCCTACGCCAAAGGCGATAGCAGCAAGAAGCTGGTTTGAGACGCCGAACATTGGCCAGATCGTGGATATGTTTCCTGAGTGGATGAGGTACGCCCAGGCTGACACCACGAGGAGGCTCGTGATGACAATGCCCGGCATCCACCTCTGGCGTCCAAGCGGTTCGTACACGTGGCTGCCGAGTTCCTGGAGTAGGAAGCGCGCAACCCGCGTGCCGGTGTCCACGGTGGTGAGGATGAAGAGCGCCTCGAACATAAGCGCGAAATTGTACCAGTAGGCCATGAGTCCCTTCATGCCCGGGATGCCTGAAAGGATCGAGGCCATACCTACGGCAAGCGAGACCGCGCCGCCGGGTCTTCCGATCACGTCGGTACCGACCATGGCCGATAGTTCGGTCACTCTGCCCACGGGAAAGCCGAGCCCTGCGAGTGCGTCGAGGGGAAGCTTTGTGTTGATCGCGAAGTAGTCACCAGGGATGAGCACGGTCGCTGCGATGAGTGCCATCATGGCAACGAAGCCTTCGGCAAGCATGGCGCCGAAACCAATGACAGGGATGTCTCGCTCGGACATGATCATTTTCGGGGTCGTGCCGGATGATATGAGGGAGTGGAATCCCGATATGGCGCCACAGGCTATGGTGATGAACATGAAAGGAAAAACCTTCCCCGGGATCACCGGCCCGCCTCCGCTGACGAACCGCGTAATGGCCGGCATCTGGATCACCGGAGCGATAAAAAGGACGCCAATAGCGAGGAGGACGACCGTGCCGATTTTCATGTAGGTAGAGAGATAGTCGCGGGGACAGAGCAGCATCCAAACCGGCAGAACCGAAGCGATGAAGCCGTACAACGCGATGGAGATCACCAACTGGTCTTTCGTGAGGTTAAAGAGTGGTTCGAGCATGGATCCGGGGATGAAGCGGCCGATGATGACCGCCGCAAGAAGCAGGACGAATCCGATAGCGCTCACCTCGCCGATTTTGCCCGGCCTGATGCGGTAGAGGTAGAGCCCCATAAAGAGTGCGATCGGGATCGTAACGGCGATGGTGAAGGTTCCCCAAGGGCTCTTTGCGAGTGCGTTTACCACGGCGAGTCCGAGTCCCGCCAGCGCAACGATGATGATGAATATGATGGCAAACGAAGCCGCCAGGCCGCCGACCGGACCGATCTCATCCTTGGCGATCTGCGCGAGCGACCGGCCACGCCTCCTGACCGACGCTGCGAGGATAACCATGTCGTGGACCGCGCCGCAGAAGGCCGATCCTATCAGGATCCAGAGGAAGCCCGGCAGGTACCCGAACTGGGCCGCGAGCATGGGTCCGATGAGCGGTCCCGCGCCGGCGATAGCGGCGAAATGGTGACCGAACAGGACCCAGCGGTTCGTTGGATGGTAATCCACTCCGTCCCTCAGATCATGAGCGGGTGTTGACAGACTGGCATCGAGCGACAGCACTTTTGCAGCTAGAAACGACGCATAGAGCCGGTACGTGATCGCGTAGAAACAGCCTGCAGCTGTGATGAGCCACAGCGCGTTAACCTTCTCGGCGGGATTAACTATCCCCGTGACGACCGAGATGGAGATGCCGGCGATCAGCGAGATGAGTATCCAGATCATTTTTTTGACTGCGTTATGCATGGCCGCACCTCATACTGCAAAGGATCATGCAGGTCTATGATATTTCACAGTGACCATTTTATAAAATAACGGTCGCGATGTCAATCGTGCGGTACCATCACATCGCTTTCTCCGATGTCAGAACTTCTTTTTGTACGAGAAGTTCAGGTTGATATCCTCTCCGGCCTGAAGGCCGGGGATTCCCGAATCAGGCCCTTACTTCACTAAGGGCCGCTGCTGATCCTGTTCGCGGATGTGGCAGGGATGTTTGCCACGTCCCCGGTTTATGGGCTGTTGTTACAGCCCGGTCTCTCTCCAGGCAAACCGGTTGACCGCAGGCTGTGCCAGGCAGCCACTACTCCAGGAGACACTCATTTGCTCCGGGAGATACCTTTTTAAGATGTTGATTGCGCCGTTCACGTCGGCGTTGATGACGGCACCGCATTGGTTGCAGGCATAGAGGCCACGATGGACACGATTGGATCAGCATATTGTGCCGCACAGGCAGCATGTCTGGCTCGTGTAGTCCTCGGGTTCCTTGACAACACGGATGCCTTTGAGTCTGGCCTTGTAGGGCGGCCAGCTCGCCGCCTGACCAGAGGAATGTATCCCCGTCCGTGCATGCGGTAGCGGCAAGATGCTTCATTCCAAGGTCTATGGCCATGGTCTCCCCGGATCCTTTCAAATCGGGGAGGGTTATATGGTATACAAAATGTGCCGACCAGGTACCGCTCTTGTGGATCAGCCGGGCCAGCTGGATAGTGTTATCGTCCATACGAATGCCTTCGGGCAGGCGTATCTTCAGATAGAGGAATTGCTTGCCGTAGATGTCTTTCGGGATGCTGAAGCGCGCCGTGGACGTTCTCGGGCTCCACTTTACGGCGTTTTGCTTGAAGGTCACTGCCGAGAAATCAGTTTTCCGCCTGAAACTGGGCGGGTTGGCCTTCCTGTCGCCTTTCTTCCGGAGAGCGAACCATGACTTGTATGACTGCCAAAGCTCTTCCAGGATAGCTTGGGCGCTTTGCGAGTGGAGCCTGCGGTACCAGAGCGGATGCTCTTGCTTCATAGAAACATCCATCTTTGCATAGGAGGGGATCTTACCGGTGGTTTTCCAACATTCCCTGGCATGCCACACGGCGGCGTTCCAGAGCTTTGTCGCGGAAAAACCAAGCAGGCCAAGCAAAAGAGCGGTGCTGTCGTCAGTTACCAATACCTTGTCGACAGCAGTCATTGTTTGCAGATCGGGCTCCTTGACAGTTTCGGCCATTATTTCAAATATATCAAGAAAGTGAACGTTTGTCCACTACTTATTGAGGTCAGCACGACTCTGGTTGCTTCAGAACCACCGCCTTATATCCCCGCCCTGAAGTGACGGGGTTTTACGGCGCAAATTGATAAAAATACTTTAACATGCGGGAGACTGGAAATAAAGCTATAATAAGACTAGATTTGGGCTTCAGGAGCATACGATACTTCCAAAGTAGCAGCGACTCGCTATCATCTGTCATATCAAAAAAATTCACGAACCAAGGAGGAGGACGTTATGCCGCACTATATCATTCTCAGCAGTCTCACGGATGAAGGGCGCAGGACGATCAAACAGAAACCGGAAAGAATCATCGAAGTGAACAAGGAAGTCGAAGCTATGGGAGTAAAGATCCATAAGCAGTATGCCCTGCTCGGTTCCTATGATTTTATCAACATCGTGGAAGCGCCAAACAATGAGACGGTCATGAAGATGTCGGTCGAGATCGGATCGAGAGGCTCGGTCCATCTCATGACGCTCCCTGCCCTGCCCGTTGAGGAGTTTATTAAGAAGATCAAGTAACATGCACGACTACAACTGGGGGAAAAAGCAATTATGAAATGAGACAGGATTGAAAGGATGATCGACCTTCAAGCGATCCACATTTATCCTGGACATCCTGTCGGTGTGCTTTTTCTTCCCGATCGCCCTCTATCCCTGGATTACTCCAGGAGCAGGTAATCGGCGTCCTTAATTGTGGCGGTCTTTTTTTCTATCTGCCCGGGAATAAGCGGAAGGATCACGCGATAGGTATGCTTTGACTCCATCGCAATTTGCTCAGGCATCCCCCGCTTCCACGCATGACCGACACCAGCTAGGACCACCACGATCCTGCCACGGTTCTTGTTCAGATACTCCACGAGGTGCCGGGCCATCGATTTGTCCCAAACCATCTGGGCCTCACAGAAATTCACGAACTTCCGCTCTTGAAGAGAATGGTCGGAATAAGCTCTTCTGATGAACTCCATATACGTCGCATCGACATTGCAGCTGATGCCGCTCGGCAAGTGCTTCTTTTCCTCTTCAGTCAGGGACGCAAAGCCTTGATGAGCAACCTTTTTTGCTATCTCGTCGGGGATGTTAAGCCCGATAAGAGGAATTTCATGGTCCCGAGAGTACCAGAATATCTCACGATAGAATGTCCAGGGCATATGCCAGTTATCGTAGTATGCAGGCAGGAACTGTTCCAGTGACGATTTCCCCCGAGACCAGGAGTCGAGCGCACCCTGACTGTCGGACCTGAACATCTCGAGACCAATGGACATCGGCGTATCGGACTCATGTAAGGCCCTGATGACGGCCAGCTCTGCTTCGTGGTGTTCGATGCTGTCATGTATCTCTCCGAAAAATACAATATTTACCCTCTTCACCTCCTCGACCATCTGGTTGAATGTGATGATCTTGCCGTCTCGGACCCGCAAGACTTTGTCTGCACTGACACCGCTTTCCGCAGCAAAGCACAGGAACAGCAGGATGAACAGCGATAACAAGTTTTTTTTCACGATGTACCACCTTGATGATATCATCTCTCACCTTCGCCCTTATTCCCTCTCCCTTTCAGGTTCTCAACGCGGTTGAGGCTGAGGCGACGGAGAGGGTGTCGGCGGCTGGTTGGGAGGAGGTACGCGCCGATAAACCGGAGGCGCCGGGTAATAACGGTAATAATAAGGATAACTCCACCATGGGTCCCAATAATAATAGGGGTAGGGATAGAACCAGGGGTCATAGTAGTAGTACGGTGCCGGGTAGTATGATGTTTCCTCCGGCCAGAGGTAGATCTGCTTGATCTGAAAGACGGGGTACACATACTCAATCTCATCTATTATACCCGTCCGCAGTTCGACGAACTCGCCTGCCAGCGTGACCCTCCTCCCCCTGCGATACACCTCGGAATCCAGCATCGTCCCATCCTTGGGCGATACTGCGAGGAAGCGCCCCTCAGAACGGCCCTTCTCCTCGAAATAACCGGCACTATCCACCGGTACATGCACCGCCTCGATCTGAGACCCCGCAGCGGTGAACTTTGTGTGTACGATGACGCCACCGAGGATGAAAAGCCTTCCCTTGAACTCGCTTGGATTTTCACCAAGGAGTTGAAATGAAACCTCTCTTGAGCCTTCTCGCATGTATTCGCGATTTAAGACCGGCGCACAGGAGAAAAAAAGCAAGCTCAGCGTGAGCGACGCCAGCATTTGTAGCCTTTTCTTCACCATGGTTTAATTGTTGCTCACATCGGAGGTAATGTCAAGCCTGATGGCGGTGACCGGAGGGTTCTCGGACCCTGCTGACCAGAGGCGCGTTTTTTTTGCCATCCTTTATTTCTATAAGGTAAAATTAAACTAGTACTGCGCAATAATGTCTGATACTCAATGAGTATATAGGGAGGAGCCTTCTTGTGCGACTAGGGTGATATCTGATTTAGCCCCTGTCCAGATGTTTTAATCTAGGTTTGTCAGCTTTTTCTGAAATCATCAGCGTGCTCTGTTTCAGGTTTTTCCATAATTACAAGAGGAGGACTTATGAAAATCGGGTTCATCGGACTAGGCATCATGGGAAGCCGCATGGCTGCCAACCTCCAGAAGAAAGGTTATCAGCTCGTCGTCTATAACAGGACAAAACAGAAAGCCGATCCACTCATCACGAACGGCGCCATCTGGGCACCGACGCCAGCGGAGGTGGCGAAACAGGTGACGATCATATTCACTATGCTCGCCAAGCCCGATGCAGTAGCCGAAACAGCGCTGCTGGGGAAAAACGGCTTTCTGAACCACCTCGCCAGCAATTCGCTCTGGATAGACTGCAGCACCGTAAATCCGTCCTTCTCCCGGCTCATGGCGGACGAAGCAAAACAGCGGAAGATAAGGTTCATCGATGCGCCTGTCGGCGGATCCAAAGGACCGGCCGAGCAGGGACAACTCTTGTTCTTCGTGGGAGGAGAAAAAAGGGATGTGGACGAAGCGAAACCGCTTCTCGACGCAATAGGCAAAACGGTGTACCACGTGGGAGGACACGGCATGGGCACATCGCTCAAGATGGTAA
>Ga0335082_10005076_pt1 | contig 14352 bp, 11 predicted proteins | sample Lox_Sample_41_FD_206718 | JGI IMG/M metagenome (GOLD analysis project Ga0335082, IMG submission 206718) | Soil microbial communities from Loxahatchee National Wildlife Refuge, Florida, United States - Lox_Sample_4.1 | ecosystem: Environmental > Terrestrial > Soil > Wetlands | place: USA...
TGGAGCGGGCCTTGGCGATCAGCTTCGTGGTGTCAGTCTCCAGAGTTGAGATGACGCCGCGCATGACGCCGTTGTCGCGCAGGTGGCGCACCAGGGCGCGGGTGTCAATCTCGGCCAGCACCGGAATCTTGTAGCGCTCCAGATACTCCTCTGCCACCTCCTGCGAGCGCCAGTTGGAGCTGACGCGCGAAAACTCGCGCACAATCAGCCCTTCGATGTAGGGGCGCGTGGCCTCGTTGTCGTCGGAGTTGGTGCCGTAGTTACCGATTTCAGGATTGGTCAGGACAACAATCTGTCCGGCATAGGAGGGATCGGTAAAGATTTCCTGGTAGCCGGTGATGGAGGTGTTAAAAACAACTTCCCCGTAACATTCGCCTTTCGCACCGTAGCCTTTGCCGCGGAAGATCCTTCCATCTTCCAGCGCAAGGATTGCCTGCATTGCCTCTCCGGGGAGTGGATTTTATAGATTCTATCAGGGAAATGGTGCGAACGATAAGAGGAGCGCGGAGAAATTGCAACGAACAAGGTTTGGTGCAGAAGCGCATCCTCATGAGCAGTTATCCGCGGATGCCAGCGAAGGAGACCCCGGGCTTGACAATATTGTGGTACTTAGGTACATTTGTACCATGAACGAGCAACGTGAAGCGCGCCTTGAAATCGAACGGGTGCAGACCGGGGTCCGCATGGAAAAGCGCCTGCTGAAGGTCCTTAAGGCGCTGGCGGAGCTGAAGGACCTGACGCTGGGTGATCTGCTGGAGGGGATTGTGCTTCACGCCTTCGAAGGCAAGGCGCCCTTCTCACACGAAACTCTCAAAGAAATCGCGCAATTGCGCAATGTCTACGGCCTCACTCTTAAGGCCACCGACAGCCACAAGCTCAGGGAGCGACGCCCATGAAACTTGCGTCAATAATGTTTTTCGTCGCGGTGTTGTTTCTGCTGATGACAGTGGCTGGCGGAAAGGCGCAGGACACGGCAGCCGCGCTGGCCCATACGCGCACCGAATTCAGCTTTTCCGTGGACGCCCCGTTTGAGCAGGTCGTGCCTTTATTCGGCGCGCAAGAGGAGCGCAAGTGGGCGGAGCATTGGGATCCGCAGATCGTGTATCCGGCTTCTGCACACGACCAGCAAGGCATGGTCTTCAAGGTCGCGCACGGACACAACTCAGCCGTGTGGATTAACACCGCGTTCGACCTGGCAGCGGGCCACATCCAGTATGCATACGTGCTGAGTGATGCGATGGCGACGCTCATCGACATTCACGCGGCCCCGCAAGGTCCAGGGAAGACGGGTGTTACCGTTGTGTATGAGCGCACAGCGCTGGTTGCGGAGGCGAACGAGCACGTGCAGCACTTCGCGAAAAATGATGCGAATGGGGGCAAAGAGTGGGGTGACGCGATCAATGCGTACTTCGCGAAGAGGGACAAGGCAGCCAAATAGGACGACCGAGAGCACGAGCGGCTTTCAAGGGGGTCGCCTCTCGATCTGTCGTGACGAGCGAAGCAAGGCAACTGCTCTTCTTCCCTTCTCTCAAAAAACAGATCCCTCGCGGCCTGAAGGCCGCTGGTGATGACAATAGCGTAGAGCGATACGCGAACAGCGGATTTCCTACAGTTCCCTTCTGCCTTCAAGTGCCTTCTGCATCGTGACTTCGTCGGCGTACTCGATGTCGCTGCCGACGGGGACGCCGGTGGCGATGCGCGTCACCTTCACCGGCGACGACTTGAACAAGTTGGCCAAGTAGGTTGCAGTGGCTTCACCTTCCACGGTGGGATTGGTCGCGAGGATGAGTTCATCCACGCTGCCGGCCTCGATGCGTCGTACCAGGCTGGAGATGCGCAACTGGTCCGGGCCGACGCCATGCAACGGCGAGAGCGCGCCGTGCAGTACGTGGTAGACGCCGTTGTAGTGGCGGGTCTTTTCGATGGCTGCGATGTTAGTGGGTTCCTCCACGACGCACACCAGCCGCTGGTTGCGGGTGGCGCTGGTGCAGTAGGTGCAGGGATCAACGTCGGTGATGTTGTTGCAGACAGAGCACAGGCGCAGGCTGGCCTTGACATTATGGATGGCGCCCGCCAGCAACTGGGCGTCCTCGTCGCTGGCGCGCAGAATGTGAAACGCCAGGCGTTGGGCGCTCTTGCTGCCCACACCGGGCAGTTTCTTCAGTTCTTCGATGAGTCGAGCCATGGGCTCGGCGAATCTGGACATCCGATTCCTTCAGTCGGTATTTTCACCACGGAGAACACGGAGAGCACGAAGCAATAAGTTTTCCCTTTTTCTCCCTGAGCTCCGTGTATTCCGTCGTGAAAGGGGACTTGCGTGCATCACATCCCCGGCAGGCCCATGCCGCCGAGAAGGCCGCCCAGGCTGGATTTCAAAGCCTCGTCCACTCGGCGTGAGGCTTCGTTGACGGCGGCGATCACCAGATCCTGGATCATCTCGATGTCACCGGACTTGACCACCTCGGGATCGATGGTCACGCTTTGCAGTTGCTTCTGGCCGTTCATGCGCACGGTGACGCTGCCGCCACCCGAGGAGGCCTCGATAGTGATCTGCTGCATTTTTTCCTGCAGCTTTTCCGCCTGCTGGCGCGCCTGGGCCAGCATCTCCTGCAAATTGAATCCCCCCATGGTCGCCTTTCGCCTTGCGCTCTCCGCTTTTCGCCCACCACTCTGGCGAAGAGCGAATGGCGCGACTAGCTACGCTCCTTCCGGTCAATCACGGTGCGAATCTCAGCGCCGAACTTTTCCTGCATACGCTGAACGACAGGGTCGGCAAGAGCGCGACTGCGCGCGCCGGCGCCGTTGGCCGGTCGTGGCGGCGCGGGTTTCGCAGTCGCCGGCGCGGCCCCGCTCACCATCTTGAACTTCAGCGCGCAGCTCGCGACCTTGCTCAGCGCCGACTGAATGACGCGCTTCGGCTCTGGCCCGAGGGCGACGTCAATCAATACCTGCGAGATGCCGACTGTGACCGACAACTCCGTTCCATTCAGCGACCACTCGCCTTCCTCCAGGTTGTGGGCCAGCATCTCCTGCCCGGCATCACTGAGAGCCGCTAGCACTGCGGCGCGCGCCCTGTCGAGCGAGAGTTCACCTTGGGATGCCGATGGATCAGGCGTCTGTACCGCCACAGCCGCTGTTTCAGCCTCCAGCGCCACGGATCCCGTCACCAGCTCCGCTGCGGTCAGGACCGGCTCCGCCGGCCCGAGATGCGTCTCTGATTTCGGCCCACTCTTGCGGCTGCGATCGGCCTCGAATGGCGACGGCTTGGCGAACGGAGACACGACAGGCGGTCGCGTCTCTGCTGGAGCGGTCTCCGCCGACGATCGCGGGACTACGCGGGGCGAAGCGGGGAGAGCAGTCGAGCGCGATGCGCCGCTGCCTGGCAATGCGGAGGCTCCGGGCGTGTTAGCCCTCTCTGCTTCGGCGCTCAACAAGTCCTCCAGCGGCAGTAGTCGTTGTGCGTGCACCAGCTTTAGCAGCCCAAGCTCGAGATGGAAGCGCTGCTCCTGCTTGTAGCCCAGCTCGCTGTGGGTGCGAAGCATGATCTGCATGAACCTGGCTAGATCTTCTTCGCTGAAGCGTTCCGCCACGCGTGCTACGCGCTCGCGTTCGTCGGAGGAAATCTGCAGCACGTCGGAGTCGCTACCAGCCACCTTGGCCACCATCATATTGCGCAGGAATCGCAGCATCTGGCGGGCGAAGTGTTGCGCGCTCTGGCCTTCCGTCAGCAGCCGGTCAACCAGCCGCAAGACGTCCTGGCTGGAGTTCCCCGCAACCGCGTCCATCACGTCTTCCAGCACTTCCGACGGAACCGAACCGACGAGGCTACGAACAACCTCCGTGCTCAGTGTCGGGCCACACGATGCAATGGCCTGGTCCATGATGCTGAGTGCATCGCGCATGGAGCCATCGCCGGCCTCGGCCACCATGGCCAGCGCGTTGTCGTCCGCCTTGATTTTCTCCTGCCTTGCAATGCTTCGAAGCTGGGCCACAATGTCATCAAACCGCACGGCATGGAAGCTGAAGTTTTGGCAGCGCGAGCGGATGGTCTGCGGGATGTCTTCGGGCTGCGTGGTCGCCATCATGAAGATGATGTGTCCGGGCGGCTCTTCCAACGTTTTCAGCAGCGCGTTGAAGGCGGCGTCCGTAATCTGGTGTGCCTCGTCGAGAATGTAGATTTTGTAGCGGTCCCGGGCGGGACGATAACGTGCTGCCTCGCGCAGCTCACGGATCTCGTCAATACCACGGTTGGTGGCGGCATCAATCTCAATGACGTCCACGGAGTTGCCGGCGCGAATCTCGCGGCAGGAATCACACACGCCGCACGGCTCAGGCACCGGATGGTCCTTCGACCGGCAGTTCAGCGCCATGGCCAGGATGCGAGCGATGGTGGTCTTACCGATGCCGCGATGCCCGCTGAAGATGTGTCCGTGCGCAACCCGGCCCTGTTCGATGGCGTTCTTCAGGGTACGGGTAACGTGCTCCTGACCTATGACGTCGGAGAATTTTTGTGGCCGGTACTTGCGCGCGAGGACCTGATAGCTCATGGAAGGAAGACTCGATTATACGGTGTGAAGCTGTGGAATGCTCGGCCCTGCGGGAGCATAATAGGACGAAATTGTGGGGTACTTAAAATGCAAAGCTTGTTCGTGCTGCAGGAGCTCATCGATCGACTGCCCGCCCGCTTGCAGGCGCTTTCCTCCAACAAGGTCGAAGACAAGCCTGCGCCGGATGCGTGGTCGGCAAAGGAAGAGCTTGGGCATCTGCTGGATTCGGCCGCCAACAATCACCAACGGATCGTGCGCATGCAACTGGAGGAGCATCCCGCCATGCCGGGCTACGATGGCGACGCCTGGGTGACGCTGCATCAATATCAGCGCCGCGACTGGCCTGCTTTGATCGAACGCTGGGCAGCGCTGAACAGCCAACTGCTGGCCGCGGCTGAAGCCGTCCCCGATTCAGCCTGGTCACGCACGTGCACCATTGCTGACTCGGAGCCTCTGACCCTGCAGTTCGTCTTCGACGACTACATTCATCACATGCTGGAGCACCTGCGGCACATGGGCGTTGCGGTGGATGATTTTGCGACGCGGGCGAAGAGCGCAAGCCAAGCATGACCGGAGACCTGACCTGGTAAACAATGGCCGCAGTCGTTATCTTGGGCCTGCCTTGTCGTTTATGTCGCCTGGGTCTTCTTCCTCCGTGGCTTCATTGCGCCGCATCTGCCTCTTGCTGCCGCCGGCCTCATAGAACAACTGCTGTTGACCTGCTTCTTTGTTTCCCATGCACTGGTGTATTACTCGGCCAAGGAAGTGGCCTTCTACGCTGTGGTCAGCGCGGTAATCGCTGATGTTCTTGAGAACCTCAGCGTGTTGTACGGAATTCCGTTCGGCTACTACTATCACACTGCGCTGGGTGGCCCGAAGCTCTTCAACGTTCCTTACGTCGTCACTTTGATCTACGTCGCCATCGGATACATCTCGTGGATGGTGACGCAGGTTATCCTGCACCGGACGCGCTACTCCGACTGGAAGCGCCTGGTTTACATCACGCTTCTGATAGCGGCTTTCGTCTTCACTGCCTGGGACCTCTGCATCGATCCCGTGTACGGAACCATCTACAAGGCATTTATTTATCGCAATCCTGGTGCGTGGTTTGGAACGCCGGTTGGCAACTACTTCGGATGGCTGGTTACGACCTACTTGTTTTACCTGCTGTTCGCTTTGTTCTTGAACAAGCGCGGAGATCCCGTCCGCCAGGAGCGGATACAACCGGGAAGGTCGTACTGGCTGCAGGCAATCCTGGCGTATCTGGTCCTTGCTGTGGTGGCGATCTTAATGGACCTCACTGGTGCCAGCGTGGAGATCACCTTGGCAGACGGCAAGGTCTGGAACACCGGCGAGATCTAGCGGCGCTGGGCCTGATGACCCTGTTTACCGTGATTTTCATCACGCTGCTGGGGCTGGTGATTCTGTACCAGAAGTCTGAGGATGGCCGTGAGTGAAGGGGGTATCCCCTGGCAGTCCCTTGAAACTATACGCTTGCCGAGAAACGACTCACAAAATCTAGAACCCAAAAGGATTACTGGTAACCTCATCTGCTCCAAGAGAATTACACACGAAGAGCCTAATTTTCGGGGGGGGTACGCCGGGCCTTCGAACCGCAGGCCATTATTTTTTCAAAGAGCCTGCGGCTATAGCGCGCACGCCAGCTGCGGGCGCAATGACACAACCCCTTCGTCCTCGCATCCTCACTGATACCGAACTGGACGGTGCATGCGCTGGGGCACGGGTCACACCTCGACGTAATATGGCAGGCCGCAATCGAGAAGAGTAAACTCGCGGCAGAACAATTATTCGCCGAGGAGAGGAGCTCCCATGACGAGACCTCTGCGACCGTTTTGTCTCGCTTTCACAATCCCTCTGAGAAGTTCCGCGACGCTGGCGATGGCGCTCGCGCTCGTGGCCGCAGTTGCACTTCCTGCGCGAGGGCAGACGTATCAGGTGATTCACACATTTCAGATTGGGGATGGTGCAACCCCGGCAGCAGGCTTGACTATGGACGCAGCCGGGCGACTGTACGGCACGACTGCATCAGGCGGGGCACATCGGTTCGGAACTGTGTTCAAACTGGCGCGCGCCGGATCCGGGTGGACCCTGAGCACACTCTACAGCTTCAAGGGAGATAACGATGGGGCCGCACCCGCAGGGCGAGTGAGCTTTGGTTCTGACGGCGCTCTGTATGGCACCACCTACGAAGGCGGGGGCAACGGCTGCAACGCAGTAGGCTGTGGAACCGTTTTCAAGCTGAAGCCCTCGCCGAGCGCCTGCAAAACGGCCCTCTGCCCGTGGAACGAAACCATACTTCATGCCTTCAACCAGAGTGACGGAAATTTTCCGCTCGGAGACTTGCTCTTCGACGCCTCGGGCAACATCTACGGCGTCACCAGTCAGGGAGGCGTGCCCAATCTCGGTGGCGTTGTGTACGAACTGACGCCGTCCGGTGGGGGATGGACACAGAGCATCCTTTACAGCTTTGGTGGCAGTTTGCTATATCCCAGCGCTGGAGTCATTTTTGACAAAGCCGGGAATCTGTACGGAACTCTTTTGGGATCTGGAGACGGCCACGTTTTTCAGTTGGCGCCGGCGACAAGCGGCTGGGTATACAACGAGGTTTACGCCTTGCTTGGTGGAGGTGAAGGAGGCCTTCCGGAAGCGGGTCTAATTTTTGATGATGCAGGCAGCCTCTATGGTGCAAGCACTTCCTATGGCGGAGGGGGCGGCGGCACCGTCTTCAAGCTGACACCGTCCAATGGCGGCTGGACGTTGTCAATCTTGTACAGCTTTGTTGGCGTCTGGGGTAACGTGGACGGCCCGATCGCGAACCTGGTGACCGACAAGAGCGGAAATCTCTACGGAACAACATATGCGGATGGCGCCTATGGAATGGGCTCGGTATTCAAGCTCATTCCGAGGGGCAGCGGTTGGAGCTACACCTCATTGCATGACTTCACGGGTGGCGCCGACGGAGCCAACCCTAAGAGCAACGTGATCTTCGACGCAAATGGCAATCTCTACGGTACGGCCTCCACTGGAGGCAATCAGTGCAGCTGCGGCGTCGTGTGGGAGATCACGCCATAAAGGTATGCACCCGAAGCAATCGAGGCGTGCCGACGGCTAAGATCCGGCTCGAGATTTGACAAGCCAGCGTTGACGCGGCGCAAGAGCTTGCCCTGAGCGGAGTCGAAGGGCACAGCCCTACCCGAACCCCCTTGGCATGACAATCCGGTAAGCGTACGCTGCCTCGACTACATGCCACCCCGGCTCGCCGGAGGAACAATACCATTCATGCGCAGGTATTCCACCATCTGGCCGTAATGGTCGAAAGGATGGGAAAGCATGATGATGACCAGGCTCAGCCGCGTAACCCTATTAGGTCCCCAGGGAGCTTGCACCTTCTCCAGCACATTGTTCTCGTCAATACTGTTGGCGGCCTTGTGGGCGTAAGCGAACGAATCCTTCAGGAACTTCACTACGTCGGCCTTGGAGGTGATGTTGTCCGGGCCGTTCTCGCCTTTGCCCAGGTCCAGGGGCGGCTTTTCGCCAAGGATGGCGGCGCCAATCATATAGCTGGTGGCGGAGATATGCTTGATCTGCTGCGCATAGGTGCGGACGTCCTTGAATTCACCCTGGGTGGGGGCGAAATTGAACTTGTCGTCCGGCATGGCTTCGGCGGCGGACACGACCTCTTTCTCCACACCGCTGAGATTGCGGTCGAAGACCATAGCGAAAGTTGGCTTCTGATCAGGCTTGGTCTGGCCTGCGGCCTGCGCATGCGAGGTGACCGGCGCTGCTCCCGCGCCCATTGCCAGGATGAGGATTGCCATTGCAACTTGCTTCTTCATCAAAACTGCCTCCACAGGGAATGTACGTTTCATACTGCTCCACGGATGGCCTGACTTGTGTCAGGGCACGACTTTTAGTCATGCCGCGACGGGACCAGAAAAACTGCGGCTTCAGCCGCTGGTGACAGGGGCTAAAGCCCGTTCATGCACAAACTGGTCGGCACGGCTGAAGCCGTGCCCTGACACAAACCACAGGCTATCGAAGCCCGCGTGTGAGCATTCTAGTCCATCCCGACCGCGCTCGGTTGCAGACGCCCGGGATGCAGCCGGAACCACAGGGTTGCCAGGATGCCAGCCATCAGGCCCAAGGCCGCGTAGGACAACGAAAGCGTTATGCCGAATCGTTCGGCCACGGCTCCCCACAACGCGGCTCCGCTGGCCAGTCCACCTTGCAGCACCAGCAGGTACATGGAAATGGCGCGGGCGCGCATGTGGGCCGGACACATGGTCTGGGCCGAAACGTTCAGGGTAGCGAGAATCTGTATCCATGCCACGCCGGCAACCAACATAGTCAGCGATAGAGCCGGGAAGTTTTGCCAGCGGCCTCCCGCACAGGTGCAGAAGGCGAAAACCGCGGTGGACACGGTCACCAGCATGTCAGCCGACATGCCGCGCCGCAGGAACGGGATCAGCGCTGCCCCCAGCAGGGCGCCTGCGCCAAAGAAGCCGAGCAGCAAGCCATAGCCTTGCGAGCCAAAAGGATGCGCCAGCAAAGGCAACAACGCGGGCAGAGCACTGGCCGAAATACTGAACACCGCGCTGCGCACCAGCACCGCCTTCACTTCCGATGAGCGCCGCATGTGGCGCACGCCGGCGAACATGGCGTCGAACATGTGATCGGCGCGCAGCGAGATTCGGCCTGGCCTGCGCTTCCACTGATACAGGAAATAAATGACGCCGAAAAACGAGAGCGCGTTTAGCAGGAACGCAATCCCGGAATTGGTGGCGGCGATGACTAATCCGCCGAGCGCCGGGCCGATGGCGCGGGCGATGTTATATCCCGCAGAGTTGAGCGCGATGCCGGCAGCAAAGTTTCGATGGGAGACGACTTCGGGCGTGATGGCCTGCCATGCAGGATCGTTCAGCACCGCCCCGAAACCCATCAGCAGCGTAAAAAACAAGAGCAAGGCGGGCGTGATCCGGCCAGCCAGGGTGAGCACGCCGAGTCCGGCGGCAGCCACGACCATCCAGGTCTGGGTGAAGAGCAGCAGCCTGCGGCGATCCACCACGTCAGCGATTGCGCCGGCCGGCAGGACGACGAGGAACACAGCGATGCTGCCGGCCGCCTGCACCAGTCCCACCATCAAGGGCGACATGGTGAGCGAGGTCATCAGCCATCCAGCGCCGACGTTCTGCATCCAGCTCCCGGTGTAGCTCACCACAGCGGCAATCCACAGGGTGCGGAACAAGGGCTCATGCAGCGGGCCGAGCACGCTGTGCCGCGGCGGCACAATAGGCAACTCGGGAATCGAGCCGAGTTCCGACATGGCCTCAGTTCCCTCGCCCGTTGCCGGTTGGGCTACCGCAGACGCAAGCTTTTCTTGCCAGGCACCGCTCGTAGCCATCGGGAGTCAGACCACCTCGGAGAACAAAGGTAATCCTTGTTACCCGGGATTCACCGGCTGGCGTTGCGAGCCGCTGGCAATCCGTGACCAATCGCGGCGGCCGGACCCACAATTGCCGTGTCCGGGTAGAGCAGGCCTGAAGGCCCGCTCTACCCGAGCCTGCTGGAAACAACAACTCTGGGATCACGCTCATGCTCATCCTGCGGCCTCCGCAGTAGCCGGCGCCCCGGCGAACGGCCACTCGCGCCGGCGCCACGAGCGTGTCAGGTAGACCAGCAGGCCCACGACCAGGATCACAACGGCGTAACGAATCTCGCGCAGAAAATTCTCCCGCTCGACCAGGATGAAGATGAATCCTGCGATGGCCAGCAGTGCCGGTAGAGGATAGAACCACATGCGGAAGGGCCGCGGCATGTCCGGACGGCGCACGCGCAGCACCATCACGCCCACCGCCTGCACGATGAATTGCAAGAGAATGCGAATGACCACCAGAGCCGCAATCACATCGGCAAGCCGCAGGAAGCAGAACAGCATAGCAACTCCCCCTAGGGCCAGAAGCGACACCGTGGGAAAGCGATGCTCGGGATGGACACGGGCAAAGGCACGGAAGTAGTTGCCGTCGAGCGCCGCGGCGTAGGGGACGCGTGAGTAGCCTAGCAGCAGCGAGAACACCGACGCGAAGGCCGTCCACATGACCAGGGCGGCCGCGATTCGTCCCGCCCAGTTGCCGTAAATCCGCTGCATAAAAACCGACATGATGTAGTTGTTTTGCTCGTTGGAGAACCTGGTCATCTCCCGCCACGAAACAACACCCAGCACGCTGACGTTCATGACGAGGTAGAGAGCAGCCACGGCAACGATGGAGAGGATGAGCGCACGCGGGATGGTACGGCCGGGATCCCGGATTTCTCCGCCGATAAAACACACGTTGTAGTAGCCCCAGTAGTCGTAGGTGGCAATCAGCATGGCCGCGCCGAGTCCAAGGAAGAACTGATGTGACAGGTGCAGCGCTCCGGCAGGAAGATCAAAGGCACGGGCGGGATTGAAATGCGTCAGTCCCGCTACGATCATCCAGAGAATTGCGCCCATCACCACCGCCCACAACAGTTCCGCGAGCTTGCCGATAGCTGTGATGCGCCGATAGAGAAGGAAGACAACGCAGATGCAGGCACCGATGGCGACGAAGGTCGCCGGCATCACGACTACACGGGCCTCTACCCTACCGAGGAGGGGAATTGGAAGCTGCAGCGTTTCCGCTGCAAGGATGCGCTCCAGACCCGGCCACAGATAGCCCGCATAATGGGCAAAGCCGATGCAGCCTGAGGCGATGGATAGAGGCGCACTGAAAGAAAGCTGCCAGATGAAGAGGAACGACAGAAGGCGTCCCAGGGTTTGCGGGCCGTAAATCTCTTTCAGGTAGCGATACGATCCCCCTGCGCTCGGCATGGCCGCACCCAACTCGGCCCAAACCAGCCCATCACATAGCGCCAGCACGGCCCCGGCAATCCAGCCGAGCATGGCTTGTGGACCTCCGGCCGCGCTCACGATCAGCGGGATAGTGATGAACGGCCCCACGCCGATCATGTCAATCATGTTGAGCGTCGTGGCGCCCGCCAGGCCGACGCCGCGGATGAGCTCCGGCTGCTCCGCCGGGCTACTTCGGCTCATGGCCCACACTCAACAGGTTGACGTAGAGGCGAATGGCGCCGGGCACGCCAAAGGGCAACTGGCGGAAGAAGGCATATCCGGTATAGATGTAGTAGCCTTTGCCCGACTTCGCCACCAGCAGGCCACCCTTGTGGGGCGGCTCTCCAGGATCGTTCGACGCCAGCACTGCAGTGTATTGCGGGTCCCACTGATCCATGAAGTACAAGCCGCGCTCCTGCACCCAGCCATCGAAATCGTGCAACGTAATCGGGTTGGGATAATGCAGGACGACATGGTGCGGATCGAGGACGGTGACCGGAGCTTCTTCCACGCTCACGCGATCACGGCTGAGTTGCAGCGGGAAAGGCGTGTAGTGCCCGGCATTGAAGTCGCCGGGCGAAGTGTTGTATTGCACCAGCAGCGTGCCGCCATTCTGCACGTAATCCAGCAGGCGCTGGTTGTTCTTCTTCAGGTCGTCGCGCGTGTCGTAGGCGCGGATGCCCAAGACGATGGTGCCAAAGCGGCCGAGGTTTCCGTGCTCCAGGTCGTCGGGCGTCACAAGAGTGACGTCAAGTCCGAGCTGCCGCAGGACGGTAGGGATATCGTCGCCCGCCCCCATGATGTAGCCGATCATGAGATTGGGCGGAATTCTGACATCGACGATGCTGGCCCGCTGCAGCGCCGGCTGGTAGTAGAAGAAGCCGCCGATGTCGGGCCGCGCCACCAGGCTGTAGCCTTCTTTGTAATCGCGGTCGCCGGAGTTCAACTGGGCGCGGACGCTATATCGCGCTTCTTTGGCGCCATCGGGCAACACTTTGAACTCGGAAGCATGTTCCCCAGACTTGTTGAACTCGATGGTCGCCGACTGCGGCTGAATCTTCCAGCCTGCAGGGATTTCCGGACGCACAGTGCCGCCCGCCCGGTCTTCGGCGGAGCGAACCAGAACACTCAGCTCGGCTGAGGGATCAACTCCCGCAGGAATGACTTGCGTACTGGGTGAGGTCTCAACCGAAAACGGCGGCACGACCGCCAGCGGCATGGACCAGACATCTCCCTTGGTGTTGTGCATGGGAGTGCGCGCCACGCTCCGGACCTCGCCTTCCTCACCCTCGACGCTGTAAACCACATGCGCCGTGACCGGCGGCGGTGGCAGCGCCAGCGTTTGGTACTCAGGCTCGTCGATTTCGTACATCGTGTCGGTTTCGGGATCGTTGCGATGGAAATAAGGCTTGCTTGGCTGTGCGTCGCTGGGAGGCGTGATGCGGAAGGTAAGCGCACAGCCGTCTCCAGCGGCTAGCCGTTTCGGAACCTGGTCCATGAACAGCTCGGACTTCCAGCCCTGCGGAACGTCGAGCGTGAACTGCCTTAAGTCCACCGGGAGAGTGCTACCGTTATGCAACTTTGCCATCAGCAGAAATGACTTGCCCGCCGTAATGACACCGGCCAGAACATCGCCGTCGCCGGTGGGAAATTCTTCCGCCATAGGACGGCCATCCGGCGTTCCCGGCCCGACTCCAAGGTCGAGTGCCAGAGCGAGGTTGGCGGCCTGCTGAAACTGCTGCTCTTTGGTGTGCAGATCAACCAGCAGATCGGCCTTCTCAACGGCGGTCAGGCCGGAGCTTTCAACTTTGGTGATGAGCGCGCGTGTCCGGTTCCGGCCTTCCAGCAACGGCTTCGCGGCCGAATTGTCATTCTTGTTGGCGGCCGTCGTGGCCTCATCAACCAACTTCGCAATGGCGTCAAGTTGCGGCCGCAGCCATGGCGCCTTGGCTTCGTCGGCGCCCAGCCTCGAAGCCAAGCCCGGCAGTGAGGTATCAATTCCCTCGAAGAAGTCGCTTTCGTGGGCGTCAGCCGCGGGCGGCTTTGGCATCGCTGAGTCAATCAGCTTGTAGTGGCTGGTGCGGCGGCCCTCGGGAAGCGTCCAGGAGCCGGCTCCCTGCGAAAGCTGATGTTTCAGGCCCTTCCACGCAAACTGCACATAGGTTTCGCCTAGCAGCGGATCAAACTGCGATGTTTCGAGCTGCACCGTCCACTCTTCATTGGCACGGACGTTGTCCATGTAAAGCTTCTTGGCCTGCCAGGGTTGCAGGCCTTCCCTAACCTGCTCTGGGAACTTCGTTGGATCGGCAGCTGCGTGGAAGGCTTCTCGGGTCAAGATGCCAGAGGCCTGATGATTTCCATGACCGTCACGCGGGCTGCCTTGAAAGCGTGTGCAAATCACGTCCGGGCGGAACTCGCGAATGACGCGCACCATGTCAGCCAGAGCGATGTCGTGCCCGCCCCACTTCTGAAAGGTCTCTTCGGGAGTCTTGGAAAATCCGAAATCGGCTACACGTGTGAAGCGCTGCTCAACTCCGTAGTAGCGATCGGCGGCCAGCAATTCCAGAGTACGGATGATGCCCAGTTCATCGAACAGATTGCTGCCAACCTTGTTCTGGCCGCCCTCGCCGCGATTGAGGGTAAGCTGCAACAGGCTGACGCCGTGTCCCCGCGATTCCAGAGTGAGCATGCCGCCGTCCTCGTCGTCAGGATGGGCGACGGTGTGCATCAGGCGCGCTGTCGTATGCAGGCGCCGCAACGTCTCCTTCAACCCCGTGGACCCAGAGTCCACCGGGAGGGGCCTGGTATCCACCCAGGGTGATGGGACCTGGGCGAAGGCAACCGCGGCGAAGAGGGTGACCAGCAGGCAGAACCGTGGCATCACGCCTGGACGCCGCTCCCGGCATGCAGTTTGGT
>Ga0335082_10005077_pt1 | contig 14352 bp, 15 predicted proteins | sample Lox_Sample_41_FD_206718 | JGI IMG/M metagenome (GOLD analysis project Ga0335082, IMG submission 206718) | Soil microbial communities from Loxahatchee National Wildlife Refuge, Florida, United States - Lox_Sample_4.1 | ecosystem: Environmental > Terrestrial > Soil > Wetlands | place: USA...
TAATCTCCGGGGCACTCAAACCCCCATCCGCACTGCCTGAAGTCCACTTTCGAACATATCCCAGCCGAAAAACAGCCCCGATCGCAAGCAACCACGTCGCAGCGGCGGCTATTTCAACAAGTTCCTAAGCCTCGCGATCTTTGGAACAGTACTTGGTGGTACAGCCGCCCTGATCTCCGGTCGCCTGGTTTCCCAACAACTGTACGGAATTAACGGGAACGATCCGATCACATACATCGTAACCGCCGTCCTGTTGATGGTGGTTGCTCTCGTTGCGAGCTTTGCGCCTGCGAGGCGCGCCCTGCAAGTCGACCCGCTCGAAGTATTGCAACAGTGAGTGGCAGGCAATTTCATCGAGCCGAAGATTACCGGGTCAGCCCGGGCGGGGGGGGCATTATTGCAGAAGTCCTGAAGCTGAACCTTCTCCATTCTTCGCGGCACATCCGGCGCAAGCCTTCCTATTGCGTGGTTGTTGCATTGGCCGCGTCTCCATGCAGCCGTGGAAAGTCCTACGGAACGGATAGTGTCTCTAGTTCCCGTTAGCAGGATGGGCCATTGACACGAAGATTTCCCCTTTGCTGATTGGTGGCGCGGCCAGGAGATATAACACAACTCCTCTGAAGGGCGCGCGGATATCGGAGATCCTGTGGCCGAAGAGATCTGTTATATACCCAAGGAGCGCGCCTTGGTTGACCAACACGCCTCGCTCCACCGCGGGATAGAAAATGCCGTCGGACGAACTTCGAATGGAGATATCATCTTCGACGTATAGCGGATGATCAGAGGGGGAAGGACTCCCCTCGACCATTCCCAGGTGGCGTAGGAGGCTCCATATTCCGCGGTCAATTCGCGAGACAGCTTCCCCGTCCCGTTCTCCCAGCTCACCGGATTCAATTCCAATTGTCGGCTTGCCATGGATTACCCCAGTATTGGAGAGGGACCCGGAAGCGGCGGGGTTTCGGGGGCGTCCGCTGAGCCGCTTGATGATAGGAAAACCGAATGCAACTGCCATGCCCTCCGATGTGTGAACAATGGCCGGATCAGATGCCCCGGCATCATAAGCGACGTAGGGAACGAGCGCCTCGTTTGCCTCTCCAGCATGGATGTCCACTAGATAGTCAGTTCTTTCCACAATTTCATTTGTCAGCACAAAGGCGATTCGTTCAGTCATCGTTCCGTCCGGCTTACCCGGAAAAGTGGTGTTGGGATTCTTGTGGTCCGCGGGGCTGTAGTAAACGGAACGACCAAAGAACGAGGGCGGATTGGCAACATGCACAAGGATCAGGACCCCAGATAATTTTGCCGGATCAATCTCAGAACGAAAACGCTGTAGTGCGATGACTGGCGCATATTCCGATCCGTGTATTCCCGCACACAACGCGAGGGTTGGCCCAGGCTTTGCTCCGTGAACGACTGTGACAGGAATGGAGGTTGTGCCGTCGGGACCATCGGGGACGCGCAGGTTGCCGGAAACTGCTCGGCCCCTCTCGGCGACGATGTCACCCACACGAAACGGACGTTCGTCCTCTGCGGCTCTCGCCACTGTGGCTGCGAGCAGGACAAGAGCTCCGACGAGTCTTGCCGTCGGTCCAAGAATTCGGACATGCAGGCGGATATTTATCCGAAATGACATGATGAGCCTTCCCTGTTCAGGAGCGCGCTTAGCCTCCCAAGTCTTGCAATGCAGAAACGAGGCGATCGAGGTCCGGCTCCAACGTGTAGAGGCCGGGAGTGACGCGCACCGCATCGCCCTTCGCAATGCCCTTCCTGGCTGCGGTGAGAATGCGGTATTTGGATACGAGCAGGTTCTGCAATGACCGTGCATCGATCTCCCGATTTCCCTTGAGGCGAAACGCAGTGATACCACAGTGCAAGGCGGGATCATCAGGAGTCAGAATCTCGATGTTCCTGATATCGCGAGTCCGTTCTACCCAATGATCGCGCAGGTGACGAAGGCGGGCTTCGATCCGTTCCGGACCCAGGGATGCATGGAAAGCCAAGGCGTCGGGCACGGTGAGAAATGCGGCGAAGTTCCATGATCCCATGAGTACGCGAGAGCGAATATCAGCTTGTGGCCAGTCGCGATTCGAAAAATGTGGATCGATGTCCTTGAGCCGACTCGCCTTCACATACAGGCACCCGGTTCCGAGCGGGGCCCCCATCCATTTGTGCAAGCTGAAGCCAGCGAAATCCGCTTTGAGTTCAGCTATTTTGAAGTTGAGTTGTCCCCAGGACTGGGCTGCGTCAACAACAGTATCGATTCCGCGCTCACGAGCCATGGCCACGATCTCGGCGACGGGCATGACGATGCCGTTGCGATGAGAGATGTGGGTGACCAGCAAGAGCTTGGGACGGCTTGAGGTTCGCGTCACACGATCGTAGGTTTCCAGAATGTTGTCACGGGTGGCCGGTTCCGGAATGTCGAATCGAATGACATTCGCGCCTCTGCGTTGTGCCAGGAAGTCCATGGCGAACTGCATGGCATCAAAATCGAGGTCGGCGTACATCACGGAATCGCCTGGAGCGAGGCGATTGTAATTAACAATCAGATTTTGCAACGCCTCTGTTCCACTCCGAGTCAGTGCGATCTCATGCGGATCGCATCCCAACACCACGGCAATCCCTTTCCGAACCCTTTCAAGATCGGTGGAAAATGAGGCTGATTCGTAAGCGTCGCGTACATAAACAACATTCACTCGATTCACAAACTTGATCTGTTTTGTGTAGGCTTCTTCAACCGATCTCGCCATGATTCCCCAATAGGCGTTTTCCAGATTTGTTACGGTGCGATCGACGTCATAATGAGAGGCGATATGGCTCCAGAGGTCCGTATCCTTGGCGCCGTTGTCGGGACTCCTTACAGCTGACAGAGGCAGTTCTGCGCTCGCGGAGTCTCGCCATAAAGAGACCGGAAGGCCGGCAGTTACTGCCCCCATCGTCTTCAAAAACTCCCGCCTGGGTTGATCCACGCCCATCATCCCCAACCTCCCGCAGTGCGCCTTGAACTTGCCAGCTTGACCATTCCTCGAGGGAGGCTGCTTACGGATCCCTCAATCCGGAAAGCTCCCGCTTTGCCCATTTCATATTGTGTTAATGATAGTAGTGTGTCAATAATGGAAACGCAACCTGTCAGTTTACTCTGCCTGCCAATGACACTTATCGACAAGACTCCGGTTGTTCCGCCACTGAGAGGCTGAAAGTGAGACACATCCATATGGGTTTTATGCTTGGCAACTGGAAGCAGGCTCGGCGGAATGTTGTCGCCAAGCCATTTTTGGCGTTCGCGATCGTCGTTACCCTGGGTCTCGGAATTGGCGCAAGTTCAACTGTGTTCAGTTTCGTGTACGGAATGCTTCTTCGGCCATACCCATATGCGGACTCGGGTTGATTGGTGCGGGTGCAGACTGTGGCGACTAAGGCGTCCGACAATGTTCGAGGTGTTTCCATTCCCGACTTGGAGGCCTTGCGTGTGCGTACAAGTGCCGTCGAGGACTTCGGCGCGTACTTGTCCTTCCCGAACACTCTCACCGTGGAGGGGCAGGCTCATGCAGTCAATTTGACTTTCCTCGATGCGCGAACGTTTCCATTGCTCGGTGTGAACCCAATCCTCGGCCGCGGTTTTACAGCCGATGAGGATCGGTTCAACGGTGACGTGAAGAAGGCAATGCTAAGCCACGGGCTTTGGCGTGACATGTTTGGCAGTGATCCCGCAATCCTGGGGAAGGTAATCGAGGCGCGCGGCGACCGTTATACCATTATCGGCGTTATGCCGCCGGGATTCGGATTCCCGGAGAAGACCGACTTATGGATTCCCCTGATGGCGCGATATGCCGGATACCGTGAACCTTACTGGCGCAAGCGAGATTTCCGTGTACACGAAGTGGTCGCGCGGCTCCGTCCGGGGGTTTCAGTCCAACAGGCTCAGGAGGACGTGAGTAGCGCCGCAAGTGCCCTCGGCTTGGAGTTTCCCGATACCAATCGGGAAACGCAGATCCGCCTGACGCCACTGCGCGACTCCGAAATGGGCCGCGTAGCGCCGTATCTGCGGCTACTTCTCGCAGCCGTGACCATGCTTCTTCTCATTGGGTGCGTAAATGCCGCCAATCTCTTGCTTGCCGGCGCGGCTGCTCGTCAGAAAGAGATGGCGATTCGCACCGCTCTCGGCGCCAGACGATGGACCATTGTGCAGCTTCTTTTGAAGGAATCCGTACTGCTCTCGGTTTCGGGGGGAGCGTTGGGAATCGCACTGGCCTGGGTCGCGGTGAAGACATTCCCGGCGTTGTTTCCGCTTGAGCTTCCATTTTGGGTCAAGATTCAACTGGATCCGCCCGTGATTGGCCTCAGCGTCGCCCTTTCGATAGCAACCGGGCTGTTGTTCGGTCTCTCACCGGCGCTGCAACTCGCCCATGTCGACCCGAACTCGGTTCTGAAGGAGGGCTCGCGAGGGTCGTCTGGACCAAGAGGGCGCCTGAGAAGCGCGCTCGTTGTTCTCGAAGTGGCGCTTTCGCTTGTGTTGCTGTGCAGCGCCGGGCTCATGCTGAAGAGCTTGGCGAACCTTGGCCGGGTGGACATGGGCTTCAAGAAGGACCACCTGGTGGTGGCGCGAATGGCTCGCTTTGTGCCCAACGCAACCCAGGAGGAGTTGGCACGCCAGTACGGGGGGAGTTTCCGCCACGCAATGGAGCAAATTGCTCAGCTTTCGGGTGTCGAATCCGTCGGAATTGGAACCGAAGTCCCTTACTCCAGCCTGGAACCGCGCGGTGATCAGCGCGACGCGCAATTGTTTACAATCCGAGGTCAAAATGAACACGATATTGCGCGTAACGCCCCGACGCAATTCGCTTCCATCGGGCCGGGGTTCTTTGAGACTCTGCGGATTCGCATGGTCGAAGGGCGGGAGTTCAACGAGGCGGATGACCTGACGCAACCTATGCGAATCATTATCAACCGCAAGATGGCTGAAGCCCTATGGCCCGGGCAGAGCGCGGTTGGTCACCAACTCCGCTGGGGTGGAGCGAGCACCGAACCTTGGGTCACCGTGGTTGGTGTCGTGGAAGATCTGAAGTACAATCCGTTCGAGCAGGGCCTGGGTTTTGAGACATACGCCTCCTATCGACAAGTTCCAATTCCGCAAATGCAGGCCATCATCCGAGTGCATGGTGATCCTGCAATGATGCTGGGCCGCATCCGCTCGGCGATTCACGATGCGGATTCTCAGATTGCCATTGTGCATGTAAAAAGCATCGAGTCCCTCGCTTCCGAAACTCTTTGGCAGAAACGCCTTTGGGGACTGCTGATGGGCACCTTCGCCGCTCTGGCATTGCTGCTCGCTTGCGTGGGCCTGTACAGCGTCATGAGTTGCGTAGTGAGTTTACGGACACGAGAGATCGGCATAAGGATGGCGCTCGGCGCTTCACGCCGGAGCGTTTTGACGCTGGTGACAAGCCACGGAATGTCGCTCGCATTAGTGGGGGTTGGCGTCGGGATGGCAATCTCGGTTGCGGTCGGGCGCATGATCCGGGGTTTGTTGTTCGGGGTCACAAGTTCCGATCCGACGATCCTTGTTGCGGTGCCCATGATCCTGCTGCTCGTCGCGTTTGTGGCCTGCGCTCTTCCGTCATTCCGGGCGGCAAGAGTGGATCCTCTGGGCGTCCTGCGCGAGGAATGATTCACTGGCCCCGTTCTCGATCGGCAAACTGACAGAGGCGGCCAAGTGGCGCCGAGGGCTGACAGACGTCGCACGGGGTAAAGTGAAGGGGCGGAAGCGCTTCACGCTTCCGCCCCTGATCCTCACGCTTCCGCTCAGTTTGCGAGCTGAATCTTACCGTGGTTATCGCAGTGACCGTTATGCGGATGGTGAAGGTGGCCGTTCACCACGTAGTCCACATGATCTCCATGGGGAATCGCATCATGGCCGCAGTTTGCGCCGTGCTTGTGCTCAGCGCCATGTGCAGCGCAGTCGTGACCGCTTGTGCAGTCAGCTGGATTCGCGGCGCTGACCTCCAGGTTGTGCTCGTCGATGTGGCCTTCGTGCAGCGAGTGCAGGTGGCCGTCATGGATGTAATCGGTGTGCCCCTCGTGAAGGACGGCTGTATGACCACAGTTCGCGCCGTGCTGGTGCGCGTGGTTCTCATGAACGTCGTGTTGGTTTCTCATTGGCAGTTTTCCTTTTGAAGTGCGCCAGGAGGCGCGAATTGTTTGGGGTGGGGGGAGGTTGCTCCGAGGCATGCGCCAGACCGTTGAAGACCAGGTCGAGCACGTGCTGATCGGACAAGTAATAGAGGATGTGTTTTCCTTCACGGCGACGTCCTACGATGTTGTCACCCCGAAGCACCCGCAGCCTTTGAGAGATAACCGCAATCGATTCACCTTCGAGTTCCGCGAGTTCGGTCACACACGCTTCGCCCTGTGCCAGGCATGCGACCAGGCGAATTCTTGCCGGTTCTCCTAAAGCACGGAAGATCCGGGCTGTGCGCTCGATGGATGGCTCCCCTACAGGAATTTGGAGACGTTGCGATTGATGTGTTTCGGCCGAACAGTCTGGCTTGGGTTCAATCCTCACCAACCAATAATAGCACAGTTGCATGATTGTGCAAGTGTGCTCATTGGAAAATGGAATTTTTGTCCACAACCATTCGTAGTCTGATTTTAAAAACGGGAATGGTGCGCACAGCAGGGCTCTCCCCGGAGAGAGACAATGCCGGCGCGGACCAGAAGCGGGACGAGCACCAGCGCAGCAGCGCTGTCTGCCCAACCGATACCAAAGATGGCATGAACCATTAGGCCAAAGAGAACAATTGCTGCTTGGTACATGCAGAAGTCCGTCTGTTTGGCGTCGGTCATCATTGCTTCGCTGTTGAGCGCTCGGCCGACAGTCCTCTTTGCTTGAGCCAATAGTGGCATGAGAATAAGCGCCGCCGCAGTTATCACAATTCCCGCCCAGGTTGTTTCCGAACTTCGCCTATTCCAAAGGTTGGCCGACGCTTCGATCAAGATATACGTGCCCAGCATCAGCAAACAAGTACCCGCGATTTGGAGACTGATTCGTTCGGCTCGGTGTCGGCGATGGTGATCCATCTCGTGGGAGAGGCGCCACAATAACGCTGCCCCTGACACCATTTCTATCAACGAGTCGACGCCGAATCCTGTTAAGGAGAGACTATTGGCTTTGAAAGCGGTAATCAGCGCAACGACTGCCTCGAATCCGGCCCAGAGGATGGTAAGAATTTCCAGATGGCGGCCACGCCGAACAAATCCGGCCCGGTCCCCTTCAGAAAGGATTAGAGTCCCCATTTAGCTACCTTGCGTGGCTCGCACACGGTGAGTTTCATCGACTTATGGGCTTTGAGCAGCTATCCCAGGGCGGGGAAGACACGACCGTTTCCGCCGGCGGAGACACTGACGTACTTGCGGACGTAGCATCTACTAAGGAAAAAGGTAAGCTGGCGGAGGGGGACGGGTCCAAGCAGTCCGGAATTTGACGAAGCCAGGAATCTCCGCGTCGCGTTCCTTTGAGAACCTCAGAAGTCGCCACGACAAGCAGAGCGCCAAGCCAGCGACAACCGCGATCAACGAATGATGGAGAACGCAAAAGCCGCAGTGAGCGTCACCCACCGTCTGCCCATCAAGGTGGAAATGGATGGCTGCCGTTGTCGCCGCCGACAGAACGCAGAGCAGAACGAGGCCACTCAGGAGTGCGCGTGCCCATCCGCATTCGATAGTGTTTGGCCCCATTGAGCTAAATTATCCCGCAATTCCTTTGACGTCAAATATCTGACCAAGGTTTCCTTGATCCTTTGTCCCAACCGAATCAAAGACACACGCGTCATTTGGACACTGGCGACGGAAGAGCAAACAATCTCCGGAAGAAACCCGGAAATGCCCCCCTGCGGCAGCTTGAGAGCACGATTCAACTTCAATGGTTACAGATCCTCACAAGTCCGTCCTCCCGAAAGTTCTAGATGGAAGTGATACACTGTATTACTGATTTTTCGTTCTCATTAGCAACTAACGCAAGCACACAAGCCCTCTATGCCCATCATCGCGTTGCTAATTCTGCCCGTTATCTCCACTTTAATCGGAGGTTGGCTTGCGCTGCGCGCGCAACGATATCTTCCACTTTTGCTGGCAGTTGGCGCCGGCCTGCTGCTTGGAACCGCGTTTCTCGACCTTCTGCCGGAGGCGATGCTGATGGCGAGAGCGACTGGACAGTCGCCTGGCAGAGTACTCGCCATCTCGCTGGCCGCGTTTCTTGGATTTCTATCAATCGAGAGCGTCAGCGACGGAGTCGGACGGCTCAAAAATCACAGGGCGGCAACCAGGAAGACGCTGGGACGGATCAGCGGCGGGCTTCTTATCCTCCACAGCTTCCGCGATGGCATGGTAATCGGCGCGGCCTACTCCACCTCCCGGGCCGTCGGTCTCACGGTAGCTTGCGGCATCGTAGCTCACGATATCGGAGACGGAATGAATACGGTACTCATGTGTACGGCAGGCGAGAAGCCGGGACCCTGGGACATCGCATTCCTTGCTGCGGACGCACGGGCGCCATTCTTTGGAGGCTTGCTGACTGTATGGTGGGTGCAGTCGCCCGAGAATGCAGTGACTCTACTTGCGGTTGCTGCAGGATTCTTTTTGCAGATGGCCACCAGCGACTTTCTTCCCGAACTTCGCGCCTATGCCAGTTCGCGATGGTATGTGGTGCCGCTCATTCTGCTTGGCGCAACATTGATCTATGTCGCCAACCGGTTCATCGGGCTGCGCTGACGCATCGTCTGTTCATCTGGTTTGCTGGCTATGCATGCTTCGGGACGCACGCCGCGCAAACGCCGTGGAGAAGAAGATCATGACTCAGGGTGCGAAATCCACGAGGTAGTCTGGGCTTGATCGCCGGCACGCATCCTTCCAGTTCATAGACCTTTCGGCAATCGCTGCACAAGAAGTGATGATGGTGTTCTTTCCCGGAGAGTTCATAGCGCGGAGACTCACCAGGCAACTGGATCGGAATCAGCCATCCATCTTCAACCATTGTCTTTATGTTGCGGTAGACAGTTCCGATGCTCATATCGGCGACTGCCCGCTTTGCGTAGGAGAGGACCTCTTCCGGCGAGAGCGGCCGGTCGGTCTCGACAAAGGCGGCGCGGATAGCGTCCTTCTGGCGCGTATTTCTAGTTGCGACGATGTTCTTAGCTTTCATGAAAGTGGTGTCCTTGAGCTATGGATTGGCGGAGGCCGGATGCGGTGAAGAAGGATCACAAACAGCTGTCTGCCGGCAGGCTCCTCGAGAACGACAACCTCGCCCCTCAGCATCGGAACCCCAATGGAAAGAGCGACCGCCAGAATCTCGGCCGCATGCGCCATCGAGCACCAGACACACGCGGCGTGCTGCAGGGGTTGTGACTTATCGTGAGAGTGACCAGCCTCTGCCGTCATAAAGGCGATCAACAGAACACAGAGCACGATTGCAATTGGTGGGCCGGAATGTCGGCGTGCTCTGGTCACAATCTGATGCTATCGAGTTCCCAGTAGCTTCGCAAGCCTTACGACGGTCGGAGCTGCGTCTGAGTATCGGGCCCGGCACACAGACTCTCAGCGGACCGAGATCTCATCTACCGCGCCTTTTCATATTGTTGCCGCGGTTGTCGTCGGGCATCTGGTGGTCAGGATCGACGACGACAGAGGCGATCGGTGAGCTTTTTTCGAGCGTCCAGGTGTAGGTTCCACTCGACAGCCATGTTTCCACAGGTAACGTCGTTCGAGCTTTTGTTCCGTCCTGGAACGTGACTTCCACCAGGGTGGGCAATACAAGTTGACCGCGATTGCTGAAGGTGACACTTGAGCCGTCGATCATGTCGACGGCTACATCGTATTTCCAATCTTCGAAATACCAGCCGCGCCAGAACCAGGTGAGGTCTTCGCCGCCTTCGCTTTGCATCTCACGGAAGAAGTCCGACGGTGAGGGATGTTTGTAGGCCCAGTCGCGAATGTACTTGCGGAAGGCCCAGTCGAAGCGCTCGGGGCCGAGGATCAGCTCCCGCAGCAGGACCATGCCGTAAGCACCCTTGAAGTAGCTGACGGGATGGCTAAGTGGGAAGCTGTAGGAATCGGCAAGCGCCATCAGGTCTGGCGCATCGGGATTGTCGAGGACCTTGAGGATCATGTCCGGGGGTTCGCCGCCAGCGGAATACTCCGAATCCCGCTTGGGGCCGTACTTCCCGTTCGCGTACGTAGCTGACTCGTCGATGTCGATGAACGTGTTGAAACCTTCGTCCATGAAGGCGTGGCGGCGCTCGTTCGAGCCGACGATCATGGGAAACCAGTCGTGGCCGATTTCGTGCGCGGTTACCCAGAAAAGGAAGTCGCCGTGATCGGGGATGCCGTCAAAGACGATGCCGGGGTAATCCACGCCGGTAGAGAAGCCGGCGACATTGATGGCAACAGGCCAGGGATACGGGTACCACTGGGTTGAGAAGTGCTCGACGGTGTCCTTGATGTATTCGGTGGACCGGTCCCAGGCATCCGGCCCAGCGCTCTCCGGCGGGTAGAAGCTCATCGCCAGAGCTTTCTTGCCGTCGGGAAGATTGATTTTCGCGGCGTCCCAGACGAAAGTGGGTGATGCACTCCACGCCACGTCGCGGGTGTGGTCCATGTGAAAATGCCAGGTCAGTGTGCTGTCCTGCTTGGGACGGCGGGCGGGATCGGCGACTTCGCCTGGGGTGCGGATATAGATGGTCTTGTCGGTGTTGCGGGCCTGTTGGAGGCGATCGATCTCGGTTTCGGTGAGGACGTCCTTTGGATTCATGAGCTCGCCGGAGCCGGCGACGATCATGTTTGAGGGCACAGTGACGTAGTAGTCGAAGTTGCCGTATTCGAGGTAGAATTCGCTGCCGATGTAGGGCAGCGTGTCCCATCCGCGCAGATCATCATAGACGCACATGCGCGGGTACCACTGCGCTATATCGTAAATCTCGCCCTGCTTTGACCTGCCCCACGAGGTGCGTCCGCCCCAGGCGCCGGGAACCTGATAGTGGTATTGGATGTGGATCTTGAGTTGGCCGCCATGCGGTTTGAGCGGCTCCCCAAGGCGGATCTGCATGCGCGTGTCATTGATTAGGTACTGGGCTTTGCTCCTGTGCTCGTCAGACTCAATCTCTACCGAGTCGAAAACAAAACCTTCGGTGGTGGTCTCTGAAATGGGTCCGGGAGTGGCGCTTTCGCGGCGGCGCCGCATATAGCTGCCGAAAAGGGCCTGCCCGCGCGAGTCTTTGCGATAGACGTTCTGCTCAAGCTGGATCCAGAGGCTGGGGAGGGTATCCGGGCTATTGTTGGTGTAGGTGATGATCTCGGCGGCACCCAACAGTTTGTCGGCTGCATCGAGTGTGGCATGCAACTGGTAGTCGGCTTCATTTTGCCAGTAGCTGGGGCCCGGCGAGCCGTTCGAGGAGCGGTAGGCGTTGACGGGGTCAGGAAGCGTCAACGGCGCGAAGGTCAGGCGTGGATCGTAGGTGGATTGTGCGTTCTGCGCCCGAGTAAGCGCACTTGCAGCAAGAGTTGCCAACAGGATCGATAGACGCAAGCTGCGCGTACACCCAGCTAAGAACGCCATGAAACTCCTCCTTGATCGAAGCGAATCAGCCAGGCAGCTGCGCTTCCGGGAAAACAATTCCGCTTACGGCTACATTGCCATTCGTTCGCTCTGGTGAAAAAACCTAATCACGGTTTCACCTGGCGCAAACCTGGTCAGCAGGCTATTGGTCGGCTGGATTCTTTTTCGCTGCTTTGGATCTGGATGCTTTCCACACCCCCCGGCTTCATGCACGGCTGCCGCTGTGACTGCAATCGCTACAGAAACCGTACAAAAAGAACTCATGTCCGGTCGCACGAAATCCTCTGGGGAGGTTGGTCTTCGCCGGCACGATGCATCCGTCCAGATCGAACACCTTGCCACACAAGCCGCAATGGAAGTGATCGTGATGCTTTTTGCCCGCCACTTCGTACCGGGTTGTGTCGCCAGGAACCTCCACCGTCTCGAGCCATTTCTCCTCTACGAGGCTTTGAATGTTTCGATAGACCGTGGCGATTCCGAGGGTTCGATGATGCCGCCGAGCAATTTCCAGAGCCTCGTCGGGAGACAATGGCCGGTTCGTCTCGAGGAAGGCATCGCGGATCGCGGCCTTCTGTTTTGTGTGGCGCTTTTCCATTTCTATCAAAAATAGATTCTCAGTTGCCACTTTAGCAACGCGATGTCTCAATTCTATTGAGAATCAATCATCCCGGGCCCCCAGCAATTCTTACTCGAATCGGGAAAACGGCTTCAAGAGCAATTCGGTGCCGGCAGGGTTGCGCGCGTCAGGTTCAATCATGGAAAGAGCAGGCCTGTCCGCCGGCGCGAGCAGCGCAGGACCGGCAGAAGCTGTGGTTGACGAGGTGGGCAGTTACGAGCAGAAGACCTCCGCAGACGGTGACGGCAGCCTCGCCGTATGCGGTAAGGACCTCATCACCAAGCACTGCGGCTATGGAGATGAGCAGCAGGCCTGTAATGAAGGCCGCAAGCACCCAGCGTCTGCGGTGCACCTTGTAGCCGGAACGGAAGGCAAGGAACCCCACGGCCCCGATCGCGACCGCGAGGCTGCGGTGCGTCACATCGTCTCCGGGCATCTCCCGCAGGATAGCGGGCGCGAAGGCAATCAGTACCGGAACCGCGAGGCAATGAATGAGGCAAAGCGCCGACAATCCGATGCCAACGAAATCTGACATTGCACGGAGGCTCGTCTTCGCCTCCATCGAATTGATTTCCCTGGTCACGGAAAGGGCTCCGCCCGGTTCTTGCGTATTCATAATAATAATACAATACCATTACCACCCAAATTCGGCTGCTCCGTGGTACGCTTTATGGTGTCACGGCAAGCGATCCAACCATCTATGCGCGCGTCTCAGTGCTTCTTGCCGCCATAAGTCTGTTCCCATGTTCTTTCCCGCTCGGCGCGTCCTGCGCGCTGATCCGCTAGTCGCGCTTCGGCAGGAATGATTTGGCAGAGTCGCTGGCAAGCACTCTGTGGAAGGGCCATCATGCAAACATTAGGGCGGGATCTCCTATATGCCTTGCGGGTGTTAATCAAAAAACCTGGGTTCACCAGCATCGTCGTACTGACGCTCGGCGTGGGAATCGGCGCGAATACCGCTATCTTCAGTTTGGTCTATGGCATCTTGTTGCGTCCTTTTCCGTATCCAGATCCGAATCAGCTTGTGCGTTTGCAATCGGTATCCACGCGCCCCGGACAAGCACCCGTCGACATGTCCATACCAGATCTGGAGGACTATCGCGCAGCCGATCGAACCTTCGCCGATCTGGGCATATTCTCGGTGCGCGACATGGACATTGTCGACGGGAAAGTGGCAGAGTCGGTGAAGGTCGCGCTGACGACGCCGGGAGCATTCAACGCGCTTGGCGTCGTGCCTTTCCTTGGCCGAACGTTTCGCGAAGAAGAAGATCGCCCCGGCGGGGATGTGTACAAGGCCGTGCTTAGCTATGAATTCTGGCAGACACGCTACGCAGGCGACAAAAATATTGTTGGGCGGCTGATTCGGACGCCGATGGCTACCTATGCTGTTATTGGCGTTTTGCCGCCGGGACAGGGCTATCCCGGACGTACGGAGATGTGGGTGCCGCTGCTGAGCTATCTCAAAAACACCAACCAGGATTGGATCAAGCTTCGCGGCTCCCGCATGTATCCGGCGATTGGACGATTGCGGCCGGGTATTACCCTGGCCCAGGCACAGGCGGACATCGATTCGATTTCCGCGCGCTTGGCCCGCGCCTATCCCAACACTAACAACGAGTTCCATCTTGGACTCATGAGCCTGAGGGATTCAGAAGTGGGCACAATTCGCCCCTATTTGCTTCTTCTGCTTGCGGCCACATCGTTAGTTCTGGTGATCTGCACTGCTAATATCGCGAATCTGATGCTTGCAGCAGCCGCGGACCGGGCGAGGGAATCAAGCATCCGCACTGCCCTCGGCGCGAGCTGGATTCGTCTCGTTCAGATGTTCCTGACTGAGAGCTGCCTTATGGCGATTAGCGGTGGTCTCTGTGGATTGGTCTTGGCATTTGCTGGAATATATTTCCTGCCACGCATCATTCCCGAGCCCCTACCTTCGTGGGTCCGCGTAGAAATCAACTGGGTGGTTTTGGCTTTCAATCTGCTCGTATCGTTCGCTGTGGGAATTGCCTTTGGCTTGGCACCCGCTTTCAATGCACTGAGAGGCAATTTGAATGACTCGCTTCGCCAGGGAGCGCGCGGGTCGGGTCAGCAGGGATGGCTTCGCAAAGCTCTCATCGTAGGTGAAGTTGCA
>Ga0335082_10005078_pt1 | contig 14351 bp, 14 predicted proteins | sample Lox_Sample_41_FD_206718 | JGI IMG/M metagenome (GOLD analysis project Ga0335082, IMG submission 206718) | Soil microbial communities from Loxahatchee National Wildlife Refuge, Florida, United States - Lox_Sample_4.1 | ecosystem: Environmental > Terrestrial > Soil > Wetlands | place: USA...
ATGAGCGGGGGCGACGTGAGCGGTGGCCTCGAGCTCGAGGGAGGACGGCGTGATGGCGGCACGACGTACGGCCGCGCCACCGCAACAGCGGAGCTACTTGTCCCGTTCGGGGTCACCCGCGCGCTGCTTCGGGTGCAGGGCGGGATCGCGACCGACTCGCTGCCCGCGCACCGCTCGTTCGTCCTCGGAGGACGTGGGACACTGCTCGGCGACGACTTTCGCGCGTGGGGTGGAACCCGCATGGCACTGGTGCACTTCGAGTGGCGCGTTCCGGTCCCGTTCATCTCGTTCGCGCTCGGAGCGGGCACCCGCACACCCAGCTCCCTGATCCTGGCGCCCTACGTTGCGGCCGGGTGGGCCGACCACCAGGTGCCGGGGACTCCATGGCGGCCGACACCGGGAACGCGAGTGACGATCGGCGCCGCGGCGGAGTGGCTCGGCCTGTTCCGGTTCGAGGCCGGCTACAGCGTTCAGGCGCAGCAAGTGCGGTTTGCCGTTGATGTTACGCGTGATCTCTGGGGCATCCTCTGAGGGCGATTCGGACTGGACGCATCGGGGCGTCCCGCTACTTTAGGGGTCAGCCGGGGGCAGGGGGCACATGGCCGATACCGTCTTTCCGGATGAATGGCTTGCACATTCACTCGAGCAGCTAGTTTCTGCCGAACGCCTGGCCGAAATCAGGGCCAAGGCGGAGCCTTCGCGTACCCTGTGGGAGACCCTGCTCCAGTCGAAGATCGTCACCAACGAGCAGGTGCTCGAGGCGCTGTCCGGCCACCTGCGGCTGAAAATCGCTGACATCCAGCAGCTCGACTCTCAAATCAAACTCAAGGTTCCCGAACAGCTGGCGCGCCGGTTCCGCGTGCTGCCGCTCCGGATCACCGACTCCTATCTTGAGATCGCGACCGCCAATCCGTTCGATCTCGACGCCGAGAAGGCGTTGGCGTTCGCAACCGGACGCGAGGTTCGGATGCTGCTGCTCGATCCGGGCCGGATCTCGGAAAAGGTGGACGAGCTGTACCGCCCCGAGAAGATGATCGACAAGCTGCTCGAGGGCATGGAAGGGCAGGGCGAGCTGGTCCAGCTCGAGGAGCGCCCGGCGGACGAAATCAATGTTTCCGCCGAGGAAGCGAGCCAGCGCCCTGTGGTCCGGCTCGTGGATCTGATCATCTCGGAAGGCATTCTCTCGCGCGCCAGCGACCTGCACATCGAGCCGGAAGAGGGCGGCGTGGCCGTCCGCTACCGCATCGACGGCGTGTTGCGCCAGGTGATGAAGATTCCCCGCGCCGCGGGCATTCCGCTCATCTCGCGCATCAAGATCATGTCGCAGCTCGACATCGCCGACCGGCTCAGGCCGCAGGACGGCCGCGCGCGCGTCGCGGTGAACGGACAGCCGATCGATCTCCGCGTGTCGACGCTTCCCGCGGCGCTGGGCGAGAAGGTCGTGATCCGGATACTCGACTCGCGCGCCACCGTGAAGACCCTCGGCTCGCTGGGGTTCGCGGCGTCCGAAACCGAAGCGATCACGAAACTGCTCCAGTATCACGAAGGCATCATTCTCGTCACCGGGCCCACCGGGTCCGGGAAGACGACCACGCTCTACTCGTGCATCAATCAGATCAAGAGCGAGGGCGTGAACATCGTGACCGTCGAGGATCCCGTCGAATATCGCATGACCGGGATCGTGCAGGTGCAGGTACAGGAAAAATCGGGGCTCACCTTCGCCACGGCGCTGCGATCGATCTTGCGTCAGGATCCGAACGTGGTGCTCGTGGGCGAGATCCGCGATCGCGAGACCGCGCAGATTGCCGTGCAGGCCTCGCTCACGGGGCACCTGGTGCTCTCGACGCTGCACACCAACGATGCCGCGAACGCGGTCACGCGGCTGGTCGATATCGGCGTCGAGTCGTACAAGATCGCGGCGGCGCTCCGCGGGGTGCTGGCGCAGCGGCTGATGCGCAAGCTGTGCCCGACGTGCAAGGAAGTGTGGATGGAAGCGCCGGGGGAGCAGTACCGCCGCTGGATTCCGACCGGCACGCCGCTGTATCGCGCCGCGGGCTGTCCCGACTGCGCCATGACCGGATATCGCGGCCGGTTCTCGATCATCGAGGTGCTCACCGTCACTCCTGAGATCGAGCGGGCGATCGCGTCGGGGCAGACCGCCGATCGGATTGCGGACGCGGCGCGACGCGCGGGAATGACCGGTCTGTGGGAAAGCGGCATGAATCACGTGCTGCGCGGCGAATCGACGCTCGAGGAGCTGCTGCGCGTCGTCGACCTGCCGCAGGGCGGATCTCCCTCGGCGAACCACGACGCGCCGGTCGCCGCACCCGCGGACCCCCCGCGCGCCGCCGGAGTGAGCCGAACGAGCGGCCCCACGGGGACGCCGCGACGCTCGCCTGCGGCCGGGCTCGCCGTCGCCGAAGTGCTGGACGACAATTTCGAGCTGCTCGAGGAGGCCCCGCCACGCCGCCGCTCCGGTCCACAGGGGACCCCGGCGCGCAAGGTGCTGCTCGTCGAGGATGAAGACAGCCTGCGGCGCGTCATGAAAGATCTGCTCGAGCGGGAAGGGTATGCGGTCACCGAGGCGCGTGATGGCGTGCAGGCGCTCGATCAGGTGGACCGTATCGGTCCCGATATCATCGTCCTCGATCTGAATCTTCCGGGGCTCGACGGATACGGGGTCCTTTCGCATCTCCGCTCCCGTCCCGCGACTGCCGGTATCCCCGTCGTGGTGCTGACCGCCAAAGGCGATGAGGACAATGAGGTGCGTGTGTTCGAGCTCGGCGCGGATGACTTCCTGACGAAGCCGTTTCGCGCCCGCGCGTTGTCGGCGCGGCTCGAAGCAGTGCTCGGCCGTCGTCGCTAGTTTCCTTCAGGACCCCATGTCCCAGATACCCGCCGCCCTGCCCACGGCAGACGACGCGCTGGCGCTGATCAAGCCCAAGGTCAGGGCCCAGAGCGCCTATACGCTCAATGCTCCGTACGCCGTGCGCAAGCTGAATCAGAATGAAAGTCCCTATGACGTGCCGAAAGCGATCAAGGACGCCGTGCTCGCGCGCGTGCGCGAGATATCGTGGAACCGCTATCCGGCGTTCTCTCCCGCAGGCCTGCTCGAGCGGCTCGCCCTGCGTCATGACTGGACGCCCGAGGGCGTACTGGTCGGCAATGGCTCGAACGAGCTGATCCAGGCGTCGCTCATGGTGAGTGTGGGTGAGGGCACCGGGGTCGTAACATCGGTCCCGACGTTCACGCTCTATCGACTCATGACCGAGGTTTTGGGCGGCAGGCACATCGGCGTCCCGCTCACCCACGACTACCAGTTTGATGTCGAAGGGCTGCTCAGGGCGGCGAGCGCTCGCGGCTCGCGCGTCGTCGTGGTGAACACGCCCAATAATCCGACGGGGACGCCGATTCCGGACGGCGTGATCGAGCGCCTCCTGTCCGACACCGAGACCCTCGTCGTGGTGGACGAGGCCTATCAGGATTTTGGCGGCCCGAGCGCGATTCCGCTGCTTCCTGTGTATCCGCGCTTGATCGTGCTGCGCACCTTCTCGAAGGCGATGGCGCTCGCGGGGCTGCGCTTCGGCTACGCGCTGGCCCATCCGGCGGTCGCGCGCGAGATCGCCAAGGCCAAGCTGCCCTACAACCTGAACCAGGTCACGCTCGCGGCGGCTGAGGTGGCGCTCGACAATCCCACGCCGTTCGTGGAAGCGACGGATCGGATCCGCGCCGCGCGCGAGCGGCTGTACTCCCGGTTAACGCGCATCCGTGGCATCCGGGCCTTCCCCTCGTCCGCGAATTTCGTGCTGTTTCGCTGCGAAGCGCGTCCTGCCGCGGACGTGTTCACACGGCTGGTCGAGGAATACGGGATTCTCGTGCGGGACGTGTCTGCCGGTCAGGGACTCAACAATTGCCTGCGCGTGACCGCGGGAACGCCGGAGGACGTGGACGCCGTCGCCGGCGCACTGGACGCTATCTTCGGGACGTTACCATGAGCCGCTGCGGCGAAGCCCACCGGAAAACCAAGGAAACCGACGTGCGGGTTCGCATCGACCTGGATGGATCGGGGCGGTCGACCGTGCAGACGGGGATCGGCTTTTTCGATCACATGCTCCAGGCGCTCGCGTGGCATGCCTATTACGATCTCGACATCACGGCCTCGGGCGACCTTCACGTCGACGGACACCACACCGTCGAGGACGTAGGGATCGTGCTCGGCCAGGCGCTGTCGCAGGCGCTGGGTGATCGCAGCGGCATCCGGCGCTACGGCCAGGCGACCGTCCCGCTGGACGATGCGCTGGCGCGGGTCGTCGTCGACGTGAGCGGGCGTCCGTTCGTCGCGTTTCACGCCGATCCGCCGACCTGGCAGAAGCTCGGGGAGTACGACGTGGCCCTCACACCCGAGTTCTTCCGGGCGCTCGCCACTCACGGCGGCCTCACGCTCCACGTCGATCTGCTGCGCGGCCAGAACGCGCATCATGTGGTGGAGGCGGTATTCAAGGCCACGGCGCGCGCGCTCGGCGATGCGACGAGCCTCGATCCGCGCGCGGGGGGGCGGGGCGCGCCGTCCACCAAGGGGACGCTGTCGTGATCGCCGTCGCCGACTACGGCGCGTCCAACGTCGGGAGCGTGCTGCGCGCGTTGCGTGCCGTTGGAGCCGATGCGGTGCTCTCGGCCGACCCCGAGGTCGTGCGGCACGCCGATCGCATCGTCGTGCCGGGCGTGGGACACTTCGCCCCGGCCATGCGTGCGCTCGCCGAACGCGGCTTGGCGGATGCCATCACGGACAGTGTCGGCCGGGGCAAGCCGACCCTCGGGCTCTGTCTCGGGCTCCAGCTGTTTCTGGAGCAGAGCGAAGAGGCGCCGGGCGTGCGCGGGCTCGGGCTGCTGCCCGGCGGCGCCGTGCGGTTTCGCACGTCGCTGCCCGTTCCGCACGTGGGCTGGGCGAAGGTCGACCTCACGCCTTCGGGGCGCGCGCACCCGGTGCTGGCCGAGGCCTTCGATCCCGACGGATCGTTCTTCTATCACGTACACAGTTATCACCCCGACGGGCTCGAGCAGGGGCTCGCGCTCGCAAACGCCGAGTACGGCGAAACGTTCGCCACGATTGCGGGCGCCGAGAACGTGCTCGGCGTGCAATTCCATCCGGAGAAATCGCAGGCTCGAGGCCTGGCTCTGCTGCGTGCGTTCGCGCGCTGGCAGCCGTGACCGCGGCCGGTCTCGTCTTCATCGATCTCTACGTGCTGCGTCACAAACAGGGTGGAGGGAAGGCGGCCGGGCTCGAGGTGCTGGTGCTCGAGCGCGCGGTGGGGGATCGCTGTCCCGGCTCGTGGGAAACCGTGCACGGCACGATCGAACCGGGTGAAACACCGGTCGCGGCCGCGCTGCGTGAGATGCGCGAAGAAACGGGGCTCGAGCCGCTGCGATTGTTCAACGCGAGTCGCGTCGAGTCGTTCTATCAGCACACGCAGGATCGCGTCGCGCTCGTGGCGGTGTTCGCGGCCTTCGTCCCTCCCGATGCGGCGGTGCGACTCTCCTCCGAGCACGACAAGTTTCTCTGGCTGCCACCCGGTCAAGCCGTGCGGCGCTTCGCGTGGCCCCGCGAACGGCGCGCGATCGAGGATATCGTTTTGCTTTTCCGCAAGGGGGATGGGGGCTTGCTGGATGACGTTCTACGCGTATGCTAGCGCGGAGACTGATTCCCTGTCTGGACGTCGATTGCGGCCGAGTCGTGAAGGGCGTCCGTTTTCAGGAGCTGCGTGATGCCGGTGATCCCGTGGAGCAGGCCGCGCGCTACGACGCGGAGGGCGCCGATGAGCTCGTGTTCCTCGACATCACCGCGAGCCACGAACAGCGGGGCACGCTCATCGACCTGGTCGCGCGCGTGGCGGAGCGACTGTTCATCCCGTTCACGGTCGGGGGCGGCGTCCGCAGCGTGGACGATGCGCGCGCCGTGCTCCGCGCCGGCGCGGACAAAGTCGGAGTGAATACGGCCGCCGTCAGCGATCCGTCCCTCGTCACGCGACTGGCCGACGAGTTCGGCCGCCAGTGTGTGGTGGTGGCGATCGACGCGAAACAGCGGGCAGCGGGAAGCGGGAAGGAGAGAGGGTGGGAGGTCATGGTGCGCGGCGGTCGCGGGCCAACCGGCATTGAAGCAGTCGAGTGGGCGTCAAAGGTCGAACAGCTCGGCGCGGGAGAGATTCTCTTGACCTCGATGGACACGGACGGCACGCAAGGTGGGTACGACCTTCCCCTGACCGGTGCGGTCGCGCACGCCGTCCGCATTCCCGTGATCGCGTCCGGGGGCGCCGGGACGCTCGAGCATCTGGCCCAGGCGCTCGACGCGGGCGCGCACGGCGTGTTGGCCGCCACGCTGTTTCATTACCGCGGCACCACGGTTCCCGAAGCCCGCGCGTTCCTCGCGCGGCGCGGCTATCCGGTGCGCCCGTGAATCCGTTCTACCGGCACATCTATCGGGTGGTCAAGCACATTCCCAAGGGACGCGTGGCGACCTATGGCGTGGTGGCGCGGCTGGCGGGCCGGCCCGGCGCCGCGCGAACGGTGGGATGGGCCCTGTCGGCGCTCCCCGACGATTCCGATCTCGCGTGGTGGCGCGTGGTGAACGCGTCGGGACGAATTTCGCTCGCCGCCCACGATCACGCTGCCGTCGTGCAACGCGCGCTGCTGTTGCGGGAAGGCGTACGGTTTACGCCGGGAGGATCGGTGAATCTGGCCCTGTACGGCTGGCCGGCGGAAGCCTACGATTCCGCGCGGCCGTCCCAGACCCGTGCCGCTTCGTCCAGGAGATCGCGCAGATTGAAAGGCTTGCGCACGTAGCGCAACCCCAGCCTGGCCAGCGTTTCTTCCGTACCCTGCCGGATGTCTCCGGTCGCCACGAGCGTCCGTTCCCTGAGCGCCGGCCTCGCTTCCACCAGCGCCTCGATGAACAGCTTCCCGCGCACACTCGCCTGCCCATCGGCGAGAATGAGATCGTAGCCCCGCGCCCGCGCCATGTCGATCGCCTGCTGCGGATTGCGTGCGACGTCGACGGCATGCCCTTCGCGGCCGAACAATGCCTTCACCAGCCGCCGCACGGCCGGATCGTCGTCGACGAGCAGAATATTCCGCTTCGCCAGCCCGCGCTCCTGCAACGGCTCGCGCGCCGGCGCGAGCGCCGTGGCATCGCCCGAGGCGGCCGGCAGCTCCACCACGAAGGTGGCGCCGCGGCTCGGCGCGCCATTGGCGTCGCGCTCGAGCGTGATCTGCCCGCCGTGTGACTGAACGATCGAATACGTGATGGAGAGCCCGAGTCCCGTTCCCTGACCGGGCTCTTTGGTCGTGAAGAACGGCGTGAACAAGTGTGGCACGACGTCGTCCGGAATGCCGGGCCCCGAGTCCTGCACCACGAGGCGCACGCGCTCCCCAACCCCCGTCGTCACGCGAATCACGCGGCGCTCGTCGGGCGGATTCTGGGCCACCGCGTGCGCGGCATTCGTGAGCAGGTTCAGCGCCACCTGCTGCAATGCGTGACGATCGCCCAGCACAGGGGGGAGATTGCGCGCCAGATTCTTGTCGATCGTGATGTTCTTGAGCTTCAGGTCGTAACTCATCAGCACGAGCGTCCGCTGCACGACATCGTTCAGGTCTACGAGCCCCCGCTCCGCCGGCGCTTTGCGGGCGAACGTGAGCAGGTTACGGACGATCTGTCCGGCGCGCTCCGCCTGCTCGTGCACCACGCGAAGATGGTCCCGATCCTTCTCCCCCAGCTCCTTTTGCTCCAGCAGGAGCTCGGACAGGCCCGCGATCGACGTAAGCGGGTTGTTCAGCTCGTGCGCCACGCCCGAGACGAGCTGGCCCACGGCCGCGAGCTTCTCGCTCTGGATCAGCTGCGTTTCCATCGCCTGCTGATCGGTGACGTCCTCGATCAGCACCACGATGTTCTGCTCCGTCGGAATTCGCGCGCCGGTCAGTCGCACCACCTTTTGCAGCTGCTCGGACCGGACCACGAGCGGCAGGGGACGCTCTTCCCGCCGGGCTGTCGCCAGCAGCTCGGCGAGCGCACGCGAATCGCCCAGGAGCTGGCCGCCGAGATCTTCGCCGGCGACCTGCGCCACGGTCGTACCGAGCAGCGACGCGAGCGCCCGGTTGGCGCGACGCACCCGTCCCGCCTCATCGACCACCGCGATCCCCTCGCTCAAGGCGTCGAACGCCGTCTCCCACTGGTCCTTGCCGCGGCGGACGATCTCGAAAAACCGCGCATTGGCGAGCGCCACGGCGGCATGGGTCGCCACGGTCGAGAGCAGTCGCACGTCCTCCGCCGGAAACGCGCCGCCCCGCGGATCGGTCACGACCAGCGAGCCCACGACCACGCCGTGCGCGCGGAGCGGCACGGCGGCCGCGGCGCTCGCCGATATGCCGCGCAGCAGCTCCACCGGACCCGCGGGCGGGCCCTGCACCTCGAGCCGCTCGCGGCCCAGGGACCGCACGACCAGGCCGGGATCGTCGTACGCGACCGTTCTGCCGCGCAGCTCGGCCAGCGTGCCTTCGGCCCCCCCGATCGTCAACTCCTCCGAATCCGAATCGTGGCCCGCCAGCGCGATGAGTGCGCCCCGGGCATCGAGGAAGCGCATCGCGTAGCGGACCACCTGCTCGACGATGCGCTCGAGCTCGAGCGACTCGGAAAGGATGTACGACAGCTCCTGCAGCGAGAACAGCTCGGAGAGACGGCGGTTCAGCTCGCCAGCGAGGCGCCGCCGTTCGCTCTCGCTTCGGGACCATCGCTCGCGCAGCACGAGCGCGGCGAGCGCTGCCCCGCCCACTCCTCCGCCGATGGCGACGGCCACGGCGACCAGGAGAGGGGCTATTTCGGGCGCGACGCGGCCCTTGACAGGACTCGGGCGCGTTCCTGATCGAGCAATCGCACGGCATGTGACCAGGAGTCGCTCGACAGTGAGCCGTAACTCACGGTCAGGTCCTGGCCCAGAGTGATTTCCTCATCATAGAGATAGATCGCGATCACCTGCTCCCGGGGATCGAGCTGGTTCGAGCTCCATTGTGGTGAAAGGGGCACGATCCCGATCGGGCGATACAACTGTCCGCGGCTCGCGAGGTCCAAATCCTCGGGCACAAAGTGCCCGTTCGGGACGAGACCAAAAAACGTCACCAGCACGGGCAGCGGATGGCGTTCTCCCGCGCGCTGCGCCAGCGAGTCGAGGGCGGGCTGGTGCTTCGTAATGAGCGACTGGAGCGAGGCGTAGGTGTCCGGCGCAAGCAGGCGAATGACCGACTCCCGCAGGGGGAGCACCTGAATCGCGACCTGATCGGTCGCGAGCTGCACGGCGATATCGTCGCGGCGCAACGACCCGAAACCGACTGGCAGCGTGTCCTGGGCGGCGAGTAGATCGACGGGAATGCGGATAGCCGGGAGCGCGGCGGTGACGACGGTCGCCATCACCAGGACGCGCAGCAACGATCTCATCGTTCCGTCCTCCCGTTGAGCAGCCAAACTACAGCCTTCGGATCGGGCTGCCTACAGCCTGCGTCACGGGGCCCCGGTTCTGCGGTTTCCACCTGCAATCCCCACTTGACGCTTTAATCCCGATAAATAGATTCGGGTTCATTCCGACAGATTAAGTCGGATTTCCTGATGCTCGCCCCGTAACTCGTGGTAACCATGGAGGCAGTCCACGTGCTGTTCCGCACTCAGCCGCTCGTCGTTCTCGCCGCCGCGCTCGTCCTCTACGCCATCCCCGCCTTGGCCCAGGAGCACACGACCCTCGGTGGGTACGGCGAGGCCCAGTACACCAACATGACCGGCCCGAACACCCCAGGCGAGGCGACCCTGCGACGCTTCGTGGTGTACCTCGCGCACGGCTTCAACGACCAGATCACGCTGCACTCCGAGCTCGAGGTGGAGGATGCGCGAGTCGAGCCGGGGGGCTCGGCCGGCGAGCTCGAGGTAGAGCAGGCGTACCTCGACTACCGGCTGAAGGACTGGCTCACGGTGCGCACCGGGCTCATTCTGGCGCCGATCGGCATTCTCAACGAAACCCATGAGCCCACTACGTTCAACGGCGTGCAGCGCCCGGGGTTCGACACGGACGTCATTCCCACCACGTGGCGCGAGCTTGGCGTCGGCGCCGTCGGGCAGCTGTCCACGTCGGCCGGGCTCAGTTACCGACTCTACCTGCTGAACGGCGTCAAAGCCGAAGGCTTCTCGGCCGAGCAGGGGATTCGCGAGGGACGGCAGGAGGGACAGGATGCCAGCTTCGCCAACCCGTCGATCACGGGGCGCCTCGAATGGGCTCGGCCGGGACTGAAAGTGGGCGGCTCCTTCTGGTACGGCGGCTCCGCCAACGGCGACCCTGCGCTCGGTACCGGGACGTTCGCGGCGCCGGTGGCGCTATTCTGCCTCGACGCACGCTACGATCGGGGCCAGGCGAGCTTTCGGGGCGAGCTCGCGAACATCACGGTGGGGAACGCGGAGGCCATCAATGGCGCCTACGGCGTGAACGTCGGCAGCCGCATCGCGGGTGGCTACGCCGAGGCCGCCTATAACGTGCTCGCGCTACTCGCGCCGGCGAGCTCTCAGAAGCTCACCGCATTCCTCCGTTACGAGCAGTACAACACCCAGGCGTCCGTGCCCACGGGAACGATCCAGAGCGAGACCCTGGCGCGCCGCATCACGACCTTCGGATTCACCTACAAGCCGATCTACAACGCGGTGTTCAAAGGCGACTACCAGATTCTGCACAATCGCGCCGGGATCGGCGAATTCGACATCTTCGCGCTCGGCATCGGCTATCAGTTCTGAGATGCTGCGCCCGATCGCCGCGGCGATAGTGCTGCTCGTTTCGGGAGGGCAGGCTCAAGCCCAGGCGCCGCCGCCCGGCAAGCTTGCCGCCTCGATCAAGCGGGTGTTCGGTGGCGACACGCGGCTCGACTCGCTGCATGTCGACACGAGCACCGTGCTGCGCGTCTCGCGCAACGACTCGCTGCTCGGCTTCGCGGTCGTCAACAATGTCATCGGCAAGGATCAGCCGATCACGTTTCTCGTGGCGATCGGACCCGATGACCACCTCAAGGACATCGACATCCTCGCGTATCGCGAGCCATACGGCGGTGAAGTGGCCTACGAGCCATGGCGCAAGCAGTTCCGCGGCAAGACGGCGGCCGACTCGCTGCGGGTAGGAAAGGAAATTCGCTCGATCTCGGGCGCCACGATCTCGGTCCGTTCGGTGACCGCGGGCGTCAAGGCAGCCGTCGCCAATCTCAGCCACTGGCATCAGAGCGGAGCCATCAAGTGAACTGGCGCACTCTTTCCCCCACCGTGCGGGCGCTGGCCCGCTCGATCTGTATCGTCCAGGTGGTGGGGTACACCACGTCGCTCGTCTTCGTGTGGCACACGACCCGCCTCGTGCCCACCGGCATCATGGGGCGCTACCGCGGCACCGAGCCCGACTCGACCGCTGGCGCCATGCAGTTCCCCAAGTCGTTCTCGGAGATGCTGACCATCACGCACACCCACCTGCTCAGCATGGCCGTGATTTTCGTCCTCACGGGACTGGGTGTGACGCTGTGCACCAGGGTGTCGGAACGATGGAAACGGTTCCTCGTGACCGAGCCATTCGTGGCGCTGCTCGTGTCGTTCAGTGCCATGTGGCTCATGCGGTATGCCGACGAGCGGTTTGCCTGGCTGCTCGAAGCCTCGAGCTCACTCCTCGCCGTCACCTTCTATGCGCAGTCGTACCTGATTCTGCGAGAGCTCGGCAACGGGGAGAGCGAGAAAGCGTGAGACGGCGGGACTTTCTGGGCACGGTGGCGACTGGGGTGGTGGGGACGTGGCGCAGCGGGCTCGCGCTCCCGCTGCCGCGCACCGCGGCGGACCAGTTCGTCGAGCGCTGGTCGTGGGCCATGGGGCAGTCGGTGCATGTGATGGTGTTCGCCCAGTCGGAGGGCGCGGGCCTCGACGCCTGCGCCGCCGCGCTCGCCGAGCTGCGGCGCGTGGAGCACCATCTCACCCTGTTCGACGATGCCAGCGATCTGTGCGAGTTGAATCGCCAGGCCGGCCGCGCCGTGATGCGCGTGGATCGCGACCTGCAGCGGGTGCTCGAGCTCGCGCAAGAGTATCGCGCTACCACCCGCGGGGCGTTCGACGTGGCGGTCGAGCCGCTGATGCGCGTGTGGGGATTTCATCGGCCGCGCGCGAGCGAGCCGGGCGCGGCGGAGATCGCTGAAGCGCGCGATGCCGTCGCGGCTGCGGTGGTGAAGCTCGACGGCGATCGCGCCCGCCTGCCCAGCGCGCATACCCAGATCGACCTGGGCGGCATCGGCGTGGGCTACGGCATCGATTGCGCGCTCGCGGCGCTGCGCGCGCACGGCATCGCCAGTGCCCTGATCGACGTCAGCGGCGATTTGGGAGCCCTGGGCGCGCCGCCCGGTGAGCCGGGCTGGCTGGTCGAGATCAACGATCCCGACCGCGCCGGGCACACGCTCGGGTCCGTCCGACTCGCCCATATGGCCCTCGCCACCTCCGCCAATACCGCGTCGGTGGTGCGCTATGGCAACCACGTGCGCGGGCACGTCATGAACCCCGTCACCGGCTGGCCGGCGCATGCCGTGCGGCAGGCCACGGTCGTCGCAGGGACGGCGGTCGGGGCCGATGCCCTGTCGACCGCCCTGCTTGTCTCCGGCCGCCGCGCGCCTGGCGCGTTGGCCATCCACACCGTTCCCCTCAACACCGCGGCCGTGCCGCCGCGCGAGGTCCAATCGTGAGATGGAGTGAGTCGTTGCTGATCGCTCGTGTGAGCGCCGTGCTCGCTGGTGCGGCCGCGTGCTCTGACTGGTCGTTCGCGCCTCCCCCGGTGGCCCTGCTCTCCTGCCCGGCGGTATCGGTGCCGGTCGCCACGGCGCACACTCGTGTCTACTATCTCGCCGCGGAAGACGTGAACTGGGACTACGCGCCGCTCGGTACCGATCCCGTGTTCGATCGCCCGCTGCAACGCCCCTGGGGTCGCCAGACGGTGTACCGCAAGCAGCGCTACATCCAGTACACCGACAACACCTTCTCCACGACCGTCCCGCAGCCGGCCTGGCAGGGGATCCTGGGGCCCACGATCCGTGCGGCCGTGGGCGACACGATCAAAGTCGTGTTCTGTAACCGCACGGAAACTCCGCTCTCGGTCCATCCCCATGGGGTGCGCTACGACGAAGCAGACGAAGGGGCCGTGTACGAGCCGGCGCGTGGCGGCGGCGACTCGGTGCCGGGTGGCGCCGCGTACACCTATACCTGGCGCGCGGTGCCCGAGTCAGGGCCGCTGCCGGGCGAACCCAGCTCCAAGGTGTGGCTGTATCACAGCCACGTGGTCCCGGATGAGGAGGTGTATCGCGGCTTGATCGGCACGATCGTGATCACCGACTCGACACACGCGCGCGCCGACGGCGGCCCCAATGACGTGGACCGCGAGTTCACGACGCTGTGGATGGTGTTCAACGAAAGCACGCCCGGCATGACCGACGACGAGGTCGAAGCGAGCCTCAAGCATTCGATTAACGGCTATTTCTTCGGCAATCTTCCCGGGTTCGCTGGTACATCGTCTCGTTGGGCACGGAGGTCGACTGGCACACGCCCCATTGGCATGGCGAGACGCTCACGCTCGAGGGTAAGGACTACACCGACGTGATCGAGGTGGGGCCGGCGGCCATGAAGGTCGGCGACATGGTGGCCGACAATCCCGGCACATGGTTGCTGCATTGTCACGTGGCCGATCACATGATGGCCGGCATGTACACGACCTACACGGTGGTGGGCCCCTGAAGCGCCAGCGCGGCGACCGCCTGGCGCAGCTCCGGAATTCCGTCACGGGTGCGCGCGCTCGTCGCGATCACCTGATCGGCAGGCAGGTCGAGCTCTGTGGTGAGCGCCCGGGCCCGCTCGATCCGCCGCGCGCGCGACAGCGTGTCACCCTTCGTCAGGGCGGCGAGAATCGGCGTGACCGTGCCCGCGAACGCTTCGTGGATGTTGCTATCGTCCGGGGACGGATCGCGGCGGATATCGAGTAGCCAGATCACGCCGGCGAGCCGCGGCCGGTCCAGCGTATGGCGGATCAAGAGCCGGAACTTGGTGCGCTCCGTTTGCGACGCGCGGGCGTAGCCGTAACCGGGCAGGTCGAGCAGGTACAGCGCCGCCCCCTCGAATTGCACCCCGAACACGTTCAGCATCGTCGTCTTGCCCGGCGTGGCCGAAACGCGGGCGATCCGCTGTCCCACCAGCGCGTTCAACAGACTCGACTTGCCGACGTTGGACCGGCCGACGAAAGCGACTTCAGGAAGTGGGTCTGGAAGTACGGCGT
>Ga0335082_10005080_pt1 | contig 14347 bp, 8 predicted proteins | sample Lox_Sample_41_FD_206718 | JGI IMG/M metagenome (GOLD analysis project Ga0335082, IMG submission 206718) | Soil microbial communities from Loxahatchee National Wildlife Refuge, Florida, United States - Lox_Sample_4.1 | ecosystem: Environmental > Terrestrial > Soil > Wetlands | place: USA: Florida...
CCGTCTACTGGGGTCCGTCGGCGAACCGATCAATCCCGAGGCATGGAAGTGGTATCACCGGGTGATCGGCGGAGAGCGGTGTCCCGTCATGGATACTTGGTGGCAAACAGAGACCGGAATGTTTATGATCACGCCGACGCCGGCTGTTCCCCTCAAACCCGGATCTGCGACCCGCCCGTTCTTCGGACAGGCAGCAGAGATTCTTGATGAGCACGGAAAACCGGTAAAGGACGGCGAAGAAGGTTATCTCGTTCTTACACGACCGTGGCCGGCAATGATGCGGACGATCTATAACGACCCCGAGCGGTACATCCAGCAGTACTGGACGAAATATCCCGGAAAATATACGACGGGCGATTCCGCGAAACGCGATCCCGACGGATACTACTGGATCATCGGGCGTGTTGATGATGTCATCAAGGTGTCGGGGTATCGGCTTGGCACTGCCGAAGTGGAAAGCGCACTCGTCAGTCATGAAGCCATTGCAGAGGCAGCTGTTGTCGGATTGCCACATGAAGTAAAGGGCCAGATCATTCACGCCTATTGTATCCTGAGAGAAGGGCACAAAGAGACTTCGACGCTCGAGGAAGAGCTCCGCAACCATGTTGCGCAGCATCTCGGTCCTATCGCCAAACCCGAGAAGATTACGATAGTTCCGAAGCTCCCCAAGACACGTTCCGGGAAAATCATGCGCCGCGTGCTGAAGGCACGTGCTCTCGGCATCTCCGAAGGAGATATTTCCACTCTCGAAGAATAATACGGTTCTCAATGGCCGAAACATCCGGTACGTATGACCGGCGAAATTTTGTCCTGAACGTCGCCGAAGGGGCTTTGTTCGTTGCCGGCAGCTCTCTCATTTCCTCGCAGACCGTCTTTCCCGCACTCATCGTCAAGCTTGGGGGAGGCAATATCCTCATCGGAGCGTTCGGGGTCATTTCCTGGGTGGGACTGTTTCTCCCGCAGATTTTTGCCGCAAGACACACTCAGACAATTCCGTGGAAGAAACCGTGGGCGGTCAGGTTCGGCGCTACTCAGAGATTCTTCATTCTTGCGATAGGTCTCGTCATCCTCTTCGCGGGTAACGCCATGCCAATGGGTGCGTGTTCCCTCATCCTCATTCTCTTTGGGTTGAACCAGATCTTTACGGGAATTACGACGCCGGGATGGTTTGACATGTATGCAAAACTTACACCGCTGAACCGACGGGGGCGGCTCGTCGGCATGCGAAATGCTCTTGCGGGCGGCGGGGCGTTTCTCTGCAGCTTTGTGTTGACGTGGTTCCTCTACTCCTTTAATTTCCCGTTGAACTTTGCCCTTCCATTCATCGCGGCTTTTGTCCTCCAGTTCGCGTCGGTAGTGCTGCAATCCCGGCTCGTGGAGGAATTTCCAAGTCAGACCGTTCCGTTTCAATCGGTGAGGAAATATTTTCGGGAACTGGGAGATCTCGTGCGCGCACACCAGCGATTCCGGACGTATCTTATCGCCTCCGCATTTTTCATCGCCGCCTCCCTCCCTCTCAGTTTCTTTACCGTGTATGGCATGGCAAAATTCAACGCAAATGAAAACGCTGTAGGAGAATTTACCATTGCCATTGTCCTCGGCCAGTTCCTCGGAGGAATCATCAACGGGTATATCGCCGACCGATATGGGAACCGGCTTGCACTTCTCTATGCCGCGTCGGCAATGGCTGGTGCATCGGTATGGGCGCTCATTGCACCCTCCCTCCTGCTCTTCGACGGCGTATTCCTTCTCGTAGGCGTCAACCTCGGCTCCGAACTGATGATCCGGTATAATCTCGCGAGCGAATTTGGATCCACGGAACGCCGGTCGACGTATATCGGAGTCATGAATACACTCTTGTCGCCGCTCTATCTGTGTAATCTGGTCGCCGGGTGGATGACCGAAACGTACGGATACGTGAGTCTATTCATCGCCGGACTCGTTTGCTCTCTGATTGGAATTGTTCTCCTCCTCGCCACTGTCGTCGAACCGAGGATTTCCGGTCCCGGCTGGATGAAATGAATTTCCCCCATGGAAAATCGATTCACGTTTCCGAAAATCGATGGCAGAAATCAGATGTTCGTTCCGGAACCAATACATGGTGCGATCGTGTTATCAATGCACGAACCACGAAACCGGCTCATGCAGAAAATTGACGTAACAATGCTAACAGCAGTAGAGGAAGGAATATTGAACAAATGGGAAAACCGTTCTTTGTTATCCCGGTATTGCTGGTCCTGGGGATTTTCTTGTCCGTGGCGTGTGCCCGCCACTCTCGCGAGGATCAGAGAGGAGATGCATCATCAATGAAACCGTCATCGGTCGACACCGCAACATTCGGTGAGGGATGCTTCTGGTGTTGCGAGGCAGTATTTCAGGAATTGAAGGGGGTGCAATCCGTCGTGTCCGGTTATTCGGGCGGCACCGTCGATCATCCAACATACGAGGAAGTTTGCACCGGCACGACCGGCCACGCGGAAGTCTGCCAGATCACGTTCGACCCTCAACAGATTTCCTATCAGGAACTGTTGGAGGTGTTCTGGAAAACACATGACCCGACCACACTCAACCGCCAGGGAAACGACATCGGGACACAATACCGGTCTGTCATCTTCTATCATGACGAGGAACAGAAACGGCTGGCCGAACATTACAAGTCGGCCCTCGATTCATCCGGAGCGTTCGATGCTCCCATTATCACCGAGATTACTCCATATGCAAACTTCTTCAAGGCGGAAGACTACCATCAGGGATATTACAACGAACACGGCAGTCAGCCCTACTGCCAGTTCGTCATTCGCCCAAAGGTGGAAAAATTCAGGAAAGTGTTTAAGGAAAAACTGAAGGAATAACCCCTCACTTGAGCAGAATCATCTTCTTCACTTGGACCACTCCCGACGCGCTCATACGATACCAGTAGATCCCCGAGGGCAGATTCCCGCCATTGAAGCTCACCGACCATTCTCCTGCGGGTACGGTCCAGTCGACCAGTGTGCGAATTTCTTCACCCAGAATATTGTACACTCTGATAACTACCCTGCTCTGCGAAGGAATCGCGTAGCGGATCGTCGTTACCGGATTAAACGGGTTGGGATAGTTCTGCCCGAGAGAGAACTGCCGAACGATTGAACTCCTTCCGGCCGAACTAATCGAAACCTGATCTTCGGCAGAGCGGATGATCACCCGCCCACTGTTCTGCAGAGAATAATGCCTCGTCCCGACAGAAAGAGAAACACCCTGTACGGGTGCTGTGATATCCCATCCGACGGAAACCGGATACGTGGCAGAACGCAACTCGACATACTTCCGAGAGAACTTCTCTCCTCCGAAGGCCGCCAGCAGGGTGTTGCCGGAAAAGGATGCTGAGAAGATTCCTTCGGGCGGAAGCGGGGGCATGGCGAACTCTTCCGCATCGGCAGGTTTCGGAGAGAGGGAGGTGAAATACAACACCTGGCGATTACCCACAGCATCCTCAATGTGAAGACGGTTGCATGAGCTGAGAAAATCGGGTTCATCTGCACGTTGCGGGAGATTGGCCGGCGGATTCTTCGTAAGGATAAGAGATCCTGCGCTCCGCACTTTCACCCAATAACTATTGAGGGGTTGGAGCGTATCCGTCCTGAAATAACCGCCATTATATCCCCAGAGTTTTCCTTCGAGAATTCCGCCGGGTACAGTCGATACATTTTGAAACGGGGTCGGCGAACTAAGACTCCCGATGATATTCCACCCCTCAATCACCTGCACGGTGTCGGACAGGAGGACTCCCGGATCGAAATCCAGTACATCGGCAGATCTGATATAATGCAGCCAATACCCTCTCCCGGGAGAGATAGTGTGCTGAATCGTATATCCCGAATCAGGAGTATACAGAAATGCCGCCGATGTTGCAGTCGGGAAGATAATGCCAACACTCCCATCATAGAAATTCTGAGGCAACGAGATCATGTTCCACTGATTTTCATAACCGGCTGACAATTTTGGGTGTATCGCATGGATGGTGATGGATCCGACTGTCGTGTCAGAAATGACGACACTATCCTGCGTCATCATAGATAACGGATTCTGGTGTGGGATGATGAGGGATACAGAATCAAACGCCGAACGAACTTCCTGTTTCGACCAGCGCAGTGTTACCGGATAATTTCCTCCGTAGATGTAGCCGGGACTGAATGTAACGACATACGATTCATCCTGTCCCGGCGAGACGAATCCCCGCATGTCCGTCCAGGCCCCATTTCCAAACGCGGAGCCGCCAGTAGGATCGATGAATCGCGCGTCGAAGAATCCTCCGGTCACAGGGGGCAACTCTATCTCCCCCTCATCATAATCCAGGACAGATGCTTTGGGATAAACACCCCAAATACCTGCAGTCGCGCCCGGACGGATCCCCCACCAGAGCTGCTCCTGACCTATGAATAAATTGTCATGCACCGTCATGCCCATTTTCAAGTGAACCGGCAGCTCATGAATTCCAAAATCAACCCCAACGAGATGAATCCCATAATTTCCAAAATCAAACGAATAGTACGTCTGGAACTGCGGAACATCCACTTCCGATCCTTCCGGGCAGTCCACCCGCACCTCATACAATCCCGGATATAGTGCGGGAAAGGCGTATCTCCCGGCGGAGTCGGTGAGGAGAGAATCAATCGCTGCATCCCCGTTGCCGAGCCATATCCGGGTGGAGGGATAAACCGGTTCACCAGGATCATGGGAACCATTCTTGTTACGATCGTTGAACACCATTCCGGACACTGAACACCAGTTCTGTGCTGCCGGGATGTCCGCAATCGTGACTGTGTCGTTCCATCCCACGAAGAGCGAATCAACGAGATTTGTCGGGACAGTTGTCTTCCAACCGGCGGGGACAGCTATCCTGAGGACATACCTCCCAGAATCCATCCCTGTAAACTGAAAAGTCCCGCTGCTATCGGTCGTGTAGGATTCCAGGGCCTTTCCGGAGAGCTGCATCGTCCATCTGCTCAGCCCCGGTTCGCCCGGGTTCCAGACGCCGTCATTGTTCAGATCGTGAAAAACATGTCCGCGGACGACTCCCATCGACGGACGAAGTACGATGTCACCCGGCCACACGGGGGCAACCCGGATAGCAGGATCATAGATCTTATCGTCGGATCCCGTAGTTGTGAGAATGATGCCCCGGAGCGTATCGATGTGGGTGGCAGGAGGAGGGATGTCATATGTCGAAAAGTAATTCCGGCGCGAACTGTTGGTGAACCAGGCCGATGCGTCGGATGTCGTCATGGAAAATCCGTCGCCATCGACAAAATTGAACGTTCCATCGTCCGCCGATGCGACAGAATTCACTGTCACATTATGAAACTCCACCATCATTCCCTCATACTGTTCTCCGGTGCGAAATTTGGGAACCTGGACGGAATTCTTCCGCTCAAAAAAATCAGAGATCTTCACCGGCACGGGAGCCACCAGAGGCAGTCCTGTCGCAAGAACTTTATAGCTGAGTTGTATACCGAACACAGTGTTGCTGAGCATCCCGGCGGGTTGCTCATGCGGGACCCCCGATACCTTCACCAGGTCCCCCGCGTTCAGAGTAATGAATGTACCCCCGGGTACACCGTGATCGCAGCGCAATGCAACACCTCTCCAGGTCGGAGACCCCGACGCAGTATCATACAGGATTGCCGTATAATAACCCTGATCATAGAATATCAGCGGGGGGACGACACACTGGCCAGTGAGGGATAGAAACTGATCGTGAACGGACGATCCCTGCAGACTCTGACGTGCATCGGGGGTCGAGTACACTGAATCCGCAATTTGTAAGGAATCCATCGGAACCTGCTGGATTTGCCGGATCGAAGCAGTTTGAAGTCTCGTATCAAATCGGAGTATGACTCCGTTATCTCCCACCGCCGTGGCGTGCAGCGTATCGGTAAAGAAAACGGCGCGGAGAACGTACGGTTCAGGATAGGAGCTCCAGCTGAGTCCGCCATCCGATGTTGTTGCAATAGTTGTTCCCACGGCGATTCCGTGGCGGCGGTCGCAAAACGACACCCCGTTAAATGTAAACTGCGCTCCGAGTTGAGAAGTGTTCCAGCTTGCGCCGCCATCGGACGATTGCAGGATTATCCCTCCCGGTCCGACGAGTACGAACATATTTGTATCAAGCGCGGCACAACCGTTGGCAGCGATCGGAGTATAAATGTATGTGCTGTCGAAAACTCCATTAACAACCCTGTAGGCAATTTGCGATTGGGTATTTGTTCCGATCCATCCTTTGACACTCCCAAAGAATGACACATACTGAACGTTCCAGCCGAGATTATCCACCGTCATGGGACGCCAATTCCAACCGCCATCGTCCGATTCCCAAACTTTACGGTCGGATCCTGCAAAGAGTCTGGACCGGCTCTGGTACTGTACGGCATTGAAGACATCGTACGCTGAGATGGGGGATGAAACCCATGTTCTTCCTCCGTCCCACGTGTGAAGGACCTCACCCCGGAATCCCATGGCGATTCCGGTATCGGGTGTGTAAAAAGCGAGCCCGTTGAGTTCCGCGTATGTACCAGTAGAGATTTGTGCCCATGTCTCCCCGCCATCGGTGGTGCGGAGTATTGTTCCGCCCTCTCCGGCTGCTATTCCGTGAAGGGAGTCCGCAAAGTAGACCGCTCTGAGATTTGAGGTAACACCGCTTGATTGGAGCCGCCAGTCCTGGGCTTCAAGCCGCGTGGAAACAGATATGAGCAAGGCGATGAGCGGGGGAAGAAATGAGATTTTCAGCTTGAGAGATGCAGTCACGAGGGTCGCCTATTCTTCGGTACCATTGTAAGAACACGTAACCCGTTTGAGATCCCGGAGTGAAACGGCGAGTGTTCGAGGGTCTGCCGTTCTAAATGTAAGCTACGAAACTATCCCGGGGAAGTCAAGCCTTCAGGGAACGCTGCATTGGCCACAATCCAGAAGATATGATGCTTTTCCCAACCCGGAATCGATCAGTTCGTTGAGCCCGGCATTGACCCGCTTTGCGGGACCTGGATGGACGACGGCTGGTGCGATTCAGTCTGGGATGGCCTCAGGTGCGGCCGATCCGGTTTCCGCCGGTCCGTAATACCGAGACCCTTTCGGTAGAGAAGCGGAACTTTGAATTTCTTGCTCGCGTCAACGTTACCTCCGATCGGCTGCAGGAGGCCGGTATCATAGACGGCGCGGATTGCTTCATCGCCTTTCGGACTGAGCGGCTCGAAAAGCATATAGAGTTCATCGCGATGAAACGTTGCGCTGTCGCTTCCCCGGAAAACATCAAAGTGCTTTGCAAGGTGGGGGAATTCCGAGTAGAGGTAGGCATCGCACCGATACTGTGAGATCGATTCGAAGGCCTCCTTCAATGCCTTCATACCTATCAATTTTGCGGATGTATGCTGACCCGAAAGACGGTTGAGCTCGCGCTGTTTTTCCACCGCCCGGTTCGCAAGATGGATGAGTTCACGCGGGAAACTGTTTTCCATCCCGTCGACCAGACGCTTCAGAATCCATTGATGTGTTTGTGTTCCCGTCTCTTCCGATCCATCCCCCATCCGGTCGAAGATCGTATAGAACACTCTCTCGACGAACTCGTCCGAACCGACAATAACGTCGGTAACATCGACACTCTCCACCAGGAGCTCTTCGCAATATTTCTGGACATGCGCGTCGACCACCGCGCGGGAGACGAGGAGTTTCATCAGCAGCGGACTCCGCCACTTCATCTCGACCGTATAGCTGACGAGATGCGATTTATTGACGATATGGAGTTGCCGGTAAATGTCGTTCCGGAGGAAGATCTTGAAGTGAATATTCTTGAATTGATTTCCGTATTGAACGAGTAATTGAACCAGGCCCGTGATTGACGCGCGGAGTTTATGAATATTGTCAACAAAGAGAAGGTCGAGCTTGTCCAGCATAAGCCAGGCAAGTGAATTTGTTTCAGACAGAAGAAGATCGATGGTTTCCAAGAGTGCGATAATGCTCATCCCGGTTTTTTGTTTGAAATCCGTCGAAAGCCGCCTCCCATTCTGATCGCCCTGAAGATCATAGGAATTTTGCTTCCGGGAGAGATTCCGCATCAGCTTCGAAAAAATCCCTTTCTCATCACGGAGACCCACCTCTGTCAGAAGTTTCCGGAGCGTCTCGACGGCGGACTTTACCTTCTCACTTTTATTCTTCGAGATGAGATACCGCATGCGTTCGTCTTCAACGAGAAGAGATGCTGTTTTTAAACCCAGATAGAGCAGCCAGAAGTACCTGAAGTCGTCCACCGTTTCGGGATTCAACTCGCGAAGCTCCACGCCCGGAAGAAGCTCTTCATTCTGGAGGCCGTAGGCGGGAATGCAAAAGATCTCGTCATAGTCCCGCGGGAGAAGGGGTTTCACCTTCTGCAGGTCGTCGCACAACAATCGGCACATTGCACTCTTCCCTGAGCCCTTATTTCCAACAACGAGTGAATGCTGTGGGAGCAGTACCTGGCGGAGCATTTCCGTCCCGATGAAACAATTCTCGAAACGATTGTCCGTTTCGCCGTCGACACGGCCGAAATTTAACTGCGTAAGCACCTGTTGCGGATCCATCTTTACGACACCTTGAGTGTGATCATTCTTCCAATGCTGATCCGCGGTATAGAGCTGCGGAGAGGCAGCATGGAGTGCGTCAGGAAAATATTTGCCGATATTCATCGCTGGTATTGCAACCGTCAAAATATTGACAATTCCTGGATCGGAAACGTATTTAAACTAGAGATAAGCGGCAACATCGCATGTGGCTGCGCGCACAGCAGTGACGTACAGCAGCCCTTGCACCGGTAAGGTTTTCGGGCATTTGTCTGATCCCCAACTTGAAAGAATCTTGCAAATTTCTTACTTTGGAAGCGATCATGCCACGGATTGACCTATTTACGCCCGAGTTAACCGCAAGGCGACAGTACGCGTACTTCGAGACTCTCGAGAAAACGATCAAAGTGGGTCTGGCACTTTATTTCCTGGTTCTTCTGTGTGGAATCCTCCTGACCCTTTTTGGCATCCGTCCAATACAGGACTTTTGGGAAGAATCCCGGACCGTGGCGATGACGGTTTCTTTCGGCACGCTTGCAGGGTTTTTTGGGATCGTCTACTGGGGAACAAGCAAAATCCAGGGACTGGGTGAAGTTCATGTCTGGCTGGACGAAACCCTTTTCGGATTCCTGAAGAAATCGAACGACATCATTTTTGACGGACTCCTGACCGTCCTGCGACCGGAGGAGCAAAAGGTCGCCGTACGCATTACACCGGATGATCAGGGGGCGATTGCGCAATCGATTTTCTCAAAGCTCTCATCTGATGCCAATGTTTTTCAAGTACTTGTTCGTAGCGGTATTTTCCGGTATTGGATTTGGTACTGGATCACGGTATACGGAACATTCGTCTTTTCCGTTCTCACAACCGTTTCGTTTATCGCGGTCATCGGGAAGATCGACCCGCACATCAATGCAATATTCTCCGCGTTGTGGCTTCTCGCATTCGCCCATCTGGGACTCACTCTCCTTCTCGGCTACCTCCTCATTCGCATGACGAAACAGGTCGTTTGGTCGATTGTTTTTTCGCATAAGAATGAGGTCGCAACAATCCTCCGCACCAATATCGCCCGTTTTCAGACCGCCTTGTAACCATCAGCCAGGCGGGTTGATGGAACGAGTGGTTTGTTGATTCGATTCGCCATACCCACGATTCCCTCAGATGCAGGAACAGCACGTTTTTGCGAGACAGTCTCCAGGACAAGCAAGGACATGATGGTCGTCACATTTCCTCGAAAACTTTGCCCCGGAGAGCACATTTTTATAGTGCGGCGGTCACACTCCTCATTGCGTTTCGGGGCTGTTTTCTTTACCATTGCACAGGTTACGAAGCCCATGAAAATTGGAGATAAAGGAATGATCAAATCCAAAGCACGAATACTCATCGTCGATGACGAAGACGATCTGCGGACTCTGCTCCGCGATCTTTTAAGCGTTCAGGGATATCAGATTTCATCCGCGGCCGACGGCGAGGAGGCCATTTCCCTCCTCAAGAGGGATAAATTCGACATTACGCTTCTCGATATCCAGATGCCAAACATGAACGGCATCCAGGTACTGAAATACATCAAGGAACATACACCCCGGACGCGTGCAATCATGCTTACCGGGTATGCGGATCTAAAGCATGCGATGGAGGCAAAAGAATTCGGTGCGCGTGATTTTATCGGAAAACCATACAAAGTGGAAGATGTTCTCTCCACAATCGAACGCGTACTTCTGGAGTCATAAAACGCCATGAACTTTCCCAGCTCTCAACAAGATCCTGCAGGAGGCACCCGTGCTCCTTACGCATGACGAATTCAAGAATATTCCCGCTAAAATTGTTCTCGAACAGTTCGACATCGGGAGTTTTAACAAAGAGAAGATCCGCGAATTTTTCCGTACCGGAAAAGTCCCGACAGCGGAAGCGCTCGTCGACGAACTGATCCTTCGTGCAATCAAGGAGGGTGCGACCGATCTGCATTTTGAGCCACAGGAATCGGAACTTCGCGTTCGGCTGGGATTCGAAGGATATATGAAGAAGCTCGTCTATCTTCCGCGGGAGATTGCGGAAAATCTCGCAAACGTCCTGAAGACCAAAGGAACGTTGAATCAGTTCGAAAAGAAGAAAGCGCAGGAAGGAAGATTTTCTCTTACAGTCGGATCGCACCAGTTCGATGTGCGGATCAATACGGTTCCGGTCCTGTGGGGTGAGCGCATCGTTCTCCGCATCTTTCACAAGACAGCGAGAACGTTCCGCATCGAGGAAATCGGATTTTCGAAGGAGAATCTCGAGAAAGTCCGCGCATTGATGCGCCGGTCCTCCGGTCTCGTCATCATCAGCGGTCCCGCAAGCTCGGGAAAGTCCACAACCATGTGCGCAACCGTCAACGATATCCAATCGGCGGAGAAGAACATCATTTCCATTGAAAACCCGATCGAATTTAAGCTCGAGTTTGCGTCACAGGTACCGACCTCCAACGACAAGTCCTTCACATTTGCAGACGCCTTCCGGGCCGCCATCAAACAGAACCCGAACGTCATCATGTTAAGCGAAGTGCGCGACAGCGAATCGTGCAGCGTTGCCGCCGAAGCGGCACTCACCGGAAATCTCGTCGTGAGTACCCTGCTCGCAAGCGATACCTTCGGGTCCATTTACCGGCTTCTGAATCTCGGCATACTTCCCTATTGGCTTGCCTCAACGCTTAACGGCATCGTCTACCAGCAATTGGTGCGAAAAATATGCGAGAACTGCCGGGAAGAGTACAAGCCGACGATTGAGGATGAACCGTTGATTCGCAACCTTGCATCCGCGCCGGAGAAATTCTTTCGGGGAAAAGGATGCGAGCTCTGCGACGGCACCGGGTACAGGGGACGAACGGCAATCCACGAAGTACTTGTCATCAACGACCAGCTGCGCGATCTCATCTACCAGCAGGCCTCCATTACCAAGCTGAAGGATGCATCGATCTCGTCGGGTTCGGAAACGATTTTCCAGGATGCAATGAGAAAGGTGGCGGCAGGACTCATCTCGCTTCAGGAGATCGGCCGGACAATCGGATAACCGGGTTTTGCATCGGGTTTTCAAACTTCGTATCTTACGGGCGTGGGGAGAAATGCGTGCGCGCCCGTAGCTCAATTGGATAGAGCATTTGGCTTCGGACCAAAGGGTTGGGGGTTCAAGTCCCTCCGGGCGTACTTACTTCAGAGAGAGTGCTACGGGTAAGATCCTTCGGGAGGACATCACTTCGACGCGAGTTTCTTCTTCCACGAGAGTATCATTCTCTTCACTTCTTTCGGGGAAGTCGAGCCAGCTGATTTTTTGCCTGCCAGCGATGTTCTAAAATCCAGAAGATCGTACAGATCCTCGGAGAAAAGCGTGGACTGCCTCCGATAGTCCCTCAGCGACAATTTCCGGAGAGAAATACCCTTACGAACAGAGCGAGAAACAAGCTCTCCGACGATGGTGTGGGCCTTGCGAAACGCCATCCCCTTCCGCACAAGATAATCCGCAAGATCAGTCGCCAGAAGATGATCAGCATTCCACTGTTCCTCAAAGCGACTTCGGTTAAATGAGGCAGATGAGAGCATTGCCGAGCTGATTTCAAGACACTCCACGACCGTCTTTTCCGTATCGAACAAGGGCTCCTTATCCTCCTGCAGATCGCGATTGTACGCGAGTGGCAGTCCTTTCATCACCGTCAGCAGGGCAACCAGATTGCCGTAGACGCGACCTGTTTTCGCCCGAACGAGCTCTGCCATATCGGGGTTCTTTTTCTGCGGCATGATGCTACTTCCCGTCGTCCACGCGTCGCCGATCGTCAGGAAGCTCCATTCCTGAGTACTCCAAAGTACTAGCTCTTCGCATAGTCGGCTGAGATGCATCATCACAATGGCCGACCCGGCAAGAAATTCGAGCAGTGCATCGCGGTCGGCAACGGCATCTATGCTGTTTTCCAGAATGTCATCGAATTGCAGATCCCGGGCCACCGATCGTCGGTCGATCGGAAAGGAGGTCCCGGCCAGCGCGCCTGCTCCCAGGGGCGACTTGTTGGCGCGGACGCGGCAGTTCTCCAGCCGCTCGAAATCCCGATCAAGCATCGCGACGTATGCCAGAAAATGGTGAGGCAGGAGAATTGGCTGTGCCTGTTGCAGGTGCGTATATCCCGGCATCACGACATCGCCGTACTCCTCCGCTTTCCCGAGGAGCGTCTTTTGCAGTTTCCGAATATTGTTCAGTACTCGCGAGATCGCGGATCGCAGGTACAATCGTTCGTCGAGTGCTATCTGGTCGTTGCGACTTCTTGCGGTGTGAAGTTTCCCTCCCGCTTCTCCAACCTTCTCGATGAGCCGGTGCTCGATGGCCATATGAATGTCCTCTGCCACGAATCGACCCGCGTTGTTGAGGTGAACTTCAGGAACGAATTTCCCCGTGCTGATCTCCCGGAGAATCGTATTGAGGCCCTTGCGGATTTTCATCCCTTCTTCCCGCGTCAGGATGCCCTGGCGGACGAGCATCGCGGCATGAGCCAGACTCCCTTCAATGTCTTCGCGGTAGAGTTTCTTGTCGAATGGAAGTGAAGAAGAAAACGCGAGCGCCCTCGGATGGAGACGTGTGCTGAATCTGCCTTTCCAGAGCGTCATATCCGTGCTTCAGCCGAGAATCGAATCAACAATGATCGGGTGTTTTCCCGTGTTCTTCTGCTGCACCTGATGAAAGGTCTTTGCCGGAAGTCCGTAAATCTTGATGAATCCTTCCGATGCCGAATGATCAAACTGGTCTTCCTTCGTATATGTTGCCAGTTGTGCATTGTAGAGTGAATAGGGAGAAGTCCTTCCTGCCACCGAGACTGCGCCTTTGAACAGTTTCACTTTCACCGTTCCCGTGACCGTTTTTTGTGTCTGATTCACAAAAGCATCAAGCGCCTGGCGAAGCGAGGTGAACCAGAGGCCGTTGTACACGAGATTTGCATATTCCTGAGAAAGCTGACGTTTCAGATGAAAGACCGATTTGTCGAGTGTGAGCCGTTCCAGTTCGGTGTGTGCAAAATGGAGAATGGTGGCGGCGGGAGCCTCGTAGATTTCGCGCGATTTAATTCCCACCAGACGATTTTCGACAAGATCGATTCTCCCGATACCGCAGGCACCCCCGATATCGTTCAGGAGATGAAGAATCTCAACCGCATCCTTGCGTTTCCCGTCGAGTGCAACCGGAATGCCCTCTTCAAAATCGATGGAGAGATATTGCGGTGCATCGGGTGAAGTTTTCGGATCAACCGTCCGCTGATAGGCATCTTCGGGAGGCTCGACCATGGGATCTTCAAGAACGCCGCACTCGATACTCGTGCCCCAGATGTTTTCATCAATCGAATAGGGACTCGCAACTGTCGCAGCAACAGGTATATTGTGCTGTTTTGCATACGTGATTTCCTCTTCCCGCGAAGCGAACTCCCACATGCGCAACGGTGCAAGAATCTTCAAGTCGGGAGCAAGAGCAGCGATCGACACTTCAAACCGGACCTGATCATTCCCCTTCCCCGTGCAGCCGTGTGCCACCATGGCAGCATCTTCCTTCCGGGCAACATCGACGAGCATTTTTGCAAGGAGTGGACGCCCGAGTGATGTGGCCATGGGATAGACGCCTTCATAGAGAGCGCCGGCCTTGAGAGCGGGAAAGACATATCTTTCCACAAACTCACGTGTGAGATCTTCCACATAGACAGCCGATACTCCCGTTGCCAGTGCTTTCTCGCGGATGCCGACGAGCTCCTTTCGCTGACCCAGATTGCCGGTCGCGGT
>Ga0335082_10005083_pt1 | contig 14343 bp, 11 predicted proteins | sample Lox_Sample_41_FD_206718 | JGI IMG/M metagenome (GOLD analysis project Ga0335082, IMG submission 206718) | Soil microbial communities from Loxahatchee National Wildlife Refuge, Florida, United States - Lox_Sample_4.1 | ecosystem: Environmental > Terrestrial > Soil > Wetlands | place: USA...
ACACTGCCGGAGGAACTCTTGTGAATCTGAGCGCGAATGCCGTCGTATTTTTCTTCGACAAGCAGTGAGGGGGAGTGCGCGGTTGTCGCGGAAGGAGCATCGTCGAAGAGCTCGTCGGCCGACTGAACCGGTGCGGCAAGCATAAAACCGACAGGGTGGAAGAGGCGGACTCCGGCGGAAGGGAGGTTATTCGCAGCGGCGAGGGTGAGAGTTTCTGCAATGTCACCGGTCAACATGTTGGCGCGGCGGACGAGCGCGAGAGGCTGGTCGAAGGTTTTGGCGATGGCTTCTTCAATGAGAGATTCTTTGGATCCAATGCGAAGATCGCCGGTGATGATCTTGACGATATATTTGACGTCGGCGGGGGAGGAGCGGCGAAAAGCGGCGGAAAGGAGGTCGGCTTTCTCTGACTGGGTGCGAGCAGCGGCGAGGTTGTCGAAGAGTTGAGCAAGATCGGCCAGGGCGAGATCGGCGACGGCATTTGTGTCACCGAGGAGTCCGGCGGCCATATCGCCAAGATCGCCGTGTTTGCGGTAAGCGGGGCCGAGGTTCTGGTTGGCATTGCCGGAGATTTGAGCGACGACGTTGGCGAGTGTCGACGCGCCCACACCGAGAGTGCGCTCGTCATATGCCGCGAAGGGACGAGCGGAGAGAAAGCGTGCGGCCAGTATGGCTTCGGAGACGGGGAGGGATTTGAAGTAGTCGACGATGAGGCGAAGCTTTTCGAGCTTCTTGGTTGTATCGCGGACGGCGTCGGCGAGTTGGGTGAAGGAGCGCATGGGAGAAAGTCTGGGCAGGAACGATTGATTCTAGCAGTGGGGAAAGGCGGAACGGCGCGGTTTTTGGGGAGGGTGAAAGCGCGGATGTGCTATAACGCAGTGGCCATTGTGAGGGCGGGGAGGGACATCATGAAGAAGAGTGCGGTGTGTGTGATCGGCGGTGCAGCGGCGATTGCGCTCGCGATCGTGTGCGGAACGTTGGCGTTTGCGAAGGCCGGCGCCGGGGCGGGGCAGGCGGTACAGGCAGCGATCAAGACAGCAAAGGGAGCAACGGATGCTTCGGGCGTCATGTACTTCGCGCACGAAGAGACGGCGGCGGCGTTCAAAGAACCGCTGATGCTCTATGACGGAGTGCCGCAAAAGAACTATCGCGTGGCGGTGTATCACCGGGACAAGGGCGGAGAAGTGGAGATTCACGACAAGGACACCGATGTGTTCTATGTCGTGGAGGGAGCAGCGACGTTCGTGACGGGAGGTACAGTGAGCGGCGGAAAGGAAATCGCGCCGGGAGAGATCCGCGTGGCAACGATGAAAGGAGGAGTCGAAAGGAAAATAAAGAAGGGGGATGTGATCGTGATCCCCGCCGGAGTGACGCACTGGTACAAGGAGGTGCAGGAACCGATTACCTATTTCGGGGTGAAGGTAAGGTGAAGGCGGTGATCAGGATGCGGCGTCGGGCAGAGCGGGACGACGCCAATAGGTGAGAGCGGCGAGTAAGATCGTGGTGACCGCGATGACGAGAGAGGGAGTGAGACGGCCGAGGGCAAGGCCGCCTTCATCGTGCGGCTTGGCGAGTGTGTCACCCAGGTGGCACCGAGCGGGCGGGTGAGGATGTAGGCCGACTAGAACAAGGTGCTGCGCGGGATCCTGGTGAGGAAGAAAGCGGCGGCGACAAGAGCGACGAGGCCAGCGAAGACGAGCGTGCCGCGTTCGAAACCGAGATCCGTGGAGGTGGCTTTGGAGACCTTGCTGAGCAGTGCGTTCGGAAATTCGGTCATGAGTGGTTGAGGGCCCGTGAGGTGAGGCCCCGGAGCCCCTTAGCGCATCAAGGGGCCGTGAGAAGCAAGTCGGGAAGGGAGTTGACGGTACGGGCGAGTAGAAGCGCGACGCGGACTGGAAGCGGTCGGCAAGGAGAAGGAATGAGTGAGATTACGCGGCGGGATTTCGTGGGCGGAGTGTTGCTGGCGTCGGGCGCGGCCTTGCTGGACGGAGCGACGCCAATGGAGTTGTTGGCGGGGAAAGACGAGTTCACGGGATATGGGGGAGTGGGGGAGTATGCGAAGTCAAACGGAAACACGTGGGCGGTGCTGGAATCGGGGCACAGGATCCGCGACAGTGTTTACGATCCGCTGCCAAAGGACATAGTGGAGACGACGGAAGCATACGACTGCGTGATTGTGGGAGGGGGAATCAGCGGAATCGCGGCGGCATTGTTCTTTCAGCGGGAAACAAGCGGGAAGAAGACGTGCCTGGTGCTTGAAAATCATCCTATTTTCGGCGGAGAGGCGAAACAGAACGAGTTCGAAGTGGACGGGAAGCGGGTGGTGGGTCATCAAGGGTCGGCGATCTACCAGCTGCAAAAGCCAGCGAGTTTCCTCAAGCAGTTTTACGATTCGATCGGACTGACTGCGCCGAAGTTGAGGTATCAGGCGTGGGCCGGAACGAAGCCAGAAATGACGCTATCGCAGACACCGTATGACGCAGCGGGAATGGAAGTGGGGCAGTACGGATACTGGTTTGGGCCGAAGTTCGGGAAGAAGAGCGGGAGCGGGTTGTGGGTGATGGACCCGGTGCGCAGGAAGCTGGAGGGAGCGCCGATTCCGGCGGAAGCCAGGGCGGAGTGGGTACGGTTCCTGACGGGAGCGGAGGTGAGCGGCAAGGCGTTTGAGCATCCGAAGGTGGAGGGCGACGCGATTTCGCGCTATCTAGATTCGATCACCATGGAGCAACACCTGATGGAGAGGTTTGGGTTGAGCCGGGAGACGGTGAGGACGTATTTGTCGCCCGTAGAGGGAGGGGGCTCGGGGCTGGGGCCAGACGCGCTGTCGGGGTACGCGGATTATGCATTCGAAATGCTGGAGCCGGTGCCGGATGAGAGCGGTGCGATGAGCCAGATGTTCCCAGGAGGGAACACGACGATTGCGCGGCTGATGGTGAAGAGCCTGATTCCCACGGCTATGGACGGAGAGGCGAGTGTCGAAGCGGTGACGCGGAACACGGTGAAGTTCGCGGCGTTGGACGCGGAGGGAGCGCCGGCGAGGATGCGGATGGGCGCGACGGTGGTGTCGGTGAAACACGATGGGGATTCGGTGAACGCAACGGGCGTGTCGGTGGTGTACGAGCTGGGCGGGAAGTTGTATCGCGTGCAGGCACGCAGCGTGGTGATGGCGGGAGGGAGCTGGACGACCAAGCACGTGGTGAGGGATTTGCCGGAGGCGCAACGCGCGGCGTACGGACAGTTTTACCGGTCGCCGTGCATGATGGCGAACGTGGCTGTGAGGAACTGGAGATTTCTATACAAGATGGGGATGAGTGGTTGCCGGTGGTTCGGCGGGGAAGTTGGGGACTATTTCGAAGTACGGAAACTGGCGGTCGTGGGCGGGGTGGAATCAACGATCGGGCCGGATGCGCCAGCGGTGCTGACGTTGAAATGCTTATACGCGCACCCGGGGCTGAGCACAGAGGAGCAGGGAAATCGCGGGCGGATGGAGATGCTGTCAGTACCGTTTGCGGAGTATGAGAAGCGGATCAGGCGGCAATTCGCCGACATGTTTGCCGGCGGCGGATTCGACGAAAAACAAGATATTGCCGGAATCATATTGAACCGGTGGGGGCATGCGTATCTGAGCCCGCAGCCGGGATTCTTCTTCGGGAAGGATGGAAAGCCAGCGCCGAGAGAGGTCTTGCGGAGCGCGCCGTTCGGGCGGATCGCGTTTGCGAATACGGACTTGGCGGGGGCGATGGATCACCGGTATTCGATCCTGGAAGCGAAGCGGGCGGTCGGGCAGGTGGTGCGGGCGAGCTGAGAGAGAAGGAGACGAGATTCCGTGGTTGAGTTCCTTCGCTTCACCCAGGATGACAACGACGCCATATTCTGGCGAACAGGAAACCGGGTGGAGTAAGGCTAGCGGCCTGAATCCGTCTGCACGAGCGATTATTCAGTGCGAGATGACCAGGGTGAGCGCGGCAGTGACGATGAGGGAGATGGCCCAGATGCGGTCGAGGTTGAACCAGGCGCGCCGAAGAATGGAGAGGCCAAGCCTGGTGTAGACGAGCCAGGCGACGACGCCGGTGACAAGCAGATACGCAAGGGTGTGAATGGCGATAGCCGCGAAGGCGGCAGAAGCGGTGGCGACTTGCGGGGCGTGCGCGGCGTGTCCTGCGTGTTCGGCGTGAACGGTGGACATTCCCAGAAGAATCGGCAAGAGCATGAAGCCGGCGCCGTGAGCAGAGGCGGTCAAGACGGACCAGATGGTGAGATCGCGAAAGCCGACTTGCATGCCGCCGAAGCGGGGATGCCGGCTGGACAGCAACCGGAAGACTCCAAAGGCAAGCAGAAGAACGGCGACGGAAACGCGCGCGTAAGTTAGCGGAAGGGCAGCACCAGCGAGGAGCGCGAGCGCCACCACGATGGCAATGGCGAGCAGGTGGCCAGTGGCAATCGGAAGAAGCGATTGCCACACGGCGCGACTGTCTTGCTTTTGCAGACCCAGAGCGACGGCAAAGAGCCAGCCCATAGCGGGATTGATGCCGTGCCACGCGCCAAGAAGAAAGAGGGCGGCCCAGGCCCAGGGTTCAATGTGGGTCATGAGTAGCAGTAGGAATCCGAGGAAGCATCGCCACCTTCGAGATGGACCTGGTGACTGCGCAGGGCGTCGAATTCCAGGAAGAACTTAGGGTCAAATTTGATTCCACCGTTGGGATCGGCGTCGAGCTTCACCATCCAGCTCTTGATGCCTTCCGGATAGAACTGAGCATCCCACGGGGCGTACAGAGAATTAGTGAAGTAGGCGCGTCGGCCGTCGCGGCTGAGTTCAACCATCTGCGGGCCGCCGTTGAGGGGCGTGCCGGGTTTTGCCGGGTGAGGAGCGCGGCGCACAATGCCACCGAGATGAACAGAGCCCGTGAGTTTGGGATGGAAGGGGTCCGAGACGTCGTATTGCTGAAATTCACCGGTGCCCCAGCATGAAACGTAGAGGAAGCGGTCATCGAGGGAGAGATTGATGTCGGTGACGAGAGGGGGAACGGCTTTAAAGCCCTTCAGCATGGGAGGAAGTTTGTCAGGATCGGCGGGTTCAGCGGGGATTTCGATGACTTTCGTGACGGCCCATTCGCCATTTTTGCGATGCCAAAGCCAGATAGAGGCGGAGAGGTCGCGAAGAGAGACCACGACGCCGACAAAACCGTAGGCCTTCGCGGGATCGTGAGCGGGGCGAAGTTCGAGGACCATTTGTTGCTCGGCACCAAGGTCGAGAGTTTGTTGATGGCGGCGGCGCCGCAGGTCCCAGATGTGAAGCGCATGACCGTAGCCGGACTTGAGGAGAATGTCGGGATTGAGGCCATCCTGAACCATGTTGGGCGTGCCCCACTCGCTGGTGATGAGCGTGTCGTGGCCGAGATGCCACCAGAAATCGTAGTGGAGATTCTGAGGACCACGATCGATTTCCCACTTGCCGAGAACCTCGAAAGACTCGGGATCAAGGATGAAGATGCCGCCGGGACCGTTGCCGGAGGGGGAGCCGAGAGCGCTGACAAAGATACCGGTGGGACCGCAGTGCACGGTATGAGGGTTGCTGTAGCCGGTGCGGGTTGCAAGTGTCTCGGGCTCGATGACTTTGACAATCTTCGGCTTCCGCGGGTCGGGTTTGGTGTCGATGATGTGGATGCGGGAAGAGCGAATGCCAGGGACAACGAGATAGCGGCGCTCCATGTGGGGGTGGGCGTTGTAGGGGCAGAGGCAGGAGCTGCAGGCGTTCCAGCCGAAGTGATGGAGTTCATCGCCGACATTGGGAAGCTCGACGGCGCCCACAAGTTTTGCGAAGGAGGTGGAGGCCGGATCGACATCGACGACGCCGATGGCGTCGGGACGGTCTTTGTAGGTGGGATTGAGCAGCGCGACATAAGCGAGCTTTTCCGGCGGCGCGGCGCCAGCGAGCTTTGGAGAAGGATAGAAGGTCGGATCCGGTCGCCACAAGTCCATGATGATTCTCCCCGAGATGAAAATAAAAATCCCGCTTACCAGAAGGACTGGCCAGCGGGCTTGATTTCCGGTCGCTCCAAGAGTCGGTTGCTGAAACTAACAGGAAGGCGACCCGCTTAGCCGAGTTGTGGCTGAGGGGCAACAGCATGAACGTCCGCGGAGCGAAACAAACATGAGGAGGGAAGGATACAGGCGCGCGGAGGGAATGGTCAAATACTTTCGGGGAAAGGCAAGCGCCGGCTATTTGCCGCTACGTTCGACGGCAGGCGCTAGGTTTGAGGCGGCATCGGTCCTGGTGGAATCGTAGTCGGGGCGGAATTCAAATTTAAGAATGATCTGGGCGCGAGTGCTGGAAAGGCCGACAACGCGAACGGTGACGAGCGTCTTGTCATCGAGAAGCCAATAAGAGGAAAGATGTCGCGACTTCTGCGCGAAGGCCTGCATAGCCTGATCATCGGAAGTGGCCGTGGCGCCCGAGCTGATCAAGTCAAACTCATGACGGGGAGGGCCATATTGTTGCGCAACGGAATCGCGAAGCGAGTTGTACCGGTCACGAATCTGGGGGAGAGCAGTGGCCGAGGAGATTTGAACGACGCCAGTGACAGCGGAGAGGCCGGATTTGGGAGACAGGGCGAGCATGAATTCCTGGAAAGTTCGATTGGCGTCGGCATCAGGGGAGGACTTGAGGACGAGAGTGGTGTTCGACGAGTGCACGAGGTTGGAGGTGCCCACAGCGGCGAGGACCTCGGATTTCGTGGAGCCCGCCGAAAATCCAAAAGCGGTCGGCCGATGTTGGGCTAAGGCCGGTACGCAGGCCAGGGCGAGGGCAACGGGAACATAGATGAGGGCGCGCATGTGTATGGTCCGTGTAAATTACATCGCAGGCGGAGGGGGTGTCACCTGAAGTATTCGCGAATGTTTCCTGACGGGAACCTGACATCCGCAAGATATGTGGACACAGCAAGTTACAGGAGAACTGAAGGTCCAGGGGCTAGGTTTTAATGATGTTATTGCGGATGGCGTAGTGGACGAGTTCAGCGAGGGAATGGAGGTTGAGCTTGAGCATAATGTTCGAGCGGTGGGCTTCGGCGGTGTTGACGCTGATGCCGAGAATCGTGGCAACTTCCTTGTTGGATTTGCCCTCGGCGAGGAGTTGAAGGATTTCGCGTTCGCGGGGGGTGAGGCGGAGGCGAGAGCGGGTAGGGTCGGGGGAGGCGGTGGCGTCGGAAGCGGCGGGACCGGCGACCCTGGTGGAGAAGTAGGGCTTGCGCTGGCGGACGGCGTCGACGGCGGCCAAGAGAACGCGGTCGGCGTCGTCTTTCAGGATATATCCGCGGGCGCCGGCATCGACAACTTGCTGAACGAGGTCGTCCGACTCGTGCATGGTGAGGATCAGGATTTCAGTGGAAGGAGAGGCGGCGCGAATACGGCGGGTGGCTTCAACACCGTTGAGAAGGGGCATACCGATATCGAGGACCGCAACGTGAGGCTTGAGTTTGGAAGCTTTGTCGACAGCGTCGCGCCCGTCTGCGGATTCGGCGCAGACCTCCCAGCCGGAGCGGGATTCGAGAAGGGCGCACAAGCCAGCACGAACCACGGCATGATCATCCGCGATGAGGATGCGCAGACTGGGCATTGTCCGACTCCGTGGGCGGAAGGACAGTGACGGGAATAGTAGCGCGAACGACGGTGCCATGGTTACCAGAAATAATTTCGAGGGAGCCGCCGAGCAGGGCCATGCGTTCGCGCATTCCCGGAATACCGACGCCGTAGCGGACTTCGGCGGAGGTGTCGCTATCGGATGGGAGCGGAATGCCACGGCCAAGATCAAGGACTTCGAGGGTGACCATAGAATTGTCGCGACGAAGACGAATCTTGGCGGAGGAACTTCCGGAGTGGCGCTGAATGTTGGCGAGCGACTCCTGGACGATGCGAAAGAGGGCAGTCTCGACGGATTGCGGAAGGCGGGGGAATTCAGAGAGCAGGAAGAACTGTGTATCGATGCCGCTGCGCTCCGCGAAGCCCTGAACGTATTCCTTGAGAGCAGAAACTAAGCCGAGCTCGTCGAGGAGCGGAGGATGGAGTAGATACGAGAGGGTGCGGATTTCGCGGGACATCTGCTGGGTGAGGTGGCGAGCCTTGTCGAGAGCGGGCCCGACAGGGTGATCGTCGGGATCGATGGATTGACGAGCCTGGGCGAGGCTGAGATTTATGGCAAGCACAGTCTGGGCGAGACCGTCGTGGAGCTCTCGGCCGAGGCGGCGGCGCTCTTCGTCCTGCAGTTTAAGCAGATGAGAAGTAAGACTGTGAATAGCACGCTCTGCGTTTTTCATTTCCGTGATGTCGGAGAAGGATGAAATCACGCGGAGGAGATTGCCGTTCGAATCAAACTGAGGAACGACGTTGCCGAAGATCCAGATGATGCTCTGCGGGTCCTGCGGGCGAGGAAAGCCGATGAGCACGCTGTGGAGAGGCTTGCGGGTGCGAAGAACGACTTCAACGGGGCGATCGGGAACAGGAATCGGTGTGCCATCCTCGTCGATGGGGTGGAGGTGGAGTTCACGAACGGTCTTGCCGAGGACATCGGATTCGGTGGTCGAGAACATGGAAAGCGCAGAAGGGTTGGCAAACTCGATTCGACCGTCAGGCTTGTGGAGCACAACAGCGATGTTCAGGTCACGAACGAGGGTTCGGAAGCGTTCTTCGCTCTCGCGAAGAGCGTCGGCGGCACGACGCTGTGCGGTGAGATTGGTGAAGGAGACGATGACGCGCGAAAGTTCGCCGGTGGAGGAGAACTCGGGAACGGCGTCGAGCAGAGTCCAGACGATTTCCTGCCGGCCCGGAAGGCGCCAGCCCATGAGGCGGTTGCGCTGCGGGAGGCGAGTGCGGATCGCGACGGGCACAGGACGAAGATCGTCGGGGATAGGAGAGCCATCCTCGTTGATGGCGACGAGGTTGAGGTCATGGATAGTCTTACCGGCAATCCGATCGAGGGGAAGCTGGAGAATGTCAAGAACGGCGTCATTAGCGTAGACGATGCGGGCCTGAGGGTCATAGGAGAGAATGCCGACATGAAGATTCTGGACGAGTGAGCGAAAACGTGCCTCGCTGGTGCGGAGGATCTCCTCTGCTTCCTTGCGGTCGGTGATATCGCGAACCATGACAAGGGAACAAGGAGTGCCGTCATAATCGATGAGGGAAGCGGACATGTTGCCGAAGCGAATGCTGCCGGACTTCATGCGAAAACGAAATTCGACGTCGCGAATGTATCCGAATTGGGTGAGGCGGGAGAGAACGACGGCCCGCTGGTCGGGATCGACCCAGATATCAAGTTCGCGAGGAGTGTGACCCAGGACCTCGTCGCGAGTGTAGCCAGTGAGCGTGATGAAGCCGTCGTTGACCTCGATGTACGGTCCATTTGGAAAAGGGTTGATGCTGAAAGAGTCCGGGCTGGAGCGAAAGGCGGAAGAGAGAGTTTGCTCGGTGCGGCGGAGAGCTTTTTCGGTGGCCAGAAGCTCAGTTGCGATGCGCTGCTGGCGGCGGTTGGTGAGAATGAGGCGGACAGCTGAAACGATGACGGAGAACGTAACAGCGAGCCATGCGAGGAGGAAATGCTCGCGAGCGATGGCATAGCTCATGAAGATAACGAGCAGGGGAAGTGCGACCGGAAGGAGTTGGGAGGTGACGGCGGCAGGGCCGGGGGAGGGGGCAGGGGCCTGCTCGCCAGCGTCGGGCTGGCGCCAGTAGACAGCGAAGAGCGTGACGAGAGCGTAGGGGAGGATCCAGACGATGTCGCCCCAGTTGGAGGAAGGAGTGGGTGTGCCCAGTGTGGCGAGATAGGTGAGATCAGACAAAGCGGAGAATGTGAAGGCCAGAGCCAAGAGGACGCAGAAGGAGCGGAACCACGATTGGACGACAGCCCGGCCACGAAGGGCGAAGCCCACGGCAAAAGTCAGGTCGCGGGCGGTATAGAGCACCAGGATTTCGCGAAGGATAGAAGGTTGCTCGATGATCCAGCGAGACGGGGAGAAGAAGAAGTAGAGGTAAATCGTGATGGCAACGATAGCAACCTGGAGGAAGTCGAGAAAACGGAGCCAATCGATGCCCGAGGGGACGTCTTCGGGGGAGGGCAGGAGAATGAGAGCGAGAGGGGCGGGCCAGAGGAAAAACAAGATATCGGAGGGCCAGGGCATTTGCGCGGCACTGGGAACAAAACTTTGATAGTAGGTGGTGAGCGCTTGAGCCACAGACTGCAAAAGGAAAGCAACAGCGATCAAAGACCAGAGCTGGCGAGGATAGCCAGTGCAGCGGCGTGCGAGATAGAACGATGAGACGGTGGCGATTGCCGCCATGGAGAAATCCAGAGAGTTGGAAGCAAGGAGAGTGATAGGCGACGGGCGAAAGAGCGAGAGATTGGCGAGCAAGAGGAGGAAAATCGCGGCGGTGGCGAAGAGAACAAAGCGAGGGAACCTGCCCTTCGGAAGCAAGCAAACCTCACAAAGGAAACGGTGAAGGCCGGAGGCCGGCGCTGGGGTGAGTGTACAACAGAAGGGAAGTTGGAGGTGGGAGGAAAGGAGAAAGAGCGATAGGATGTGGCGAGCTTGGAACGAGGAGGGAAAGGAATGAACGTGAAGCGAGTGGCATTGGCGGCGGCCCTGTTCCTGACCGCGGGGCTGTGGGCGCAGGATGCGGCCGACAATTACCGGGGGGCGGGAGTGTCCAAGGCGGACGATATACCGTTTCCAGCGGACAGCGCGGTCACCGGGCTCGTGACGCTGGGAGTCAGCGTGACAAACACAGGAGCGGTGCAAAACGTGGCGGTGGTGAGGGATTTGCCACCTTTGACGGCTGTAGCGCAGGACGCTCTGAAGACCTGGCAGTTCGCGCCCGCAGTGAAGAACGGAAGGATGGTTGCCGGGAATGTGCGGCTAGAGATCGTGTTCAACCCGTATAACCCCGGGGATACCGGGCTTCCAGGGGGAGCGGAACCTATGGCCACTGATGCGGATGGAGGGGACGCCGAGTTCCAACCGGCACAGTTGGAGACGGCAGCGTTCGCGACCTATCCAGAGAATACGGTGGCGTCGGGAACGATCGTGTTGCAGTTGAACGTGAACGCGAGTGGCGGAGTGACGGGAGCGCGTGTGTTCAAGGGAGCGGGACCCCTGGCGGGCGCGGCTACACGGACCGTCAAGAGTTGGAAATTCACGCCAGCAACGTATAAGGGGACGGCAGTAGCGTCAACGGTGCCGGTGGCATTTGTATTTGCATCGCCGGCGCAGGGAACGCAATGAAAGAGGGAAGGGCGAACGGGACCACGAGGTAGAAACGCAAAACCGGTTGCGAGCGGAAAACAAAAAAGAAAAAGGCGGGAAGCCGTGGAGCCTCCCGCCAGAAGATTTTTTCAGAGAGTGGTTTACAGAGGCTGAACGTTGGAGGCCTGCAGACCCTTGGGCCCGCGAACCACCTCGAACTCAACCGCTTGACCGTCGTTCAGTGTCCGATAGCCATCGGACTGAATGGCGGAGAAATGGACGAAAACGTCCTCGCCGCTCTGGCGTTGGATGAAACCAAAGCCCTTGCTGGCGTTAAACCACTTCACTGTACCTTGTTCTTTCACAGATGTTTCCTTTTCAAAATAAAAGCTATCTGATGCACTCTTTTCCGGAAGCCACTTTCGAGGTGAACCGGGCGTCTTTCGTTGATTCCGACGACACCGCGGTAAAGCGGGTGGGAAACAAAAAAGGCCGCAAGTTGTTACCTGCGGCGCTTCATACAAAAGGCGAAACAAGAGCAACAAATGCAAAAACAGAGTAGCACAAGACTTGGCGGAGCGCAACAGGAGAATTGATGCGCGGGGGAGGAGCCGGCGCTGCATCTGAGAAGCACGGGCAGGATATTTGTGGGGCAGCCGACTGAAGATCAGGGGTTCGGACGACCACATTTCGATGCGGCTAACGCAGCAGCGTCCGGTGTTCGGGGTCGAATATCACTCGGGAATACGGTAGCTCACCGTAACCAATCAACTGCAAGGTCCGAGATTGACTTGGCCTCGCGGCAGGAATCCCGTTAAGTTGGAGGCATCTTCGCCAGATTCGCGAGGTGAACGGTATGGGTGTTCTCGGGCACCTGTTATTTCCGTGGGGATTCATCGTGCAGGGAATCGCGCTGTGGCACTTCGTGAAACGGAGGCCCGACGGGTTCTGGCTTTGGGTGATTATCTTCGGCGGGGTGCTGGGAGCGGGCGTGTACGTGGTGGCAGAGATGATTCCAGACCTGGGACTGTTGCGGGGAACGTTCCAGGGGTTCGGCCGGAAATCGAGAATCCAGACGCTGGAAGCGCAGATCCTGGACAATCCGTCGGCGGGCAATCTGGAGGAGCTGGCGGAGTTGTACTTCGACAACAAGGATTATGGGAAGGCGCGCGAGATGTTAAACCGAGCCATCGCCGCGCGGAGCGATTCGCCGCATGCGTTCTACCTGCGGGCGAAGGCGGCGTTAGGGCTCGAGGACTTCGGTGGGGCGATCCCGGATCTGGAGCACATAGTCAGCAAGGATGCGAAGTTCGATTATTACCGGGCGACAGGGCTGCTGGGCGACGCGTACGCGCGGACCGGAGACCTGGCGAAGGCTGAGTATTACTTCGCGCCGGCTGTGCAGTATTCGACGACGCCCGAGACGCTGTACAACTATGCGCACTATCTGAAGGCGGCGGGGAAGAAAGAGCAGGCAACGGAGTGGGTGAAGCGGCTGGCGGCGAAGAAGAGAACGTTACCGCGGTATATGCAAAGGGTGGAGCGACCGTGGTTTCGGAGAGGAAAAGCGCTGGAGAAAGAACTGGCGAGCGAGTGAGTTGACAGTTTAGCGAGCGTCGCGCCCCCGGCGCTGGTGAACGCCAGTCATGGGCGCCAGGGCGGCGCGGATATCCGCACCAAAAGTGACTTGCGCTGTGGACACCATGGCACGGGTGTGGGTGCGCAAACACGTTGCCGGGACTCAACGGCGCGGCCGGGACGAGCAGAAGTGTCGCGAAATGAAGTGGTTGGAGAATTGACGAGAAAGTGAGCAGTCTGGCGGGGCGGGTGCAATTCCCAGGATAGAGCAAGTGCTGGGAGGCGCCATGGAACAGGCAGAGGGCGGTACAAAACTCAGACAATTTCTACTGCGGATTCTTTTCGCGACGCTGTTCGCGACCGCGGTGTATGTGTGCGTGGCGGCAGGGCAAAGCGACTGCCAGCCTGGCGAAGCCGGTCAGGGGGCGCTGCTGTATCGCTCCCCGGTGTCGGGAAGATATGCCGAGGTGCCGTTGGTTCACACGGACGCGGCGTTGGACGTGCGCGGACTGGTAGCCTCCGCGACGGTGACCCAACGGTACGTGAACTCGGGAAGCGAGGCGGTGGAAGCCGTATATGTCTTCCCCCTGCCGCATGATGCCGCCGTATACGACCTGGAAATCCGAATTGGGGATCGGGTCATTCGCAGCGAGATTCACGAACGCGCCGAGGCAAAACGCATCTACGAAGCGGCGAAGATCGAGGGAAAGCGCGCTGCCATCGTAGAGGAAGAGCGGCCGAATATTTTTACGGCATCGGTGGCAAACATCCTGCCTGGTGATCAGATCGACGTGAGATTGCGGTACGTGGAGCCTTTGAAATGGGAAGGCGGGAAGATGCGCGTGGTGTTTCCGATGGTGGTGGGGCCGCGGTACATACCCGGAACGGAGGCGGTGGGGCACGGCGGATCGGGCTGGGCGCCTGATACGGATGCGGTTCCCGATGCATCGAGGATTACGCCGATGGTGCGCAATCCCGAGAATCGGAACGGCCACGACATTTCGGTGGCGGTGGACCTTGACGCGGGATTCGCCACGGCGACGGTACGCAGCATTTCGCATGAGGTGACGGTTGTACGACAAGCAGGCGGGCGACAGCGCGTGTCGCTCACGAGCGAGACGACGCTGCCCAATAAGGATTTTGTGCTGGAAGTGGAGCAGGCAGGAATCACCAAGCCTTCGACAGCGCTGTTTTTGTCACCAGGAAACGATACGGGCGAGACGCAATTTCTGCTTGCAGCGTATCCGCCCACGGTGCGGCCAACGGAACGAGTGCCGCTGGAGATGATGTACATGATCGACGTGTCGGGGTCGATGATGGGAACCTCGATCGAGCAGGCGCGCGGCGCATTACTGCAGGCGCTAGACCGGCTAACACCGGACGACCGGTTCGCGATTCTTGCGTTCAGCAGCGGCTATCAGGAGTTTTCGCCGGTAACGCTGGTCGCTACCGCCGAGAACGTGGCGGCGGCGCGACAGTACGCGCGGGAACTGCACGCAGGGGGCGGAACCGAAATGCTGCCTGCGTTGAA
>Ga0335082_10005084_pt1 | contig 14342 bp, 12 predicted proteins | sample Lox_Sample_41_FD_206718 | JGI IMG/M metagenome (GOLD analysis project Ga0335082, IMG submission 206718) | Soil microbial communities from Loxahatchee National Wildlife Refuge, Florida, United States - Lox_Sample_4.1 | ecosystem: Environmental > Terrestrial > Soil > Wetlands | place: USA...
CTGGAAGGTTTGGGCTATCGTCTCGCGATGCGCCAATCTCTCCTACACGTTACGGCGCAAAGCGGTTCGTGACCCGCCTCAAAGGCGGTTTCAAGCGGGTCGCAACCGGTTCATGGTGTGGTTGGGGCACCAGTAGGGATCGAATCATGCGCGAAATGTTTTCAACCTGCATGATCGGTGCTTCTTGGACTAGGGTAAGTTGGGCCAGTCTTCAACTCTCCAACCTGGAAAATTTCTGGCCCAGGGACTCATCGTGCCTCGCAATCGGTGGAATTCTTCGACGATCTCCCTTGCGGTTTGACACGCCCAATCGGCCACTTGAGGCGTTAGCACCGCCACCGTCCAATCACACCTCCCAAGCCATTCGTGTGGAAACCTTTTTGCAATCTGTTCGACCTGCGGATTCGTGAACGATCCATACGGAATAAACTCGGGCTTGTAATGCACCAGCTCATTCCTGAGTGTCAACAACTCTCTGAATGATTGATATGGCCGCGCTCCACGGTCCCACTGGGTTTGACCCTTGGAGATGTCCAGAAGGAATTTCTCCAGCTTTTCTTCTAAGTTGTCACGCCGCAATTCAGCTGCCCGTGCCACTGATATTTGGCCTGCCCTCGCCGCAACTTCAACTGTCTCATTGAAGTAACTTTCGATGAACACAACGGCCATGACGATGGCAGCAAATGGATGGGCGACCACTGGGACGGTAGCAACGCGCGCCTGTCGCGAATACATGAGACTCAGCTGGTAAGCGATGCTGGATAAACTGGCGAATCCGAGCGGTGGTGGTTGAGCTGCCATTGGATTACTCCATGAGCTTTAGCGGCGGCGATGGCTTGATTTGAATCGAAGGCAATTATGCCCTGCATGCGTCAGAGCGAACTCCGCTCATTTCAGTTTGGCAAAAACTGATGATAGTTGAACGATCGAGTCTGCTTTCACCCGCTCATATTTATCATGCACTTCCGGAAGGCGGCTCTGACTGGTTTTCTGAACACCTGATTTTGTGGGTCACTTTTCCGAATCGCCGACTTTTGTCCAAGCGTAAGCGTCAAACCACGACCGTCTGGATGGAGTGTCAGTAGACACGCATGATGGCCTTCGTGGACACCACGAATCGTGTCCACGAAGGAGAATCATGGACACTTGAAGAACGCCTTCACTGGATCGTGACATTAATTGTGCTGGAGTGAGTTACTGGGCCACTGGTAGCTTGCACTTGCAGCCACGCGGAACCAGTGACGACGACATTTGTCGTCGACGATTTGGATTGTTGGTTGCGCGAATCGCCATTGTATTGCGCATAGACCTGGTTCGTTCCCACTTGCATGACACTTGTCTGCGCAACGGCCGTGTTTCCTACGATATTGACAGGTGGTGTCAGAGCACCACCATTGCCAAGTTCCCAGAAGTTGACTGTCCCCGTCACGGGATTTGTGGACGTCACCGTCGCAGTGAACGTAACCGACGTTCCCTGGGCCACCTTGTTTGCGGAAGGCGCTATTGCGACTGAGGTTGTCACCGGGCCACCTCCTCCGCCACCACCGCCCCCACCTCCTCCCCCGCCTCCTCCGCAGCCAAATGCGAGCAACACCAAAGCCGCAGCCATCAACGCCAGCGCTGGACGATAAATGCGTTTTTGAGGCCACACGAACAGAACCAAGAAAATCCCGACGGACAAACAGCCGAAAGAAAATCGCCCAGAACTTCCGTCTAACAGGGAGAGGAATCTCAGCAAGTCCGCCTTCCGACGGACTAGGTTGGCCGTTCCCGGAGCCGATGGCGCAATGGTCGACAATGTGACCGTTACATTTCCTGGCGCACCGTTCGCAAGGTTCAGCGAGCTGGGACTTACGGAGCACGTTGTGCCGATGCTAATCGGCGTGGAGCAGGTCAGAGTGACTGTGCTGCTCAGATTCGTTAATGGCGCCACAGAAATTGTGGATGATGCGGACTGGCCGGCAGTAACGGTCAACGAACCGGGATTGGGTGTCATCGTGAAGTCCGGAACGTTGACGGTGACCTGACTGCTGATAGCCATTCCGCCAACGTAGTTGGAATCCCCGGTATAGTTGAGGATGAACAGTTCCGTGTTCGATGGCTTTACCGTGCCGCTGATCTGGATTTGCCAATTGCCGCTGGGATCTGCGTTGGTGGCGGTTGTCAGCCCGCTGGCCGGTCCATCGAACGCGCTGTTTACAGTTACTGCTCCGGTCGGTTTCAGTGCCGCGTTCGAGACCGGAACGCTGGTGTCGATCGTGCCTGTTATGGTCACCGAGCCCCCGTAATTAACGCTGGTTGGATTCACTACAATGCTGGCTGTTGTGTTGTGAAACACGTTGATGGTTGTCGAGGCGTTGGAGGGCGCGTAGTTCGAATCGCCGCTGTACTGCACAACTAATGTGTGAGTGCCAGCCGTCGGAATCGTCAAGAGTATCCATGCCGGGCTCGATCCGAACACCGGAGCTGACCCGCTCTGCCCCGCCGAACCGCTCACGGTAGACGGACTGCCCAACTGCGTACTCCCATCAAAGAAAGTGATCGTGCCAGTTGGAGCAACGCCTCGTTGCGTCTGCGCGGTCCCGGTCACACTGACCGGAAAACCCACGCCCTCCACAAGATTATTTCCCGACAGTTGTTCGGTTACAGTTGTGGGTGCAGGTGAAACGACGAGTGAATAGCTTGCCGAACTTGACTTGTAGCTGTTGTCTCCGCTGTAGGTTGCTAACAGAGGATGCGTTCCTGCTAGAAGGGTCGGTACCAAGTCCCGCGTGTAGCCCGCATTGTTCAGATTGTAGATTCCAGGTCCGCCACCCCCTGTATCTACTGGCGTTCCGTTGTCTGTCAGCGTCACGGTTCCTGTGGGACACATCAGCAGATTCACTTGGTCGCATGTTCCAGTCGGTGCGCCCGACGGATTTACTGCAGCGTGCTGGTCCGTCACATACATCCGTAAGATGTAGCGCGATCCGTACGTAACACTGCTTGGGTTACCACTGACGAGGTTCCCGCTTGCATCAAACGTCGGCACTACAATGAACGTCTGGCTCTTCTCGGGAGCTACTGTCACCGACGAGGCGGTTGAGTCGCTCGGAGCATTAGTGCCGTCCCCAGCGTAGTGCGCGTAAACCTGATATGCCTGACCATTCGGGCTTCCCGGCAAGCTATTGGTTGTTCCGTTCGTTACTTTGCCCCCGCTCAGTGTGAGTTGATCCAGTCCTTGCGTCGTGCCATCCGCAAACTTCGCAATCAGCGAAACGTCCCCAGAAGCCGTTCCACTCGTCGGCGTCACCGTCACGTTCACCGTTACGTTCTCGCCAGTCCCGTGCGTAATGCCATTGGTAGGAGCCAGCGACAAAGTCGTGGTTGTCGCTACCGTCGACACGGTTCCCCAATTGGCCGCCAGATTGTTGATATTCACGCTCCCCAAGCCTGTGGCCATGTCGTAGCCCGGTGCCGCGTCCCACGCTTCGGTCGTCGTGTGCGCCGGGTCGACCAGCACGCCGTTGCTACCCGCGACCGCAACGCTGCAATTCGGCGTTCCTCCTTGGCACGCAACGCTGTTCGTTCCCAAACTCATAGGATATTTCGTTAACAACCCGCTGTTGCCATGCGTGACGTCATTGAACGTACACGTGGATGGTTCCGTTGCGCTCGATGCGCAACTCGCCCCGGCCTTCTTCGCCAGGGCGTACAAAACGTAATTCGCATTTCCCTGCGAAGTGCTTCCACCATGCGCACCTTGGTACTGATTCACCAGCGCCATTACACCCGCAAATGACGGCGCCGATGCAGACGTGCCACCAACGATCAGGAAGTTCGAGCTTCCACTCAGATTGCAAGGAACTCCACCGTTTTGGTCTTGCTGGCAGTAAATGTAGCCACTCCCGTCAAAACCAGCGCTGGCGAATAGCGAAACATCCGGCACGTGCCGATGGCTGTCATTTGGTATGCCCGTCACACCGGACTGCCACGATGGCTTCGCGTTTACGCTACTTGATCCGCCGCTCCCTGCAACAACGTTCACCGACCCATTCGGCGCGTTGCTTCCGCAACCAGTGAGACCAAGTTGCGCACAGTTCTCGTTCCACGGAATCTCCGGAATGTATTTCAGTGCCGATGTGCCGGTCACCGGGTCGTTTGTGGCGCTCCAGTAGGTGGTCCACTGGTAGGCATCATCGAAATCTGTTCCTCCAAGGGCTACGTTGAATGGTGTCGAGGCGATTCCGTTGACCGCCAGTCCATTGGTCGCCGCAATCGGTTGCGTGAAATCGTCGCAGCCAGCTGACCCGTTGTCGCCCGAGGACACGATCGCTGTTATCCCCTGAGCGGCAGCTTGCTGCCATAATGTGCTGTAGAACGCATTCCCGGCACTGCCAAGAGCGGTCTCGCAATTGCCGTAGCTTTCACTCATGACACCCGCCAGGTTGTGTTCCACGATGTACAGTGCGGAGAGATCGATCCCCGAAGAAGCCGGCGTGGATGCCGACACTACATACTTCACCGTTGCCCCTGGCGCTACCGCGCCGGACCACTGCACATCCAAATCCGCTTCACCTTCCTCGGCGATTGACGTAATGCCAGGGTCTTCGCCATTCACGATGACGTTAGTGCTGTCGAAGTTCGTCGGCAACCCGAACATGCTTCGAAACCCCTGCACGTCCTGAACATTGATGTTGGTCTCCCCTACAATCGCAATCGTTTGTCCGGTCCCGTCGATTTTCGGGGTCCCATTGATGAGTGCTTTCGAGTTGTAAATGGTTGCAAAATCTCCCGGTCCCAACGCGTAGAAATTCTGCGTTCCCCCGGGGAGCGGATACGTAAATTGCGGCTCCAAACCCGCTCGGCCCGCAGTTTTTCGTGCCACGCCGGAAATGCGTACGTGCGACTGTCTCGGAAAGTTGTTTAGGGACACCACTCCGGCCACCACTGGTGCGAGCGCCGCAGGAATTTGCGGATCATTGGAATTCGCTACGTATGTCTTGCCATTTACCGCGTAGTTGCGGACCGTCGTTCCAAATGCCCTTTGCACTTGCAGTGCATTTCCCGAAAACTCGATCACCGTTTTCCCGCTGTAGACCTTCTCGATCTGCAATCCCTGGCTTATCAGCCACTGCTGGACTGCTTCCACGTCAGACTCTGCCGGACCATACAGCGCGCCGAACTCTTCAGGTGCAAGCCAGTGATGATAATTCGGCGAGCTCTTGTCCTGCTGCGTTTCCATGTACGTCTGCAGCGCCGATTGCTGCTCTGGGCTTCGTTTCAACAGCAGCAGGATTCGATTCATCCGCTGCGCGTCGCTCACTGCGCCGCGATCAAATTCAGCTCGCGCCAACGGGTGCACGTTGCCCGTCAGCGTCACGCGGTTCGTGTTATCGATCTTTTCGACGACTTGGGGTCGTGCTTGGCCCCTTGCTACATGGCCCAACAGGCACACCAATACCAACAGCAGTTGGCACTTTCGCACACAACTCCAGGGAAGGGTCATGGGTAATCCGCGTTTTGGGATTTGGTCCGCCTCGAGCGATTCGACGGAGTTGCGCTCAGCCTAACATCTCGCAAACAGCTTGTCTAGACAGTGAAGTCACGTGGGTGTAACAATTGACCCACCACGCAGGGCTTGGGGTTGGGATGGGTGCCTTCATAGTTTTCGCACCTCCGTTTCAACGCCTCGATTATGGTGAATAGACGACAACCTGTAACCTCTTAACACACAACTTAGTTCGTTCAAGGTACGGTTCTAATTTAATCGTGTGTGTGCAAACCTTGTTCGGTGGTCAAATCATGTTTAATTTTGAAAGTGGCGATAAGTGAGCACTTGGCGGCCCACTCTAGCGAGGCCGCCACCACCGCGACAGGTCAAATGACACCAGCACCGAGTGTTGAGGGTAGCCCGATCTGTGGCAAACTTGACATAATTCTCCAAGAAAAGTTCTAAGATCGTCCACTTGGGGGAGCCCTGGCCCCCAGAAGTGAGCCCGACCGACCTCGGCATCCCCGTGGCTATAGCAAGTCTCAACTGGAGCCAGTGTTACGGGCGGAAGGGATCCTGAAGCGGCAACCTGGAATCCGCAAACGCGGCCGACCCCGAATTGTTGCGAGTTGGTTCGAGCAGCTCGCCGTGACAATGGCAGACGGTACTCCCCTGCGGATCGCGCTCCAGCGCAATGGGATCAACTTGGATAAGAGCCAGATTCGCGCTTTGTATCGCAACCGTGAGTTTCGCCGCATGTATCAGGAAGCTCGCCGTAGATACGGCCAGGAGTCTTACTTCAAGCGACTGACGCGCAAGGAGCTGTCCTATCGCACTCTTTAGGCGCTGGAACACAGTTTGCGGGGGAGCCGTCACTACGTTTTTTCTGGTATAACTTGCCTTATAGAGTACTGGTGGGTGTCCGCGTGGAGGCCCCATGATTCGTTTTCTGGTAGTTGCGTTTTCTTGCCTGGTGGTTGCTAGGACTTCCCGACCACAGACGGATGCGCCGAAACAAGCTCAAAAGCAAAGCGTTCAGGGAAAAGTGGTAGACGCGAAGAGCGGTCAGCCTATCCGAAAGGTGGCGGTGTACGTAATGGGAGGATTAAGGCAATCGTTCGAGCGCTATTCGTCGGCGACAGGCGAAGACGGCACGTTCGCAATTGAGAACCTAAAACCAGGACGGTACATCGTGACCTTGGAGCGCACCGGACTAGTACAAGCCGCCACGGCCCGGGGGGTAACGACTTTCGCAGTGCAACCGGGGCAGAGTCTGAGCGGGCTAGTGTTCAAAATGGAAGCTGCCGGTGCGGTTGCCGGGAAAATTGTAGATATCGATGGAGATCCGATTGCACGCGTGAGTGTCCGCGCCGAGATAATAGGTACGCCACCGTGGGGCTCGATGGAAGGCCTTGAAGGTGCGGTAACAAACGATCTTGGAGAGTACCGGATTGGGAATTTGCGGCCAGGGAAATACTGGATTTACGCGACACCGATGCAAAGAGTGCCGGTGGTGCGCGTTGAGGGTAAGGCGAAGGAGCGGTTGATTTACGCGCGGCCGACGTACTATCCAGGCACCGTAGATAAAACGCAAGCCCTTGCAGTGGAGGTGCATTCGGGGGAAGTTTCGGCAAATTTTAGCGTACTCATGACTCACCTCTATCGGGTAAGCGGAACAGTAGGAGTGTCGAGCGGGCAGGTGGTGCATGTTCATCTCATGTCGCAAAGTGGAGGTCCGGTCGGTCCAGAAGCCCTCGGTGAAGACGGAAAGTTGGGTGAGGGGAACCGATTTGAATATCAAAGTGTTCTGCCAGGAACGTATATGGCCATGGCGTATGTCGTTAAAGGGATGCTAACTGACGGACAGCCAGACATGCAGGTGTTGCAGTTGAAGCCGTCGATCGAGGTGGGCAATGCCGATGTTGAGGGGCTGCAATTGCACGATGAACCGGCTGGGCAAATACGCGGCACGTTTCGATCGGATACCGGAGAGAAAATTGATTGGACACAACTAACGGCTAGCGTGATGCCCATCGTGGAAGCTACAACGAAGATGAGGAGAGTGGTGGGAGGATCAGCAGCGTCGGGCGCTCTGGCAGGTCCTCCGAAGGCAAACAGCGACGGATCGTTTGAGATCAAGAACGTGGCGGGTGGGAACTATCAGTTGGTGGTTGGTACTTCTTCAGATCAATTGCGCGACTACTACACTAAGTCCGTCATTTTTGGCGGAAGGGACGTCACGGATTCCGGTTTCGCGCCAAATGGAGATGTCCAATTGGATGTGGTGGTCAGCCCCAAGGGAGCAACGATAGAGGGCAACGTCGTGGACAGCAACGGACAGCCGGTTCCATACTGCACGGTTGCGGTAGTGCCAAATTTGGAGCATCGAGCGCGGCCCGATTCGTACCAGCAACAACCTACAGACGAACGTGGGCACTTCATTGCGCGAGGGCTGTACCCCGGGAGCTACATGGTGTTGGCGTTTGCAGAATTGTTTTTGCAGGAAGACATACGGCAGCCGGAATTCCTGAAGACGTATGGAGGAAAGGGCGAAACAGTCGAATTGGGGGAAGGCACTCGAAAAAGTATCACGACAAGAATTGTCCCCACGGATACCGAGGCACCGTAAATATCCATGCGTCTCTTTCTGCGGAATGTGACCACAAAGCGCGTTATTCAGAGCGTTCGCTGACAAAAATCTTCCCCGCGTCGTTGCAGACCGCCTCGCCTCCGGATGCGTATTTCATATGAATCAGATCGATGACATGCTGTTTGAACATGCCCTGAATAAAAGCCGTTGAGTACTCTGCCGGAAAATCTCAAAAAATCTTAAGTCTGCTGGTCCTTTGTACCGCTTGTACCGATTGTAAAAAAAGGGCGGCTGCAACGCGTTGAAAGCAATGGGCCTTATAGATTTGAACTTCAGTTCGATCCCCACCGCCCCTACCAAAGGTTCCATGGACCATCCGGGTGCCAGGTGCCTTTGGTGAGGTAACGTTCTGTCTGTCCCCAAGTTTCACCCCTCAAAGTCAGCAGGACTTGGATGATTTTACACTCTTGTGCGCGGCCATTGGGCGAGCCATGGGAGAAGTCGCGGCTCACGAAACCGCATGGGAACCCAATAACAAATTTAGAAACACAGGGACCGGGGGCTTCCTCTACATGGAATGTACGCCGGGTAACAACGAGTCGTCCAATTGTCCGGGTCCAGGGCTATTCTATCAGCAGGAGACTACTCCGACAGAAGCTTACACGGGCACATCCGCAATTCCGTGGGGAAGCCAAGCCGAATGCTACATCGAAAGATACCTGATTCCCGGCCACAAATGTTCGAACCAAACGAGGGAGTTCTAGATCTGGCCCAGCAAGGGGAAAAACCGTGCCTGAACAAATCGGCCCTTCGAAGCCGGAGGGCGTCATGCGAACGATTTACGAATTGTTGTGGTGCTTAAACCTGTCCAGACTTGTCGTTTGGGTAGGCGATGAGAGCGGTACCTCGGCTCTTCTCGGTATGTTGTACCGAATTGTCTTTCCATTTTTGTCGTTTTTCAAACCCGGCATTGAGTTGCGTCGCGACCACACCCTGATTATTTGGGCGATGACTTCGCTATTGGCCATCGCGATTTTTCCTTTCTTGCGACTTCTGACCAACTTTTCCTCAGTTGGACAATTTATATTTCCTGCGCTCGGAATTGCTGCGGTCGGAGCTTTGCCTGTTAGCTTCTGGCTCCGCGGGGGAAGCGGGGTTGTGCACAACGCCTGGGGAAGTCTGTCGCTTTTGATCGAGACGATTGCAGCGTTCGTCTGCATCAGCTTCTACATCTCGCAAGTCAGAGAATGGCCACGATTCTTGGGTCTTATCCTTCTCATTTTGCACTTCGGCATTTGGGGAACTGTCTGTCATTTCCTCACTGGATTCGACGACGTATTTCAATCAAGCGGGATCGTCGTCACGTTCTTCTGGTGGGCACCCCTGAATCTGGTTATTCCGATACTGGGGTTTCTCTCATGTGCTACGTTGGCAAGATACTGCAGGATGGCTCTCCAGGAACGCGGAGCCGAGGGCATCAACGCTCCATCCTAATTTGGCTTCTCTGCGGAATTGGTGCAGAACGCGTTCTAGGCGAAGACTACTCAAATGAATTGTCGTCAGAGATAACATGCGCCTGTTTCTCCCCTCTAAGTCCCTCAATTTCCGACCGGTATTGTTTTCGATCCCCACCGCCCCTACCAAAGGTTCCATGGACCATCCGGGTGCCATGGTGCCTTTGGTGAGGTAACGTTCTGTCTGTCCCCAAGTTTCGTCCCCAACTTTCATCTGGAACAAATTAACCGTCCAGCATTAGAGTGGTGGTCCAAGCACTTACGCGTAATGCATCTTCCCGCAACGGAACTAATTGCGGGTGATTAATCTGTGTGGTTCCTATGAGCTACTTTTCCGCCAGATTACTCCAGAAATTCATCTAGAAAGCTGGGATCAAGCGTCCGCTTTCTGGTTTCATCAAATATCACGCTATTTACGGCAATCTCACCAAGGAACTTACGCCCCTCAATTTCCTGTTCCAAAACTCGCCAGTCCGATTCTCGGATTTTGTCTTCCACCCAATTGGGCAACGACTGAATTGTGTAACTGTCTGGCCAGTCATCCTTTTCCTCACTGAAGCAGCTCGCCAGAACGAAAAGGCTCTCTCGATATCTGAATAATAACAACCGAGGAACGTCCCAAAAATCGACATAAATGAATGGAACCATAGTGCTATCCTTGGCTCGCCCGGGCACCAATCTTGGGCAAGCAGCGATTAGTTCGTCTTCCTCCTGCTGCTAACCTTCTCAGGAGCAGATGGCGGGCGAACACGTTTCGCAGACGTGTTCTTAGCGGGCTCTCCAAATGTCTCCCGTCCTCCGGCGACATGGACGTGACTGTAGTTCATCGGCCCTCCTGGATAGGCTGGTTCTGGCGCATACTCCATGGTTCCACCGGCAGCCCTAATCTCCCCAGCAGTGGAGAGCCGTACTTGCCCATTCCTCACGCCAGCGCCGGCTGGCTTCCGCTGTTGAACCGACACTAGCTGAGAAAGTTCCTTCCGAGATTTCTCCAATTCTGCCTCTGGCAATCACGGCGCTGTCCGCGATGACTTCTTTGGAACTCAGCGACTCAGCCTTCGCGAGTATTCCCTCCGCACTCAGAAATCCTCAGGCCCACCCTCGAACAGAACCGCCACCATTACAATCTTACCTGCGCCATTATCCACTTTACTGAAGTCATGAGATGCAAATCCCGCGACTATTTCGCCGACTCCAGTTCCAACGGTGTTGGCGGTGTCCTTCGCCCGCTGTAGGCCTTAGCTCCACCGTTTCGGAAACCGTTGACAAGTGAGTCCCTGAACGACTGCAAATTGTATTATGAAACAATCCAAACCCAACTCGCAGTGCCCGTGCCCGTCCGAGCTCGTCTGTTTTCCTGTCGAGTCGAGGTGCGATCTAGTTAGGAGTGTTCAGGGCATGCATGAACCTGACGATGGTCTCGACAACGGTCGCTTCGCCAATAGAGGTGTTTAGCATCACGTGGTAGAGCCAGCGGGTGGGCCACTCCACCTTAAAGTATTTTTCGATATATTCCACGCGGTCACGATCTACGGTCTCGACAAGTTCACGAGCTTCTGCTTCGGAATGGCCACGAGCCGCGACGCGTCGAACCTTTTCTTCCGTCGGAGCATACAGGAACACGCGGAGGGTATCCGACCTGTTCTCAAGGAAGTGCTGCGAACCGCGTCCAACGATGACACAATGGCCGGTCTCGGCGGCCTTGAGGACGACGTTTTTGGTGGCTCGAAGGATGCACTCGCTGTCCACGAGTTTCAGTTTCGGCGCGTTGATGCTTCCTTCGTAGCTGCCGCGCATAAACGATTTGAATAATCGGTAGTGAAGTGGGTCTTTGCGCTCTTCACGCGCCTTCACGATGGACTCGGGACAGTCTGCCAGCCGGGCGATTTCTTCGGTGAGGAGACGGTCCCACAACTTCCAGCCGAGGCGATCCGCCAAACGTTGAGCGATCTCGCCACCGCCGCAGCCATACTCTCGTTCGACTGTGATGATTCTGATCATTGCTACCTGCCGAGACCAGGATTATTCGACCGCCAAATCGCGTCCACCACCAGGATCGTTCCTCTTCAAGAGGAACGAGAGGAAGAACATGATACCCGCTGCGACGCAAAGAACCATAAAAGTGTCGACGTAGGCGAGCGTGGCAGACTGCGCTTGCACTTCCTGATAAATACGGGCGTAAGCGTGAATCTGGGCATCGTGAGGGCTGAGGCCGGATCCGGTGATTTGCTGCGTGAGCCCTCCCGCGGCGTTTTGCAGGTTGGCGCTGCCACTGCGTACGTAGTCGACGAGAATCTGTTGATGGTATTGAGATCGGCGGGCGATGAGCGTGGTGACCAGAGATGTGCCGACGCTACTGCCGATGTTGCGCATGAAATTCGCGATGCCGGCCACCGCGTTGTTCTTTTCCGTCGGGACTCCCACATAGGCGACAAGAGTGATCGGAACGAAGAGGAAGCCCAGGCCAATGACTTGCGTGATGCGGAGCCATGTGGCGGCGGAAAAACTGATCTGGAGATCGATTCGCTTGGTGGAATAGAACATGGCACAAGAGAGGAGGAACCAGCCACACGCGATAAGGTAACGAGCCTGAATCTTGGTGGTGAGTTGGCCCATGATGGGCATCTCGAAAAGCAGAACGAGACCGCCCGCTGAGAGGGCGAGGCCCGCGAGTTGGGAAGTGTAGCCGAGCAGGGTCTGCAAGAATTGCGGCATCAGCACTAAACTGCTGAACAGCAGGATGCCAAGCATGAACAGCATCAAGCTGGCGCTGGCAAAATTGAAGTTCTTGAACATTTTCACTTCAATAATCGGACTCTTGTGGAACCATTCCCAAACGACGAGCGCAACCAGGCAGACCGACGCGATTACCACCAGCGTCGTGATGAACTGAGATCCGAACCAATCATCTTCTTGCCCCTTATCCAGAAGGATCTGTAGCGCTCCAATACCAAACGTCAGGAGGGCGATGCCGATGTAGTCCAACTTCACGCCGGCCGCTCTGAGTTTGGCGAGGTAGGGGGGATCTTCGACGAATCGCCGGACGAGCAAAAGGGTGGCGATCCCAACAGGAATGTTGATGAGGAAAATCCAGCGCCAGGAGTAATTAAATGTGATCCAGCCGCCGAGCGTAGGTCCAATGGTGGGCGCCATGATGGCGGTGATTCCGTACAACGCGAAAGCCAGTCCACGCTGATGAGGAGGAAAAGTATCCGCCAGGATGGCCTGAGCCATAGGCTGAAGGCCTCCGCCACCCGCTCCCTGGAGCACACGGAAGAAGAGGAGCATTCCGAGACTTGGCGCGACGCCACAGAGTAGGGAACTCAAGGTGAACACCGCGAGACAGGACATAAAGAAGCGCTTCCGGCCGAGGGTTCCGGCGAGCCATCCGCTGATCGGAAGAATGATGGCGTTGGAGACCAGATAGGAGGTGAGGACCCAGGTGGACTGATCATTGCTTGCGCCGAGATTCCCGGCCATATACGGAAGAGCCACGTTCGCAATGCTCGTATCCAACACTTCCATGAAGGCCGCAAGAGCTACCACGACGGCGATCAGCCAGGGATTGTACTTAGGGTGCCATACATCGTGATCGAGAGTGATGGCAGCGGAACTCACCGGAGGTAGACCTTGGGTTCGACATTCATTCCGGGGCGGAGCTGGCGATCTTTGTTCTCCCCCGGCTCAAGAACAATCTTGACCGGGATGCGTTGAACGATTTTGACGTAGTTGCCGGTGGCGTTTTCGGGCGGGAGCAAACTGAAAAGTGGTCCGGTGGCGCCAGCGATACTGTCAACATGAGCTCGATACGAGCGCCCGTTGGAATCCACCTCCACATTGGCGGGCTGACCGACTTTCATATGACGCAACTGGGTTTCCTTGAAATTCGCCGTGATCCAAACTTCATCGAGAGGAACGACGGTGAGTAGTTGTTGGCCGGGCTGCACATTCAGACCGACCACAACCGTTTTGTTGACTTCACCAGTGACCGGCGCGACTACCTTGGTGTATTGGAGATTGAGTTTGGCTTGCTCGAGCGCGGCGCGTTTCTGTTCGACGTCCGCGATCGCGGCTTGCGCACGGGCCCGCGTCGAGGAAACCTGCTGCGGACCTGTTTGGGCAGACTGGAGATTTGCCACTGCGGCGGCGAGGCGGGCCTCGGCTTGTCTGATACTTTCCTGAGCAGCAGCTTCGGTCGCTTTTAGGGCCGCGATGGAGGCAGTGCTGGCTTTTGCCGCAGAGACTGCCTGGTCGTAGATCTGGTCGGCGATTTCCTTCTTATCGATGAGAAGTTTGTATCGTTGGACGTCGTCCTGAATCTTGACGTCGCTGGCCTCGGCTTGTTCGACCTGGGCGTGAGCCGCGATCAGCTGTTTCTGCGCAGCCAGGACGCCAGCTTTCGCATTTTCCACATCGGAAGCCGAGGCCGAGATCTGGCTGTTGGTGCTGACGGAAGTGATGGGGACAGTGATGTTGAGGGACTTGGCGGTCGCTTCGGAACTGGCCAGCGCGGCCTCGGCCTGAGCCACAGCAACTTCGTAGTCCTTGGGATCGATTTCAACAAGTACCGTGCCCTTCTCGACGTATTGGTTATCGCCGACATTCACCTTGATGACGTAGCCGGAGATGCGCGCGCTGACCGGGTAAAGGTGAACGTCAACTTGAGCGTCATCCGTCGACTCATAGGAACTGAGGTAGCGCCAAAGGAGGAGAGCGACGACCAGAAGAACCAGGCCACCGCCGATGAGATAGAGCCGAGTGCGCC